>Ga0187893_10000100_pt1 | contig 183277 bp, 198 predicted proteins | sample MA1701074metaG_FD_139574 | JGI IMG/M metagenome (GOLD analysis project Ga0187893, IMG submission 139574) | White microbial mat communities from a basaltic lava cave in the Kipuka Kanohina Cave System on the Island of Hawaii, USA - MA170107-4 metaG ...
AGAAGATCATCAAGCAGGTTCTCGACGTCGACAAGACGTACGACAACGCCGACCAAGCTCCGCTGGTTGCGCAAGCAGTCGGCGACGAAGCATGGAAGCTCGGCTGCGAGATTCCCGACGTTCCGGAATTCCTGGCACGTTGCGAATTGCGTATCCAGGCATTCATCGCGAATCCAGGAACGCTTTCGTGTTCGCGAAGCCAGACGTCAAGCCCACTGCTCCGACGGAGCTGAAGCAGGTCGCCGCGTCGGTCGATGTCCAGGTTGCCGTCAAGACCGATGGCTCGATCAAGAAGGGTGGCAAGGAAACGCTCACGCAGGCCCTGTACAGGAAGCACTGCCTCGAGGCAACGACGTCGCTGACGCAGCAGGAATTCATCGCTCTCGTGATCAAAGAAGTCGGGCTGAGCAAACCGTGTGCTACCACGTACACGTACAACTGCAAGACGAAGCTCGGTGAACCTGTCGGTGGTCTGCCGAAGTCGAACAAGGGTCGGAAGGCTGCTCCGAAGACCGACGCGGAGTAATTCCTAGTAAACATAGAGGCGCTATGTGGTGGCTAGTTCTCATCGTTGCAATCTGGCTGCTGTTGAGTGGGCGAGGTGGGGCAGCTGTCCTGCTGTTCATCGCCTGGTTCTTCGGTTGATCGGTTTCCCAAACCGAGGGAGAATGTCTCCATGACAAAACGAGCCCTTCTGCGCGTGGTGAACGCGCACTTCGATCAACACTACCGGTGACATCGTCACCGAGTCCAGCCGCGAGCGCATCTCGAACTTCGGTGCCGTCGACTGGAAGGGTGGGCCACAAGACGTGCTCGAACAGGTCAATGCTTGCCTTCGTGAGGCCAAAGCCGGCATGGAATTCCGTGGCTACGGCGACGACCAATACTATTTTCTCACCGATCGAGGTCAAGCACAAATGAATGCAAAGGAACTCCGCATGAGAAGGAAAGAAGTGGGCGAGACAGTCCTGGAGATGCAACGTCTCCTTAATCGCCTTCACGCCGAAGTGTTCAATCCAGACTCGAAGCCGTGAGGTGGACAAGGCGCGGATAAAGCTGCTCCGCCAGCTCGTTCAGATCATGTGAACAGGTGGCACCTTCAACGGTGAACACCTGAGAAGTCAACGTTGTACGATTTGGGTAAATGTGAGATAGTGTTCCTGTCGTTCAACGAAGGAGCTGAAATGCCCATCTGCAACACGCAAGCCGAGTTCATCGACTTCCTCAAAGGTCTGAACGCAGCAGGCGACATCATGCTGACCGCGAAGACGCCGGTGATCATGCGCAAGAAAGGCAATCCGTACAAAGGTGCAGTCAAGGTACAAGCCGTCAAGGTGGCCATCAACGAAGACTACCAAGGCCAAGTGAATCACCGTCGTTTCATGGAAGACAAGGCCGTCGACTTCGTGGCGGAAGGTCTGAAGTGGGGTACGTGCGACGACAACATTATCGTCGAGCACAAGGGCAAGACGTACGTGAAGACGATCCTGCTCACACCTGACCGTGAAGCATTGTACATGGTCGACAACCGCATCATCACGTACGATGACCTCAAGCCTTTCCTTCGTGTGCCCACCGCTTCCAAGAAGCAACGACTCGATCAAGAAGTCAAGGTGCGGACGTTCACGGTCGACAACGTGGTCGCGGCGACCATCGGCGATCTGATCCTCTACTCCAATCCGAACGCCGAGCTGTAGACAACAGTTGGCATTCTCCCAGATATCTGGGAGAATGCCTCCATTGCAACCAAGGGCTTAGCCATGACCAAGAAAGTGACGCTTTCCAAGCAAGAACTCGAAGTGGCACGGGCCGCGCTCGAGATGTTTCACGCTGCGACGCTTGACGCTCTGAAAGAGGATCTCACGGCGAAAGAACGCAAAAGAGATGAACGCACAAGTTGACGCTTGTGAGACGTTGAACAAGCCCCACATGAACGAAGTTCTCGAGAAGTTCATCGACCAAGAAGACCTGCATCGCAACGAAGGCGCCAAAGGCGTCCAGAACCTGTGCCAGCTCGTCCGCGCGATGGGCTACAAGGACCCGATGTACTTCGGGCAGTTCACCCCGACGGCTTCGTTGGGCGACCTGATCTGCTTTCTCGAAGACAACCCCGGCGCCATCACCGCGATTCACGACTTCATCAGCACGGAGATGACCGACGAGTGGGAACAGTCGCTCCGTGATGAGCTGCACGTCGAGGTCGGCCTGGGCGAAGACGAAGAAGACGACTTTTTCGAGGTGCAGTACTAAAAGGGTTGGCATTTTCCCAGATCTATGGGAGAATGCCAACATCATGAAGGAGATCTTTCGCAACGAGCAGGTTCTCGACGCGGTCCAGTTCCGGATGGAGCGAATCGCGTTGATCGAGGAGCGGCAGTGGGGCCGTCCGAGTTTTCCCTCACCGGGCTGGTCGGGCGGTGAGCTGACGCCACAAGAGCTCGACGAGGTCGCTCGGCTCAACCAACAGATCGTGTATCTGGCGGGTGTGCTGTCGAACGACGACGGCAAGGGTCCTCATCCACGGATTGTGTGCGCATGGCACATCAAGGTGCTCATTCACCTGCTTCAGGCCAATAAAGTCGGTGCAATCAAGGAAGTCCGTATGCAAGTTAACCTAGGCCTCAAAGAGGCGAAAGATGTCATCGACGTCTTTGTCAATCGCTTGCTCGATGCCGGCGCAACGCTGTCGGATGGCAAACGGACACTCGAGCGCTACCTTCCAGAGCCGGAGTTCTACGTCAACGCTTCAGTTGAGGAGGACACCTTAGCCGCATTGATGCTCGCTGCTGGGCTGTAGTGTTGTCGATTTGGGGAATTCCGCGTATTATACCCTCATGTTAAAGACAGCCAAACAGATCGGCGAGCTCGCCAAGCAGATGGGCCTGCCGGTCATCTCGACCGCCGAACCCAACGACCAGACCGATGGTGAGGTACTCATTACCGACAAGGTGCACCTCCAAGTCGGGTTCGACTACCTGATCTGCGTCGTAAGTGATCGCCGAGGAAGCCAGCGCTACGGCACCACACGACCGATGCAGCAAGCTATCAACGTTATCGCCGAAGCAAAGAGCGCCCTGTGAACGAAGCAGCTGCCGTATTGTTCGCCGCTGCAATTCAGTTCGGTGGCTACACCGACCACTGCAAGCAGAACGAATGCAAGCCCCCCGCTAGAATACTAGTAGACGCTCATGTGGCACAGCAAGTGGCGCCGGGCAAGAATGGTTGGTACAACCAGGGCAATGCTTATGTCCGTGAGCGGAGCCCTCAAGGGATGGAGTTCACAACGTTCCACGAGTACATCCATCATCTCCAGTCGCTCTCGAACCGGTACCAACAATACCGCGGTGTCTGCAACAAGTGGTTGGCCGAGAAAGAAGCCTACGAAGCCACGAACGCGTATGCTCAGACTAAGGGCTACCAGGTTCGCTACGAGCACGCACTGGCGCCCTATGAGCAGAAGTGCAAAGCGGCCGTCGCAGCTGGGCTAGTTAAAGATCCCGCGACGTACACGAAATGAAAGCAAGGTTCGGTGTCCTGCACTATGACGATGACCTGATGGTCATTGAGGACCTTCAGGCAGGCTACCGTGAGTCGCTGGACGACCAAACTCGACGGCTCCTCAACCCGTCGCTCATCACTAATGATGCGGCCGCCGTGGTGAACCACATCGTGCTTCACCATCACCTAGGCAAGCGTCGGCTGTTCTACGTGGACACAGAAGGCGACATCGATGAGCTTGAGGTCAAAGACGGCAAGTTTCATCGCTTCGGCGTGTTCAGGATGCGCAGCCTCGAGGAAGTGATTGCCGAAGTCAAGGGTTGACTCGTTTGGCAATATGACGTATGATGCTTCCATCATAGAGTGGAGAGCATGAAAATGGCAATGCTGACTCGTGAAGACCTGCAACTGCTGATCGACGGTTCGTTCGGTCCTGCAGGCGAAGTCACGAACAAGACACGCTTGGTTATCGGCCGGGCCCTCGTCGTTCTGTTCAAGAACCAGACCGCCACCGAGAAGCAAGTGAACACCACGCAGGAGCATAACAACATCGGCTTCACCGGGGCAGATGCCTGGGGTGGAAGCCTGACCGCGAAGTACTTCATCAAGCACGGGACCTTGCTTGACTGGCAGGTGCTCCGGTGGACGAAGAACTGCAAGAACGGCCAGTCTCGGCTTACCAAGTACTGGAAGCAACTCAACGAAGCTGCCAAAGCGAAAGCACGGGCAGAACTCGAGGTGTGAACCATGGGTATCGTCTACACGAAGCTGCCCAAGGGCGCGTACAAGCAACCGAAGCGGGACACCTCGTTCCGCCCGTACAAGCCCGACGTCAACCCCCTCCTCGCCGCTCACCAGGCTCAGATGGCTACGATGCCTAGCAAAGACAATGGTGGCGTCGCGTTGGTCGCCCAGCCGAAGTCGTACGAAGACCCGGAGCTCGCCAAGCGCGAACTCGAAGCACGCACCCGAGTTCATACTGTTGCTCCCATCTGCAATAAGGGAGGCTATCAGCTGATCACCGCTGAAGAAGACCTGAAGACAGTGGGGCGCAAGGTATGAAGGCATGGGTTTGGGTCTACGCGCTGGCGCTCGCGATCGCAATCGTGTTGATCCGAGTGCTTGAAAGCGGTATGGTCTTACCTTAGCCGAACGCAGTACAACCCAGCAGAGGAGTATTATCCGATGAAGCTGAATGGTCTCAGAAAGCAACTCCGCCAGAAGGAAGCTGCCGAGCGCAACGCACGGTGGGCCGCCCTCACTCCGCAACAGCAGCTCGCCCATCTCGACACGTACGGACTGATAGCCGCTCGCCAACGTGCGAAGATCCAGGCGCGGATCGCGAAGGAAGCCAAATGAGCAAGATGACAATGCAGATCGTCGATCTGGCTCTCGCGTTCGGTGGCCTGTTTGTCCTGGTCGAAGCGGGCTGCAACGCCTACGTGGCCGCTGGTGTCATCGTCGTCATTTCGCTGTGGAACTACTACTACGGCGGTGAACGCGTCGTTCAGATCCTTCACGGTAGGCCGTAGGGTTCATGGCAATCATTTCCAAACACCAACTCAAGCGTGAGCACCGCGACCTGGTCGCAGCTGCCGCCGCACACAACTTCGACGCCGCAGCCCAGAAGGTGTGGGCTGCGACCGACCTCGACACGAAGAAGCGCTTGGTGAACGAGCTGATGCTCGAGCACTTCAAGTACAAGGACAAGGTCGATGCGTTCAAGCTGAAGCTCCAAGGGCTGCAGAAGCTTCAGCAGGTCGACAAGATGGCTGCGGACATCGTGCTGTACCAAAGCGGCAACATGGTGCTCCGATGAGCGAACTCGAACACGAACAAGAGCGCGAAGACGGTATCCAGGCGATCATCGCCCTACAAGCAGTCGTTGGCATCGAGGAGACGTACTCCGTGGCTGCCAGCAACTGGGACAGATTTACCCCGGAGGAGAAACGCAGCACGATGGCTTGGGCGAAGTTCTTGCACTCCAAGGAGCAAGGTGCCAACGTTCTAGGTTGACCCTATTGCCAAACCAGTATAATATGGCAATATGGACCAAATCGCGAAGCCAACTCTCGACGATGCAGTCGCCTACCTGAGACGCGTCGCTCCTCAGTTCACCTGGTTCCACAAAGACCACATGATCTGGGATCAGGAAGGCGACAACCATCCGGCGGTCTTTGCTCACGAAGAAGACCTGCACTGGTGCAAGCGAGACAAGAAGGGCCTTCCGGTCGTCGGAGCTCGCGGCACACCACTCTGGATCTTTCCAGGGCGTTGACCATTTGGCTAAATGAGGGTATTATACCCTCATCGTGATTGATGGAGCTGACATGAGCTACGTGATCTACAACAAAGCGACGACGGTCCTCCTGACCAAGAACCACTACGAAACCGAGCGCGCTGCGAAGGCTGGCCTGACTCGCGAGGCGAAGAAGCAGGCGATCCTGACCAGCGACTACGACATCGCCGACTCGAAGACGTTCTACGACACGATCGAGCTGAAGGAGACCCGTCACGGGATCGCCGGCTCGACGGGCAAGGAATTCGAAGTCGGAGTGAACACTCCCTGGACGAGCGGTCCGTGGAGCGAAACATACTGGAGCAGCTGAGATGGGAGCGAAACGCATACTGTACTTCGTGTCGTACTTCGGGATCGACCCGGTCGAAGTCCTCGACGAGAAGTCCCCGGAGGTGCTGATCCGATTCGAAGACGGCCAGGAGGTGTGGGAGCTCACGAGCTGCCTGTTCACCGACAAGGCTGCCGCCGAAGCGGACCACAAGGAGCAGGTGCGCCGCGTGGGGAAGATGGGCGCGTCGTCGACGTGCAACTCAATGGTGAAGGCTCCGGAATGAAGGGCGTCGCCATCCAGCACATCATGATGACGGAGTTCCCGGGCATCAAGAGCTCGTTCTGCACCGCCACGATGGAAGATGGGTCATCTCTCACCGTGCACGAGAACGATGTCGACGCGGTGATGAAGGGCGAGTACGAGCCCTCAAAGCCGAAGAAGGTGAAGGCGGCGAAGGGCAAGAAGAAGGCACGGAAGGAAAGCAAAGATGAAGCTGATAGTCCTCAACGCGAAGATGTCGAGCCAGGTGGCTCCACAGACTGAAGGTCTGGGGCGCACCGTCGCCCTCCGCGTCACGAGCTACCCGGCACACATCGCCCACAAGTACCGGGAGCAGTTCGCCTCGGTGCTTGAGCTGCGCTTCTGCGACGTCGAGCGGACCGACTCGAACCATGCCGAGATAGGGATCAATGAGGGGCACGCAAAGGAGATTGTCTCCTGGGTGCGTGCGAATGCCGACGCGGACACGATGATCATCAACTGTGATGCTGGCTTCAGTCGGAGCCCCGCGATGGCACTTGCCGTAGCGGACATCCTCGGGCTCCCCGACGAGGGGCGGAAGCTCCGGGAGCTCGCAGCCCGGGGCGTCTATGCTCCCAACCGGACCGTGTACGACTACCTAGTCGACGCAGCGGGGCTCCGGGCGCAGCGGCAGGCGGACCTCGAGGAGGTCTTTAGCATCCCGTCGCGCCGGGGGTTCATATAGGCCGGTTGCAGATTCCGGAATGCGCCCGCGGTGCCCCCGGTAAGCATAATCTATATAACGCGCATGGGGGGCCCCTGAGGGATACGAGGGGGTGTTTTTATATACCGGTCTTGAGATTTTTCAAGCCAGTTTCACAGTTAAGCCCGGTTTCCTAAAACAACAAATTTTTTCTAGATTTTCCAAGCCAGGTTTCAAGTCAGAAAGCGATTTTCCTAAAACAACAAATTTTTTTTCTAGAAAAAATTCTGCGGGGTAAAAACCGCCCGTGTGGGATTTGGCCTTGTATCATTCAAGGGACAAGTTGATGTATACTGATAGTTAATCTCACCTTTTAGGGGCAATTTTCCATGAAACGATTTGAAGCAAAACGGTTGGCCAAACTCGCCAAGTACATGAAGACTATCAAGGACAATCGGTTCTATATTGGTGCATGGCTTGATGGTCAGAAACCGATCAAGCGCGATGTGATTGAAGCCGCTGGTCTTGCAGAGAAGAACAGCCTGGTCACACCTGAGAAGATCAATGAATGCGGCACAACTGCATGCCTTCTTGGCCATGCAGCAACTATGCCTGAATTCCGCAGGCGAGGTCTTAGGATGACGGTGCTTAATCTGTATGATGATTTCGACATTCATGGAAGAGCAAATGGACGGGCTAATATCGGGACTAATCTTTGCCTCTACGATGAACACACGGGTCAACGGATTACAGACGACCCGTTTAAGGCTGGAGCAAAGTTCTTTGGTTTGAGCAGGACAGAGGTTTTGCGTCTATTTGATGGTCATTACTATGATGAGGTCGGTATTCGTGGGTATTCGAACGTCAAGCCGCACCACACTGTCAAGATGATCAAACGTATTCTCAAGCAGAATGGTTATCACGACCTTGCTAAGGAGATTTAATGTGAAACAAGCTATCGCTATGATTATTGTTGTATTTCTTGCAGGTTGCAACACTATGTCCGGGCTTGGTAAGGACATTGAAACTCTTGGAAACAAGCTGAACCGGAAAGCAGAAGAGGTCAAGAAATGACTGATCTTTCAAACGACGAGCAAGTATTGTTTGAGCTGTACAAGACAGCGCTTGCAGGATTAATGTCTAATGCTAGCCATGCAGGAAATATGGACGGATGGTTTGTGGAACGGGCACGGACATTAGCTCAGATGTCATTTCGCATTTTGACTGGCAGGAGCTTTGTCCCAAGTCGGTACTTTCGTAACGTTGAATAGGGGAGAGTTTGAAATGCTTGAAATTCTTGTGGTTTTTGCGTTGTCGAATCCTTCGATTGATCCTTGGGATGTTCCGTATCACAAACAGAAGCCGGACTTTCGGGTTGTTGCGATTGGGCAGAAGTTTCGTGCGGTTGACAGTCTCGAATGTCAGAAGTATGCGCTTGAATACAAGCCTGGGCTTCGTGTGAAAGCCCAAGACGGTGTTGTTGCTGGCGCTTGGTGCATTGTGGCGCTTCCTGAGAAGAAAAAGTAATCGGGTGAATTGGGTACCTATAGGGTCAAAACTGCGGAAAAACTTTTACGAAGGGGAGTGTGTGAGTACGATAAACTGATCGAAAGCTTCAAACAAGGATTTCTTGGGATCGAGCCTCTCGCTGAGAGAGCTGAGCAGCCAGACCAGCAAGATCCAATCGTCTGGGCTCAACATGCCAATGTTGACGAGTCGAACATTTGGCTTGGATTTGATCCAGAGACTGATGAGCTGCTCGCGATCATTGAGGAGAGCCACCTCGCCAACACAGTCGTATATCAGCTCCAGGTGAACAATGAGTATATTGCGGCATATCGAACCGTCGAGGCAGCTATGACACGAGCAGTGAACGAACTGTTCGACTAAAGGAATCTCACATGAAAACCGAAGACGAAATTGTTGATCAGGTGTTGTCGATCCTTACCAAATCTGTTTATACGAACGGAGTCGGTGCAACGATTGTCAACCCGGAAGCGGAGATTGACGACATCAATTTTGCTCTGCACGTACAGCAAGCTTTGATTGATGTGTGTGGCCGAGGGGTTAATGTTGTGATTCATCCTGGAAAAGGCACGTTGCAGATTCGTGTTGAGAACGGTGATGTCATTCGGGAATACTATGTTGATTCATTCAAAGACTTCGACGAACACGTTCGCAACATTCATCAACCGCTTGAGCAAGCGAATCCAAACTCGAAGAATCCGCACTACTTGTTTGGTGTCGCCGTTGAGCAAGCACTGAATCGGTTTTACTTAAAAGTATGACCAAGCCGACCGTGCTCTGGGCAAGGTTCTTTAAGATCTTCAACGCCACTCAGTGGCTGACTGAGCTGCCGAACGGTGTCGTATTCTTCCGGAACTCATACATCGACCATCGTACGGTGGTTGCTCTTGCACATCAGCTCGCCGCTCTGGCACCTGGGTGGGTAAGCTTATGATCTTGTGGCCCAACAGGTACTTCCAGATCTTCTCTGCCACCCAGTGGCTGGTGCAACAGCCGAACGGCGTCATAGTCGTTCGTATGCGCAAGGAGAGGCCCCTCAGTCCCAACATCTGGCAGCTGATGCAGGCGGAGCTCGACAGGTTGCATCCAGGATGGTAGGCAGTGACTATAGGTACTTCCAAATCTTCTCGGCCACCCAATGGCTGGCACAGCAATCGAATGGAGTGATTGTCATGTGCCATGCACCTACAGGTGCACCGGGCGATATGCACCGGCGCCTACTCAAGCCGTTGCTCGAGAAGAAGTACCCCGCGTGGGCTTCTTCGGGAACAATATGGTATCCTACTAACCTATGAAGAAAGTAATCATACTAATTGCACTGGGGTTTGGCCTTGGTGTGTTTGGCTCCTCGCTTGCAAAAGCGTGGGTGATCATGCCGTTATCGGGCTTGTTGCTTGCTGGTGTGATTATGATTGTCGCATTCTGGCTAATTTGGAAATTGCTGTAGTTGCACATACCCCGAAAAGCGATATACTGTTATAGTGGGGGAAGAAGAGATGAGAACCGTCCAAATCCATTTTTCGATCAGAACTGATACTGGCAAGGGGAGTACCAATGAAACTAAGTGAGCGTTGTCGCGCAGGCCAACATCCACTGAGAACGATTTACTCGATTGGATCGAGCTACGAAACCGAAGATGTCGTTCGGTGGTGCCCTGATTGTGGTGCCGTCGTTGTCGACAAGGATGTTGATAGTCGAGTCAATCCTGGCTATCTCCGCAAGATGGAACTTCCCGCTCTTGCCAAAGAAGCAAAGAACGAAGATGTTTAAGTGCATCGATAAGTTCAACACTTGGGTCGACAACCTCGATGAGGTGTGGAACGCTCTTCTGATGATTGTTGTTGGTTGTGCAATTGGATTGCTTGTCACCTGGCCAGAAACCCGACATATTGGCTGGGTGATTATTGGAATACTTGCCGTCTTTGTCGTTCGCAAACATTGGCCCTGGAGGAAGAAATCATGAAAATACTTGCCATCATTGCTGCTATGTTTATCTCGTTTACGTGCTCTGCTCAGTGGCCCGAACAAAGCCCTGAATTGTTTCATGCTATCAACATTGATAGCTACTCTGGTGTCAAGCTTCGCCTTGATCAGGGCGACAATCCAAATGCTGCCGACAAAGATGGATATACAGTACTGATGTATGCTGCTCGTGATGGACAGCAAGAGATCGTCCGGCTACTACTCGACCGCGGCGCAAGCGTCAACGCGGAAAATAATTTCCAAGAAACAGCCCTGCTTCTTGCTGCGTTCTTTGGTCATCTCGAAACTGTTCAGACGTTGCTCAATAATGGTGCTGTAATCAATCGCTCCGGAAAATGGAACCCTCTCCACTATGCAGCATGGGGTGGTTGGACAACGATTGTTCAGTATCTACTTGACCGCGGCGCAGAAGTCAATGCTCTTGCTCCGAACCAAGCAACGCCACTGATGATGGCCACACACGAGCGCAAAGGTAATGTGATTAAACAACTTGTCGCTGCTGGTGCCAACGTCAACATCAAGAATGATGCCGATGCAACTGCCCTTTCGTGGGCAAAGAAAGCGGACTATCCAGAGATTGTTGATCTGTTGGTTCAATCAGGTGCAATGGAGTGATCAGATACACCGTACTGTACTTGATCTGCCTAGCCACTTCGCTTGGATTAACCGTTATATTATTCACTGCGGAGGCAAAGGCTTGGATGCTATTCGCCGCTGTGTTTCTAGGTCTCTCGGGTACACACTTCTACATGCGGTCGACATTAATTCCCAAATCGTCGTTGACCCAAAGCGATTTGTAACGTATGGTGAAGTCATGGAGGGTGTTATGTTTGATCCTAGAAAGATTGTTGACACGGTAATGACAGGATTCAAGTGGTTGATTGCTGGCGCGATCGTACTTGCACTTGCTCTACTTATTTCACTTGCTGTCTAATGCTACCTCGCTCACGCTCAACGTATTGGGGCAATAGCCGTTTGGCAAAGTGGCTCCAAAACAAGGTAGGAGTTGTTAAGCCTGTCGCTCTCGAGCTACATCGATGGAAAGAGTGGAACAAGGCCTACGAAACAAATCATCCGTTTGTAGCTTGGCTAACGGAAGATGTTTTCGACATGCTACAAAATATTGTCATGTATCCCGCTGATGTTGTTCACGCCGCTCGATACTATATCAAGAATCGTTTTTTCGACAAGATCCACTACCTGCCGACCAGGCTCGAGCCTGGTCGGCACTACGATGTTGACACTCGTTTGCTGCACGGACTTTTCGAAACCTTGATTGATTTTGTTGAGGTTGAAAAAGCGCACATGCACTTGTGGCTCGAAGAAAAACCACAACCTCTTCGCTATCGGTTTCCTCTGCTGCGCTGGACATCGATTCGTTCTCGAGAACTTGGGATGAAATATCTTGCTTGGGAAACTACCCTCGACAAACCCGACCTTGAACCTGAGCAGCGCTGTGATGGTCAAGCAGAAGTTGCCCGGGAAATCATTGCCCTGTATACCTGGTGGAAAGATGTCCGGCCGCTTCGCAAGGATCCATATGACTTGTCGGGCTGGAGTGAATATTGTGCCACTCATGAATTTGGTGAGCACGACGAAACTGCACTTCCAATCGTGATGCATTCGCGTGAGATTGAAAACCAGCAAGATGCAGAAGACGAAGCAATGATGATTCGCCTTCTCAAAATTCGCAAGAGTCTGTGGACATGAGACGCTATAAATAACTCTAAACAAGGGGTTATTTGTATGCGTTTGAACGAAGTCGAACACGTCGATAAACAAACTATGGCCCGTGCCATTGACGAAGAACTCACCGAAGTTTCACGAAAGCTAAAATTCCTTCGGCGACGCCGACTGTATTTTGTCCGCGATGCAATGGTTCTTGCGGACCAAGCCAGCCAAGCAAAAGTTGAACTTGTTCGACACTCAATGAAACAAAGAACGTGGACAGCAACCGATCGAATGAAATATGTTCGCGACAATGTTGTACGGATCAATCTTCCTTATATCCATACACGTACTGAAGGCCATCCCGAGGAGTCTCGAATCAGTTGGGGAGCGTATGATATTCCAACAAATGATAAAGAAATGCTCGATACAGCGCAACATCTTCGTGATGAAGTTAACCGAACAGACATACGGATTGCCAAGTGGGAGAATGAACAGAGTCGACTGATGTCAATTCAACGGATCCACTTTAAGGAAGCAATCGACCTAACACCAACGAGAATGCGGCGCGCTCCACAAGACGAAATTGAAGATGCTCTCAGTTCGAAATTCAAACAGCTCGGTAAAAGCGGAGCGTACGGTAGTGCATATCGAATTCCTGGTCCTATCCAAACAGCACTGAAGGTCGGTCAGACCGACACGTCAGAGTTCCTTACCGATCCTCACGATGATGGATATCTTCAATGGATCAAACGCTCGTATGGAAAGCACAATCCATACTTACCACAAGTGTATAAGGCAAAAGTATTTCACGCTCCTGACGACGATAGATTCACATATCAAGTCAGGATGGAAGAGTTGGTTCCTGGAAGCAAAATTTCTGAACATGAAGCATATGACTTGTTCAGTCGATATTTCAACTATCACTTCACAGAAGACGACATGCTACATCTGCAGAAAGAGGCCTCTACAATGCACACGTCGATGAGACATGAATATTTGCGTTGGGTCGGACGAATCCTTCAGGAATTGACGCTTGGCCGCACGCCTAGAGGTGTTGAGATTACAGATCAAAATTTCCAAGAAGCTATTGGTATGTTGCGGCAAATGTATAAGGAAGGCTATATCGCTGATCTCAAAGGAGATAATATTGCCTTTCGTCGAACACCGTATGGTTTGCAATTAGTTATCCTAGATCCTTTCAACGAACGCCGGCCATCCGGCCACAGGGCTGCTCAAGACTAACCCTATTTTACCATAAATAGGGGCATGGTCTATGACGAGTACATCGTAACTGCACGGGACGTCGTAGCTGATCTTCGAGCAGAAGGCTACGTGGTAAACTATCGTATTCGTAAGACCAAAAAGGGAAAGCAGCGCGTAGTTCTCTACGTTCGGGGCGACGAAAAGCACGACCTTAAACGGGCAGAACAAATGATCAAATACGGCCTACCCGACATGATTTCATCTATCCACCCAACGAAGTCATTTCACTGGGCGTTTACAGAACCAAATAAATAACTCGATCACCTTGTGGAGTTATTCCATTGAAAATCTTAGAAGTCCTCGACGATAAAACCAAGCGTTCGCTCGAACACAGCTATCGTGAATCACTTACAAATGAGGCGGACTCTTCACACACACTTCCTGACAATCCTAACCGCACGCCAAAACAAAAATGGCGACTTATCAGTCTTATCCAAAAAGCGGAAGAACAACTCATTACATTAAAACAAAGGATGGAAGATCTTCGAGAACGGCATTCTTTTATCACCAAGAGCTGGTATCATTACAACGATCGAGTAGAAGATTTAGCTACCTTACATAAAATCACTGGGAAGCGTACACATCGAAAGAATCAGAAACGCTTGGAGAATATTCTACGGCACGTCGGTGGACAGAAAGTTCATCTCGACGATCAAATTGAACGCGTTCGTGAAGACATTCTTTACCTTGAACACAAAATCCTGTCTTACAAAGTAGAACTACACAGTGTTGTTGAACCTAGGATTTACACGTAAGCTCCTAACAAACTATAGGAGATTCACTATGAAACAACTAGCCCTTATTCTTGCTTTTGTACCCGTTGTTGCTTTTGCTGCGCGTCCCGGCGGCGAAGTTATTGAACCAGGTCGTACAACCGACAAAGCGGTTTGGTTGAAATGTGGCGAACGTAAGGTTTACACAAACGTTGTTGACAAAGACGGCAACTACCCGAAAGGTTGTGTTGTTGTTCGCACTCACGAACCAAAGCTTGAAATCAAAAAATGAACGTTTACGGTCTCATGCAGCATATGAAGGAGCGGGAGCGCGGCGGAGAAATCTATCCTTCGTCTCTACTGCACAAGGATGCTTATCTAACTCGGGATCAAGCCTTTGCTGTTGCAACACAACTTGCTGAACGTGTCATTGCCGAGCTTGAACAACTTAATCGAGTTGGATTTTATCTGCTAACCGAGCATGATGGTGTGCACGTTGTCGACCCCAACGATTATAGTTTCGACTTCTTTGAAGTGAGAACGATTCACATCAATACAGACAAGGTTTAAACGCTGTCTGTTTGTCCCATACTCCATAAATACCCGTGTTCACAGGAGAACATCATGGGTATCCTCAAGGAATTGCTAGAGATTGCGGAAAAAGAGGGTCAACCTCTTACAGAGGCGCGTCGTCCTAAGAAACAACAAGGTGCTAAGGTCAAAGGCATGAAACCGCCTAAGCGTGCAAAGACGCCAGGTAAACCTCATGACAAACACAGCGACGGCACGAATAAACAGTTCAAAAAGGATCGCCCATACACGAAGGATCCAAAGTATCCGCAATATATTCCTGGCAATATGTGGTTCAATATGACAAAGTCAGGTTCTCGAGCTGGAGAACTCGAATAATGCGATACGAACTTCTCCGCGAAACGGAGATGCTTCTCGAAAAGAAACGTAAGAAGCATAAACGTCCGTCCGTTCTCAAATATGCTGCTCGCCGAAAGCATTCTCGTCAAGGACCATTCTATGGTGGTTGGGGCGGTGGCTGGGGCGCCTATTGGAATAATTCCGGTGGCGACGGCGGTGGTGATGGTGGTGGGGGCGACGGAGGTGGAGGCGGTGAGTGAAACTTTCCGACCTCGTTCTCTCACAACTGCATTCGTTGTTGCTTCGTATTGAACACGCCGTCCGGAACTTAGACGCTTCGCTAGTTCATAGCGAAGAGCTCTTCGCAAAAGATCCTGACAAGCGCTCTTTTCCCAGACGTCACGTTGAATACTTTTACACGAACAACGTTGGAAATATTTGGATGCATCCTATGAGTTCACAAGCCGAACTCGATCAAGCAAAGAACGCTGCTCGTAGATTGGGAAAAGCTATTACTCACCTTTTTAACTTCTCTCGAAAATACGACGTTGCGTTGCCGAGTATAGCGTGGAGGCACTATACTATCGGGAAAGACCCAGAAGTCGATAAAGAGATTGACGAACTATTTGCCAACTACGGAGAGTCATATGGCATCGAAGCGCGAAAAAGTTAGAATGCAGAGCACAGAGTCGCATCACTACTTCACAACAACTAAGAACAAACGAACGACTCCCGACAAACTCGAATTCAAGCGATATGACCCTGTCGTTCGCAGACACGTTCTTTACAAAGAAGCGAAATTAGCCAAAGCTAGTTGACCCTCGTACACATATACTGTATGGTGTGTGGATTATTAAGGAGTCAATATGCGCTTCTACGGATTTTGCCACTACTACTTGTCGTCGATTCAGCAAGCAATTCAAGCGAAGCATTGCGGCGACGATATGTTCGTCAAATATCGTCTCCCTGATAGCTTTAATCTAGCGTCCGACCGACTATGGGACTGGGCGGCGAATCACAAAACGTTGATTCTGCTCAATGGCGGCAACTGTGAACAGCTGAACGCAACGTACGATCTGTTTCGGACAATCGGCCCGGAACTGGAACTGCCGTATGGTCTGTTTCACGAAGACGCGGCATCGCTCAACAATGCACTGACTTGTGTCGGTATCGTTGTTCCGGAAAAGATTTACGCTGCGGCGGAACAACTGCGTAGTCCATCATCACTTTTTGTGCCGAGTTATGACTTCCTTTCGCCGGCGGAACGAGAACTTGCCATGCTGTTGTCAGCACATGGGCTGGCTCGATAAATACAGACATGGAAAACATTATCAATTTTACTGATCGCGCCGTTGTCAAAATCAAAGAGGTCATCACCGAAGAAAATGATCCTTCATTGATGCTTCGAGTGTTTGTTCAAGGTGGTGGTTGTTCTGGTTTTCAGTACGGCTTTTCTCTTGAAAACTCTCCCGCGGAGGACGATTCGATTTCCGAACGTGATGGGGTAAGGGTTGTTGTTGATCCCATGAGCTATCAATATCTTGTCGGGGCTAATATCGATTACGTTGACGATTTGTCAGGGGCTCGTTTCGTACTTGAAAACCCAAACGCCAAGTCGTCCTGTGGTTGCGGATCTTCGTTTAGTACTTAACCGCGTGGTGTCAATACAATTGCAGAACGCTTTGCTACATCGTAATGCTTAGCTGTGGTGATTCGTTTTGCCCGTAAATGTGTACTAACATTTTCTGAGCAATTACGTTGCTTGACCCGAGTGTGAACAGTGCAGGTATGTTTTAGCACTTGTCGGTCCTCTTGTTAGATACTACAATGTATATTTATCACATTGTTGAGAACAGGAGAGGAACATGGCTAACACCTTGACTACAGTGTATTGTAAAGTTTTGTTTGAAGGGATTCATTGTTGGCCGGACTGTCCTTTTGACGAAGTGAAATACCTTCGAGACCCTCATCGTCACATTTTCCACATTACAGCACACAAACAAGTTTTTCATAATGATCGTGATGTTGAATTCATTATGTTAAAACACCGTATTGAGGAATATTTATTTGAACAATACCCACAGGGCTATCTTGGAGCAACTTCATGTGAAATGCTCGGGCACGAACTAATGGGAGCGTTCGACTTACTAAAGGTCGAAGTTAGTGAAGATAACGAAAATGGCGCAATTGTCTCGCGAGTTGATTGAAGCCGACCGTACAATCTAACAGTAGCTCCTGCGGGAAGAGGAAGAGTATGGACGAGCGTAAATACGAATATAGCATTGGAGATGGTTGGAAGTCGTTCGTTGATCCGCTGATTGTGGAGGTAGAACGTCTTGGTGGACGAATTGCTCAAATCAAAGAAAAATTTGGAGAGCTTCGTTTCTACTTTGATTTGCCTCAAGCAAAAACTCTTGAAGAAGAGTTAGCGCACAAGCGACTGGACTATCTTGTCAGTGATGCAGAAAACAGAAGTGCTGAAACATGTGAATTCTGTGGAAAGCCAGGTGAGCTGCGGTCTGGAAATTGGCTTCAAACATTATGCGAAGGGCATCACCAAGAGCGCGAGCTTCGAAAACTAGACGCTGAGGAATAAATGCTTACATTTCTAAAACAAGATCTAACAACCGTTGAGCGAGGCGTGATCGCTCACGGCGTCAATTGTCAGGGTGTCATGGGTTCAGGTGTTGCACTCGCTCTTCGAAATAAATGGCCTGCTGTCTATACAAACTACCGAACAATGGTTGATGCCTCCTCAGATGAGAAGGAAAAATTACTCGGTACGTGTTCGATTGTTGCTGTTGAACGCACAAACCATTTGTATGTTGCTAATGTTTTCTCACAGGTGAACTATGGGCGCCAACGTTATCGCTATGCCAATCCGGAGGCAATTCGGTCCGGCCTCAACTTCGTCTTTAGTTTCGCAACCGGTATCGGACTACCTGTCTACATGCCAAAGCTCGGTTGCGGCTTGGGCGGTCTCTCTTGGTATTCTGATGTGGAGCCTGTGGTGGCAGAGCTACTTGACAAACATCCAAACTTGGAAAACGTTTTCCTCTGCGAGATCTCCAATGGATAGCTGGGATGGTGTTTTTGAAAATCCAATTCGCGTCGATCCTTTCGATTTTCAGTCGGCGTTTCAGCCAAAGAAGCGTTTGATTGTGGCATACGAAGGTGCTCATATTAAATCTGTTCCGTACTGGCGTGAACACGCGAACGAATTTGATGGTGATTTGATCTTTCGCATTCGTTCCCTGTCGTGGGAGATGCGTCATATTGATGTTCTCGTCCACACACTCGTCAATGAGAAGGATGTTGCCCTTAAAGCATTAATGTTGTACCATAATTGGCAAATTATGACCTTGAATGACGAATGAGCTAGGCTTTTCCTCTGGCAAGTAAATAGTTAGGAAAATGGATAAAATCCTTATAAATGTGTTGCTGGTTTGATAAAGTTAGAATAATGGGGGTGTAGCACAATTGGGGGTGCAACTGCCTTGCACGCAGTAGGTTGCAGGTTCGAGCCCTGTCACCTCCACGGTTTACGGAGATTAGCGCAGCCTGGTAGCGCATCTGCTTTGGTAAATGCCTTCGTAAGAGGACATTTTCCGAGCAGAGGGTCGCAGGTTCGAATCCTGCATCTCCGACCAATCTAGGAGTTGTTATGCTCATTCCAAAAGTTCGTGTTAAAGCAGCGTTCGACAACGGCACAGAAATCGATCGAGTAATGCCTTCAGACGAGGCCGATGCTTATCTTCGCACCCTTGCAACAGACAAGACGTGTTCACATTTTGAAGCGCGTGGCTTGTGGAATCAAGACCGTAAAGCCTACGATGAATGCTGATCACCTGAAATCAATTCGGCAAACTATTGCCTGGACGTTGTTTGCCGTTTGGCTTACCTTAATCGCCCCTTTGGGATTCTTTGTCGGTGTGTTGTCTTTTCTTGTCTTCCGGTGGAAAGGTCCGTTGAATTTTTGGTTTGATCAATTCTGCTGGTTCAATCGCGTGTTTGATTGGGCTGTGCAAGCTCACGGTGCAACACCGAAACAATGGCAACGATATATTGAATTCCCAATTCCATTCGAATGAAATCCGACGAACAGATCAAGAAAGAGCTGGCGGAGCTTCGCAAGCAACGCCTGAAAGCTCTTGACGAAGAGTACCTCCAATCAAAATGGATTGATTTTTATCTCGGGATCGTTTTACTTATTGGCCTTATTGTTGCAGTCTGTCTTATCAAGCCTATTGAATCGACCTGTGAGTCGAAACGGCAAGTTATGCAAGATCTTTACGATCAAGGATATTGGTATGAAGAAACTTCTACACGGTCAATAACTTTCTACCATACAGATCATCCACAACTCGTTGCTATGTATCGTGAAGTGGATGGTGAGGAGGTGCTTTGCTATGTTCAACGTTGAAGAATTGATTACGGTTGTAAAAGCAAACACAGCTGTGTTGCGACAATTGCTTGCTCTCATTGCTGATCTCAATGACAATGTTAAGAAGCTAAACGAATCAACGAAAAAGACCGACGATGCGTAGACTCTTTTCAAACCAGCAGTAATAATTCCCACAATTGTTTCCCTTATTTGCGTACTCATAACGACGTTTGTTGTCCTTCGTGTTTAACCCTGGTAAGATATTGCTCTTAATCAAGGAGAAAACTCATGGAATTTACCCTCCGTGCTGCGCACAAGCTTGTTGAGAAGATCAACGGCCACCTCAAGACAATCGAAGTTGAACCGATTGTCAACGTCAACGCGTTTGAAGTTGCCGACGCACAGAAGCTATTTTCGGAACGTCTCGCTCGCTTTAATGCCAATAGGGAGCGTGCTCTGAATCTAATCGAAATTCGTGCGGTCCTTCGCAACGAGATTGGCGAACAAAACGCTAAGGAAATCGATGGTCTGATCGGCCACCGCAAGGCTGCCATCGAGCGTCTCACCCTGTTCAATCGCATCCTGCAATCCGCAAAACAGGAAGGCGAGATTTCATCTCCGGCGGCCCTCGAGAAGAAGGTCAAGGCACAGACAGACTCGAAAACACAGACGCTATATGGACGTGAGATGATCTCGTTCAACGTTGTCAGTAAAGAAGTTCGCGACAATCTCGAGAGCGAGGTTGCTGTGATGAAACGCTTGATCGAGAGAACCGAAGATCAACTCCTCCATGAGAATATCCAGCGCAAGATTGTTCTTGACGCCGCTCGTGTTGGAGTTCTTCGTCAAGAACTGTTGGTCTGAGGAGGCAGAGCGGGAGGAAAGACAGAGCCACCTGGAATATACCTACGGGCGTATCCAGGCCGTGGCATATTGCCACATCTACAGGACAGGTCCATTGTTTGTGAGCAATTACTATTACCCATCTTGTTGGTTGTTGGTTGTAGCTCACGAAAAGACCACTAATTGTCGATTGTTGGGCGCATGCGCCGACTGTTTGATTGTCATGGCTTCTGTTGATCTTTCCACTCTCCTCCACTATTATTTGGCATGGAGGTCTCCATGTCGCTCGTAGATACAATGTTAGATGAAATCCGCAAACGCATAAAAGCCGCCCCAGCCGGCACGCCAGCGGGTGTGCCGGGAGGGAAATTAGTTGCTCGGTCTGCCCGAGCGCTTGCTGATCACTTCGCCGGTTCTGAGGAGCCAGAAGTTGACGACAATCCCCCGTTTCATGAATTTGACTTAGAAACTCTTCTTGCTGATCTTCATCCAGACAAACCCGAACTTGCTCAAAAGATTCAGTCCGTTTTGTCGCGCTTAGAACTCTATACGGGTCTCTCGTTTTCCCTAACAAATGGACCTTATCTTGCTGGTGGTGCTTTGCGGCAAGCTATTGAAGGTGAATTCTGCAAAACTGACTACGATATTTTCTTTAACAGTTATGCTCAGTACGAAGCGTTTTCACAAAAACTAATGTACTTCGAACCGCAAGATCAGACGTTTGTTTCAAAACACCCCGACCTAACCGTCGAAACCCAGACAATGTTTACAGAGAACTATAAAATGGGTGAGGAGGGAACCGATCTTATTCAATTGATTCGCGATCGATGGTATCACAAGAACGCAAAAAGTCTAATTTCAGAATTCGATTTTACATGCTGCCAGCTTGCTACGGATGGCACAACGATCGTCGTTGGTGCACACGCAATTAATGATATTTGCGATCGACGGCTTGTGTTTAATGCGTTTCATTCTCCCGTGAATTCAGTTGTTCGAGTGGGGAAATATAACCGATATGGGTATGTTCTAACACACGAAGAGTCAAAGAAATTCCTCCAAAATGTTGTAGAGAATCCTGACACATTGGAGAATAGTGGATACGTTGTTGATGGAATGAGTGCAGCCGTTTCTTCGGTAAGCGCACACTTCGGCGCAGTTAAGTGTGCCAGCCTCTGAGCATTTAAGTGTACCACACTCTGCCCTTCATAGGCGAATAAAAGGATCATGAGAAAAATGGAAGATAATGCAAATACACGTCAGATCGCAGGCACACATTACGTAAAGTACGGCAATTTTCAAATCTGGGATGCTTGGTGGCATTGGAATCTCGACCCATTTCAAGCAAACGTTATCAAGTACGTCGTTCGTGGTAAGGAAGGTGGCTTGAAGAAGAAACTAGAAGATCTCGACAAGGCGGTTCATTACATCGAGAAGTATAAAGAACTGCTAATTGCAGAGGAAGAACAACGCAAAGCAAAAGAAGAGGCAGCGCAAGTTCAGATCGCTCGAGCAACACCTAGCGAAGCAGAACTCGCTCAACTGAAGCGATCAAGATGATACAACGAAAAATCGACAGCGAACAGGAACTAGCCGAACTCATTGAAGAGCTGGTACCAGGCGAAAACATAGAGGTTTCTAAAGAAGCCTGGGAACAACTAATCAAGAAGGGGATATTAATTCCTGTGGACGACGATGAACAAGAACAAACGGATGACAAAGAATGACAAAATTTCGACACAACGATTACAGCTCACACATAGATGAAGACTTTGTTTACGATAGTGAATTCTATCCCGACGACAAAGATCTTCCAGATCCACAAATCAATCCAATTATACCCGGAGCACAGATTGGATTAGACAAGGTTGGTGTAACGGGCGTTGATCTTCCGATGAAGTTTCTTCGACGGGACGGATCGACACAAGAACTTCACGTCAAGGCTTCATTGTATGGTTCATTGGATGATCCAAAAGCTAAGGGGTTGAACCTATCACGGTTTCCTGTGATTATGCACGAGGAGATCGCAAACCATATGTCGATCGACGGGTTGCGAAATTGCCTTGTCCGTCTTCAAAAGAAACAAGGATCAAAGCATGTATATTGCAAGCTTCGTTTCAAGTATCCGTGGGTTCAAGAAGCTCTTCGGACACGAAAAGAGCTTCCCGAAGATGCGCCAGATAAAGACGTGTTTAAGGTCGTTGAAGGCGTAAAGTTGAGCCATGAGAAAATGCTTGGATACATTTTCTATGACTGCATTCTTGAAGGACAGCTGCATATTGACGAAATAACCAATGAGTGGAATAACCAGGTTCTCCGAGTCCCAACCTTCAAGTTCTTCCTTACGGTTGAATACATCTACTCTTCAACTTGTCCGTGTAGTTATGAGCTAGCTCAAGATGCAAAGCGTCGTCGTGGCAAGGCAGCGAATGGGCATTCACAACGATCAATTGGTCGAATTACAGTTCAGTTCAATCCGTCTGAACATATTGTGTGGGTTGAAGATATCGTTGAAATGGCTCGGCAACAAGTGCCAACAGAAGTTGTTGTTATTTGTAAGCGACGAGACGAACAAGCGTTTGCTGAACTCAATGGTTCGAATCTATTGTTCACAGAAGATGCTTCGAGACTATTGTTTGAGGGATTGGATCAAATGTTCAAGGACGGAAAGGTTCTCGATTTCTCGATCGTCACAGAACATTTGGAATCGTTGCATCCGTGGTCCGCAACCGCGGTCGTCGCCAAGGGTATTCCGGGTGGTCTCCGATAATTGGCTCGATGTACTTGACTATTTCAAATCGGACGACTACGTTGCTATTGTTAAAAAGATAGCTGCTCGCCGTGCGAAGGGGATTATTGTTCTTCCAGAAAAGCAAAACATTTTTCGAGCGTTACAACTAACACTGTTTGATGAAGTAAAAGTTGTCATTCTTGGACAAGATCCTTATCCGACACCCAGTCATGCAATTGGTCTTGCTTTCTCGGTTCCATCACACACATATCCAACACCAAAGTCGCTTCAAAATATATTCACTGAACTCGAAACCGATCTTGGAATAGTGCGAACGAATTGTGATTTGACGGACTGGGCCAAACAAGGCGTATTGTTGCTAAACACAACACTGACCGTTGAGCAAGGCAATCCCGGTTCCCACAAAGCATATGGTTGGACAACGCTAACGAACGAGATTATTACAAAGCTAAGCGAATACCACGACAATCTCGTGTTTATTCTTTGGGGGAGCCACGCCCAAGAGAAAATCTCACTAATTGACTCTGAAAAACACCTTATAATCAAGTCGTCGCACCCATCACCACTTGGGGCCTACCGTGGTTTCTTCGGTAGTAAACCCTTCTCACAAACCAATCAATATTTGACGAGCAAAAATCTCCCTATAATCAACTGGTGAATAAATACTCCCACTAAAGGAGTGCGTATGAGCTTTAATTTTATCCGTCGCTTTCTCGGCGAACAAGACCCCAACCAGCAACAGCCCGATATTGGTCATTTGCTCGGTGGAGCTCAAGATCAGCCACAAACACAGCCACAGCAAGATCCACAACAACAGCCAGCTGACGATATGGGCAGCCTTCTAGGCGACCAGAACCCGGGAAGTGGCGATGTTCAGGACGATCAAGGTCTGGATAACCTCCTCCAAACGGCTGCTGAACAGGACCCTGATAAACAAGGATTGATTCGTACCGTAGATAAGGCGCATTTGGTGTTTAAGCGCCAGACGGAAGAAGGCACGTACGAAGAACTATGGATTTACAATGTTGGTAAACTACAAGACGAGCTAGAAATTCGTAAGGCTATTTTGGCAGGAACCGATATTGCCCCAAGTCAAAAACGTTCGCCTGACGGGGATCAATCGTACGATATTTGGTCGGCTGGTAATGCAGAACTGTTGCATATCAAGGGTTTGCCGAACTAATTGTAAATTCCTGTTGACACTTTACCTTCAAAGATTGTAATATCTCCCTATAAACAAAGGGGAACTTATGGACACCGTTGAGGTCAAACCCGAAACAAACATTGACTTGTCGCAAGCCAAGACGATTTCGCTTGCGGAGCTCAAAGAGGCTCGCCGTCAGTACATGAAGACAGCAATCCAGCAAGAATTGCAGAATCTGATTGCACTTGCCGCTCAATACCGCAAGAACATTGATACTGCAAAAACCGACTACAAGAAAAAATACTACCAGAAGAAGATGACGAAGCTCAACGAAGATGTACGTCGCATGGTTGTTGCTTTACAACGCCTGCAAACACCAGAACTAGAAATAGAAGAACCGGAGGCGAAAAATGATATCGACCCAAGCGAGTCCCCAGAGCAAGCTACTACCTGAGTTTTTCACACCTAAGGAAGGTGAACAATTTCACAACGTAGAAATTCTCACCACTAGAGCTGATTACGCAGAGCAATTATTCAATCATCTCACAGCTCAAATTGAACTCACCTTTCAATCCACTCCAAATACTGAAGCACAAGTTCGACAAGCATTACGGAAGATTCACGATGACGGTATAGTTCGTGTATGTGAGTCTGTGGAAATATATCGCGGTCGAATAAAGATTGTTGTGAATGCCGCTGAAGTTGACGATCAGGCCGTTGCAAAGGCACTTCGATATCTTGCTAAGACGGTTGAAGAGTCTCGTGGTGAAGATACGTATCGAGTTTTCTCACCGACCTTTGCACACGAAGCACATGAACTGTTTTGGTTGTTTACGCAATAGTTCGAACGACTTCAAGATTCATTTCAAGATACCACAACACTTCATGAATGTTTGAAACGATTCGTTTTCTCTCTTCGCCATAATAAGGTGTTGAGAGTGCATCAATAATCTCTTTGATCTTACCTGACTGCATTGGATCAAACCAGAATAGTTTCATCACAGTAAACTTCTCTCGTTCCCACCGATCCTTTAGAGCCGAAACACCACCGTCTTCTGTTCCAAACGTAAACACGTTTCCGGCGGGAGCGTCTGCTTCACGAATCACGTAAAACACTTTTCGCTTGACAGCTTCCTGTTGTGCTTCAACCTTTTCTACTGGCTTATTACCTAACCAATGATTCCAGCTGCGCCAACGATCATAGACAAGGTCAGGGCGAGCGGGAATGTCTTTTGGAAGGTCCTCTTTATTGTCCCTACACCAATCCATCCACTGCTTCGATGTAGCAAATTTCTTCTTGTGCGCCCAGACAATTGCCTCATCCAAAGGACGCCACTTCTTTCCTGTTTCCTGAAACTTGTTGTTAGTGCCAAGAAAATCATTCCATGTTGTCCATTCTTTGTAGACGCGGTACGGAAAGCGAGGAAGGGCTTTCGGCTTATTGCGATCCCACCACTCAATGTATTTTCCTCGCGAAGGAATCATTTCCTCACGAATGAATTGCTTTGCTTCCTCGTACGGAAGGAAGTCGAGGTTAGGCTTTCTTCCTCTCTTCTTTCCCTTCGGAGTCGCTTCCTGTTCGTCCTGCTGTAAATCGTCCATTGACAACATCCCAATCAATAATGTTCCAGATAGCTCTCAAGTATTTTTCTCGATCATTCTTATACGTAAGATAGTAGCTGTGTTCCCACAAATCAACGACCAACAAAAGCTGTCCAGAAGGCCGGTCGGCATTCGACGTTGTGATGATTTCAAGCTTATTGCTCTTCCATACAAGCCATGCCCAACCACTACCAAACTGCTTCATTGCTTCTTCATTGAATTCTTCCTCGAACGCTCCCCACGCATCAAACTGTGAAAGCACTTGTTCGGTGAACGCATCTAGTGCACCTCGGAAATCCTTCTTTGGTGAACATAGTTGTTCCCACCAGAACTGATGGTTCCATGCTTGCATTGCTTGATTATACAGAACAGTACCCTTATCAAGCTTCGGTAGGAGTTCGTCGAGCGACTCCACTTTTGCAAAACGAGTTCCTTTGATTAGCTCGTTCGTCTTATCAAAGTAACCTTTCGTGTGCTTCCCGTAATGAACCTTGACAGTTTCCTCACTCATGTAAGGCTCGAGCTCATCATGAGCAAACTTTAGCTTTGGCACCTCACACATCGTCGTTGTAGCCTCCTTCGTACGTCCATAGCCGCCACAGCTTGTATGGTGGACGCTTGGTCGTGTAAATCAAATCGCCATCTATTACTTCTGGTGCCCTCTCGATGTCCTGTCGATATTCGACTTTGAGTTGAACAGCGGTATTATCTCGACATGCTTCTGGCAATCCCTCCCCCTCAACAACGAAACGAAGGCGCCGTCCTGTGATATCCGATAGGTTTTGAACCGCAACAATCCGAATGTCGGCGTCATGCAAACGCAACAAAGCTTCCACTGCTTCGGTCGTCATGTCTAACCAGGCTCTTTTCATACCCGTATTTACTACCACTTTTTTCAGGGAATTATACCCTACTAAATAGGGCCACTTGGAGAGAAAGATGGCGACAAAGAAGAAGTTATCCGTAGTTCCTACATCAAAGAAGGGTCCTGTTCCTCTAATCATTGAAGCACATCCAAAAGATTACAAAGGCTATCCTTTCATTACGGTGATCGTTTATCGTAAACAGCCAATGTTAGCAATCGTCGACAATGCAGATGACGAAACAATTAAAGCATTTGTTCTTGATTACTGTGGTGCTGAAGGTGTGAATGAGGAGCAATTAATTCTAACGGCGGCGGAATGGTATCAAACTAATCGTGCTGCATTTCCAGTCTCAATTGAGTTCTCTCGCCGAGGTCTTGTTCAAGAAACATCGAAAATCTATCGTTCGTTAAGTATGGAATTCATCTCGAGAGTAATTGGCCCTGTTCCAAAGTTTCCGATGGGTTCGATCAAACAAATCAAACGGCGTCGCCGCAAGCCGATTCCAGCAGGAGTTGAAGTGCGCATTGAAACAAACGTATTACCGTTTGATCAATTTTTTAAGAGCTAGTCGATCGGTTTTTGATCGGACCTTCTTGAATTCCAGCAACGTTTTCAATGTTTTGAATCGTTGGTAATTATCACTCTGCAATTGAGGCAACGGTGGCATTCCGCCGCCCATATCACCACCAGGCGGTGGTGGGAGACCGCCAAGTTCGCCGCCGGGAGGCGGAGGCGCACCAGGTGGACCGCCGGGTGGTGGCAGTGGTGCACCACTCATGTCTGTTGGAGCAGGACTTGCTGCTTTGTCTTCTTCGGGTTTGCCCATCTCGTCAGTATGTGCCAATTGTTCACCATCAGGTGTCAATTGTCCGCCTGGATCGAGAAGTGCTTCGTCCTGCATGATTTGTTTCCCCTGATCCGTAACACTTGCACCTCCATTGTCGAGGCTCAACAGATTCAGACGAACAAGCAAATCACGAGCAGCTAGAAAACCTTGTTTTGTGCTGATTTCCTCTAGGCCAACCTTTGGTGTTGGTGCCGCAATTACTTTTGCAAGTACTCGTTTTTGGTTGTCTGTCAGACGGATATCAGGCAGGGTTCGCATAAAAGCTCCTTTGAGCCTATTTATAGCATGTTTTGCTTTGCCCATTCTGCTAATAGCAAAATCTCCTGCAAAAGGGCATCACTTTTATGAGTATTGGCTCGATAACTAATCACGTGTACGTTGCCCGGAACATACCCTCGTCGTGGATCGATCCGATCCAAAGATGGTGAATTTGGGCTACCATAACCTCTGTTCGATATTTCAAGAGGTAGTCCGTAAATCGGACAACGTTCAGGAATTTCGAACTCGTCAAGGTCTATCGAAAACTCAATATTGTATTTTTCGGCACGGCGTTTTGCATTATTGTACATTGCTTGTTTGTAATTCTTTCGATACCAAGCTCTAGAGGTTGCTCGAATCTTTTCGCACTTTCTTTCATCTTTGCGATATTCACTCATGTAGGTTTTCATGTATCGCTTTGCGTATTCAGGATTGGCTTCTCGCCAACGACGCGCATGTTCTCGATTTGTTTGCTTGAGTTTCTCAAAACCTTCGGGGTCTGTCTCACACATCCGCTGATAGTGTGTCGCCATGTTGTAATTCCTTATCAAAGCAATTATTTATAAGGAATTACAATTTTCCTTGCTCGATTAGGTGTAATTGGAGAACGATAGTAAGTGCATAGGCTACGCTGTGGCTCTTCTTGAACGTATAGCCATCTTCCGTCTTTGAGTACAACTCCTGCCGAGTATCGTTCTTGTTAGCCAAATACTGCTGCAAAAGATATTTCTTTGATGGTCGAATCAGGGCTAAACAATCTGCCAACTCTTCCACTGTTTGCGGTTTGACTTGCCTGAGCAACCACCCGTGTTTGCTGACGTGGAACAATTTAACAACGTGTTGATCATCTAGCAATAGGGTCCATTGGGGTGATTTCGTTGTGAGTGAACGAATCTCTTCTTTTGAGGTAAAGTTGTCAAGTACAGACAAGTGCAGAAAGTCAATCTTGAAATAGCCTAGAACTTCCGCTTCTTCATAGGGTATTGCAGCGAGATCTGTGAACTTGTCAACTGGAATCGACTGAAAGTAAACTCCACAGGGGTGTTTCACAAGCTCGTCATCCTTGACCATAGACGCAAGAATAGCCTTGTCAAAAATCTTCTTTGGGTCGAAGTCAGTTTTCAGATCGATATCAATGTCCATTAGGACATTATATGATAACCTGCTGAATAAGGACAATACCCGTCCAACTTACAAGGTTTGTTGAACCACCCTTGAATTCAATTTTCACCGAACCATTTGTTGTATCAGCACTGAGTTGAACGTTGGGAGCTCCTGTCATATCCTCTTTTGAGAAATCTGATACGGACGTGCCTACTTGATTAACCGAAGCCGCCAGTATATTACGGTGGAAAGCACCCTTTTCAATAAAGCCTGCTCCTGTGTCTTCTGCTGTTACAGGACGTGCTGCTGCAAAAAGTGTCACGAGTGTTGTCGAATTGTTTGGTAACACCAAGCGACTTCCGGTGCCGATAAAGCCTGTGCCAAAGCCAGCCGCTTCATTAGTTGTGATTGAACCGTTTGTTACGTAAATTGTCGTGTAACCTGCCGAGAAGGTTGCGTCAGCAACAGTTGTGAATGTACCATCATTGCCTGTTGACCCCGATACGAAGAATGATACGCCGGAAGGGAAGGTGGATGTATAGTTGCCCGTGATTTTGAATTGATCAGGACTGGTCGTATTATCCGCCTGATAGATTGCAAATGACGCACCATCAAGAAATACTTCTTGAAACGCATTTGTTTTCGTTTGTGCAACTATTTGAAACGTACGCTGAGGTGCCTCGTCAGGCTTTGTCAAATCAAGCTGAGCGGTTGTAATTTTTGGTTGTGCCATTTGTTCAGTCCCTCGTTATCAGCTCAGTGGTAGGATTCGAATTCTTGCCAACCAATCAACAGTATTTCCCGTATCGCCCGTAACTTCAATTTGAAGCGCTTCGTTTGTGTCGTCGGCGGTGACATTCACGTCGTAGTTTGTATTGTCTTCAAACAAAACCGTCTTCGTAGGGCTTGCTGAGAGGGTGGTGTTGTTCGCTGCATCACGGCGAAGCACTCCACCCGTAAACGTATATGCAGTCACTCCAAATACGTCTGAGCGCCGTGCAACTACATCAATCTCAAAGAGCCAGACCGTTGAGGCGGGAATGACAAGGCTACCGGCAATTGCGGTAGTAAGATTGACGGGCGTAGCGTCTGTGGTGTTTTCTTGCATCATTACTTCGAAAGACCGCTGGCCGCGTGTGAAGCCGCCGACGCTGACGGTGTGCCCCCACAGGAATGAACCAGGTTGCGCATTGGTGAGGTCACTGCCAATAGTGCTCGAGTAGAAGCCTGAAGTCACCGCGCCGGTTCCAACGGCGACGCTGCTAGCACCGGAAACAGAGGCAACCCCACCGATCGCGACTCCGTTTACACCGGATCCACTTGTGGACGCCGCCACGCCAAGAACGACGCTGGCGATTGTGGCAGCACTGGCCGCATCACCCATAGCAATCGCATTAGTAGAACTGGCTGTTGTGTCCGAACCTATCGCAATTGACGATGTTCCCGACGCGTTGGTGCCCTCACCAACTGCAACTGCATCAGTTCCGCTTGCGGTTGAACCATTTCCAACAGCAACGGCGTTTGTGGCGGAGGTTGTTGCAGAAAAACCAACCGAGACGCCACCTGATGCTGTCGTCGAAGACGCTGCTCCACCAACCACAACACATGGACCTACCGATGCGGTTGCACCTGCACCAACTAGAACTGGTGCGCTGCCGGTACCGCTGTAGATGGCCGATGCGCCGATGATGACCGCCGAGGAACCTGAACCGCTGTTGGCAGCCAAACGACCGATAGCGATAGTTTCTGAGTTGTTCGCGTTAGAATCTGTTCCGATGGCAATGTTAGCGAAACCAGAGGATCCACTTGACGCAGCATCTCCAATGGCAATTGAACCGACACGTTGGCTCAATGCAGCGTCGCCAATAGCGATTCCAGGTCCTACACCACTTGCATTCGCACCAAAACCAATAGCAACTGAACGAACAGTTGCAGCAGCAACTTGAGCACCGTCGCCGATTGCAATGGATGCTGTTGCTGTTGAAATCGTGTTTGCATCAGAACCAATGGCGATAGATTGGGCCGCAGCCGCGATCGTCCCCTCACCAAGCGCAACTGCATCTGTTCCACTAGTTGTAGCAACCGCTCCAATTGCAATACCGTTAGCAGCTGAAACAGTCGCTGTTTGACCAACTGCAACTGCTCCTGTGGCAGCAACAGCTGTAATGTCGACGGATCCAACTCCAACGGCATCCATTGCATTTACACTTCCCGTACCAATAGAGATTGCTCTATCTTGATCTGCGGAGGCTGTATTACCGATGGCAATTGTACTAAATCCTAGAGCATCAGCACTCCTTCCCAACGCTGTACTGCTTTGACCGGGAGCTGTTGTGCCTGAGCCGATCGCTATAGCTTCACTGTTGTTTGCGTTTGCTGTTGAACCAATGGCTACTGCATTTACTCCCGATGCACCAACAGTTGCTCCTGTTCCCATAACCATAGCATTCGTCGCCGCCACGTTAGAGGTGGCTCCTGAACCAATAACAACGCTATTAGTACCGCCCGCAACTGGTGGTGTTTCTGCTACTGGATTTGAATCATACAAATCAGGATTACCACCACCCAGTTGTGTTTCAACGCCCGCATCATCTTTACTATACAAGAAACCATCGGTCTTTGCATATAGGCGAACATTGCCGCTAGCCGGAGTAGCTGGGGCTGGAATTTCGTTTACTTGAATTACACCTCTTGGCATTTGTTGTTCTCCATTATGTCCAAGTTGCACCGTCTGTTATCCAGGCGCCACCACTGTAAACATACATCACTTTGTTGGTAGTATCAAAGACAAAAGGAACTAGTCCCGATATTGTTGCGGGTGTACCTGTAGGTGTTCCTGCTGACGTTGGAATGTACATCATGTCACCATTACGAGTCGTTGACGTTGTTCCTCTACCGATGGCAACGTTGCCCACATCGCCAGAGGTAACGTTTCCACCTTGAATACTAACCGCTCCACCGTTGCCTGATGTTGAACCACCAGCACCACCCGTCACTGTCACTGTTCCAGCTGTTCCAGTTGCACCACCAGAACCAGCTGTCAATGTTGCTGCACCACCCGTACCTGTACCTGTACCATTACCAGATACAATTGCTGCTAGGCCTCCCGTTCTGTTTGTTCCTGTTGCATTACGTCCACGAAGAGTTGCTGCCCCACCATTACCATCGGTTGCAGATCCACCCCGAAGTTCAACAGCACCTCCAGCACCTGATGTTGAACCACCAGATCCACCGGTCAGTGTGATCGTTCCAGCTGTTCCTGCTGTTCCACCTTGACCAGCAGTTACTGAGAAATCACCTCCAATAGCTGTTCCACTTGCAGTGCCAAGTGTAATTGAGAAACTACCACCATCAGTTTCGGGTGCACCAGCGTGGCCGTTGCCCGTTGTAATCGATATGTCTCCCCCACCACCCGAGCCACCTGTAGCATCTGATTGGGTAAGGAAGGTCATACCGTATGGGCCGAGGTCAATACGTGCTCCCCCAGCCGGTGAGGCATTGTTACCAATCCACAGAGCTGCAATAGATGAGTTATATCCGAGGCCCCAACCTGTTGCTGCTCCAGATCCCGCTAGAACTCTGTGAACATATCCAACATCTGTTTCTGGAAAGCGATATTGTGCTGTACCAACTGTGTTTATACCATTACCATCAACCCGTGCTCGTTGTGTTCCGATTGTTGAAATTGATATGGTTCCTTGAGTTCCTGTTCCTGTGGCCGCACCTGTATCGAGAGATAAGTTGCCACCGTCGCGGTTAGTACCTACGGCGGTCGTGCCGGTGAGCGTGACCCCACCGCCGTTGCCGTTCGTGGAGGTACCACCTGTGAGGAATACCGTGCCGCCGCTACCTGAAGTGGTACCCCCCGCTCCACCTGTGAGCGTGACAGAACCGCCTGCTGCGGTCGTTCCGCCGGGACCGCCTCGAACCACAATCGTATTGCCTGGAACCGTTGCGGTATTCGGAGCGAGCGACGACCCTTCGATGAGGATTGCTTCAGTGTGCTGCGTCGCGAAGAAGTTGCGCCCGGCACGCACGGTGACCGAGCCGCCGCGTCCGCCGCCCGTACCTCCCGTACCCCCCGAAAGATTCAAGTCGCCAGCAAACCCCGTTCCCCCAGAGCCTCCGTTACCGCTGGAGATAGAGGTGGTGCCGCCAGAGTTGGTCCCCGTCCCCACGCCCGCGATCAGCGTGATACCGCCACCGCTTCGGTTGGTTCCTGTCCCAGCGCCGCCTGAGATGTTGACCGCACCGCCGGGGGAGTCGGTACCGCCACCTCCTCCCGTGATGCTGACCGCACCGCCGGGTTGAGTGCCCGCAAGCCCCTTCGCACCACCCGTGATGTGAACGAATCCGCCGGGGAAGTCTTGCGTGGTGGAACCAGCGCCGCCAGTAACGGATGCCGTGCCTGCCGCACCGGAACCGGTCGGCACGCCGCCCGTGATTGTGATGACGCCGCCCGCGTTGTTACCTGCGCCGGCCGCATTGCGCCCGAAGATAGAAACATTGCCGCCGGCACCGTCAGTTGGAAGACCACCTTGAATGACAACGTTACCACCAGCTCCAGATGTGGAACCACCAGCTCCTGCTACTACTGATGCATTGCCACCCGTGCCTACACCAGTTGCACCTCCCGCAAACACAGCGACGTCACCTGGCGTCGCGCTACTTACACTTCCTGAAGAGCCAGACGTTGTGTTGACCCATAGCTGTCCTGTTGATGCTACGTAAGTGAAGTCGGCATCACTATCAACACCTGCACCAGTTCCATAAACAACTTGGTTGGCTGGTTCTGCAACGCTACTGCCGCCAAGCTGTGTTTCAACGCCCGCATCGTCTTTGCTATACAAGAAACCGTCAGTTTTTGCATACAAGGCAACTTTGCCCGTCACCGGTGTTGCACCCGCTGTGCTTTCAGGAAGATCAATCTTCATAGTCATTATCCGGTTACCTCCACCGTTCTTACAAATGCAACCCAGCTAATATCTTTTCCAATCTCGCCGGTTACTGTAATAATCAACGCACCGTTGGTTGTATCAGCACTTACAGCCACAACCCATGCTCCAGCATTGTCATCTGCAAGCGTTGTATCTGTTGTTGTTCCGATCAGAGCTGTTGTTGCTGCACCTACATTTCGATCAATAGCCCCTTCGCTCTTCAACGCAAGGCCTTCATTGTTCGCATCAGTTCTACGAGCAACAACTTTGATTTCAAAATGCCACGTTGTATCATCTTGAAGAACCATTCTTTGAGTCATTAACGGAAAGTTTAAGAACAGTTCTGTTGGTGTGTTATCGGTTGTTATTGCCGCTAGTGTGTAAGCGCTTGTTTGTGCATCGCCTGTTGTATTAACGTATACCGAACTGTAAGCAAACTGTCCATAGGAAGTTGGAAGACCCGCGCCAATTGCAACCGAATGAGATGCACTTGCATTAGCATTATCACCGATAGCAATTGCGCTTCCACCTGAAGCATTTGCGCCTATACCCAAAGCAACTGCACTCGTGGTGGCAACAGCACCACTACCAACAGCTGTTGAACCATCCCCAGCGGCATTTGCGGTTGCGCCAATAGCCACTGTATCATCGTTATCGGCAGATGCACCCGGACCGATTGCTATACAATCTTGTCCAGTTGTGTTTGCCAAAGCATTAAGACCAATAGCGATCGAATTAGTACGTGTTGCCGTGGCACCATGACCAATAGCAATAATATCAATCTGGTCTATACTATTACCCGCTACAGCACCACGCCCGACCGCAATCGAATCCACCGCAAACGCCGTGACTAAAGAGGTATATCCAAGAGCAATACCATATGTAGCGTCCGTTCCTACACCTGCAGTTCGTCCAAGAGCAATTGCTCTGTCAACAGTGCTGGTTGTTGCAGATCGTCCGATTGCTATACTTTCACCTACTGCTCCAGTTCCTGCACCTGTACCGGCAGTATTTCCAATTGCAATACCACTGTTTCCCTGAACATTTGCAAGACGACCGACAGCGACCCCTGCCAGTCCCGCTGCTGTGACCGATGTACTATCACAGCCGATTGCAATTGCATTACCGGCTGCTGCTGATGCACCTGTCGTACCTGCACCAATAGCAACTGCGCTCGCAACAGCCGTTGCTCCTGTACCAGTGTTTCCACCAATTGCCACACCACTAGCGCCCGCACTGGTATTGAAACCGATCGCAACACCACGAGCACCACTGGCTGTTGCTGTATTTCCAATTGCGACAGCGTTTGCAGCAGCCGAAGCAGCGTCACCAAAGAATAGGGACGTTGTACTTAGGCGACCCGTTTGTGATCCGTTGTTATAAAAATCAATATTGCCAGAGACTGTTTGTAAGTTGATGGCTGTTCCGCCTGCTAGTGTTAGATTGATACTTGCTCCGACTTCTAACGTATCAGCATTGGCTCCTGTTAAACGAAGTACGCCGCCGTCAAATTCGAAGGTACCACCATCACCATTTGTAATTGTTCCAACATCACCAACACCACCAACCATCATTGTGTCTGTTGTTGGATCCCATGTAAAATCTGCTTCGCTATCAATGCCAGTACCTGTTCCGTACACGATTTGATTTAATGGTTCAATCGGTGGAGCGAATTGAGAGAATACCAATACCGTCGTACCAAGTGTTATTGGATTATTCGTTGCAAGCCACCAAGCTGTATCTGCAAATGTTGTTCCTTCTTCAGCAACAGTTGCCATTCCCGCAGTTACTTTAGCATCGGTGTCAGCATCTGTCGAACGTGTAAGAATGAACGGTGCAGCACCACTTCCTACTTGTGTTACCTCATAGATGCCATTCTCAATCGTTTCGTCCTTGATAAGAACGCGATCGCCGACGACAAGAGGTGAAGTTGGTGGATCAATACCGCCGTCTGTGTTGATATCGACGTTAACGTTGGACGTGATCGTTGCGCCAACGCCACTAGCACCATTATTATACGTGTAAGCAGTTGTGAGAGCTGCTGTTGTGGTTACTCGAACAGACCCCTTCCAGTCCAGATTAAACACATCATCCGCGTATGCAAGTTCATGCCATTCTGTCATCGCATATAGACGGCCATCTGAAAGAGGACCCCCCACAAAGAACGGAAGACCACAATTTGCTGGTGTATCAAGGCATGCTTCCGATGGAATGATTGATTCTACATTTACAAACGGTGGTGCTGACGAAGGTGCAGAACTAATTGTAATGTCTGTATAAGGTGGATTGAAAGTTGATGTCAACACTTCATAAACAGTTGTTGGTTGATATGTTGGAAAGAGAATATTTGCTTTGTCAATGCCTGTATTTCCAAATACAGCAAACTTCAATCCAATTGTAAAGACCGACGTAACATCTCCATGACTGCTATTAAGACGCCATGTATTTGTTGTGAGGTCAACAAAAGCAATGTCATAAACAGTTGATGTAAACAGGAATAGCGATGATGAGCCTTGATTAAACCACAACTGACCCTGCATTGGTGCAACGGGTGGTGTGACGTTATTGAAATTTTCCAACATGCGAACAGAATTCTGTACAATCGCTGGACCCCACTCTGGCGTTCCTTGGCCTGGTAGCAGCAGTGAGGTATTGATGCCCGACGGAGTTGCAGTTGCGGGGACTGTGTATTGAATATGTCCAAGCGGAATATTACCAATCAGGATTGCACCTGTTGCTGTTGATGTGACGGGAACGATGCCTGTTACCGTAATGTTTGTGTTAGGACCTGCATTTACTGCCCCGCCAACGGCAACAGTGTAGGTTCCATCACCGCCACCCGTGTTCCCGGCAACTGTGAATGATGCTCCATCAGGGAAACGATGTGCTTCATTGCCTGTGATTGTCCACGTGCCACCAGCACCTGTGACAACACCAATAATGTCATACGCCTGAACTGACCACAAACCGTCGCCGGTCGCGCCAGCCGGAATAGTTTCCGCAACAACAATATCGGTTGCAAAACTTTGAACGAATCCAGTACCAAGTCCTGGTGCTTCAGTGACGGATACAGAGCCTGGTGTTACAGGAATCGTTGTTCGTCCGAGTGCAAACGACGCGCCTGGGGCAACAACAACATACGAACCGTTATTGCCTGCCGAACCGACAACTGTGAATGTTTGACCGACCTGAAAGAATGCTGCATGATTGCCTAATACTTCAAATGTGTCAAGTGTATTATCGGCTGCATCAATTGCAAGTTGTGGATTTGTTGCGGAAACAACCGTGTATACACCGCTTCCTGTTCCACTATTGTTTGAAACAGCAACGATTGTATCAACACCAAATTCACTCGCATGATCTCCACGAACACGCCATGTTTTGGAACCAATCGTTACGCGTGTAATTGTGAAAAAGCCCCGTGGAATAACTTCGGCAACAACGATTTGTGTTGATGTACCCGCGTAGCTTGAACTGACAACAGTGTATGTGCCTGCATTAATCGTAACAGGCGAAATCAGCGGGTCGATAATGATAACATCAAACTGGAATCCAGCAACAAAACGATACGTAAGATCATCCCCAAGTTCGAAATAATTCGAGCCTGCTCCACCGGACAAAACAGCATTTAGCACCTGTCGTGGAACGGACAGATTTCCCGGCCCATCACGCTCGAGTGCATACACTCCGAACGACGTCAGGTCAGTTTTTAGAACGTCATATGATGTTGTCATTATTCTCTATTCCTTATCGCATCAATGAGATCTCGGCAATATCACCAACCATAAGTGGATCTGTTAGTTCGATCGTGGTGCCGAGATCATAGGCCCGTCCTGGTTCGGCATATCCAAGCTCACGGGAAACGGCTGGATTGTTGTCAAATACAATAGTTGTCGCAATCGGTAGATTTGCATTCATCGTTGTTAGTAGGTCAGTATCCGTCAAAAGAATCTGTGATCCCGTTCCTGTTGTATCGCTAAAGAATGCCAACACACTATCGTCAAACCGACAAACAGCATCTGTAACTTGAGAATTGATATCATCAACCAGATCTTGGAATGTGTACTGATGTTGTGTTACCAGTGTTGGTGGTTCGAGGCCCGTAAAGTCTAACGAGCCTGATGCATTGGCAGAAGCATCAATTGTTTCATTTGGATGAACTTGGATAACAGTATTACCACCACTTAATGTTGCTTCAAAGATTGTATACGTGACAGGAACACCGAGGCCTGTATTACCAAACACAAGCATAGTTCGATTCGTAACACTGGTGAACAAGCTAACAAAATTTCCTGTAATGGTCCAAGTGCCGCCGACGCCGGTCGTGACAGCTGTAATCGTGTACGGCAGCGCTGGAACAACGATACTGATGGGCTGTGCTACTCCTCCATCAACAGCCACTGAGAAATCCCACGTACCTGGAGGAAGGCCTGACCAATCCGCGATATTGACGTTTGGTCCGTCTTCCGTATATGGGGCAACCGGTGGAGTGACGATTTCAATAATCGCATCTCCATAACCTCGCTCATTCGCGTAATATTTCACACCGTTGTTGAACACCATTAGTTTATTCTTTTCAATACGATATTCAAGCTGCAAATCATATGTTAGCAAATAGATGTCGCCTGTTCCTGTGCCTGCACCTTCGTTGACAGAAATCGATCCGTCTGTAACATAGATAGTCGTGAATCCCGCCGCAAATGTTGCATTAGCCACGCAAATATATGTGCCATCGTTGCCCGCACTCCCAATCACCTCAAAGGCGTAACCCGTAAAGAACAATTCCGTGAAATCGCCGGCAATCGTAAATTCATCAGGGCTTACAGTGTTGTCAGCGCTGTCAATTGCGTATGAAACACCATCAATGATGAATCGCTGGTTGCGGTATCGTAACTGGTACAAATCTTCATCGATTGCATTGATGACAGTTTGCAAATCATTTTCAGCAAACGTTGAAGTTGGATAGAGAACTTCGCGAATACGACTATCATCAGATACGGGATTTGTGTTGACAAAAACCTGATCAGCCAGATGGGTATGTGAAAAAGAAACGAATTCAAGAGCAGCTTCATCAGCTCGAACCCGTACGAATAATCCAGCTTGACCAACATAAGAAGTTGGCACGTCAGTCAAATCTGTAAACGCAAGCGATACGGGCGCGGTCGAAAACTCTAGACCCGTTTCACCAGCATTAACTCGAACAGTAAAGCCTCCAAATCCTGCATACGACGCTGGTGTGTCAGTCAGACTCAAGAACGTGTTTACAGCTGCTGTTGCATTAATCCAGTTTACACCGTTGTAGGAAAGATAATCATTGATAGCTGGTGCAGTAATAATCACATCCGAAAGATTGTCTAGCGTTCGGGTGTCAACGTAATTCTTGTTGACACCATGTGTACCAAGCGTTGGTGCGTTCGGGAGTGTAATCTGACCTGCACCTGTTAGGACGATATTGCCACCGCTAATTGTAAGCGCTGTCGTCGTCAGCGCGCCGGTCATTATGTCGCCTGTAATGTTGACATACCGAGTGTCAGCAAAGCCAAGATTTAGAGCATCGCCGGCTGCTGTTGGATTTCCAAGGTTGATAATCTTGAAACCACCCATGTCAAGATCACCAACGATTGGGAAGCTACCGATCACAATCGGTTGCCAAGTTGCTCCATCGTAAACAGACAATGCAAATGGCGGTCCATTGTCAAACCATAGTTGGCCTTGAATTGGATATGCCGGTGCGGTTGGACCGGCAAAGTTTTCCAACATATGAACAAACGATTCAGCAACACGCTCACCATACTGAAACATGCCCTGGCCAAGTAGCACGATGGAAGTATTGGCTGTAACAGCTTGCGAATCAAGTGGGACGGCTGCTGCTGGACTTGCAGGTCCATTCGTAGTCATCGGCTTGATGATGAACGAACCGTTCAGAGGGTCCGTTCTATTGATAATATAGTCCGCCATCAGGAGGTTCCCATAAAATACATTTTGGTGTATTTATGAGGGTTTACCTCCTGTTTTAGACCAGCAGAAATTCCTTTTTAAAGTAGGTGACTGTTGCTTGAACCTGTGAAAGAGGGTTATCCTCAAAATCCCAGAGCTCGTGGGCGGTCAGAGTATCAATAAGCGACTGATAGCACCCGCGGGCTTCGGAAAGGCGCCGGAAGAAGGGATCGCCCAACAATAGGTTGGGTGTGTCTAGTGTCACGTAAAAATCTTCACCAAAATACTTCTCAAGCAGCTTTGCGTAGACCAAAGCCACTGCAAACGACTTTTGCGGTTGGTGAATCCACTCATTCCAGCTAACTGTGAAATATGAGATGATTTCAGCTTCAAAGTCAGCGTCATCCAACGCTCGGCCCACGTTGTCGACCGTAACACTTTGCCCTTCCAGAGCAGCCAGTTTCTCATCTGTGAAAAACAGATCCCCAGGATCAGGATTCTGACTATAGTAATACTGTTGTCTTATTTGCCATTCTTTCATCTTTGTACCAGTCCAATAAATGTCGAAAGCCATTGCACGAGTGTTCCAACGTTTTCACTTCACGCAAATGTTCGCTTAAACAGTGTCCAAGATATGGACACGTTGCGCAAAAACCATTCATGAAGACACGCTTACGTTCCTTCTGTGTCCACGCATAGTAATCAAGCAAAGTATCTAGTTGTTCAAAATATTCATTGTCGTTGGCATCGAATTCCAACACAGCAAACTTCCCATGAGGCGTGATATACACATGATCATCACTGAAAGAGTTCGCCTTTCCAGCAAGGCTATTTTCAATCAATTGTTGATTGATGAACTTAAAGCGCTTTTCGATCGGGCTGACGAGCCACTTCTTGACAAATTCCTCATAATTCCGGAAGGAAACACCATGAGCGTTATGTTGATTCGTTGAATACGGCTTGATTTCAACCGTTTTGACATTTGCAACTGCATTGAGAACGCGAATCATTTCATCAACATCTTTCTCAATTAAGCAACGTCCTGCCAACATTAGCACATGAAGATCACCACCGTATTTCATCATGTTGTCAAACACCTGTTCGTGTTGTTGTCGACAGTCAAAGTCGTAGCTAACGCTAAGAATTGCACGTCGCCTCAAAAACGTTGGATGAATTCGAGAAAGATTTGTGATGATACTGACTTGGCCTGGGTAGTATCGCTCTATGACATCGAATAGTTCTTCCAGATAGCGTTCTGGTAGAATCGCGACTTCCCCACCATACAGATCGATGTATTCGATCGGTTCAAATACACTAATCTCAGCCAGCATCGCATCAAGACGTTCAAGCATCAACAAACGCCTATTCGACAATTGGTCGACACCAAGGTAGCAAAACTCGCAACGAAAGTTGCAGAAGTATGATGGATTGATCGAAATCTTCATAGTCGTATATTCGTAGCAATCGACAAACGCATTCCTGTATACGGAGTTACACGATGATCCCACGATCCGGGAAACAACAGCAAGCTTCCTTGCTCTGGATGGAATGATGTCATCTCTCCATCGGGATGGTACACGATAATATCTCCTTCGCCGACAGGGTTATCATTTATGACGTAGTAATTTGCAACAATATCAGCGTGCTTTGTATGATTGTGTTTTAATAAATGGGTATTTGAATTGATCGTTGTTACACACCAACCATCAAACTTACAGGGAGTTCGTCCCGTCATTGTTTCGACTGATTCAATAATGAACATTCGCAGCCCCCTAAGCTCCGGCCACTGCTCACTCCAAATATTTTGCGGATCATCATAGTTGTACATCATCGGATAGTTCAAGATGCCTTTGACAATATCATTGAATACCGCATCAGCTTGATAGATTTTAATCATCGTAGACGAAGGTGTTGCAATAATGGATTGCATTCACGATACATTTGATACACCTGACACATCCATGTTGTGTTTACGGCTTGGCGAAACGAAAGCTCTCCATACACACAACCAAAATGGCGATCCACGTCACGATAAATTAGTTCAGCAATTCGATTGTGCTCAAGCATCGTCCAAATCTCTGTCATATCATCTTGGATGTTCCAGATTGTGAAGAATCGCTCCCACGTCTTAATGATTTCTCGAATGTCGTAGTTCTCCAGCACATATTCGTAGTTGTCTTCTGTAAACATCGAGTCAAACATCCACGAAAGTCTGGGATCGGTCTTTGCGTATGACAACTGCGCGAGATAATCCGAGCGATCTACTTTCAGATCAGGAAATAAAGTTTCGAGATCTGGCAATGCACGAATAATGTGTTGCTTTAATGATAGCATCTCTTCGATGAACAATCGATGCGAAGTGTTTTTGACCACTGCCAGTGTCGCTGTTGCGTATCGAGATTCGGGATTAGCCAAGAAATCCCCTAACAGATGATCAAGTCGTAGAACTGGTATGTATCGTCCCGGCTGAATAACATCATATGCGGAAGTAAAGTTTGCATATGGTGCAGGCATATACTGATTTGTTTTGCCCGTCACATAATCGTGAAACAGAGTTGCTTTGTAAAGGTCATACATGACCTTGCAGTGTGGTTCTGCAAATAGTTGCTTGTGTGTAGCGATAAACTCGTTCACGCTGCCTCCTTGACACCACCAAAATTGATCTCGAGAATTTCTGTTGCAATCGACTTCATAATCTTGCAGTGAGGCTCCACAAGATTATGTTCTTTCAGGTCCTTGACAGTCTTACGGCAGCCGTTGCAAATCTTAAACATCGGGCACGTCAAGCATTCTTCTTTCATGCTTATTAAGGAAGGATCACTTTGCAGTGGGGTAAAGAATTCTTTCCCGTAAATTTCACGGAAGAATGTAATTGGATGCGTTCGATCATCCGCAATTGCACCACACGAATAGTAATCACCGCTCGGGTTTAACGCTCGAATGTTTTCATCACACTGACGGTGTTGGGGGCACATTGTGTGAAGCCCTTTCAATCGCTGAACCATTTGTTTTGTATTGAATTCCCACGGCGTCAATCCTTGCCGATACACTTCAATATATGTTCGATAGATTTTTGACAACAAATAAGGCTTACTTTGAACACCTGATGCGTTTGCATAATTGAGTTTGCATTCAACGTTCATTCGCTTTGCCAAACGAACGTTATCCAATGCTGTGTCCTCATTTTCATCACTAATCACTGAAATGAAATCTGGCCGATAACCAATTCGTTCAAGGAACAAATTACTGACCTGCCAGAAGATGTCTTCTGTGAACACTTGCTTCTCTGTAATCCGGCGCGTATCACCGTAATTGAAAGATGTTGTAATGCCAACACGTGGATGTTTGAATAACTCTTCCCACATCTGTGGCTTTTTGAAGAACGCCCATAAATTTGTCGTCAGACTTACCGTCGCTTTGTACTTTCGTTGGTCAAGGAATTCTATGATTTGCCAATAATAGTCGGGCTTTACCATTAGCGGATCCCCACCATTGACAATAATTGTCGAAGTGTTAGGAAAGCGATCAAGAAAGTCGTAGATATATTGATGATCGAGTACGGCTGCTTTGTCATCCGTAATATTGGTCGATGAACAGAACGTGCACTTGAAGTTGCAAGCCTCTGTTGGCTTGATAATTAACTCCATTGCACGTGGGTCTGTGCTGTCAATCAATTTATGCAACATCGAAAACTCGTCTTTCGAAAATTGTTGGAGCGATGGGCTTCCCATAGGCTTCCATTAGAGCGCCGCGACGTGAGGCTATTTTGAGAGCCGCCTGACAATCAAACCGACAAGGAAAGAAGCTGATTGTGCGATTGTGAAGATCAGGTGTCATATACTTGCTGAATTGTTCGCCAGGAATCGACTCCGATAGAGCCGAACTTAGGTAATTATACTTGTGCATTACATGCTTCACCGATATGGCAAAAGCTTTGATGCAACATATGGGATAGTCATAATAATATCCAAGATTGCCGTGATCATCTTGATATTCGGCTTGAATTAGCTCCTGCACGACCATGACGTCGGCCGCAACATATATCTCGTAGTCGTCGTTGTGAAAATATGTGGGGTCGCTTCCACCATACACATCAATATCCTGTCGTTCTGTAGGAACGATACCAAACTGAAGTCTCCTCGCGTGAATCAAGTCGATAGCATTCGCCAAATGTTCTTTACGAACTGATATGCGGCAAGCAGCGCGGCGCTTTTCACTGACATCAATCAGATCGAGAAAATCACACGACGACATTGTACTGGGTAGCATTTTTCGGATCCAATATAGTGTTAAAGAATTCTTTGTATAGGCAAGTTGCCATCTCTTCGCGGTTTGTCCAGTCAGCCTGAACGAAGCAACGGAACGAACATCGATCAAAGTGCTCACAACTTAAGCAACCATATTTGTCGAGGTGGGCTTGAATGATATTAGCATTGCTCTTATAGTCAATTTCCGTGTTGAAGTCGTCTTGATCATACTTCAGGTAGCGACATTTTACTTCACGACCATCCGGTAGTAGTGTTAGTTTATTCAACGAGTAGCATGTCATCGTGTTGAATCGATGATGTACCCAATCACTTACAGGAGCGACATTTGGATAATGTTCCGCTAGGAACAGAAACACTTCAAGGTGCTCGCGATCACTCGGTATCATGTGTTGTGAAAGTCGTTCTGGCACATAATAGTCAAAGTACAAGGGGTATCGAGTGTAGAGATACTCAAATTCCTCGTCTTTTTCGGTCATGATTCGCTTAATTGCTTGCTTTGTTAGCACAAAGCCAATCGTGTAGATTTGACTGCCAAACCGTTCCAAGTTCTGATGGAACAAGTCCTTTTTGGCAACGTTTAGAGGGCGTCCTGCGAAGTCATAACTGGTCGAAATGTTCGATTTGATGCCAAGCAGGTGCAATGTATCGAGCAGTTTTTGGACCCTCGTCCACTTCGTGAACACGAGGTTCGTGACCCAATTGAAAACACACGTTTTTCCAGCCTGATTTGCGTGGGCATCAACATCGAGGGCAAAGTTGAGGTAATCGATGAATAGATCGTCTGAAACCGCATCATTAAACAGTTCACCACCCATCATGTTGATGATGAATTTGTCCATCCGGCTATTGCGAATAAACTCGTTCACACGATCGACCTTATTCATCACCGTATTCATTCCTACTTTCGAGTTGTGATCTTGCCCACAAAAGGCACACGCAAGATTACAAAACTCAAAGAAGTGCAGTTCAATTTCTGCTGCTTCATTGACTTTGTTTTTCAGGACCTGATTGAGTAGGTCTTCATGTGTATTCATTCGTGCATATCCGTTCGAAATTCAGGCTCGATTATAAATTTAGGGAGCGCTTGACACCATCTGGGTTTATTGCGTGGGTGATACACCAACGCCTGGATATTTACGTCAAATCCCTCTTCCTTTTCATATGAACTCAATAGTATTCGGCGAAGCAATCCAAAGGATCCAACATGATACTCTTCGATTAGGAAGAGGATGTTGTTCTCGATATATCGAAACTCAAGGGCAAGAGGGTAGTACAAGGCATCCTGATGCCGGAAGAATACGATGTACTCAGACGGCTGTTTGGACTGTCGAAAGTTCTCATTACTTACAACAACATCATGGCGATCAACTCCAATGAAGGTTGGTGTTGTGAAAATTGGTTCGGTTCGAATCAGGCTAGGAAATTTTGTTGACATTACTCACTCCCATCGGCTTTGCGAATCGAATAGGCTGATTTCGAATCTGCCCCGCAAACACTAATGCGGTCAATTCCGTCCAGTCTTCGAATGTACTGGCCTTGCTCAAAAATCCATAGCCGGCGCGGTCGAATCGAAGGTGTGCTAGAATCTCACTGCGCTGAAATAAAGCACTGATGTTCTCTGGTTTGAAAATCTTTTCGATATATCGTTGTGCTGTTGCCCACGGCACGTGTAGGGTAAGTGTCGTATCGTCGAGAACAGCATCATAACCGACAAGAACCGTATCGTCCTCGAAGCGAATGTGTGATCCCATCATCATATAGGTCGTGTTGCACGACAGCTCGGTAATCGGCGTCTGCAAATCAACTGTGGCGAGTGCAAAGTGTCGAGGAAGTGTAAATCGATCGTAAGCATTATTCGCAAGTCGAAGCGCGAGAGTCTTATCTTCTCTCGATTGATTACGGCCCGATAATTGTTCCATTGTGTGTTTGTGAATATCAAATTGTCTCATCAACCATTGTTCGCGCGTCCATTGTTTCTGATGATACTCTTGTTGAACCCAAGCCTGAACCAATTGCTGATACGTCAAATTATCGTGCGGATATGGAAGTGTTCCTAACGAATAACGATACAGACCAGGAAAATAATCAGCACTCGACAAAATCGTCTGAAACAACTCTTCGTCGTTTATCGACGCAAGTTCACGTAAATCAATTTTTGATATTGTTGGCGACATTCATTGCTCTCTTTGCAAGAATGCAGTCTTTTATTTGATAACGGTCCATCATGTGGAGGATTCCCCGATCAGCACACGACCCCAGATATTGACACGTTCCACATTCTTTCTCGTTGGATTTCCTGTATTCATTTAACAGGAGATTATCCTCGAATTTCTCGATTTCTTCAATTGACCATTGAGCAAGAGGGATTCGATAATGCGGGTCAAACGAGACATATCGCTCGTAAAACATTGGTGAATAGTACAGTTCCCCATTACGAAAATTGTATTGTTTTTCAACCAAGCTATCGGTCAAGCGTCCCACACTGAACCGAACGAATTGCACTGTTTCAGGGTCTACATTGTCGTTAAACAGAACCTTAATTTGTTGTGCTGCTCGTTCAAATTCTTCGCGCGAAAGGTTCGTTTTTCGACCAATACTGAAATTGAAGTCAATGTCTGTGTTGTACATTTGCTCAATCAGGTTATGAAGGTAGACATAGTCATGGAGCAGTTCGCTAATTCGCGTCTGGGAATAATCAAACACGTTGAACAAGGCATGACTTGTGGGCGGCTGACGAAACCTCTTGAGAATTTGATGACGGGTTGCCTTCACGTGTTCAAGATAACTAGTGTTGTGTATTTGTCGAAGATCAAAAGTGATATTAATCTCGATCGGTTTGTCCGAATAGTGTTCGTTGAAAACATCAATAACATCGGTGGTGCTTGGAGTTTCTGCTAGAAAGGCACTTGCAAAGCTGATTTTTTCAAAGCGTTTTAAGAGATCAATTGTTCGCCAATCAGCAAGAACAGAAGCAGTATTGCTCGAGGAAAACAAGTCTGTTGGTCCAACCGTTGCAATGAATGGCTGATAATTTTTCCGGATTGCTGTTTCTAGCAGAACGGTTAAGTTCTGATAATCTTGTTGAAGAAAGCCTGTTTGCGCTGTCTTATCGACGAAACACCCCTCACACTTCCACTGACAGCCATACAGAACATCAAAATTTAGGTCGAGGTACAGTGTATGTGCTTCGGCGTAGCTGACACCAATTTTGTCTCTATCGCTCATTACTTTCTACCTTGGTCAACTTAAAGTTGATTGCATCGAGAGCATCTTTGGCGATGACACAGCGCCTGATGCCAAACGCATCCATTAATGTCAGGACGCCTCTATCGATACACGAACCTAGGTAATGGCAGGAACCACATTCTTCTTTGTTGCCGATGTTCGCATACTGAGTGACTTGTGCAGTATGCTCCCACTGCTCGAACTCTCGAGCTGTCCATTCTTTGATTGGGATCTCGAATTCAGAACGGAAACTGACAAATCGTTCATACAGCAATGGGCTAGCATAGAACCTTCCGTTGCGATAGTTGTACTGCTTCTCAATAAGACTATCGGTTAACTTGCCAAACGAAAAACGTAGAAATTTGACTTTCTCGCCAGAGATTGCATCATCAAACAACTCCGAGATCTGCAACACAGTCTTCTCAAATTCTTCTCCTGGCAGATCATCCTTTCGTCCAAGGCTAAAGTTGTAGTCGATCGTTGTTTCGAACAAGTGATTAATCTTGTGGTGTAAGAAGTCGTAATTCTGTAGAGTCTCGGCAATCTTTGTCGCACTATAATCAAACACATTGAAGATGCCAAAGGTGCGGATTTCCGAAAAGGCCGTCAGGCGGGCTTGGAGACTATCTTTATTGCGTGCTAGCAATTCAAGGTATTTCTGATTGAGAATTTGGGCGGGCTCAATAATGATATTAATCTCCAACTCCATATCTTTATAGAGTGTGTTTAAAACCTTCACGATGTCATCCACACGAGGCGCATCCACATCGAGGTATGTTGTTTGGAGGCTTAGTCGTCGAAAGCGATTCAAGATTGCAACAGTGGCAGGATCACGAAGGAAAGCAGCAGTGTTATTTGCAGCAAGGAAGTCGGTTGGAGCAATGAAGGCGATAAACGGCTTGTAGCTACTACGCTCAAAATCATCAAGAAGCTTCACAAACTGCGTTGTGTAGCCCCCAATGCCATCTTGGATCTCTTTATTAACATGGCACCCACGACAAGACCACTGGCAGCCGTTTAGAACCTCAAAATTGATATTGAGGTAAAACGTATTTGCATCTTTAAGGTGTCGTGAAGCGAGATACTGTTGGTCAATGTAGCTGTCCATTATGTTCCCTGAAGTGCCTCAATCATTTTTTCAACAGTTGTCTGCTTAGTACACAAAGCGACCAAGAAACTGAAGAATGAATTCTCAGGAACATCGAAGTAGTGGATCAGACGCTTTCCTTTGAACATATACTCAGTAAACTGTTGCTTGAAGTATTTACCTGGTGTCGGGGCTGGAATAGAAAAATATAGTTCCAGGAACAGCGGAATGCGGAAAAGATTGACAACATTACTTCCAATATACAGCGGATCGTCAATCTTTTCATATTTGTCAAAGAATCCCGGAAACGCTGTTTCGAACGCTGGGATAGCTACCTGTGATCCATCATCGGTTGTTTCAACAAGCTGCACCGAATACATTGCAAACAACATCATAGAGTCAAGGAACGTATACCAGCGCTCCATCAGAGCTGGATTCTTCGCAGCAAAGGCTTTCATTTCGTCAAGCGATAACGGAACAAATGGTACAATGTCTCGTTCAATGTTCACGCCCTTGTTGTGTAGGAGAACAGCAGCTGTTAGAAGCGTGAGTCCTTTTGTTTCGTTGATGTTTCGCGACTCCATAAAGTCCTTGAGAAGCTCCATCCGTTCTTCAACGGACGTGTCAGCGAAGTCAACTTCTGCGGGAAGATCAAGGTTCGAAATATAGGTGAGGAACACCTTTCCCTTGACAGAACTCTTGGCGTAATCTATTACGAACAATAGATTCTTATTGATAAAGAATTCTTTGATTTGGTCCATCGTCAGTGGTGCAACCACTCGGCGAATTTCCCTCTCAACCGGTTCGATTTCTTCAACCTGTTCAATTTCTTCTGCCATTATCGTCTCCTAACCTTTGTGCAACTCAATCAAGTTGTCCTGAGCAATTCGATACTTACGAGCAAACTGTGGTAAGTTCTCTTGTTGAAAGCGAATGACGGCTTTACTCAATGGACATTCGTCTTCATCAGGCCAAAACAAATCTACTTCACAGTTGCCGCCACACACTTCAAAAAATTCACACTTGTAGCACACATCTGCCATCTTCTCATCTTTACGACGGACGATTTCATCCAGAGCTTTTGTTGCGAATGCATCCCAGTTTGAATACATTTCATCAACATCACTGATCGGCTCATAATAGGTCTTGTCAGGACACAATCCAACAGACCCCCACGGGTTCATCGTGAATGTCCGCTGAGCACAACAATTACACTTACAGTCGAGCGTATGCCCCTCTTGAAGACTTTTTGTGAACATATCAACCTGAGGCATTGACCACGATACATCATTTTCCACATAATACTCAACGAGTTTTTGCAGCCATGCTGCCCAAGGTACGTTTCGGACTTTAAAATTACGGGTCTTTTGGTCGAAGGTGGTTAACAGTTCGAAGTCAATCGACTTCACCCCCGCAAACCTTTTTGCTAACTCTATGGGGTCCAACTCAAGTAGATGTTTTTGGGTTGTAATGGCAATCGCAATATTGACCTTTTCGTCGAGGAGTATCTGGAGATTCTTCCAGAAAAGAGCCTCTTGATTAGCGGTTGTAAAGCGAATTTTATAGTCCCAACTCACACCAATCTCGTTATCACAGCGCGTACGAAGGAAGTCAAGAAACTCGTCTGTAATGTTGTACATCAGATTTGTTTGTGGAACAATGATTCGCGTGGTTTCGTCGAAGATTGTGTCGATTTGATCACACACTTCGTGCATGTATGGAATTGGCGCTAGAAAGGTTTCCCCACCATGCAAATAGAACGTTGCTTTCTTTGGATTGACGTTCTGACGAATCGCCTTAAAGTATTTCTCAGTCGTGCTAAGTTCAGCAACTTTAATTGGATCGCGATTTCCTGCCGTAAAGCAGTGCGTACAATTTAGATTGCAGCCTTGAACGATTCGAGTGTAGATGACATTGAAGTCAGTGTTGAAGAACATGGCTTATGCCAATTCGTATGTTCCCAAAACACTTGTCGTACCTTCACGCTTCATGCGATAGGCCCAAGTTAGAAACACCTGACACATACGGAGACGATAACGGCCAGCACCATACACACAACCTAGGCCACGTGCCACATCGCGTTCGAGTAGTTGTTCGTACTTGTGATCATAGATTAGATCAATCAATTCAGACATATCTTCATATGGAGCGCCCCACGCCTCGAGAACTCGTGCATAGAGCTGCTTGAAGATTTTACGATCGTAGGTGGCTTCAACGTATTTTGGATTTTGATATGAAACTTTTGAGTCAACCATCCAACGAAGATATTCGTTGGAGCCAAACGAAGTAAACAACAAATGATCGAGGTCAGACAGATTGATTTGTGCATCTGGCGGAAGCACAGTATTGATGTCGCCAATCCCGTTAATCAGATCAGCTTTCAGAACTTCAAGTTCTTGAACCCAGTTGGCCCAAGTAAACCGTTCCACTTTTTCTAGGACAACCTGGCGCATGGGACTCTTGACTGGATCACGCAAATAGTCAGCAAGCTGGTACTCAAAACTTACCAGATGCTTTGGCAGTTTTTGTAGGAACAATGCAACAGGTGTCTCTTGATAAAGTTTATCAAAGGTTTCGCGCGACATAATTGTCAATTCACGTGCTGCAACACGTCCTTGCTCATTGCTATCTTCATCATATAAGAATGACTTGAACCAACGATCTTGTGTAAACATTTTGTGCAATTCGTACACGCTGTCGACCGTTGGATTCTTGAGAATGCTTTTCCAATATTGTATCTGTAGTGCTTGATACAGGTTGGGCTCTACGTACAAAACGTTTCGTGTATCACCGAGTTTCGTTCCATTGAGATAACTCCAGATTTTTGTCTTGTCGCCACCAAGAAATTGTTTCGCAAAGTCATCAAATGATGCATGCACTTGAACGAACCGAAGGCCTGGATCAAGAAGATCTATTTTGGACCAACGACTGCTGATAGCAAGATTGCTATAGCGAATTGTTGTCAATGCGGCATCAATATCAAGGTAGACATCACCAAATACATGAAACATTTTCTTTATCTCCGTCCACGAGCACCATGACACGACGAGTGGCATGATGAATGACATGCAAGTAATTGAACAGTCGATGCTTCAGTTGCTGCTCGATTGGTATTCAAAGCTGTAATATACGTTGAAAGAGCTGTGCCGCTTGCGTCGGTACTGGCAACAGGAGCACCAGGAGGATTAACAAGTGCCTGGTATGCAGAATTCAAAATCGTTTTCCCCGAACCAAGAAACGTACAGCCGATACAATTAAACCAAAATTGCGTGTCTCGAATGCGAGAAGAAGCCAGAGCAAAGTTATATAAAGCACTCGCCAATCCTGAAGCAACAAGATCAGAAGCCGTAATGTCGCCGGCGGTAATATCTTGAGCTGGTGTATTACTCAAATAAGCCGCAGCATAAGCAGGATAGCCCGCATACGTAAAAGGATTACCTGACAGATTGTAGACAGTGCCAGCGTTTGCGGCAGCAATAACCGTCGTATTAAATTCGCTGACTACACTTGCTTTCGTTGCATCAGTTCCTGCGGTCGGCATTCATATTCTCCTCAAGATAGCATGGAAGGCCCATCTCGCGAGCAAGAGCAAAAAACCCTTTCCCGTGGCATGTTGACAGATTCGGACAACTATCGCATGCATCAATAATAGGGTGATTATCCGCCTCCATTATCGAATAAGCTGACAAGAAACCGTCAAAAGATGCCTGTTCTAACGCATATTTATGGAGGAAAACGTATTCATCGAACGGCATAATCGGCGATACGTAAATCTTTCCATCCTTGAACGTAAACGCTGGTTTTCGCAGCATCGTTCTGCTATTGAACCTTGGATCACCATCTTTTACGTATAAGTCCGAAAACTCACGCAAAAGCTTATAGCTCTCCAGCATCATTTTTTGCCTCTTTGTCGGGCCAATCAATGAATTGTAGAGGAAAGTAAAGTTAACCTCAACAATTTTGTCGGCCGAAAGGCGGTCAACGAGTTCATGCAGCCGTACAATCTCTTCAGGTGAAAACTTCACCCCAACGTTCACGGCAAGATTGATAACGGTTGATGGATATACCTGAACGATCTGCTGGATCTTTTCCCTTAACATTGTTTCGTACGTTGTTTCAAACAGATGATTGAGAACAATGTTAACTTGAAGCTCTACTTTAGACCCATTACGTTCGATTAGGTCGAAAACATCTTTGTCCCATTCACCAATCAGCGTTGAAGCAATGCCAACATATCGAAAGCGCCTTGCAAGTTCGGCAAACTCTTCGCTTCGAAACAGATCTTTGTTCGATTCGTTCTCAAAGATATCGGTAGGGAGGAGGTAGCAAGTCTCGAGACTGTAGCCGTGTTGCTGAAGTTCCTGACTCAATGTAAGAGCTGGTTCATACGTTCCGAAAGTATTTCCGTCTCGTTTGTAGAAACACCCACGACACCCCATGTTGCAGAGATTGAGAAGAAACATTCGAAACTCAACAAGTCGATAAGGATCAGTATATTTCCCATACAGGTTTTGTAGTGGCATTATTCCTGTCCCATGAACTCGCCGAGCACCTCACGGTATAGTTGTGTGTTGCGTTCTTGTTTGAAATGTTTCATCAACGATTTCGGTGAGGCGCAAATATCACCTTCCCAAGCAAGCTGATGACAATCACCATTGCAGACATCAAATACTTCACAAGAGTAGCAGAGAGGATTCCGTGCACTTTCGCATGCAATATTATTCAAACGACCTGGTGAGGTTAGCAACTCAACAATATTGTCGTCGATCGAACCGAACGTGTTCTCAACGGCAGAATTTGGGCATCCACCAATTTCGCCAGTTGCATTGATAGTGAAAATCTTTTGCTCACAAGAGCGGCAACGACATCCTGAATGCGTTGTAAAAACAAAGCTTGACAAAATTGAATTGAAGAACAAATTCTCAAAGTGTTTATGCATTCCGTGCTGAACTGTTTGCTGCCACATCTTGACAAACCACGCATCAAGTTCTTTATTCGTCGGGAAAATATGTGGATTCAAATTCGCATTTCCGTTTGGTGTGATCCGTTCGAGGTGCAAGTAGCGAACGCCGAGATCAGCGACAAACTCGAGGAGTTCAATTGGCTCACGTTCAACAACAGACTTACTCAATGATACCATTAACGTCACGTCCATCCCCTCTTGTCGAAGGACACGAACATTATCTCGCCACAAGTCTTCTTGTTTCTGATTCGAGAAACGAATCCCTTTGTCCCACGAAGTAGCAAGACCATTTGTGAATGCTTGTTTCATGAAGTCCAATTTCTCGTTATCGAGTTTGTAGACAAGGTTCGTCGTTGTTGACCACCAAAGATTTGGCCAAAGGTCTTTACATTCTGCCCAAACAGTTCGCATATCACTGACAGGTGCAAGGAAGGGTTCTCCGCCGTGGAATGCAACGTGTGCGTTTGTAAGGATGGGGGCAACTTCTTTCAAGCGGTAGAACCAACTAATCGTTTTCGGAACGTTGAAGTAGATCTTTTTACCATTAATTCCATTTGTAAAGCAATGTGCACAATTCAACTGACACGTTTCAGTCGTTTTCAGATAGACCATCAATTCCTTCAGATGGACGTATGGAGCAGGGGCAATTGCCTTTTTGGCTCGATGAAACGTAATTGTCGACAGGGTCATGTAATTATTCCTTGCTCCACAAGTCTACCACCTTTAGCAAGTCCCATCAACAATTATGCCCACTGTGCTGGGAAGAACTGTTTCCAATTGACGTCAGAACCACTTGAACCAAAGAAAGTTGGAAAACTTACTGCTGTTGTCATTGCAACCCAAGCATGGCTCGTCGCTGGGTTAACATAAATGTCGCCCGGTTTATGAGAGACTGCAGCACCACTAACATAAGCATTTGCGAATCCCGTTGAACCACTTGATGGAGTACCAACCAGAGCGCCAAGACCATTGACATAAGCAATTGATGCAGCATTGTTTGAAGGAGCAGCAGGATACACTTGAACATCTAGACCCGTAATAGGGTTCGCATCCATTGCAAGACTTCCCGTCATATTCGGCGGTGTGTTGAGCGCCGTGCCTGCGAGACGAACATACGTGCTATTCAAAACTGCAGTTGAGGCCAAGCTATCAGTATACGATTTGGTTGCAGCATCTTGTGCGCCAACTGGGTTTGCCAGGTTGGTGATCCTAAAGCCGCCCATATCAAAGTTATTTGGACCAACCCATCCTTGTGTTCCACTCGACAGAATGATACCCACCCAAGATGTGCCGTCCCAAATATTCAGTTGTTCGGAATCTGTTTCCCACCAGAAAGCACCTATTGCTGGATCCGGTGGAGGATTTGTCGAAAGTGAAACGTACGAGATTGGAAGTGGAGTCCAGTCTTGTTCGAATTCATCGTACATCAACACGTTTCGTTCTGGATAGTCCGTACCGTTGACAGGTGGCGTTGTGCTCTCCGCATGTGTGCGCTCAACCCATCCTGCTGGAACTTGCTGGAACATACTGTAATAACCATACAGTGTGTTTGCTTTGATTGCTTGACCGAAAGCGTCGGTTGCTGGTACGAAAGGACCTGCTCCTGTATACCAATATGCACCGATCGAAGCTGCTGGCGCGGTATTTGACGTAGCGGAGCCAGCACCACCGTTCACAAGAAAGTCAGTTGGAGCTGTTTGCCACACGGCTGGATTGTCTGGATCAAGACGATACCAATAAACAATCGGACCATTCGTATCACGACGATAAAACTTTGTTCGAAGCCACAACTGACCACCAACGCCAAACGGTGGTGGCGTTGCACCATTCAGGTTTTCTGCAATGCGCAGCAAGTCTTCATCAACAGCCTCGCCCCATTCAAGGGCACCCCGACCATACAAACGAAGGTTTGATGCAGATGACGTTCCGCCAGGTCCATTAAATCCACCAGGATTGATAGTGAACCCACCTCGGAGCGGATCGCTGAAATTGATTGAGTACGAAGACATGTAAATTTCCCCTCAAATAAGGCTTGTTGAGGGGTATTTATACAGATAGCTCCGCTACATATTGCTTTATGACTGCCAGTTCATTCGGGTGCTTTTCTAGCTGTTCCACCCAGTAATCCGGTCTGATGATCGTTTCAACGATGATTTTTTGTTCAGGTGTTGCTCGATCACGCAAAACTTGCTTGAATTTACGGCTGCATAGTAGTAGCCACGGTGAAAGTTGGCGACGGCGCACTAGCTGAACGACATCATTCAAAGGAATGTGGTCGAAAATCTCACTAACGTCGACATTTCGCTTATCAGCTAGATCGAGAAGTGTTTGTACAGATAGTTTCGCTTGATCTAACGGTTGAGATGTTCGATCTAAATGCTCGATGTACATCGAATATACCTCATCGTTGGTCCAAATCGTTGGTTGTATATCTTTTTCGCGCATTAGCCAGATGAATTTCGCTGGAAATGGCAGGCCAACAGCCTTGACGTGCTGTGTAAAATTGATAAATGTTCGATAATACTTCGAAGCAAGGAATGACTTTGCTGGTGGTGGCATTCGTCTTTGGACCTTCATCCATTCTTGATAGTAATTCCACGCAGCTTGCCCCTCTGGCGTTTGAAATTCTTCAAGTCGCTTCATCTCCTTGCACTTGTGCTGCAAGTATCGGTGTTCTAGGCTGAACACCTTATGACAATATTTGCACGTATACCGTGCTTCTGCGTTCATTTGTCTGCCAATTCCTTTTTGAGCTTGGCTATTTCGTCCTTCTGCCAACCAAGCTCACCAGCATAGGCCATGATTTCATCATTTGTCAATAGCTTAGCCGCATCTACGGCGTGTCGATGCCCGTAATTGAAGTATTTTGCGACAACTGTCGTCGCAAGAGTTCCTCGTCCTCTTGATTTGGGGGCTTTAATCCAATGATAGCGTTGTGAATTGCCAGTTGTACAAACTGTTAGCAGATAATACAGCAGTTCCTTGTGTTGTCCTAATGTAAAAATCACGGGATTGGCGATCGCGTTCAAGAAATACAACTGACGCTTCGACGAAGTTCCAGACAGCCATCGCATAATCACGAATGGTTGAAATTCTTTGACTTCTGTTTCGGACAGCGTTCGAAAGTAATCAGTGTCTTTGACGCTAATTCGATCGAGCAACTTAAAGAGGTCTAGTTTTCTTTCAACCATTTGGCGTCATGACTCAAGTTGGTGTCGTAAACACTGAACTCTTTGTGTGGTTTTCCAACATAAAATACCGTTAGGTCGCTGTGTTCGGATGCAACGGCTCGCGTTAGTATTTCTGTCCACGATTCAAACGCTTCCTGATGAAGCAGTTCAGTGCGATAGGTGATAATCAGTGTTTCTGTTCCGTCGTCGTGGCGTTTTGAGATGTCCTGAGACAGCTTAGCGCTGTTCTTTTCAACTAATGCACGCAAATGTCGGTACGTTTCTGGAATGTTGCGAAAGCGAACAGGGATGTGAGCTTCAAAATAACAGTTCTCAGGCATCTTGGTGTCGTATGATTTTGGCGACGCCGGATGCCAGGGGACCGTCTCAATCTTTACACGTACAATTTGGTAAGATTTTTCAAGTGCCTTTTTCAATCGCATGGCCTCTTCGTATGCAGATCGGTTCGTTCCGTAGTGTTTAGACGCAGTCAGAACGTCCATTGCCACACCATCACGGAGATGATTCTCGATGAATACGGGCTTAACACCAAGCTCATAACACAAACCTGCAAACGTTTCATGATCTGATTCAGTCAGCTTCACGGTAATGTGAATCTCAAACGGAATCGGATATTTCATGTCGCGTTCGCCCGCTTGTAGCCTTGCCCACTTTTCTGCTTTGCGAGCAAACATTTGCTCAATCTCTTCGTCGGTACAATCGAGATCATATGCAACAGAGATTCCCGTCAAAACAACATCAACGGCTTCTTCAAGAATTGCTTCTCTATCAACGAAGCGATGATTTGTAGCAAAGGCATTGTCAAAGGGAAGGACAACCTTTGCCATCTCGCCCACCTCTTCGGCGGTTTTTAACGCCTTTTGCGACAGTGTTTTCGTATCTTGCTTAGACAGATGACGTACATAGTTCCAAAAGTGTTGGTTCACAAGAGCCCCTCGATTAATCTATTCCCCTTCGAGCTATTCTCTGATTTTGTAATCAAGTAGCGGGCGTGATGAAGCGCGCGTCCCCTGTCTGCATTGGCTTGATACCACCTCCTAGCGTGTTCACGTTGTTTGAGAAGTCGTTCCTCATCGGTCAACTTGCGCCTCATCACACACCCTCTAATTGTTTATTCACTGGCAGCCTCGGGTCGGACGACAGGTACTTCTCTATTCAATGCGGTTGGAATGTAAAACCATTCACCCGCAATGTGAGGAAGAACGGCAACTTCGACACGTTCGTCTTCGTATGAAACCTGTACGCTGTAATCATGTATCATACCATGTTGCATCATCTGTTCCAACACCTCAGCGATTGAAGCATTAACCAGATTCAAGAGATCGCCTTGATATTTTTGTTCCATGTTATCCCTCAGCTACTCGAAACGTATGGTTGCAGAACTTGCACTGAACCGTGCCATCCGGCTTGAGAACAAGTTGCTCATACGGATGAACACATTCCCGAACCATTCGTTGTCGTAGAGCTTGGACTTCGTCAATCAAAGGCATTTTATCGGCCTGAAGTTTAATGATTTTGTCTTCGATCGGTTTCAGTCTGGTAAGTAGTCCCACCATGTTATCCATCATGCGGTTCCACGAAACTTTCTCGCTTCGCGTTGCATGGTTGGAGATACTTTCAAGCGTTCGTCGAGTCGTTGCTTGATCGGTTGTTTCGCCTTCTGGCTTTTTTCTTCGTGCCATTATATCCTCCACTCTTCGTTACCAGGGAAATAAAATCGAACTGCCTGCCAAAATAATTTTGCGGCTTCAGATGGTCGCATTCCCTCAAATTCTACTCTACCGTCAAAATAGATCTTAATCGTTTTTTGATTTCCCTCTGCATCAGTTGGACTACAAATTGAAAAATGGTCTGGCCGAGGGGCCGCGGCGATCGTCCACTCCGTTGTTTGTTCGTTAAAAGTCAAAATATCACCTGGGTTGCCGCTGGCTGGCAACACGTCAGCAATGACAACATCATCCATATCTTTCCTCCTTCAAGTACTCAGGCCCAGCCATAATAGAATTGAACCTGCATTCCCATTCCCATTATAATTGCCCCAGTGAAATGAACATCGCCGCCGCGTTAATTTCCGGCTCATCAACAAGTCCATGATCTCGAAGATGTTTGGAAATCGTGACGATTCCCTCTTCCCACTTGTTGTGGTCAGCAAATTTTGGTGAACTTTTCAAGTTGCGGTACAAGAAGCGATAGACCTCTACCCATTCTTCACCATCAACATTTCCACAAACTAATTTTCGTGCATCAACCCACTTGTCTCGCTCGATCAAATCAAGCAAATCAAACTTCCAGTCGCCAATTGTTCCTTCTGTGTGTGGCTCTTGTAATGAACCATCGATCGCATTTTGCTGGAGCGAATTAACAATCTTCCGAATGTCCGGATAACCAAACGCAATGTACTTGTCGAGTGTCGTCAAACTGAATTGAATGTGTTCCGCAGCAAGAATATTGATACAATATTCTGCAATGTCGTTCTTATCGACTGCTTTGAACTTAAATTCCTGACACCGAGACTTGATTGCAGGAATGATCTTATGATCATAGTTGCATGTCAGAATGAATCGAGCATGCTCAGAGTAATCTTCCATCAATTTCCGCATAACAGCCTGACCGTTTGGTGTGATAAAGTCTGCCTCTTCCAAACAAACGATTTTGAATGGACCCAGTGCAAATGAGACAACGAAACTGTAGATTTGATCTCGCATGTCATCAACGCTATTGTTCAGCGACGCATTGATTACGAGAACATCACTATCATCAAGACCCATTGCACCAATGAGAATTTGTGCAATCGTCGTCTTGCCTGACCCCTGGACCCCCGCTAAAAGCAAGTGAGGAACCGTTTTGTCATTGATCATACGAACAAACGAGGCACGCTGTTGGGGGTTGTGAAAAATGTAGTCGTCGATTGAGGTCGGCCGAAATTTTTCCACCCAGAGACGATGTTTATCAGACATATTATTCTCCATGCTGCCTGTCTATTATACCAGGCACAACGGAGAAATCAACCTAGTCGTCGAGGTAAATCAGAAGTCCGCGCTCTCGCAGGACATTTTCAATTGCACGTTTGTCAATGAGTTCTTGCCCCGTTAACTGAGGCTTTGTTTTTAACAACCGATAGTAGTTAATCAATTCATTGAGGGCATTCTTGCTGTTTGTTTGCCATCTGGTGGTTGCGAGGATGTGAGATAATTGTTTACTCACGCGATTCGGCACTTGTTCCGTCGGTTGTTCTGCTACGGGTTCGTCGATAAGTTCAAATTTGAGTGGCTTTGCTTCTTCAACTGGAGGTTCAATCGGTAGTTCAGCAGGAGATTCCATAAAATAATCAGGAACCGTTGACGGAGGATTGTATACTTCCTGTACTTGAGGCACAACAGGTAATTCCTGCTCAACCACTGGTTTTTCCGGGACTTTTCCGGCTTCTTTTGCTTGCATTCTCTGTAACAATAACATGTTTAGACCAAGCGTAAGAGCAACAGCCATTGGGTCGAAGGCAAAGATGATCAATAGCGTTAGCCATTTGGTGGCCGTGTCGGTGCTTTCATTGAATGCTTTTGCAATATAGGTGATTGGACCGATATGAGCTTCTGTCTTAATGATCTCTTGACGGAGAACCAACATTTGTTGATCAAGTTCACCAAGACGTTTCGTCACGTCTTGTTGCTCTACTCGATACTGTCGTAGCAAACTTTCACGATTACGCTGTGCTTGTTGCAGTGCTCGAAGAGCATTAGGATCAACACCCTGCTGCCGCTCGAGATTTTGAACAGTTGGTGCAGCAGCCATCAAATTGTCGATCTGTTTCTTACGTTCAACAATACGTCCACGCTCTTCTTCAAGAACTTTAATTTGTGCTTCTTTTTGCTTTAGAGGGAGAACATCTGCCTGATAACCTGACGATAGATAGCCAAAGATACCAGCAGACGTAAGAAACATCAAAGCAAGGACACCAGCAGCCATGTAGTATTTGAGTAGGCGCATGCCAATGCTGGTCATGCTTGTCCAACTTCGATACAGGAATGACGCACCAACGAGCTTAGCCGCTTCGAGAGAAGCGCCCATGACGATCACCGACCAAAACACACCACTATAGGTGTTGGCAAGACCATAGACACTAAAAAATGCCGCAGATCCTGCAACTGCCAGTGTTGTGGCAATCATCAAGAGAATGAACAACATCCCTTACTCCTTTGCAACGTATGCGAGAATTTCAAGCTCGTCCAAATAACAGAACTTTTTCGATCTGTACTCGAAATAACCAAAGAAGTTATTTTCTAGAAAATAGATGGTGGCGCCTTTTGGCACTTCATATACATCTGGCCCAATATCAACGACTTGTCCGAAGGCTGTATCGTCATTTAATCTACCAACGATTTCGATTCCGCCCACTGAGCTTTTCTGCTTATCCGTACGCAAGAAAACGACACTTTTGTTCATTGCCCGAAAGTTATGGATCTTTTTGTCTTCGTAATCTGAAACCGTGTCAACAGCAATTAGTTGGGTTTCATCTGTACGCCACAGTTGCTCACCATCGAAGTTGAAACGGATCGACCACTTCAGAGGCTTGACCAGAACTTGATCGCCAGGTTTGATGAGTTCGCAATCTGGGCCAACAGCAACTACGGTGACCCACCGGGGAGCCTTCGCACTATCGTCGCCGCTCCCCCGAATTTCTAAGCCCCAACTTGTTTTCTTCTCGAAAAATCCCTTACTGTCTACTGCTTCATTGAACTTGAATACTATATGTTTTTTTATGGGTTTGAGTTTCATGCTGTCTCCTTAGTTTCCTCCACGGCTTCAACATCTGCTTCTGGAAGATTTGGTTCAACGTTTACACCAGCTACTTTTTGAACAGCAGCTTGTTGAGCACGTTTCAAACGACGCTTGAACTTCTGGTCGATGAAATTTTCACGTGCACGAACTTCTGTCGTCTTTGGTGCCGATGCGAGTTGTTGTTTGATCTTGAGCTTGTCAAAATCAACCTTTTCACCACGTGCGCTTCGAACAATGTTTGGCATAACTCATCTCCTAATCGTGTAGAAAGTCGACGATATCCAACTCATACGCAAAGCTGTCAACATCATGCACACCTATTGCGTAGAGAACATACGACGACACACTACTGCCTCGTCCAACACCCCATACGGTGTTAGTCTCTGCCAAGGTATTTATGATATAGACAATTGTGCGGAGCACATCGAAAAGGCCACGGTTTTCGTATTCGCGAAGCTCATTCGCTAGCCGATATTCCCGTGCTAAAAGCTCATTAGAACGCTTATCACGCATTAAAACAGTATGTCGATCAGCAATGTATGCAACAACATCCAGACTTTTGTACGGTTCTGGAACTGTTGATTCGATTAGAAGCGACTGATTTGCTATTTTGACCTTTATTTCTTCTGCTTTCGAAACCTGCTGATTGTATTGTTCAACGAGAGGAGACAATTGCTCGACGTAATCGTACTTGATAAGCGACTCAATATCGTTCGAACGAGCTGCCGAACAACCATCAGCCCACAGAGTCCGGTCTTTCAGGACCGTTTTAAGTGAAGGAACTGTTATACTTTTTGCCACCGGAGGTATCGATGTTCGGTGTTTTGGCTGGTCTGTTATCGTCATTCAAGAATGGTCTTCCTGGCGGTGGTGTTGGTGGTGTTGGAAAGTCAGCTGGGTTAATGTTCATCGCTTCGAGTGGATTTCCTGATGGTGCTATCGGAATAGCCATCATACCAGGACCGGCGGTCATAGGTCTACCGCCCGGAATCGGAATTTCCGTAAACATTGCAGCTGTCGGTGCGACAGCGTCTTCATCCAACATGCGAATTTTCTCTCGAATTCGCTTCCATTGAACCTCATTAGGACACCAGTCAGCGTCTTGCATCTCCTCGACGCCCTCGAGCCACATCTTAAATTCTTTAACAGTGAGCTTTTTCTTGTCAGCCATTTCAATATCCCATTAAATCTCCAACCAATCGATCTTTCAAGTATTTATTGTACGAATCACTGGGGGATACGTTAACCCACTCATCGGGTCCAATTGGATGACACAACATTTGATGCTTGTTTAGAGAGGGGGCAACGTGTCGAAGTTCTGGGTAATAGTTTACGACCGTGATTATTGCCGGTTCAAAACGCATTTTCTTTGGGCCATAGACAAATGAGCTGAATTGCCGTCCGGCCGTTTCCGCTAGCTCCACCACATCAAGCTGCATGGTTTCTTTGTCGTACACCAAAATGTTCCATCCCGAGGGAAGTGGAAACGTAAAGCCTTTTATTTGCACAATATGCGCAGCGCAAACGAATTCTTCAAAAACCAACAATGGCGTGAGGGTGAAGTCCAACATTGTTAGGTCAAGAACCCACATATGATCGGTCGGGGTTGGGGTGTGAACGCTATCGATTAGTACAGGTTTATTGTCAGCGTCAAAGATTAGCATGCAGGCTCCTTCCAGCTCGACTATAGTAATACTACTCGGTGACTTTGTCAAGCTCTTTATACTTGATTTTATGGAGCTTGTGTGGATATTTGGCTTCGTTGTAATACTTTATACGTTCTCTAACATGTTTTCGTCCCCAATGAAAATCGCAGCCGATATCAGTAATGTGAACCTTATCTTTGTCATTAGACCTGCGGAGCCCTCGGCCGATGGCTTGAATAACCCGAATAAATGATTTCCCCAAGTCAACCATCATTAGGTTGAAAATTCGGTGAATGTTTAGACCTGTTCCTGCAACGTGCACGGTTGCAATTACAACAAGGTCGTCATGTGTCGCAAACAGATCGTAGATTTTCTTTCGATCAGCAGGATTGCGAATATCACGACCATTAACAAAATGTGATCCTTTTACTTTCGCCGCGAGTTTTCGTCCAAACGGAATACTATCAACATAACATAGAACGTTGCCCTTCTTTGCGTCGCGCTTTGCCTCAATATAACTTGCAATCCACTCGATGCGTTCTCGGTCATGTTGCAAATATGATTTCTCGGCATTAAAGTCTGGGAAATATTCGTCCTTGAAATCTTCATAAGATGGTCTCGCTCCAGGAATATTGATTGCTTCCATCCCACGAATAAAGTCATCATATTCTTGGTGTAGATTTTCCTGAAGTTGGAGTACATCAATGTGAAGATTGGCAAGAATGCCAGCATCAATTAGATTCTTTGCATCCACTTGATATCGAACAAGGCCAACAGCAACATGAACTGCCCAAGCATCGCTTTTATCTTTTGGCAACGTTCCCGTCACGCCAAATCTATACGGCATTTTCCCTGCATGATCCGTCACAATTTTTGATAGAACGTTTCCTTTGAGGCCATGACACTCATCAACAATTACCAAATCGAACATAGCAACAATCTTTGGATTATTCTTCAGTGCCTGCCACGTCGAAACAACGTGTTGGTGTGTAGGAGTCTTTACTAAACCACTGTATTCGCCCGTATCGAGCTTGTAGTGAATGTATGTTTGCTTCGTTTGGCTGATAAGATCGCGGTTTGGTACAATCGTAAGCGTCTTAATTCCATGCTGCCCATACTGATGAGCGATCGCAGCACACAAAATTGTTTTCCCAGCACCTGTTGCCGCAAGAACAATTCCATTTCCGTGCTCGATTAGAGCATTTACACCGTCAACTTGGTGCGGACGAAGCACGGTTGGCTGTCCATTATCCGGATGTGGGATATGTTTAAAGATATTTTCATCAATTTTGTCGGGCTTTACGAGAACTGACTCACGCAAGTCATCTAACTCAACTTTGTAGCCAAGACGAACAAGACGAGGAAGCAGATCCTCTATCAAATACAAGAACGTTTTGCCCGTCTTGTGAAAGAAACGAATCTTTCCATCCCAATGACCGAGCTTGTACTTCGGATTGAAGAAGTAATTAGGGGCGTTTACAGCGTATTTGTCGTAGAAGTAATCAAGATGCTCGGCTGTGAGTCCCAGCACCACCACGTTTGCTTCGTCGAGAATTCGGATTTTTAGTATTTTGTTTTCCATTATAGCATGTCTGGTGAAATTCATTACATTAAATTATCCCGAATTTGGTGAACAAGCATATCGACTTTGTTTCGCAAAGCATAACCTCGTGTCTTCCATGCCTCTGATAGTGCCTGATATTTCTCACGAAGTTCATCAAACATCAAAAAGTATTCATTGATTGTCAGGAACTTGTCATCACGATCAACGAACTTGCCGATTTCCCGCCCGACATCAAGTCCTGTTCCGCTTTTTAGTTCACGAACAATGTCGCCCCGAACCATTTCAACCGTTGTCTCAAGACGACGGCACATATTTTTCAATTCACCCAGACGTTCATCAACGTAAACTGGCCATTCCGCTTGCTCATTATTCGCTTCGTTTAGCGTCTTGCCTTTGAAAGAAAGAGCATCGCGAGGTTGATTGAATTCCTCTTCCAACATCATAAAGCGTTGCAGAAGCAATTTGAATTCAGCACTATTTTTATCTTGTAATTTACGAAACAGATTGCTCATTATTGTTTAAGACCTCTCGTTTGCTGCTGAAAAAACAATATTTGCTGGACTTGTTCCGGCGAAAGTTCTGATTCATCAAAACCTGGAGTTGCGTCAACAACAACTTCAGGCTCATCTGACTGAATCTGTTCAACAATGATATCCGTCTTTGGGACTACTGGCGGTTGCTTATCTGCCTGGGCTCTGAGATAGACAAGAACTTCGTCCTTTGTCTTAAAGATACAGTCGGCAGGAATTCCAATTCGCATCATTCGCTGAATTTCTGTAATCTCTTCCGTCGGTGGCATATTGTCGGCCATCGGTGCCAACTTCTTGACAAGTTCAGGAATTGCGTCACTACCTTTATACGAAACCACAGCAACAATCAACAAGACATCCTCGACCATTTGTAGGTCAATCCAGCTAATCGATTCGTATGGTACTTCAAAAAACTCGTAAAGGGCCGACAAAACAGTCGGCCCAATACGTTCAAGTACCTCTTTTGTGATCCGACTATAGGCTTGCTCGCGAAGTCTGAACAAACTTTGCAGGTCCTTGAGCGAATCGCTGTTTTGTTCCATTATTTCCCCCATACAGCATCCTGTACTTTTAAGATCAGCTCTGCGGCAAGATGAATGTCAGGACGTTTTGGAAGTTTCGTATTTGGATACAATTCTTCCAACACTAATTTGTCCATCTTTTCAGCATATTCTACCACCTGTTCGTATGTCCAGGCACCATTGCGAATTGCCAAAAGCTCTTCTGCGTCCGGACGTCGAACTCGCAACACTCCTTCTTGAAGGGCCTCTGCCCCCATTCGAAGCAAACGAACAAGGTGCATTGCGTGCTTTGTGTTTCCGTGAAACCCAACATGACCGTTACGACGCGTAATCAGCGTATGGTTGTCGACCATAAAGCAAACAATACGTTGATTTGTTACAAAACCTTTCTTCACAGAAGATGATCTTACATGTCGTCTTGTTTTTCGTGGGCGCATATTGATATGAATATGATACATTTTATTGTTCGTTTCAAACGTTGAAATGTTTTCATAAGGACCATATTTTGAAGTTTCGAAGCCACAAAGTAGAGCAAGCCGTTGAACGTCGTCAGCAAGTAAAGAGTTGGTTGTGTAGTAAACATACGTATGAGTTTGGTGGTTCTTCTTTGTACCGTCGCCTTGAAGAAGGGCAACAAGCAACGTTGTCATTTCCCGTTTTGTGAGAAAGAAACACCATTTGGGCAGACGTTTGTTACTACTTCTATGACCACAATCATCGTAGATTAGTTGTGAAAGTTCTCGTTCAAATACCCAACGACGCTCAGGATCTTTCGCCAATCCCTGTGCCTCAAATATATATTGCTTACATACAATCTTTCCATAGTTGATTTGTTTTGTAAGAGTTTGTGTGAGTTTGGATTGTGGCTTGCTTTGTGAAATCATCATGTTTTTTACTTTATCAGTTTCATAAAAGTTCATAGTACCGTCTGAGACATACCAACCCACAAGTCTCAGATAATCCAACATGGTCACATGTTGAAAGATCTGTTCGTTGACATCTTTTGGTAGTAGCTGTCTATTGATCTTTGGTGTGATCACATTCAAAGTATCAAATGTTTCGGGAAGCTCTGCCGCCCGACTAAACTGCCAACATTCCTTCGTTTGCTTTGTTGTTCTTGAATGCTCACGAACATACATATTGTGATTAGCACTTACCAATGTGTCTACGTGGTAGCCAGTCAAGTGATAGAGGTTGCCTGTGTACAAACTTTCGATCCGTTCTCTCGGCGTTTGATATTCAACCTTATGAGATAATGGATTGAAAGTAGCGACAGTGTCCGTTTCTGATACCTCATCAAACTTTTTCCAACCATCGTTCGTAAGAAACTCTGTATCGTCAGTATAACAATCATATCCATGTTGTTCTTCGAGAGCACTTCGTGTTTCGTTTCGATTTTTCTTCCACGTCCAATACTGGTGCCACTTTTCTTTTGTTGAGTTGTAAATTTCCTTATTGAATTTCACAACAAACAACGGCACACCGAGCTCATGCGTATTCTCTACATATGCAGTATTTAGCGTAAAATCCTCCGAGTAAGTTTGTGCGTGCACCCACTTATACAGTCCGTACACTTCGCCGCCCATTGGCACGAGACGATACCCATCTCGATAGTCTTCAAGATTGATCTTGAATACTTTCTCCGATGTAAAGTTGTGCACCAACGATACGAAGTCGATTTGTCGAGGTGGCATTTCTGGTTGAGGATTTGTAATCCACTTATTATGGCCCTTGATTCGCTTCAGTTGAGCCAAAGCATAACCACTTGTCGTGAAAGCAATCTTTGACGACAAGAGTTTGGGCGCCGCTTCACGAAGGAGCTGATATCCAGGCGATGTAAACACAACATCCTTCTCGTCGACCCACAACGTTTCAACAATGTTTGGATTACAGTCGCAGGCAAGTCTCACAAAATGCGACAATTCATGAAATTTTGTGTCTTCTTCGCTGCTATCTTCCTTTTCCTTGATTGGGAAGAATGGTGTACGCAGGTTGATGGGGTCGGCAACGAAAATGCCACGGAAATCGACATCACTAGTTGCGATGTTCGTTCCATAGGCGTGCGAACCTGCATAGTGCTTCACCAGCAGGTTCGCGTCCAAAAGTTCTTGTGCTGTTCTGATTTTCATGTATGTGGCTCCATAGGGCAGAATGAACCTACCCTATTTTGCTCTATTTGTCAACTACTTACGTTTGGCTTTATATTTGGCTTTACGACGTATTGCTGTTTCCTCTTTCGTTTCACCTTCATCTCCATCGTCTTCAAGTTCTTCGGCTGTACGAGATCTCAAGAAAGCATCAGTTTTTGCTTCTGCTGCAATCAAGAGTTTCTCCACATGGTTTTTGTACTCTTTGTCCCAGTACCACTTTTCAGTTTCCCCTGTGACAGCATACCATGACCCATGCTTTTCAAGCACTCCAAGCTCAAGTGTTGCCTCTTTCAGGCCCGAATACGGGTCCATTCCCACATCATACGGAACTTCAATGTATACGTGTTGGAATGGCTTCGTAAAGCGTGTTTTCACACCCTCACAACGCATGTTGATACCCGTGACAACGTCCTTAACGCCTTCCTTTTCCTTGAGCTTCGTCTTGGTAAGTAGGACGATTTGTGAGGCAGAATACTTCACTGCATCACTAATAATCCATAGGCCCTCACCATTTCGTAGGTCTTGGTTGCGGTACACTTGAGACGTCACGATCATAGCAACATTAAGCGGCTTGACGTCTTGAATGAACGTCTTCAACATTGCCTTCAGTTGCTTATTCTTCTGGCCTTGATCGCCCTTCTGAATACCTTCGTCGTAGTGCTCGAGTTCAGTATCCGTCATAAGCATATCCATGCTGTCAAGAATGATCAGGATTTGTGGAGCACCTGCAAGATCACCTTTGTATGCTTGTTTGTATTTCTTCAAGAATGTCGAAATCGCACCAATTGCTTGGTTGATTGTCGTCACGCCTGCGTAGCGATAGTTCTCTTTATCAGTATTCACACCAATCTTGCGCATGAATTCATCATCGAGAGCATTTTCCGTATCAACAACATACACAAACGCTCCTGCATGTTGTGCTTCGCGGGCAATATTTGCGGCCACAAAACTCTTACCAGCTCCTGCTGGTCCAGCAAGATTTGTTACACGGCCTTGGGGAATCCCCTTGTAGAAACTTCCGGAAATGATACGATTCAACGCATAGTTGCTCGTTGTATACCAATATCGTGGAGGTGCAGAAGATGTACCAACACCTTCCATTTCCTCGAGTTCCTTGTCAAAATCGTCAAGAAAATCCATTGACATAGTCTTTCTCCTTGTGTTAGAAAGAAGAGAGAAGGCAACAAAATTCCGAAGAACTTCTATGAGAACTCTAAGGGAGTTGCCTTCTCATCTTCAATTACTTCGCTGGTGTACGGCGGCGAGCTTGAATCGTTGCGAGCATTTCATCAACGTCGCTAGAAACAACCGCTTCAACCGGATCAGCTTTAGGAGTTGGACGTGGTGTTGCCTTGACAACTTCGAACGGCGCTTCGTCATTCACAACAACCTTTGGTGCAACGCGTTTCGTTGTCGTTGGTACGATCATGTCAGGATCGATATCGTCATCAGGATTTGCACTTGCAACTACTCCGTCCAATGTACCACCCGTAAGAGCAGCGTGAAGCATTTGCTCAACCTTTTCCTTACCAGGATGTTTTGGAAGTAGTGTTGCGAGATCGATCATATTCTCGGCTGCAATCGACAGCTCCTCTTCGTTGAGAGGACGTGGATCTTTTGTGAACTTAGAATTCAACTGATATGTCGAGAACTTCGGTCCTTTATCCTTTGCGATGACAAAGTCATATCCGTCATCAAGATTGTAAGGAATACTGTCAAGTACATCGTCAGCCTTGAATGCATTCTGGATGATCTGATACAACTGGAAACCCAGAGCGATATAGCGAAGTTTACCGACGTGTGTTTCACCAGTTGTAGGATCTGCTGGTAGTGGATCCTTCAGAACAAGTGCTTGTGCGATGTGTTGCTTTTTCTTCCAATACTTCCGTCCATTTGGAGAGTCCTTACCCTCGGCTTTGTAATACTCTTGTGAGACCTTACAAATTGGGCAGTCTTCTCCATACATCGACAGACATGGAACCGATTTCTTCTCTCCATTGATTTCAAGAACGTGCATAACCTTTTGGGCTAGAAAGCCAAATTGATTATCGGTATTTCGGTCTGGCAGGAAGCGGATAATCGCTTTCTCACCTTCCTTCATGTTCCAAAATGGGTAGTAGTTGTTTGGGAGATTTACGCGCTCTTTCTTCTGTTCTTCTTGAGCAAATCGCGCGCGGATTTCTTCGAGTGTTTGAGGTTTAGTCATTTTTGTTTTCCCTTCTAATTGTTATAATAATGTTGAAATGAACTATTCACTTCTTCATATCTGCTTCACTTTCAATTGACCTCTTTATAAGATCAACTAGCAGTATATATGCTTCCTTTTTCAAAAACTACCAAAACAAAAGGCTCCCGAGAGAGCCTTTGTTCAAGATTTTCAAACCTATTACCACATCAAAATTACAAAACCTGCACCGCCAGCACCGCCATCGCGAGCTGTTCCACCTGTTGTAACGCCACCACCTGCACCGCCACCACCACGAACACCCGAATGTCCAGGATCGTTTTCGAAATTGTTGACGCCGCCGCCTGTACCACCACCGATGTTGTTGCCGCCAAAGCCTGATAGTCGGCTTGATGCTCCGATACGAACAGCAAGATAACCCGCCTGACCTGCAACACCACTACCACCACTACCACCAACACCACCAACCGCTGATGTGGCATCAGCGACTACGGGTGAGCCTCCACCTCCACCGAGTCCACCATTTAGAGTCAAGAGAGTGCCTGAAGTCGAACCTGAAATTGTTGTATTGCCACCTGTACCACCGTTGGTTCCTGGATTTCCAGCTGTTCCAGCTGTTCCAGCAGTACCACGAGTAATTGTCAAAGTTTCACCAGATACAACTGTTAGGGGTAGAGACGAGACTGCTTCACCAGCTCCACCACCGCCGCCACCACCATGGTTTGCACCATCAGTTCCACCACCGCCACCACCACCACCAGCGGCAGATCCCGTGACATACATTGTTGTTACGTTTGTAGGCACAACTAAAGTGTCGTTTACCGTAAACAGCCTTACATTAACTAACGCTGCGTTTGCAACTGCAAGGCCTTTTGTAGCATCAAAAAATGTCATTTACATTCTCCTATTAAACAATCCACCAATCGCTACCATCAGCAACTACTGTTACGGTATCGTATTGGTTGTTCAATACAAATGTGGTTGCGCCGTCGATTGTGTCAGCATTTGCATCAACTGTAACTGTGTTTGCCGATGCATCTGTCTTCTTGACGATAACACGACGACCCGATACCGGACTTGGAAGATCAACTACAATTGCACCAGCTGTTGCATTTGCCAAGATCACTTCATCCGTTGCTGCAACTGCATATGGTGATGCAGCAAAGACAATTGAAGCAACAGGTGTCAACCACGCCTGAACATCAACGTTGTATGCTACACCAAGGTTTGTGCGAGCTGCTGATGCTGTTGAAGCACCCGTTCCACCGTCCGCCACTGCAACATCTGTACCACCAGCTCGGTAAACAACATTGCCTTCGACTGCAATGTCGCCCGCCGCAAACCGTGAAACAGTTGTATCGGTTGCATGACCAATGTTTACTGCCAAGAACTCTGGCGAATCACCTGTACCAACACCCAAGTTTGTACGAGCTGTTGTTGCTGATGAAGCACCAGTACCCCCGTCCACTACTGCAACATCTGTACCACCGGCTCGGTAAACAACGTTACCTTCGACTGCAATATCACCTGCTGCAAAACGAGAAACAGTTGTATCGGTTGCATGACCAACATTGACTTCCAAAAATTCTGGACTATCACCAGTACCAACGCCGAAGTTTGTGCGAGCCGCTGATGCTGTTGAAGCACCCGTTCCACCATTTGTTATAGCGAGATCAATTGCTAGTGTTAGACCACCTGGGCCAAACGTTGCAGCTGGAGCGCCGCCCGAAGTAACTTCGACGAGGCCAGGACCGGAGAAACCCACACCCGTTGTTGGATCGGCCAAATTGACAAAAACAGGTACTGGAGCAAACGGAAGTGCAGTTGCAAAACCGGCTGGTGCAGTTGTAAGAACTGTAGGTGCATCAAATGCTGAGTTGGATGAAACTGTTCCTGCACTATCATCAACAGTCAGCATCGTGCTACCAGCTGCTTGAACAACCACAACATCAGAAGCTGTTAGGTTGATACCCGTCGTCACATCATCTGCACGACGTAGGGCTAGACCTGAGTACGGTGCCCCTTGTGTGAAGCCACTGAATGTTGTAACACCAGATGCATCAATCAATACTTTTTGGGCACCAGCGATTGCAACACTTACTTCATTGGCGCCACTATTGTAGAGACCTTTGTCTGTATGACCTACGCCACCCGAGAATGCAAGTGAAGGAGCTGCTGCCGTTCCAGCAGCAAGCAACAACGCACCAGTCATTGTATCACCAGCTGTGTCAACATATGTTGCACTAATCAATGCTGTAACATCTGCAGCAAGAACTGCTGTTGTGCCAGAAACACGACCCCACATATCGCGTGTGAATTTCAAGAATGTGCCTGTGCCACTGTCAGCAAGAACAGCCAGATCAACCGTTGGATTGCCGAGAACACCATCACCATTAGCGACTGTGATACGAGCTATGGATGCGGTTGCTAGCTGACGCTCAACCCATGTGTCAACACCTGAGTGAACTGCCAAACCAACTGTCGCCAAACCTTCAAGAGCTGCCAAATCATTTGCAAGAGCAAACGTTGGATTACCAGCAACACCAGTAGCGTTCGCAATCGTCAAACCAGCTGCTGGCTGAACCAATGAACGTGTAACAGTTGTTGCTGCTGCACTCTTGACAACGATACCGTTGCCCGCTGCTTCCAGCGTGTCCAACATACCATCTTGGTTTGGAGTTACATGAAGCGTGAAATCTGCTGCGTGAGTTGCTAGAACACCATCAACATAAGTCTTGTTTGCTGCATGTGTGCCAGCCGTTGGAGCGTTGGCTAGATTAACCTGTACGCCTGCTCCCGACATGAACAACGAACCCGTCATTGTGTCGCCCGTTACATTGACATAAGTTTGATCGAAAATGTCGGTTGGCTCAATGATATCGCAAGCAACAATATAAATCATCAGTTCTGTTGTTGTGATATCAACAACAGCCGCAACTGGATCTGGTGCGTTGCTTGGACGTGTGCGTGTTAGTGTACCTGTACCATCAACATACAACGGATTGTTTACCGACGCTGCGCCGCTACCAATGACTTGTGTCTTTGGAACAACGACAATACCAGACGTAACCACCGTAACGGGATTACCAACAACACCAGCTTCGACTGCCAGACCATAAACTTTGGTATTGACGTCAAAGTTTGTCATCATTCCAAGGACGCCTGGTGCCGTGAATGTTACCATTCTGTATGCGGCAAAACCAACGCCCGCTGTACCTGTCAATTCGTTTGTAATGAATGTGACTGGAGCAGTTTCTTGCACACCTTCCGCGACAAGCATGTCAGCGGTTGTGATAAATGTGCCGTCAGCGCGCTGCAATGCATTACCATCAGCTGTCGAAAGTAGGAAACCAGCATTGTTTGACTGCGAAAGACCGACTTGTGTATCAAGGTAGTAGTTGATATTGCTGTTGCTAAGACCTGCATTGATCGACATCGACATCAATGGAAGAGCACCTTGATTCAACTTACCTGCGAATACACGTACTTTGCGAATCCATTGTACAGACGTTGCGTCCCAAACTTTCATCTGGGTGTTCAGCGTGTCGAACCAATGTTGACCTGTTTGCAGAGTCGTTTGGCCACGCAAAATACCAGTTGTTGATGCGTTGCCAGTTACAGCCTCAACCGATGTAATTTCTGTACGGTTCAGACCAATGTTGAAAACGAGTGATGCAATTGTGTAGGAACCGTCATTACCACCGTTTGTGCCTTCAACTGTGATCGCGACACCTGGTGCAAGGTATGTTGTGTAGTTACCACTTACGTCAAAACGCTTTGATGCAGGTGTTGTGCTTACGATGACGGCACTTACACGACCTGTGTTTGGAGCGACTCTCGAAGTAATTGGATCGTAGTCTGTACTTCCAAAGCTGATTGCACCAGTTGTTGTGCTGATATCGACGAACAAATATTTGTCAATACCAGGCAGAAATGGGCCCCAAGCATCAGGACGAGCCTGACGAAATGCATTCAAATAGTTGTGGTCGCCATCCGCAAAATGGAAGGTTGGCGGAAAATTAGGGTTCGGTACGTTTACGTTGACGAAAAAGCCCGGAAGACCGGACGAACCAACGTTGAACGTTGCAGATACTGCGTTGCTTACGATACCCTGACGGAAGGTAACTCTCATTGGGATTCTCCTGTAAAACAGTGTTATCCCTATTTATCGTTCAGGGACGAAAACCTGAGGAGAAAGTTTAGGTAAGTGGTGGGTTGTATTTGTGGGTGCCGCCGTTCACATTGGAAACAGCAGACAATTCAACACCAACCCACTGTGCTAGTGTTGGATTCCATATCCACAGCATACCCTGACCGTTGAAGCCACCAGTTGGTTGGAATTCAAAAGCGGCATAACCAACGCCAGTAAACGTCGGTGTTGCAGTTGGTATTCCGCTGACGACTGGCATGTGTGGAAAGCCCGTAACACTCGTTGGAAGACGTGTGCCGACACCAAGAAGAACACCACCGTCAGGATCTGCAAGAGTCTGCACAACGGCACCACCATCTCCACCAACGATTCCCACTACGCCACCAGAACCAGACGAGGCAGAAATGCCGACACCGCCAATTCCGCCAGAAATTTCCACTTGATTATTAGCTTCGAGAAGTATTGAACCGCCCGTTGAACCGCCGGAGCTTGTACTCAACTCAATATTACCGCCGAAGACTCCACCGAAGCCCGTATTGACAAAAAAGCCACCACCGTTAGAGGCTGCACCTGAACCCAAGTTGAAAAGAACATCACCACCATTAAATCCGCCGCCGCCTGTGACAAACGTGATACCGCCACCATTTTCGGTCGCGTTGGAGGCCGACCCCGAAAAGATTTGGACTTGACCGGCGCTTCCGGAAGAGATACCACCGTCGCCTGCATCAAGTGTAATGTATCCGCCGTTGCCATTCGCATTACCATTCCCCGCAAACACTTCGAATGATCCACCAGTGTTGCCGCCATCACCATAACCCAACGCAACCGAAAAATTACCACCCGTTCCAACGGGTCCTGAACCTCCAAAGCCACCGTTGTCAAAGCTAAAATCAGGAAGTGAAGAGAATATATCTTCACCAAAATGGAATACCAAAGAACTAGCACCAGTCGTTGCACTTGTAATACGGATTGACGTGCTTGGTCCTGTCGGATAAAAATCAACAGTCGCAACAGCGCTTCCATATGATGTCGCGATTGCTAAATTTAGATCAAAGAATAAGTCGGCAAACGTTGGTCCTGAAAACACCGGACCAACAGTAACAAAATTTGGTCCAACACCGTCAACAAAAAGACTGATAAAATGAAAACCAACAAGACCATGTAGATCAGTATAGTTGCGTGCCACAGTAAGAATGAATTCATTATAACCAGCAGTTGCCGTAATAAATCCGGTGCTGCCAGTCGTAATGTTAATGTTACCTGAAGGCAATCCGGCAATACCATCACCCGTTGTTAATGTATACCCACCACCAACACCAAAAGCGTTGCTTCCACCTATGTCATCAAATGTATCAAAATCCGTCACATTCTCAAAGACGCCAAACGGTGTGTGTGTGCTTTCGTCAAATGTCAGTGTCGATGAGCTTCCAAACGTTGGACTGTATGCTCGTGCAATCGTGTCGCTAAAAAAGAAAATGAATGAACCAACAGTTCCTAGGTTGTTAGGCGTTGCAAGAAAATTCAATTGATTAAACAAATCCGTAAACGTCTGTGCGTCTTGTCCTGCGAACGATATTGTTATTGGTGCAGCTCCATCGACAGAAACATCAATTGAGTATACGGTTAGGTCGTTTGCAAGTCCTGTTGGATCTGTACCAACCTTGGCTACTGTAAATTCAACCGAGCCAAAGCCTTGTGTCGACGGAGCGAAGCTTCCCAAGGTAACCTCAAAACTACCACCATTAGTCCCACTGCCCGTTTCGATAATAAAGTCACCAGCATCGCCAGATGGTGTGCTACCTGTGCTCATAGAGATCGAACCACCAGTACGCGAGCTGCCAGCGGGGGCCGCATTTCCGGCTTCGATTGATACATTACCACCATTTTCACCACTACCATCGTCTAGTGAACTTGCAGCTACAATAAAGATATCACCAGGAGTGTCAACCTCGCCTGGATTGACGTTAAACGCACCTGATATCACATCGTACGTAAAGGTCGGTGAACTATCGACCGTTGTTCCACCACCCGCTCCATAAACTACTTGTGTGTCTGGTTCTGCACCGCCACCTGGCGATGGTGCCCACGTTGGTGGTGTGCCTGGGCCACCCGACATAATCACTTGACCAAGAGGACCAACAGCTCCTCCAACTTGCCATGCTCCTGTGCTTTCAATTTCCAAACGCTCGACGCCGCTTGTTGACATGCGAATACTTGCACCAACTTGGAGTAAATCTCCATTGCCTCCTGTCAGGGAAACAATACCATTTACACCCGTTCCTGTTTTTGTTCCAGCGCTGATATTGACATCCCCACCATCATTATTGCCGCTCAATGCATCAGCTGCATTAATATTGACGTCACCAACAGTATTGTTTGCCGCCGGCGAAAGGCTAAATGCGCCGTTGACCACATTGTATGTCAACGTTGGTGAGCTATCCATGCTGATGCCTGTTCCATACACGATTTGTGTGTTCGGTTCTGCTGGCCCTGCAACAGTACTATTAACCCAGTCTGTTCCATTGTATGACAAAACTTGGGCAGATGTTGGGCCAACGATTGCTACGTCATCAAGATCAGTCAACGAAACACTATCGACATACGTTTTGTTTACACCATCAGTACCCGCTACAGGTGCATTTGGAATTGTAATCTTTGAGGTGCCGCCAGACAAAATAACATTTGCTCCAGAAACGGTCAAGTTTCCAGTCATTGTACCACCAGCTTTTGCTAGCTTTTGATCTTGGATCTGCTGCAGTTGGAGATCGAGGGTTGCGCCGGTCAATGTTTGATATGGTGCTGTCGTAATTGCTGACGCAGGATGTCCGTGCGCGTTCGGCGTGCGAGAATTGCTCATTCGAGGATCATTGTCGCCCACAGCAATTGGATTGCTTGGAACAGCAGGTGCTACTGATAGTTTTGTTGTTCCGAATTGAGTTGTTGACGCTAGAGGAATCGTTGGCAGTGCTGTCGATGGTGGAATGCCAAGTCCCTGATCGAAGAAGATTGTATCAGCTGCCATTACACGTGCAACAGGTTGCTTTGCTACTGGATATGTGACGGGATCGCTTACGTGTGGATCAGTCTCTGTCAGTTCACCATTTTCGAGAACCCACAACGATGCGCCTGGTGTTGTCCAGGCCCAACTTGAATTTGTGATTGTTCCTTGAGAAGCCATTGTAAGAGTTTCACCTACAAGCGCGCTCTCCATTGCCATCGCGATGAACGTTGTGCCGAGATCATTGTAGCCAGCATAGTCAACAGTTCCAAACGTAGCAATCTTGACAACATGGAATGCTGCAATTCCTTCATCAGCAAGTGCTGTCAATACGTTTGCTTCAAACTTCAGCGTATTAACGGGTGATCCGTTGATGTAGAATTGACTTTCTGTTGTAAAGAACGTTCCATTTGAACGACGAATTGGAAGGCCGTTCTCATCATAGATAACACGCCCAACAAGCGTCGCTCCCGAAAGTCCTGCTTGTGTCCCAGCGAATGGTTGTCCAGCAACACCAGCACCTAGTGCTGTGAATGTACCATTATTAACCTTCGCTGCAAATACTCGAATGCGTTCACTCCACGCCGCGCCCGTCCAGACATACATTGTCCGTACGCTTGGGTTTGTATTGAACCAATGTTGATCTAATGCTGGAGAACTTGGTGGAAGCGAGCCATAAACAGGCGCCAACAAAGTAAAGCCAAACGTACGAACAGCCGTCGTTGTATTCAAGTCCCAGAACAGCCACACATCAACGCCACTTGGTACTCCGGTCGGAGTACCCCAAGCAATCGGAACAGTTGCCACTTCTGTCAACAGATAATTCGAGTCCTTATGCGCGAAGGCCACTTCACAAATATCAGACGAAGTGCTAAGTGCAACCGTGGTCGAAGTACTTGGTACCCGAGTTAGGAATGTCTGTAAACCACTTAGTTGGCCGTAACGGATAATACCCTGGGAGAAATTAATCTGCATTGCCTATCCTTATAAATTCGTCGATCCAGCAAATCGTGCATCTTTTGCTTTAATCGTATTCAGTGCCCAGTCTCGAATACCAACAAGAGGAACAACAAAATTCGCGTCAGCTAGCGCAGTAGCCCAATTAGGAAATACTCCATCCCACGTTTCTCCTGAACCGACCTTACTGCGATACATGAGGTCCGCAACTGGAGCTTTTCCTGCTGCTTCAGCGGCAGCGCTGGCATACACCTTGACGTGAAAAGAGTAGATTTGTGTTGACACCTCGATTGTAAATCCATACACCACCGCATAGAGGTTTGTAAAATTATCAACATCAAGTGGGTCTGGCCATGTAGGGACTTGTAGTGCGTTTGGCATAGTTATCCTCCAAATAAGCCGCTTTTGCTTATTTATCGGTTATGCCGTTGTTTTTGGCGTGTTCTTTACTTGCGAATGTCGTACAGATAGATGTCCCTGACGCCTTGGCCATCAAATGGCTCAACGCCATGAAAGGAGTTGTCCGTTTTTGCAAATATGAACGCTGCGTTTGGCATGTATTTCATCGTAACAACCTTGCGAAACCCGTCAAACCCGAAGTGTTTACCCTCGGGATTTACGAAACCTTCTTCTTTCGGAACAAAAATTGAGGTTCCATATCTTCGCCGGACGTCATTTTTTGGCAGATAAATCAGTGCGCTAATCACTTTTGCTGGTGTATCTGTATGTGGGCCGATCTTATAACCAGGATGATCACGAATCAACAAAACCTCGTCTTTCGGACCGAAAACACCAAACTTTTTGCACAACGCTTCACGAATTCTACCACCCCGCATTGTTTTCTCGAGGTCCTTCCAAATTTTCGCCTGTGAAGCACAAACAAAACGCTGTGGATAACCATCTGTGCCACGTGCAACTCGCAAAGACATATACTCCGTATCATCCGGAAGTGCATTCAGTAGTTGTTGATACAGCTCGTCAGGAAAGAAGTTCTTGATGTAAAGATATCCATACGGGTCTGTGTGTAGTGTTGTTTGTTCGATTTGATGCAAGATGTGTTTTTCGACAGGACTTGCCGCAATGATTAATTTGAACTCACTTTCTGGTTCAGCTCGCGTAAAAACGATCTCGCCACAACCCTCAAAAGAACCATTCTTTCTCCTCGACTGCTCCGCCTGTTTCACGTCGTACTTCCAACCTAGTTCTTCGAGTTGTGTCAGCATTGCAACGTGCTGTGGTAGGTTCATATTAACTTCGATCAGCAAACTTTTCAGTTCTGGTTTTTTGAGTGTTTCGAGCATCCCTGCTATAACTTTGTGTTCGAATCCATCAACGTCAATCTTGACATGGTTCGGTGTTGGAAAGTTGTGTTCCGCAATCATCAAATCAATCGGAACGCCCTGACACGGCTGTGATAATGCTTCACGCGGCTTCAACATAAAGTCTACTGCCTCTCCAAACGAATGGCACGAGCCGCCTAGGTCGTCATTCGAGAGATACAGCTGATCTTGCAACACCCGGTCTGTAGCGGCAACCCTTAGGGCAGCAACCGCCTCACAATTATTAAGATTGATATTGTACGTTAGCAGTTCGAAGTTTTTGTGTTCGGGTTCGAACGCCATAATCCGAACTCCACGATGCTTGCTTGCCCAAACCGTATAGCCGCCAACATTTGCTCCAACATCGAAGAAGACTTCTCCAGGCTGAAAGGTATTAATCCAATCAATTGTGATAGGTTCTTTTGTGAATAGCGTTTTTGCCCGCCAAAGCGTTGTTTCATTTGGCGTCATAAATTGAATAGTTGTTCCCTTGTGCTCAACTGTAGTGACGCGCTGAAGCGTGTTTGCAAATATTCCTGTTCCGCCTTCAATTTGAACTTGCGAGTCAGGAAGACCCGGACTTTTTGCGATTACAGAACGCATTGTAGGCAAGATTTTGTCAGGCAGTGGCTCGCAACACAAATGCACTTCAAGGGGAGTTGAATTTGAAACGTCTTGCTCAACTTTGAACGCTTCCGATAGCGTAGCAATCCACCATTCTGCGGGCTGTTGAATCAAGTGTGCATTGCGGCCGTCAGCCAGTTTCTTTTGAGCTGGGCCAGTATGGACAACTACATACAACAGTTTCTTTGAGACACGACGCAGATCACCAATAACAGCTCTCAACAATTCGGGTTCGATGTGTTCAAGTACATCAGAGCAAACAACTAAATCAGCAGGGCGGGGCGCAGTGTCTTTCCCAGCAATTGCTGGATCATATTCCCAAATTGGAAATGGAAGGTTTTTTGCGAGTAGGCCTTTACCACAACCATAATCCAACACAGTGTCGAACTTGAGAGCAGTACGTAATTTGATAACTGCTTCGACTCGCTTCGCACCCGAGGCTCCATAATCAGGACGATCGCTGTGAAGTTTTTTGTTTAGCTCAAGATACTCGTCGCTTATTGTTGTTTTTGATGACATAGCAATGATCGCTTCCATGTTGGCCGGTAGTGTTGGTAAGGCGGTGGGATTTTTGGCTTTCTCGAGAGCCATATGTTGTAACATTCCTCGTCCATGCAGGATAACTTTACAGTCCGGTAATTTTGCAACCTCATCAAAAAATTGACGAGAATATTGAAGAAACACTGCGGAGGTAATGTAATCTGTCTCACCGACTGTTACTTTGGTACGAAACTTTGTTGAATTGGGATGGAAGGACGCATGTGTGTTGCCCCCAGCGCTTTCAAACGAACAGTCCATTCCAAACACATGCAATTGCCGATGTCCAAAAAATCGAGCAAGTACCATTGCTCTCAATCCTACATTCGATCCACCTGTTAAGACCCAGTGATTGTGGGGGTAGATGAATGGCATGTTATCCATCTCTTCATTGCCATATAAATGCCAGATCTTTACTTTGTGGTCGAGCACGGCATTAAAAACATCAGCATGGCAACATGATGAAATCAGGTACTCGGTGTCCTTATGGGGGTGCTGCAAAAATCCGGCTTTATGAGGTCGAGGGTCACACTCAAGGTGCCAGGTAGGAACGATTCCATTTTTCAATAAAACGTCATGCGACCCTGACATCGACATAATCTTGGGGAATTTTCGAAGTTCGTCAAGAGTACTATTAAGACTTGGACCGAAGCACGCAATTGCCACTGGTTCGTCAGTAATTTCTCCAGGTGAAATTGTTGGAAGACCACGAGCGATCGCTGCATAAATCTGCTGCATACGAAGTTCAGCCGAAATACAATATTGGGTTTCGACTTTGATTTCGTCAACAGGAGTTGCCGTGTTGTCTATAACACGGATTTTCTTTTTCTTCGGTTCGGCCATCGGTTTAGTATAATATGATTTTCAAACGAATGCAATAGTTTAAACGACACGTGTTACCTGTCCCCAAGAACCTGCTTTGATAATGAGAATAGAAGTCGAAGATCCAGACACAGCATTACCAACGTTTAGCACCAAGTTTCCGCTCGATGCTGATGTAGCGATCTGACCCTCAATCTTGGTGACTCGCAACAAACCAACTGCGGAGGTCGTTGTGAAGCCTGTCATCTTCGTACCTTGTGTGTTTACTACAACGGAATACTGAGTTGCAGCAGTATTGCCAGTCTGGTCGTATGAGATGCCCATATTGACGAAGGCTGGTGCCGACAACGCCCACTGTGGGCATACGACGCTCGCGGCCGCGCTGTAATACATGTGGAATCGGAAATTGTATGTTGCATTGCTGAGCAACGAGAACGCCATACCGGAAACCGAAACGACCGCAGTAGCGGAAACCGTTTGATCACCACCGAGTGTAAATGCAGAGTTGAAGGCAACCTTACCTGCGGTAGCGGATACTATCGATGCTTTGTTCGACACTACTGATGCGTAATTTGAAACCACAGATGCGTAAGCTGAGACTACAGATGCATAATTCGACACCACGTTAACAATAGAATTGAGGTTCGAAATGTTGGCCGCCGACACGATCGAAAATAGGTCGCTAACACGATTCTTGACTGAGGTTAACTCCGCAGAAGTGACAGCTTGAGCAGCAGATACAACCGACACGGCTTGGCTAACGATTGACACAGCATTGCTGATTGCATTATCAGCAGACGTCATTTGTGCGCTATTTGCAAGAATTGCACTGCTTAAGTTTGAAACCGATCCTTGTTGGACTGATAGGTTATTTGAGACTGCGTTAATGTTTGATTGCAGATTAGACCTAACACTTACCAACTCAGCAGATACAATTGAAATCAAGTTACGAATTGAGGCGTGATCAACTGAGTTCTGGTTGCTCAATACGGATACAGCATTTGACACAGCGTTAATTGCGCTGGTCAGTGTGGAAATATCAATGTCGGTATTAGCAAATGTGTGCCATGCTCCATTCGCGAAGTATTCAGGTGCAGATGTAGTTGTGTTATGACGAACGTAACCCTCGACACCAGTCGGTCTCTGTGCTGTTGTTCCAGCAGGAACGAGAACAGCATCAGTTCCGTTAATTTCAAGACTAACAGCTGGATTTGTTTCAGCAACGTTTGTGCCTATGCGAACACCAGTATTACCAGCAAACAGCTTGAGGGTTGTAACACCGCCTGTACGACGAGCAATACGAACGCCAGCATTAGGACTTTCGTTAAGTGTAACATCCCACCAGTCGTTTGCAGAGTTTGCGGCGTCGTCGTTGGTGCCATACACAAACTCTAGGCCAGGATTGGAGCCAGTGCCTGTAAAGCGCCAGACGCGCATCACAGCATTCGAGTCAATCATTGTGAAGACGCGAGGGCCGAAGGCGGTTCCAGACCTAGCGCTGGTATAACTATCACCAAATGAAAATCCACCGATGAATTTTAGTGCTCCGTTAAAGACCACTGATGTTGTGCCGAAGGTTCCTCCTGTGCCATTAGCATTGACAAATTTGAAGTTTTCGTACTGGGTACCTTCCGATATGTGGAGGATACGGCCGGCCACCTCATGGTTCCAGTCCGAGTCCATATCGAGAGCTCTTGTGGCTGATGTACCCGAGCCATTAAAGACGTAAATGCCGTTGTCAACCGCTGAAGTCTGTTGCCAAACTAGAATACGGTCGCCAGAAACTAGAGACACTCCGTCGACCGAGGTTCCTGGTGCTGAGAGATTGACGCTCCCAGTGGCGGCTACCCTGGCCGCGTTGATCAAATTAGCGCCACTAATTAAATTCCTAATCGACGCGTGATCAACTGAGTTCTGGTTTGACAAGGCTGACACGGCATTGCTGACAGCGTTAATATTGGATGTCAAATCTGAACGAACACTTGCCAAATCCGCCGAAACTACAGATACTGCCTGGCTAACTATCGAAATCAAGTTACGAATTGAGGCATGATCAGCTGAGTTCTGCTGGGATAGAACAGAAACAGCATTGCTGATTGCATTGTCCGCACTTGTCATTTGTGCTGAATTAGTTGCGACTTGTGCACTGACAACAGAAACTGCCTGGCTAACTATCGAAATTAGGTTTCTAATGGATGCGTGGTCGGCTGAATTTGCATTTGAAAGAACAGAAACAGCATTGCTTGCCGCATTGGCGACAGATAGTGCATTGGACGCAGCATTACTTACGGTATCAATACGTGTCGATAGGACGTTATCGGCACTGATACGGTTGCTAATTTCATTTGAAACAGCATTGCTGACAACGTTGACGGCTCACTGTCTGTTGCTAATTTCGTTTGATACGGCGCTTGAAACAGCGTTAATATTGGATTGCAAATTGGACCGAACGCTTGCCACCTCCGCCGAAACAATTGAAATGTTGTTGCTGTTAAAGTTGTCGGCGCTTGTCATCTGCGCGGAGTTGGCGACGACAGCCGAACTCAAGTTGCTTACAATGACCGATAATGCCTGAACAGCAGCTGATACAATCGAAATATTATTCGAATTGAAGTTGTCTGCACTTGTCATCTGCGCCGAATTTGCGACAATTGCTGAATTCAAATTCGACGTGAACGACGAAACGATTGAGACTCTGTTGTTAATCGACGCGTGATCGGCCGAATTCTGATTGCTCAACACAGACACTGCTTGGCTAACGGCATTAATATTCGATGTTAGGTTAGACCTAACACTTGCTACTTCAGCGGAGACAATCGAAATATTATTTGAATTGAAATTGTCCGCCGATGTCATTTGTGCTGAATTGGCAACAACGGCAGAATTGACATTGCTTACGTACGCAGATAGTGCCTGGACCTCAGACCCTTCAGCAACACTTGTCCAAGAGCCATTGATGTACATCTCCATACATGATAGATCGGTATTGTAGCGCTGTGTGCCTTCAACAGGAGACGGAGGACGATCGGCCGTGGTTCCAGGAGGAAAAGCGACTCCCGCAGTTCCACCAACAGTTAGAACTGACACCGTTTGCGGCGTTATCGTTTCTGTACCAAAATCAAAATCCATTTTTCGCCCTTGTTAATTCGTTACGCGGGTCGCTGTTACTACGGCAACCCATCTAATAGTCTTAGCAGCTTGGCCTGTTGCCGAAAGCTTCAGTGCGCCATTCACCGTATCAGCTGCAATTGTTACGTCCCATGGTGAATCCGTTTCACCAACAATTGTCTTAGATGGTGTTCCACCAACGAAGACTGTTGAAGCTGCTGTTGTGTCCTTTTTAATCATGCCAACAAGTCGATAGCCAGCTGCACCACCCGTTGCGTCTGTGCGGCGGGCGGCAACAAGGATGTCAAATGTAAACGAACTATTGTTTGGAAGCACGATTCGCTGTGTACCGCCTGTACCATCTAAAAACATCTCCGTAATTGTTGCGTTTGTCGTTTGCGTGCGAAGCACAAACACCTGTTGTTGTGCATCACCATCTGTGGCAAAGCGACCATTTGCGATGGCCTTACTACCCCATATGTCAGCTGCGGATCCATCGCCATTACCAAAACCGTTTGTTGCCGATGCAGTTGATCCACTACCAATCGCAACTGCATTCGTACCACTCGCCACCGGTGTTGTTTCCGCCGATGGATTCTCTTTATACAATCGCAAACCACTTGATACTGTTTGCCACGTGGGTGGGGTGCCTGCACCATTAGATGTAAGAACATAAGTCGCTGTTCCAGGCGTACCTGCAAGATCCCACTCACCGTTTCCTGCAATTCTAAATCGTTCAATCGCATTTGTTGTAACAGCAAAGTATCCTGCTGTGCCACCTGCTGTTACAGTTACATTTCCATCTGTGCCAGTGCCTGTTTTCGAACCCGCCGTGAGGCTAACCGAACCTCCACTACGATTTGTTCCAACACCGTTACTACCAGTCAATGTAACGTTTCCGCCATTGCCGTCAACAGGTACTCCACCCGCAATTGCAACTGCTCCTGCGTTGCCAGATACCGTTCCACCGGCCCCACCAGTTATATTTACGGTTCCGCCCGTTCCTGTTGTACCACCGATGCCACCGAATACAGAAACACCGCCACCCGTACCAGAAGTGCCGGCTGTTCCACCATTTAATGTTGCTGCTCCGCCCGCGGTTGCGGCCGTAGAGGAGTTTCCGCCACGAAGCGTTATTGCTGATCCCGTCCCTGTGTCGGCACCTTGCAGTGTTGTGACACCGACATTAGTGACGGTTAGAATATTATTGCCTTGAGCACGAATACGAATTGGATTTGCTGTTGATGCTGCAATTGTGCCTACATCCAACAGATACTGTGCACCTGCACCACCTGTTGATGCCGCATTTTCGCTAAACGTGAAGGCCGACTTAGCAGCAGTTGTTAATGCCCAATTCCACACCTGCTCAAAGTCACCATTGTTGATGCTGTTCGAGCCCGTTGCGGCGGTGATCGAGTTCAGAGGAACTGTTGTTGAAGATGCCGCCCATTTCAAACCAGACGCTTGTGTGCTGTCAGCCATCAAAACGAATCCGTCTGTACCAACAGGAAGACGAATATTATTGACGCCGTTGTGAGTTAGTAAGTCACCTTTGGTTGTTAGAGGCGACAAGTTGTTAAATGCTGTTAGTGCAGTAGTTGCACCCGTTCCACCGTTGGCAATTGCGATTGTTGTACCATTCCAAACGCCAGTTGTGATTGTTCCAAGAGTAGTGATTGATGTCTGACCAACATATGTTGCATCAATGTCGATTGTTGGATCACCGGCAACACCAGAACCATTACTTACCGAAATGCGCGCTGCTGTGCCAACAATCGAACGTTGTGTCCACGTATCAGCAGCAGTTCGAACGGCAAAGCCTGTTCCTGCCAGACCTTCTAAAGCAGCAAGATCGTTTGCAAGTACGAAAGTTGGATTACCAGCAACACCGTCTGGATTGGTGATCGTGATACCTGCTGCTGGTGCTACTAATGTTCTTGTTGTCGAGGTTCCAGCACCGGTTATAACGTAGATACCAGTTGTAGCAGTTCCCGCGAGCGCAGTTAGATCTGCATCGAGTGGTTGAAATGGACCACCAAAGGCGGGTGCAGACCAATCGAAGTTTCCAGGCCCTGTTTTAAGCCAAAGAGCACCCGTTGCACCAGCATCTTGTAAAAACAAGGAACCTTCGGCCGCCGCATATCCTGTAACAGACGGATCGTATGAATCTGTTACAATTACGGTGTTTTCGTCGAGTTGTAAACCCTTCAGAATACGAAAATAATCAAGCGCCATCGTGTTTCCTTAGAATATTCGCATATTTATAGCCTTATCGGCAGTCTGACAGCGTCGACTTGAACCGTGTTGGCGCCGGTGTTCGTTACTTGAAAACGGAAGTCTAGTCCCGAAACATCGAAAATAAGGGTATGGCTCAGAACCGTCCCGAGCAAACTATATTGCGTATAAGTCGTTGCACCATTATTATGAACGGCAAAGACCTGATATTGTTCAGTCACGTTCGTTGTCAGATCCGTAACAGCAACTAACCACTTGACGGCCCGATGTCCAAGCTGTGAAACATCGTCGATCACTTTCGTTACGGCTGGCATTACTGTTTCATTGATTGACTTAATCGACACCTCTGTACAATCACAGTTTGTTTCATAGCAAGCCGTGACGGGCTTTCTTGTTATGTCGAGTGAAACGGGACTTGTTTCATTATTCAGAATGTTTAGTTCCATCATTTCGCCGTTTAGCGATACGCTTGGAATAATGTCAAGATAGTCGCCGGCTAGCGCATATGCATTGTTTGCCGACACAACACCATCACGGTGTGTAGCGTAGACTTCGATGACCTTTCGAAGAGTATTTGTAACATCGTTAATTGAGATCAGCCATTTCACAGAACGGAATTGCGCTGTTACAGTATCAACGACCGCGGACGTACTCGCACCCACAGCCGCATGAATGTCATCAATTGGAACAACGCCAAGTACGGGCATCGTAAGAACCGATTGTGAGATTGGTATTGGGATCGGTGTCATAAACACAGCAAGATCGACAAGCTCGTTGTTTGTGATTTCGAGCTGAAGTGCACCGGCTGCGATTGTCACATCTGCTAAAAAGTTGATCGTATCACCAAGATGGCTGTATTCGACATGTGAAGGTGACGCACCGTTTTGATGTGTTCCAAAAACCTCAAATGCGCGGACGGCAGACAGGTCAAGCAACACAAGGGTAACTAACCATTTCACGCCTCGAAAGTTCGCAGTTGCGGCCGTGTTAACAACTTTTGTCGTCGTGGCAGGAACTGTATCGCATGATTGTGCGGGGAGAATGGTATCAATTGCTTGTGAGGTGCTCGAGCACGGAGTAGCAACAGGATGGCCAACGATTACACTCATGTTTGTCCTTATTTTCGGCGGGTTTAGTATTTATCACAGAAGTTTTCCACCAAATAAATACAAGATCAGGAGCAAATATGGCCACCAAAATCATCACTGTCTTTTTTACAGTTAATGGAGTTCCACAAACCGGTCTGACCCCCACGATTGATATATGGGAAGTTAGTCCAGACAGCCTTGTGATCAATGACGATCCACTTGTTGAGATTGGACAAGGATGGTATCGGTACAACTACACGTCCTACGACTACGTTAAAAGCTATGTATTCACCGTCGACGGTGGGGTTGCGCTTACTGCTTGTGAAAGATACAAAGTTGGAGGTAATGAGAGTTTTGTCGAAGATATCTCTTACGAAGTATGGGAAGAACCCGCACTAGACCACACAACACTCGGCGCCAATCCAACAATGGGCGGTTATATGAATCTCATCAAGGCCGTTCTTGTTAATCGAACACGAATAGATGTTGGTACGGCCACACTTACCGTATACGACAACGATTGTATCACGCCTTTGCTGGTTTTTGATTTGAAAGACAGCGCCGGTAATCCGAGTGTTGTAGAGGTGTGTGAGAGGACGCCCGACTTTTGTTAATTATGAACTACAGTAATCATTATAATTTACTCATTGCTTCCCGTCAGGCTTTTTATCAGCAACGTTCTGCCGATAAGCGTGATAGAATTTATTACGAGCGACATCACATACTGCCTCGCTGCCATGGTGGCTCGAACAAAAAAGATAATCTTGTTCTATTAACAGCGCGCGAACATTACATTGCTCATTGGTTGTTGTGGAAGATTCATAAAGATAAACAAATGGCCTATTCTTTTTATTGTCTTTCCTATTCACAACACGCTCGTAAGTTAACAAGCCGACAATGTGACAGATTACGGCGAATGCGTGCTGCTGCTTTTTCTGGTGAAAATAGCCCTCGCGGCTTCCTCGGCAAAAGACACACAGAACAGGCAAAAGAAGAAATGCGAAGAACAAAACTAGGAAAAAACAACCCCATGTATGGTCTTGGTGAACAACATCCTAACTGTAAGCGAATTGGTGATAGGAACCCCAATTATGGCAAAGATCCTTGGCTCTGTCCACGTATTCTTAATCAACCTCAACTTGTAGCTTTGTGGAACCACCGTGAACAACTATACATACAATGGAAGGATCTAGGCAAACCACATTGGTATAGGTTTGGTAAGACGGTGGTGAAAACCTTGCCTAACTTCACACCCCATAGTTTTCGTAACATGGTTCGTTGGTTTGAGAAGCGCTAATGGCTATCATTAATAATGCCAAGGGCTTGATCATTACAAATGGACTTGGCGGTCCAGCTTGTTGTGCTCTTTTGACTGCGGGCTTTGGAACTGGCCTTGTCTGTGGTTGTAAGTTTCAAGTCGAAATTGTTACAGGTGGTGGTCCTTACATTGCTGCCCCATACTTCTCACCGATTGGTCAGAAACTTGATCAAGAGACCCGCCTTGTTCTTATTCGAGTTGTTTACGACAATGAAATTCGTTGGCGTAAACAGTATATCATCGATAAACCGAAAGCCGACATCCTTGTTGAGATCATTGGTTTCATCAACGCGATTAAAGACAAGACATCAATTCTCGTGCAGAACTTGAAACAAACTACCGCGAAAGTCATTGCAACCTTTGTCGATAAATATCCGGATAAAAAGGACTAATCGATGGACGCTCTTATTCGCGTAAACAATACAAAGGAATGTGAACTTGAATTTGATGTGACGATTCAGGGTATCTCCGTTGATAGCCCAGAAAACGCAGCACAGGTTCGCCTCGTTATTACAAACGTTCATGGTGGCGACCTAGCGTTCAAATGTGAACGCCGGGCAGACAGCACAACCAAGTGGTTTGTGAAACTTCCTCCACTTCCAATGTTGAGCAGCACCACAAACGCTCATGCGTTTCACATGGAAGTAATCATCGACGGCTATTACTTTGAACCGGCTGCTGGGAATCTAATCCTTCTCAAAGATCCAGAAGTCAGTGTTTCAAATACTTCGAAACCCAAAGTGACGGCAAATATTCGCCAATCATCGCAAGAAGATCAAACAAGCGAGAAAGAAAAGAAGCAGGAAGATCCAGTAGACACCAAGGATGCTAAAGAGGACAAGAAAGATGAGAAGGTAGAGGAGCGTGCTGCCCAAGCCGCTGGCAATCTTGATGGCCAGTCTGCTCCAACGACGGCGCTTCTCACGCCATAATTCCCTCCGGAAGATCCAGCTGGTGACGAGCGAATGAAAAGTAAACATCGTCGTATGCCTGAGGATGAGCAAGTAAATCAATTTAAACTATTTAAGCGTACACCCCCAGAACAAGAAGAACAACCGGAAGATCCAGAGGATATAGCGGAACGAGTTATCAAAGAAACACTTGGGAAAAATAAGAAGCCTGCAAAACCTGGCTTCTTATTCAAACACGTTGACGGGAAACCCCTAATCGAAGGGCTTGAACCTGATCTTGAAACTAAACAAAAGCTGAATGAGAAGGCTCAGAAGGTGAAAGATCTGCTGAAACAGGATCGGAAGAAGCGTTAACCTTTGCCCCTATAGAGCGTAAAAATTCGGAAGGAACCAATCACGATTTCTTCAAGAAACGGCCGTACGCGCGAAGGGTTCGCTCGAGATCTTCTTTTGCAACTTTATACCGGTGGCTGACGCGTACAAATGATTCGTGTCCTGGAAATGTTGTCATCGAGATATGACCAATTTCATAAAGTTTAGTCAACGCCTCAATGATATCCATGTCCAGATTACGCCGGGCCAGCTGCCAAGCGGCATTTTCGATGTTTGGAAACGGCACTCCAACGACTGTACCGCCAGCTACAAAGGGAGCGCCCGAAAGTGTTCCTGCTCGCCAGTTTCGATATTCGTTCGCCTTATGCACACCCACGTCTCGTAGATGAGTCATCTCGTCAATAAGATCAAAGATACGGCCACGCAACCACTCTTTGTCTTGTGGCAATTTATTGCGCTCAACATATCGAACAACTTCGTTAATGTTCATTTGACCATTCCATATCGTCGAAGTAGTTCAACAACTTTAATAAGATGGCGACAAACGCCTGGTACGTGTTGCGGATTGGCTGAATCTCGTGTTGATCCTGGTACGCGTTTGTACAGCGGCGGCTTCTTACCAAGTAAAGCATCGTCGTCGTAGTTGGTTTGAGCAAATCGATAGAAGAAGTCAAGACAATTGCACTTGACTTTACACGTGCTCATTGTCAAGTCGATAGGTTGCATATGTCGAACCTTACCATCAGATCCCGTAAACGAGGTACCACCTGCTGTTTCGTCGGGATCGTAAGCAACATCTAGAAACAGAATTGATGGTGCATAGTCGTGAGTATTGCTACGGGCTTGTGCATTGACTTGCAGTCCACGAGCAACCGGAACATACTGCATTTTCGACACAGCAACTTCGTGGGTTGCATGCTCACGACGTTTGGTTGTTGGGAATCCTCGCTGAATTTCGCGATACAAGCCAGGATATGTTACGTCTTCGTTGAGGACTTTGAGGAGTCGTGCTCCTCTTATTGTTATTGACTTTGTCATTTACGCAGTGATTACCTCATCAAATTCGTCTTCTTCAGGACCTTTCAGCGAGAAGAATTGCTGGCGGACTGCACCAGCAGGAACATTCTTATCGCCACGTGTTTCTTGACGACGGATCAAAGTATCTAGGTCAACATTTGGAAAAGTGAGAGCGACCGTTTTGTAGCCGTTTGCTTTTGCTTGTTCGAGATACCAACGGCGCGTTTTTGGCGTTAGATTCGTGTTATCAACGTACAGGTCCCTCCCAGATTGAAGGGCCTTCACATACTCCTGACGCGCTTTGTTAGCAAATTCTTTATCGTCTTGGGAAGCTTGCCATGCTTTCGCATAGTCATTAGGGTCATACCATGCATGGCGAAGTGCATCCAACGAAAACACTTGAAGATCAGGATGTTTTGTTAGGAGTTTCCTGTACATTGTCGATTTGCCTGCCCCCGAAGGTGCAATAGGCATGTATAATGTACGTTCCGCTATCTCGTTGAGCAACATGGTAGCCCCAAATTGAATATTTAGCAGATTTTACGCGATTTAGGGCTATATTACAATGGGGTCGGGTTCGTAGCTCTCATCAAAATCTTCCACCTCGCCAGTCTCAAAATATTCTGGACGAAAGATCTTGTCGTAAGCATCTTGATCGAATGATGAGATTTCTTCGAGCAGCCGAAGAACAATCAATGCACTTGAAATCAAGTCATCAGTAGCGCCCTGCTTTGCCTTGTACGTTCCTTCACGGCGAACAAAGTGCTTAATTTCTGTAATCATTGCTGGCGAAAGTATTTCCATTGTTCGGCGCTGAATCATTTCCTTGAATGCTAAACATACGCGAATTTTTGTCTTGCCTGTTGTCGTCATTCCCCGGCGCTTTTTGCCTTGTTCATTGACAAATTCCGCACTTTCGCAAGGCGACTCATCGGCTTCCTGAAGGGCAATCATTCCCTCTCCGACACCATTGTTCTCGATTGAGAAGTATACACTCGCTTCGCTTTTCTCAAAGATTCGTATCATCTTCTTCAAGGATTGGTATGCCGTCACGGACGATGAAGTATTTGATCTATATTCCGCAATCTGCTTCATGCTTGGAAACTCCCAAGCAGTAAATGCTGTAAAGTCTTCGCCAGTGCCCGTTGCTGGATCAACTCCTATTAAGTATACATGCCCTGGTTGTGGTTTCGAAAACAAAACGATGTCTTGGATGACGGCAAACGGTTTAAGTCCCTGAACGGATCGCGTCAACTGGGCTGCAACAACTGGATCAACAAGTACCGGATCACCCGACAAGAACTCGCATTCATATTCTTGGCGCCATTTCAACTCACCAATTTTCCGAATTTCTCCCTCGCGAAATTTCTCATCCCGGCCCGGGGGCTCATCCCACTTTACTTCAACAGGAATGAAGTCACTTCCTGTTACCGCTTCGATGGGGTCCTCGAGTTTTGTTCGGTGCAACAGCGATTGAGAAATCTGTGCTCCGCGCCACAACTGTGCAAAACGGTTTGTGTCGCCATTGGGTGTTGAGCAGATAATACAAGAACCACCTGTTGCAAACGTTGGTGCGGCCGATGTCCAGAATTCTTCCTGAATATTGTCGCGGACGTGCGCAAACTCATCGAGGAACAGCAACGACGCTGTTCCACCACGAGCTGTTCTGTCGCTGGTTGCTTCTGAAATGATACGTGATCCATTTTCAAACGAAAAACTGTGTTTGTTGTATCCATCATCAAGCACACCTGCTTTCAACCAGTGTGGAAGACGCTCATACATATAACGAATACGGAAGATCATCTCCAACGCATTTTTCTCACGGTTCGAAGCAATGATACACGTTTTGTCTTTGTTGAACATGGCATACCAAAGCATGTAAGCACCGGCTGTCCAGCTATTGTGCGTTGGAATCATCGAGCGACCAACCAAATACAAATGATCTGCGTTATCGACTGTAATACAACGAACCGGCACGGACGCTACTTTCTCAATTTTTGTAATCGTTCGGCGGCGAGTGCTTGTTGCACGTCGGTAATGGGGGGCATTTTTCTGATAATTCGACTTTCGTTGTAGTCGAAAAACCACACACTGTGATTTATACGGAGTATAATTAATTGTCCATCGTGTATGAGGCATCTTACCGTGAATGTGTCGTTCATGTATTACTGGTTTAAGTCCCAGCGTACAAATTAGTTCATGCACATCGTTGCAAAGGTGTTGATTCGTAAATGTGATTTCACAGACACCTGTTTTTTTATTGGCGTAGCCATCCGTATCCATTAATCCCTGTAAAAGTGCAAGTCGCTGCTCGTATGATCCTCGAAGATATTCGATTGGAATGTGCTTATTCTTGAATACTCCAATTTGTTTTAGGATTGGTTGTAAATCCCTAAAATAATATGTCTTTGTTCCCACGGACGTTGTTTCTCGCACATGACCAAGTTTATAATGTTGCTGTACTTGTTCAATAATCATGTGATCATTAATGTGGTTTGTTATTTCTGGTGCTGCTGCCGTTCCATCTCCGAGCCAAGCTCCGAGCACATATGGATCAATTTTAAGCTGTTGGTTAGGAAGCGTTAGTGGTTCCGTTGTCTGAATGGAAAAACGACCTTCTGTATAACCTCGCTTGTTAGAAATCAAATAGCCTACAGCAACAAGCTGTTGTGTTGAAAGCGTGCGAGTCTTTCCACGTGGCGTCGCATAATTATCTTGCACGTCCCACAAGTGCTCCGCATCACAAACGATTTTTTCTCCTGTCGAGAAATATATTTCATAACAATCTTTGTTGGAATGAGTCGGCGAGGTTGCGATAACCCTTGTTGGTTTCCCTTGTGCACTCAATACATAATCGCCAACTTCTAGATCCTTCATTTTTCTGTAGCCGGTTGGTGTCGGAATCTCCTCTTCAATCCACAGGGGTTTACCAACTTGTCTTGCCGCAAGGACGATCACCAATCGGTTCTCCTGAAACCCGTGAATCATTCGTTCTTGATATGGAAACAGCTTGAACTCTTGTTCGCCTTTTACGCCGTGCTGGAGTTTGCAATGGTTGGTGATAAAATACACAGGATCGTTGAGACATTTATCAAACTCAACGATCGCGTCTTCACTGTATTCTTCAACCTGGTGCGCAGGTTTGATGTAAATGTTTTTTCTAGTCATACCCCGTATTTACAGAGGAAATTACAGAGAAATCCTTACGACAACACGCATTGCACACTCGCTCGGTGCACCGTACGTATCAAAATAGATCTTACGGAAGTGAGGTAGTTTCGGGGCATCAAGTTGATTTTCCCCTGAAATATGATAGTAGGAGGTGCTTTGTGTTGTTCGATTGTAGATGGCGAGATATGTGATCCCTTTGTTCTCGAGGTCGTCAAGCAGACGAGCGCGAACAAACGTGAGGACGTGAGAGTCAGTAATCTTTTTCAGAATTGCTGGTACCCGTCCAAATTTCGGTACATCAGGCTTGTTGTCACACGGAAAGCCACCTCGCGGCTCGTTCTCAACAGCATCAGTGAACATCTTGTACTTGCCGCTTGTGACGCGGGCAGTGAGTTCATCAAGCGTTGGACTGTGTGAGCCTTTGTGCACATACGTGTCGAAAAAAGCAAAATACGGCTTGCTTGCCGTGAGTGCCTTGACTTCAACCTTCTGGAGAACGTTTTTAATTCGAGCGGAGATGTCAAACCATTTACTACCAACTCGAGCAACATGAATCTTTTTGATGTCTCGGCCAAAACGTAGTTTCAGTTCGTCTCTAACGCGTCTCTGAGCCTCGGCCCCCTTCGCAATTCGTTGTTCTTTGGTTGACTCATCAATTTGCTCGGCAATTTCGAGTAAAATCATCCTTCGCGTTTTTTACGAAGCATGTCAAGCAACTCATTACGCGAAACAACAAGGTTGTTTTGTGTTATTTTTCGTGGAGTTGTCGCTTCAACCGTGTGTAATGAATGTGTGTCCTTATGCTTCTTATGTTCACGCTTCTCTCGAACAGCACCAAGCGCGACTTGAAGCATTGTAGCAGTGACTTCTCCTAAACGAGCCTTGTACTTTCCTTCAACCAGGTCAATTTGATCTGCAACTGCTCCCACCTTTGCCATCGCAAAGGCGTAAATCTCCTCAAGCTTCCCCTCAATTTCTTCATCTTTTGCATCGTACTCAGGAGCAGGAATAGGAATGGACGGAACAATCTCCTCGAATTCAGCAACTGTCGTGCCTTCTTCGATACCGAGCACTTCTTCCATTGGATGGACGATTGGTTTTTCTTTTTTAATGATGTCCATTATTTTTTCTTGGCTTTTTTGCCACCTTTCTCAGTTTCGTACTGATCTTTCGTTAGGACTTTCTTGTCGGCATAGCGCCACGCATCCGGAGATTGTTCAACAGCTGTCCGAATCATTTCTGGTGTTTGCTTCTCAACATAGGTCAAGCCTTGTCCATCTTTTGACAAGGCATAGACAATCACTTGCTCGAGGTCAATATTTGGTGGGAGATGCTTCGCTGTATCGAATCCGCCAAGTTCATGTAGCAGACCCTTTGGTGCAATATCAGCAACACGCTTCAACAAGGCAGTTGTTACTTTGTTGCGTCCTTTTGCGTCTTTTCGGCCAAATCGATCCTTCAACATGAATGGACCTTCAGCAAGTGCTTTCACGATCACATCTTCGCTTGGATTAAGAATATGAGAGAACGCTCCAAGATCATTGTCTAGTGCTGCTGTGATTGCCTGAGTTGATTGGCGTTCTTCTGGAACACTCTTCAGAGCAAAACGAGTGCGGCCGGCCATCTTGGTGATTTGTGGATCCGTAACTTTATCCGGCATGTTTTCCATTGCATATGCAAAGGCCGCACATGCTTTTTCTGTATTTGTGTCTTCAAATGCCGCAGCCACCATTCCTTTGGTTGCTTTCTTGCCAATGGTTGTCAGTACAGAACCATCTTTACGAAGTACATCTTCTCGAACATCGTCCGTAACGAGGTCGGCCCGTTTTTCTTCCAACCAGCGGAATGCATCAACGACAGCTGCTGGGTCCTTACCAGCAACAGCAGCCTTGACTTCCTCTTGCTTCAATTCTTTTGGATTGATACTCTTGATCGAAGCGGGATCTGCTTTGATAGCAAGCAATTTGATTTCCGGCGTCACCAAATCGGGACGGAATTTATTGATGTATCCAAACACATCTTTCAAGTGGTACTTCTCGACGTTGTCCATAGCGGCACGAACGATCTTCGGTGTCAGAATCCCTGGACGTAGTTCCTTGATGCGATCGGCCCGTTTTGTGACGGCCGCCATCATTGCATCTTCTCCTGGGTTGCGGATCAGTCCAAGAACACCATGCTTCGTTGCAAGGTCTTTAAACACGTCTCCAATTTGTGGATAGCGCTCAATCAATGCCCCGAGTTCAGCAGGACGGTCCTGTGAATTCATGAATTGTTGGTGCTCAAAGTGGAATTGGTACTTACCATCAGGCGTGTGTACGATGTACAACTTCCCAGCACGACTGTATGAATGAAACTGTCCGGCTTGGTCCCAAGCTGTACACCAGTTGGCGGCTGGAGCATGGGGCGACGGTGAATGACCAGCAAGATAGCGTGATGCTTTGTGCGTTTCTGGTGTAAAGATTCGCACTTGGTCGTCTGCATAGACAAGACGAAACTCTCCCTTGTCCATCATTGCTTTTTCTTCACTGGTTGGCGTCCACGTGCCAAGTTTCTTTTGTGGCCCCGACTTTGTCAAAAGATCATATAGCTGACGTGGCGTTAACTTTGCGACGTCCGTTCCTTTCAGGGCATCGCTTGCCATCAAATCTGTGAGGTCATCTTTGACTTTTTTGAGGTTGCCAATACTGATATTCCCACTTGTGTATTGGTCCATCATCCACATAATGAACTGTTTATCCGGTGTGGGGTCAGCCCGCAGCAATTCTTTCATGACTTCCTGTGCTGATCCAAATCCCTTCACGCTTGGTGCCATACGAGCACCACCTTGTACTTCCTGTTGATAGCGCGCAAGAATAGCTGGTAGCTTTTGTGCTAACGGAGCGATCTCCTTATCAAGGCGGTTGAAGTCATACTGGAGTAGACTTTTGTCCTTGACATATGGACGAACGGCGTGAAAGTTCTGTATCTCGTGCTTTACGCGCAAGATATCTTCAAGTGAGAAATCATTCTTGATATAACGATTTGCAAGCCATTGCAAATTTTCGTGTTGAGCGCTTGGATCGGCCTTTGCCAACCACTTTAGAATGTCTTCTGTATTTCCTAGGTTCTTTGGCTTCCCTGGACCCGTATCCTGTTTATAGGCCTGCTGAATTGCCTCGCCTTGCTTCGATGCGATGTATTCAACACGGTTTTCACCAAGAAATTGAAGCGCTTCACGAAGAGAAAACATAGTGCCCTCATTTGAAAATCGATAATTCCGTAACTACACGAAAGGTCATGCCATTTTGCTTGGCATAAGCTTGCGCACTCTTCCACTTTGCAATATTTATCGCAAACTCAACGCTTTCTACCACTTTTTGCTTAGAGCTTGCTCGAGGCATCTTCGTCTGCTTATGAGGCTTGACCTCAATCAACTCTTGTACTATTTTACCTTGTTTGTTACGAAATTCAACCCAGTAGTCTGGATAGTAGCGATGAATCTTCCCATCCGTTGGTTTAACGTAAGGAACAACAATTTCTTCGCTAGACCAACGTAAAACATGGGCGTTATTGTCAAAAAATTGATGTAAATGGAGCTCCCATGAGGAACGATACACGATCTTAGATGAATCCCCAACATACTTAGTTGGATTCTTTAGTGTGTATAGGCCTTGTTTGAAATGTCCAAAAGAGACTTTTCGTAGAACCATATTACACAACCGCGCCTAATGGACTTGGAACAGTACTGTTCGTTACTGCTCCACCAGCTCCAACAGGTCCGGTTGGTGGTATCGAGGTATTTTGTACGCCTGGAGCATTACATGCTCCAGGTGCTCGCGGTGCTTGCTCTTTAGTTATACCAATGTTTTGTGGACCACTCGAAGCTCCATCCTTAACATTCTTCAAGACATAGAATGCAGCACGCTGCTGGCTTTCGATGCTGTATTCTTTATTATCGATTGGAATGTCCGTATCAACGTACACGCTGTCATAGTTAAATGTGATTTGTAGATCGTTAACTTCATTTCCTGCAGCCATATCAACATCATCAAGATTCAGTTGCGTGATACGCGGATTAAAGAACTTGAACACATTCATCTTCTGTCCCCAGTCGAAGAAGTGGAACAAACGAATCTCTCGAATCACTTGCTTATTATCATCTACGAGAGGACCACGTGTTCCTGTGTAGAAGTTTCCTGGAATACCAATCGGATCAATTTGTGCCAGCTCTGGATTGAGAATTGTATTCGTGGACTCGGTGCCAAAATTCATACCGTCATTTTCCGCATCAGAAAACATTGCTGAATCACGAAGGTTAGCAATAGGTGCGGTTGCCTTTAAATATGCTGCGTAGAAACGAGTTGCGAAGTTCAAACCATCATCGTGGAATGACATCGTCATATCATCAAACCGTGTTTTTGTAATTACTTTTGACCGGAAGTTGTAGTAGTTGACGTCTTCCATTTCAACATTAACGTGCGGACGAGATGATTTCTTGACCATGAACGTAAAATCCAATCCATCCAGACCAGAATAACCGGAGCTGTAGATGAACTGAACCAAGAACAAAAATTTATACTTTGGAGCACGAAACACAAAGTCAACAGCATATGGAGATGCTTCACAAATGTCTTTAAACTTCGACTGAACAGACTTTGGCGGTGTGTAAATGTTTCGAACAAGACGCTCAAGGTTTTGAAAGTCTTGCAACACGCTCGGAATGCTGTTGAAATTAAAGTTTCCCTGCTTAACTCGCTGATAAATTTGTTGTGCTTGACCGTACGCCTGATTTGCAATACCTGGGTTGAAGTATCGCGCTTGATCAACGGCTGTTTTACTAAAACCAACGTTTTCAAGAACCCAATTTGCCCCCGTGTCAAGTGCCGTTCCCACAGCGCCGCCAATTACGGTTGGAAGAGCACCACAACCAGTACGGACGCTATTCGAAATACTTGCAAGAGTTCGAAGTCCCTGACCAACACGCGAACCAGTCGATCCAAACAGCGTTTTGTTGTTTAGAATCTCTAGATCACCAACCTTTCCCAAAGCATTGAATGCTTTTTGTCGTTGGCTTTGCGAATCGGCAATAATTGCCCCTGCTTTGCCCAGATAAGAAGGGGGACAAGGCTTGAATAATTGCGTGTTTGCACGAGGATCGTTTGCCACCAAAGTTTCCTTTTGTTGTATTTATGCGCTATTACCCGCTCTAAATAACGTGATGCAAATCATCTCTCGCCACGAAGCGAAACAACAAGGACTTAGGTTCTTCTATACAGGCAAGTCCTGTAAACACGGACACATACCTGCACCGATCGCCGTTTCCGATGGTATTTGTCACGAATGTCGTGTGGCACAACGTCAGCGTTGGCGGAAAGATCCGACAAATCGGTCGAAAGCAATGGCCTACTACGCTGATTGGACCGAAGCGAATCCTGAACGCACGAAAGAGTGGAAGAAGGAAAATCGTTTGAAAGTGCGTTTGAGTGTTCGAAAGTATTGCGCACGTCGCCGTGAAGCTCAGCCTGTTTGGGCCGATGTTTCAGCAATCGAAGCCACTTACAAAGAAGCGTATCGATTAACAGAAGAAACGGGACAACCTTATGAGGTTGATCATATCATTCCTCTGCGAGGGAAGAACGTCTGCGGTTTGCATATTGCGGAGAATCTACAAATCTTACCCAAGGTAGAAAATGCTACTAAGAGTAATCGATTCTAGTACCGTTTGGATCAATCTTCGGAACACCCCTCTACAAAAGGAAAAGGCCGGAAAAACCGGCCTTTTCGCAGGGACAAGACTGCTATTAACGGCCTGCACCACCTGTTGCAACACCAGGACCTTGTGCATATCCACCAAGAAGCTGACGTGCATGGTCGAACGCGACGGATAGTTCGATCTGAATTGGATCACCAGTCGAATAATCGTTTTCATCAAAGTTTGCATTCTCAATCCAGCAACCTTCAACGGTCCATTTCTCAATAACTTGCTCGTTACCATCAAGCTGATCGATGTACGTAACGAATTTGTACAGGCTACCTTCACCAGCTGCTGCAAGCCACTGACCTTCCGCACCAATCAACCACTGTTGTTTCTGTAGTTGAGCCTGGATAACGGCTGCTGCTGTGCCCGTTACATCGCTCTGAACAATCAGTGTCATTGGATCCCATGAATGCTTACCAGCGATGTAAGCAATTGAGTTATAGCGGTGTAGTTCGATTTTTGCAAAAGTTAGCTTTGGTCGTGTAACGCGAATACACTGCATCGACACAGGGACGCTAGGAGTACCGCCACCCATGTTAGCGAATGTGACTCGCCAACGGTTTTTATGCATAGGGTGGAGAATACCGCTGCCAACTTCTGGAATTCCGATGTCATTAATTGTTGCCACGTTTTTCTCCTATTAAATCTCTGCACCTGTTGCAACGATGCGGATTGGGATGTAAATAAATTCAGCTGCACGTACTGGCTTCAGCGCCACGTCAATATACATCTCGTTTCGATCGATACGATCAGGAGTGTTGTTGCTTTCATCACAAACCGTTGCGAAGTCATACAAACCACGTTTAACAATCAAGTCGCCCAAGAATGCGTCAACAACCGCCTTCAAGTTATCTCGCGTCAGCTGATCGTTCGGTTCAAACACAAAGCTCATTGTGTTCTTGCGCAGCTGACGCTTGACGTACATAACCAAACGTACAACGTTGATACGGTCGAGAGCACTTGCATCCGGTGCCGATGTTTTCTGGCCCCAGACAAGAATGCCGCGGCCCGGGAAGAATGTAATCGGATTGATGTTCGTGAAATATTTGTACAAGTTATCACGCTGGCCCTGGTTGAGGGCAATTGGAGTGAATGTTGTAGCTGTTCCTAGAGTACCCGTTACGTAGCCAACATCTGTAACGCCCGAAACTAGACCACGTCGTGTACCTGCTGGTGCAAACCAAAATTCCGAGACTTCATCACTGTATGTAATCGTACGTAGTGCTGTACCTGATGCAGCAATGAACACGTTCTTACCGTCAAGATTTGACGCCAGTCCGTGTGGATAGTAATATGCAACATCACGAGAGGTTGTACGTGCCGTTGTTGCTGCCCATGCCACAACATCATCTGCATTCAAGTTGAATGGTGTATCTGCTACAACCATTGCTTCTTCCTGAATATCGATACACAAGTTAAACATTTCGTCACTTGTTTCTGGATATCCTGGGCAAAGAATCAAGTTGTATTCGTATGTTTCACCACGAATGTCAGTGTTGCTGTTGATCGAAGCTTGCAGTGCCGTAACAATAGCTGTACGACGTGCTGCATCGTTTGCACCGAGACTTGTTTTGTTCAAGAATTCAATTGTGTACTTGAAGTCATCTTCAGCACCAAGAAGTGTATTCGAGGCTTCTGTTGGTGTCCATTCAGTTTCACGACCTGGTGTTGAGCCAAGCATACCCGCAACCCAAGCTGCTGCAATGCCTGCCATGCCAAGATATCCTGGTGGAACTGGTGGCTGATCGTAACCGTTCGGGAACACAGCTAGAGGAGCTGCCGTTTGGTCATCAAAGAAGTCGTCATGCAGCAGTGGAACACCACGACTGAATGAGAACATTTGCCAAATTGGCGCCGTTGCGCTTTCGGCCAGTGACAACATTTCTGCGGATGTGACGGTGTATTTGTACAATGTATTACCACGTACCTGTGGGCCAAGACCACCAAATCCTGGTGGGCCAACAATTGCCGTCCAAACGTTTGCACCAAAGCCCGTAAACGTTACATCGATTTCGATTGTTGATGACAAACCAGTTGTTACGCTTGTGATACGAATGTTATCACCCGGACCAGCTGGGAGTGCTACGTTGCCAGCATACAAAGCTGCTGTTGCTGTGCCTGCCAAAATCACATTGATACGAGCAATTAAACCGGCAAATGTTGTTGCCTGGACGTCTGTAATAGAGCCTGTGATAGCAACACCATCAACAACTACACGCAAGCTATATGTACCAACAGGAAGGTTTGTTAGTGTTGCTGGGATTGTCAACGCAGCAAAGTTTGCACGCTGAAAACCTGCCGTTGCACCAGAAGCTGGTGTATAACCATTGCTTGTGTTGTATTCGTTGATGTATTGTGCTGTAATGTTCTCAAGAACGAATGCAGCCTCTTGCATCTTTTGATCCCACAGAGCACGAAGATCGTCGAGGTTGTCGTTCAAGTTGACATTTGCGCGAATGACATATGCAAGATCACCGATGCCAAGGTATTGATTCAGGGCAAAGAGACCATATTCATTACGTGCATCGCCATTTAGCGGACGGCCTTGATCGTCTTCAAGGAAGCGTGGAATACCATATAGTTCGGTACTTTGTTTCAAGGATGTAATTGTTCGAATTACATTGCTCTCAAATGTACCTGCCGCATCTGTTACGCCATCAGCTTGCTTCTTTTCGTCAGCCGTTGCAAGGAAAAGCATTGCAACAGTACGAGCAGCAGCAGGAATGAAAAAGCTTTCATCCGTGACTGTAACTTGGACACCAGGGGAGACCAAATTTGCCATAGTAGACTCCTAAAAAGGCTATTGTTCTGATCTTATTTAGGAAAAGTGCCCCTGAACAGCATGAAAAACATCATTGAACGGTCAGATCGCCCACATCCATAATTAGCTGGTAATTGTTCGGCATTCTGCATAGACCATTAGGGGTAGCGAATGCAGGGATTGTTTCCTGAACCACAATTTCTGTATTCAAACCTACCAATGCCACGGAAACAACAGTAAACGGCGTAGTATCAACCAAACCAGTGTTTTGGGAGATTTGAATCGTGTTTCCCGCCTCTAGATTCGTCGTAAAATTACCAAGAACCGTCCACGTATTTGCAGCTGTGTTTACCCCTTGAACAGGTGTTGTTATTCCTTGGGCATCCAGTTCTTCAATGATGTCTAAACTGTTTTGAGTAGCTGTATTGACAACCCCAATTCGCATGAAAATCTTTTCGATGAAATCACGACGAACATCGGCTGGAGATTGCAAATAGATTGGCATCTTAAACGTCAGTGTGCTTTGAATGATTCGCCGATCTTGATTCGACGGAAAGTTCGTATTCATTGCTATATTCGTCAATTCAACATGCGTGATTTTTCCCATGTCAAACAGTGAATCACTCGTTTGAATTTGCAACATTGGATCGAAGATCATAAGGATCTGCTCGAGCATTTGAAAGTGTTGATCTGTATTGCTTGCGTACAACTCAAGATCCAATCCAAGCGCGAACGGAAATGCACGACGTTGATGAACGACTTTCACATCATCAGGAATTAATCCACCTGTTGGAGCATATGTCGTACGACGTTGCATGCCAATTCCTGCTTGATATTCCTTTAGGAAGTCAAGATCCTTCATGTATGCACTCATTATTGGGAGACGCAACAGCTTGTTCTGTGTGTTTTCGGCCTTGAGCGCTGCCATGACTCGATCTTTGTGGCCATAATGAATCGGAACTGTAATTAAACGATTGTCTTCAACAACAGGCTCCGTCGTTGTCGTGCCATCGCAGTTTTCGACATCAGTGGTCCCAGTCTGTCGCTTTCCAACGCTAACCTGAAGGCCAGTAAAGATCGCCATAAACTGCAGAATATAACTACGCAACTGACGATCGTAGTAATATGCCAGTGTTGGTCGTCCAGTTTGTTGTGTCCTTTTGTAATAATTTGGCATTAGAGTCCCTTTTGCAGAGCGAGCCTTTCCTTTGTGTCCAGGATCCACTTCTGTATATAGATGATGTCCTCGAGCGTAGTATCCACGTCGTAAATTTGGAGTTTGATTAACTCCAAGTCACTACGAAGATCGAAGGCCTGTTTTCCATCGCTGTCTATTTCATCAGAAAAACGATCATGATAATACTCACGTTTCTTACTAAGGAGGTCGTGTTTTTCTTCTAGGTCCTTTTGAATTTGATCAATCTCTTTTACGGCTCGGGGGCCAAACTTTTGAATCAAGCTCTCCACTCGATGCCGAATATACATAGGGAGGATTACATCTTTTATGTGCATCATCGAATCTCCCGAGCAGATTTCTTACCGGGAGCAACGAGATATTCATCAAGGATTGCCTTCTCGGAGTTGTATTGAGCGCGACGATCTGTTTCCATGTAAACCCAGTATCCCTTGGCGTCCTCCCACCGATACAAACGCGCCGGAACATCTTTTGCTAGACCCGTATAAATCAAGCGGAAATATTCCTTATCAACACCCGTTCCAGGTAGAACTACTCCCTCCGTATACGGAGCATTGTTTTCCGGAATAGCATCTTCAACATACAAGCCTGTTGGATGCAATCCAATCTTATTCAATTGTGGGAAGCCATCTTGTGCTGCTGTTTCCAGCTCGTCGGGCTCAAAGCGGCGAACAGTATTTGACCCTTCGCTTCCACGTTCTGCAACCTCAGTCAGAGCTTCATTGTGAATTGTTTGTGAAATGTCGCTGTAGTCTTGATCGATTGGATGATTGCCGTCATCATTGTCAAACAATCCAGACGAATCAACATTCGCAGCAAGATCACCAAACAAGTCTTGTGTTTCTTGTGTGTGCATTGCTGGCTGAGTTGTCACGAGAAGCATTGTTGGTTGCCAACCAGGCGTATAAGAGTTCGGATCCCATGTGACGTCAGTTACTTCAAGAAAACGCTTGATTGGTTTTAATTCAGGTGTATACTGTGTTTCGCTTGGGAGCTCAATATGGTCTCCAATGATGATTGGACGACCAAGTAAACCAACACAAGCATTGAAATTCATCTTAATTTGATACGTTGACGCAGGAATCTCAATACCAAATTTCGCTAAGTCTGTCGCCACGTTTACTAGATCGTAATAACCTTTCAGTGTAACTGCCTGTGTTGCATAGCGGCGATCGCGAATTTCAAACAACACCTTGTCTTGATTGTTATCCTCTCGTGTCAATTGATAATCAATCAATTCGAGTGCCTTGACAGTCCACCAGTCACCAGGAACGCCTCCAGTTGTATCACACGTCGCTCCGTTGAAAGCTAGTGGTCGGAGTCTCCAGTATCGGCTTGGAACAGAATGCTTGAAATGAATCGTATTCAATTTATCATTGTCGGGTAGATTGATGATGGCGACCCCATACCACGTTGTGCCTGTATCACTTCGTTCCACACGAACCTTCGTTACACGATTGGCCGCATTACTCCCTTGCTTGATTCGAATAGTTGTGATGTGCTGACGAATACTCGTGTCAATACCGTAACGAGCTCGACCCGTTGAGATCTTAATGATACCAAAGTCGTAGCCTAGATATCCTGTTTGCGTTACAGCAATACCATTCTGAGCTGATCGCCACTCGGCAGCAAACGTTGTAAAGGCATTTTCTGCTGGAAATCCTGAATAGTCTCCACCCGAAATCGCATTCCCATCACCCGTCAAGTCAACAAGCTTCGTTTGTTCCTGGACGCCAAGGAGCTTAAACACTCGAACTTGAGCTCCAGCAATATTCAGCGCCTCTTGTGTGAGACTATCGATATAGCACTGTGTTCGTGGTTGGTTCGTTAAGTCCCACGGACGACAAGTCGACCAATCACTTGGTGCTGGACAAAAGATGGATGAATCGCTGGGTGGCGTAGGTGTCGGTACTGGAGGTGGAGTCTCCGCACTTGGCGTACCTACTTTTGGAACACATGATTCAGTCATTTACAGACCCCTAAAACGCAAATACCCTGGTTTTGCCAGGGTATTTATCGCTGCTTGGAGAAGCAAATTACTAATTACAGACCACGTGCAAGTGTTTGTGGTGGGTTGTTTGTGCCTGCGCTCGTGTCATTAGCTACAACACGACTTGCATCACCAGCAACAAAATAACGCCATGCAGCACCATCCCAGTACAACATACCAACAACGCACTCGCCACGAGACTGTGGACGCAGTTCTTTTTCGAACGACGAACCACCATCACTTGTGAACAACGGACCATAACCTGTTGGACCAAAAATGAACTGACCCATGCCAAGACGGCCGCCTACTGGCGAACGTGCTAGAACTTCTAGCCAGTTAGCGTAGGAAACACCATTGAACATTTCAGGGAACGACAAGCCTACAACTGCTGCGTTTACGCCAGGTGTTGCAAACCCGTCAACATTCCATGTTGACACGTCTGTGTCGCCACGTGGATCAACAACATCAAGAGCGGCTGCAATTGCACGGAACAGGTCTGGGTTTACACCAGCTGTTGGAATTGTAACTTCGACTTGTGTGTTGAAACCTGTGTTAACTTCACTGATCAAGAACTTGTTACCAATCGCGATTACGAGCTCGTCACCATCTGTTGTAGCTGCTTGCAGAGCTGTTTCGAGGCTTGCTGCAATAACTGTCATACTGTCAGCAGCTGTTACAGCAACTGTGACTGTGACCGTTTCGCGAACTGGACCAGTACTGTCTGATACAGTAATTGTTGCATCATAGTTACCTGCTGGAACTGCTGGAACTGTTGCAGGTAGAACTGCTAATGCATTAACACGATTGAAGTTCACAACACCGTAACCTGCCTGCGCTGCATCAAGTACTCCACCGAATGCTACCAGAGCGGCAACGATACCGTTCGATGCACCGTCTGTGAGGACCAACGACGAATCAGCACCAGCAAGCATATCACCTGTTGCTGTTGGTGTGAATGGAGTGTTTGAATTCAACACTTGGAAGTACAAACGAGGTGGTTGTGTTGCGTTAAGACCTTCGCGGAATGCACAGTAAACTGGAAGACCTGCTGCTGCGATACCTGCATTGATGGCTGCAACCAACTGATCAAACGGTGCACCAGTTGTTTGTGGAATGCCCAAATTGATAAACACTGTAACGTTGCCAGCGCCATTTACATTCAAACGAAGCTCATATGTTGTTGTGCGGCTCAATCCTGTCTCCGTAAACATGCTTGGAGCGCCTGTTGGGACTGCGATAGAAGCTGCTGCGTTGACCCAGTCTTGATGTGATGTTGCAACACTGTCAAGGAAACGGTCAACAACTCCTGCAACATCACGCTGTAGGTTTGTCCAATCACGAAGTTTATTCCAGAGCAAATACTTTGTATTACCACGTACACTCTCACCTACACGATTTACTGAACCAGCAATAGCGAACCAACCGCGTGTGCTGTCGTAGTTCGTTACGCCGTAGTGCGCAATATCAGGTGTTGCTGTGCTTGTATCACCACGAAGGCCTGCAAACAGGAAGTTTGCGCCTGTGTCGCTCACGAATACAGAGCTTACTGCACCGGTTGTTGTGCTTGTGATAACGATTTCGTCACCTTCAAGTACTACTGCTGCAGATAGGTCTGTGTTAAGTTCTGTTACAAGAGTAGCAATCGTTTGAGCTGCGGAACCAACGATAGAAACGGCTTCGGTTAAACCATCAACAATAACTGTTGCAGTGTATACGGTTGCGTCGTTTGCTAGACCAGTTGGGGAAGAGTCGCCACCTGGAAAGTTCGGACCAAGTTTGATGCGGCAAGAGCCAGCTGTCGCCAGAAGAGGAAGACCAAGTTCTTCCCATCGGTTCCAGGTAGCGTCCACCTCAACAAATGGTGATGGAACATTAGGAACTGTTACTGTCATTTTTTATTCTCCTAAAAAGAAATGAACTGCGAAGTTATTTATAGGGGTTATCAGTTTTTCGGCAGTATTTGCTCCAGAGCGATTTTCACCGCCGGGAGATTGTGCAAACGCTTTGTTTTTCCACGAGAAAATCCCAACGGATCTAGAGAGTAATCTTTCAATTCCGTTTCAATTTTCTGCTCAAGTAGGAGAGCCTCTTTCAAAGACATATAACGTAAGTACCAAACAGTGTTATTTGTCTTGCGTTGTTTAATGCTTTTTGTCGTGACACCGACCTCAAGATGCTCACCAACGTCTGCAACGTACAGCAAGGCTGGCGCATATGCTCTTTCTGGCCGCTCAATCATCCACTCCATAGAAAAACGCTCATGCTTACCTTTGCGTTGGTTTGCACACTGTGGACAATGTTGCTTCTGGTTAACGTGGTTCTGTGGTCGCTGAAAGAACGGACCATGAACATGGCAGACTATTACGATTTTCTTTGTGCTTCTTTCGTAAACTACTTTTGTATAATCGTATCGGTCGCCATGAACTTCTTTTGCACGTTGTATGAATGTTTGCGTATTAAGTTTCATGCTTAGCCAAGAATCATGGTGCTTCCACTACCGTATTCTTCCGGATTGTCGTGAATATAATCTTCAAGGTCTTTCAGGCAGAGGGCAATTTCTTCAACGCCTGCGGACCGAAGATCACTAGCATTCAACGATACCCCTCCCGATGCACCTGGTAGTGTACTAAACTTACCGCGAATTTCTGCAAGCGCAATACGTGATTGTGCTAGGGCATAACGACGAATCCAAGGTTTGGTCCAACGATCGCTCAACAAGTCTTGTTCTGTACGTTCGACGGACGCCTCAATCAATACCATTCGCTCCGCAAACGGGAAACGATGATGCAAGAACAACTCTCGCGTTTGCTCATTCCACGTAAACGTAATACGGGCCGCAAACAAGATTTCCATTAACTCAACATATTCAGCAATCAAGTGGTAGCTCAATAGATCAAACGTGCCCATGTTGTACAAATGTTGCAAAACGATCTGACCATATACGCCAGCGCCGTGTGCTGAACTCAAGAATGCTGACGTCATACGGTATACACCCATCACTTGAACAATTTTATTGTAGCCTGTTGCTTTATTGGACAGGGTGTAGCGTTGTGTCTCCGGCTGAATTTGCATAAAGAAGTAGCCACGCCGATACGCAATACCGGTTCGAGCACGAAGTTCGTCAAGCGCCTTTTGAATAAAGTAATCGAGCTGTTCTTGCATTAGCTCAACATCAATTGTTGGATATCCCAGCTGGAAACGAATCTCACTCATCAATTCCCGACGTTCATCCGCCGAACCATCCGTACCAACTCCCAATTGCTTGTACATTGGTTCCCCGGAAATCTCATCTCCCCCTGGCTGCGGATTTCCAAAGCTTGTTTGTACATCTAGAGACATCCATAGTGTGCCAGGACCATTAGGTCCAGGTACCCACACAGGATAACCAAACTCCAATGAATTTGTTAACACACGACCATCGACAGAAATAAAGGACGAGCTGCCCATGTTTGTGTCTGTGAACAATAAGTTGCCATTGCAATCGAGCTCAACCATTGCAATTCCAGGGCTCACGACCCACTGTGTGCCGTCCCATGTCATCACTTGATTATCACCTTGGTTGAACCAGCAATCACCTTTCAGTGGTGTTGGTGGAACTGTGACATACATTAGGTTCACCCACGTTGCACCGTTCCAAAGGTTCAGTGTGTTGTTCATTGTGTTGAACCAATATGTGCCAGCTGCGATCAACGATGGATCAATTTCAGAAATCGTTGGGATGAACGGAACCCACATTGCACCATCCCAGTAGTACCAGTTCGTTCCATCGAACCATACTGTTCCGGTTGGCATTAATGTTGATGGATCCACAGGCAAGAAAATATATTCCGTCTGCACCCAGCAACCATTTATCCACACATAGATCACAAGTGTAATTGGATTCAACCAATAAGAGCCTTCTGTGATCGTTGGAGGAATGGTTGGATCGGTTTCTTGCTGGAAGAAATCGTTCACAAGCACCCATGTGTTCGATACGTTGTTCCAAACAAACAACTCGTCTGTGATTGTATTCCACCACAAGTCGCACGATACTCGGTTGCGTGGGTCGGAACCGAACGTAATTACGTCTGGTAGAAGGACCCACATTACGCCGTCCCACTGTTGCAGGACTTCTGTGATAGGATTATACCAATACGTACCAGGGCCAGGAAGTGTAGGTGTTGTTTCTTGAATACGAACGTTTACCTGCGCAACCCATGTAATACCATTCCACTGATACAACGTCATCGTTGTTGTGTTGAACCAGTAGAAACCAACCGGCAAAGCACTTGGATCGACCGTTGACTTGATAACGTTGGTCAAGAGCCAGATATCAAGATTGTCGTCCCACTTATACATCTGCTTCGTTGAGGCTTTGTACCAGTACGAACCACACGGTGCCGGATATTGCAGCGAAGGATCCAGAGTGTTTACATACGTAATAACATCACACCACGCTAGACCATTCCACTTATGGATTGAGGTACCGTCATACCAGATTGTTTTATCGCAAATTGGTTGTGTTGGATCGGTCGAAAACTTAATGACAGTTTGAACGATCCAGGCAACACCATCCCAACGATATAGTATGTCGATCGATGATTTGTACCAATATGTTCCGACGGCAATTAGGTTAGGAGCTGTTGGTTGAACATAGACAGGAAGTTCGTTTAGTGTGTAGCCATCCCACTGATACAGTTTCTGAGCAACAGCATTCCAGTAATACACCCCAGCATTCGGTGGTAGTGGGCTTGCAGGGCATCCTGTGAGCAAACCAAATTGTTCATTGATAGCATTAACAAGATCAGCATACGTTAGAGCATCTTCGCCCTGAATCTTGACTTCAAACGTCGTCGGTTTCGAAATACACGCGGACGGCGGAAGTGGAATATGTGGTTGTGAAGCTAGAGAACCCAGACCTAGCGACGCAGAGAATGTATATTCGACATTGTTGACCAAACCTGTGTAGTCAGTTGGCAAGACGCCCTGTGTTCCATCATTTTTAACGAGCAAAACGGCTTGTGTTGAAGATGTTGCATCTGTCTTTGGGCCTTTAAAGTCCAAAGAAAAGCCGTGAACACCTTCTTGAAAGTAGCGAAACTCACAGTCAACAGGAAAGCCCGAAACATATAGTGGTGTGTTCGGTGTAAGGCCCGTAATGTCAAAGAATGTCGTTGTGCGATCTTGGTAGAACGCACCTACAACAAGGGCTGTACCAAGCTTGTCGCCTGCAAAAAGATTTCGATCAATTGTTGGATCGGATGTATAGACTTCTCCATTGATGGGCAGCTTCGAAATATCAGGTGCTGTGTTATCTGCTGTGACAACAATGCCACAGTATGCCTGTGTTTCTGCCGTACAGCCAGCAGCAGGTGTCGGAATATTCCAACTGATTCGTGCCGTTGAATTACTTGTTCGTTCGACTTTGAGCGTAATGTTCAACGACTCATATCGAAGCATGTTTGGGGCATCACTACGGTGATCAAACGTGCTCATGTGTTATCCTTTGCGAAACGAGCCTGGTGCAGGTGGATGTTGTGCCCACCAACTAAAGTAGCTAGCTCCTGCCAAGTCTCGTGAAACTGCGACAAGGCTTCTCTGAATTGTTCCCCAGCGGGGGTGCTTGGATAATAAGAATTGAGATGCCAATAATCGTCGTCTTCTGGCCTTACTCTTACTCCCGAAAGTTGATCTGCTTGAACAGACCAATCAACTTTTCCACCTTCGAGAGGAATTGATAGTGCGGGAACGTCAAGGCGATGAGCAGTCTTTGCCCGCTCACCGATTTCCATTCGGCTTTCCATCGCCAAATCCATTACGCGGCCGAGAAGAAAGCGTAGCTTTTTCTCTACCCGATCCTTGTGGGCGATCGCATCATTATGGTTGAGAGTAATTTCATTAAGTAGCATGAATACAGGCCTAAACCCGTATTTATGCTACCTTATTCTCGGTTCATTCGAAGTTCAGTTCAGCAATTTCCTCGAGAACCCGACGTTCTTTTTTCACACGCACGGTGCGTTTTTGGACCCGTCGTTCTTCCTTTTGATGAATTTCGTGGCTGATCATTGCCCGAGCAATGATCGCATCATCGTAAGTGCCCTGGTGTTCGTGATTCTTCACCATGTATTCGATATCACCAAGCACGTAATCAATTTGTTGAAGGGCTTGTGCATGCGTTCCCTTTGCAAACAGATCGATCACCGGGGCAAGGACCAGATGGTACATCGGTTGGTTCTTCTTGCGGAGCAGCGCTGCTTGCCGCGGATCTTCGTGACCGAGCAGCCATTCTTCCATTTCTTCACGAACATCTTCACAGAAGTCGAACGGTGTATCCCGGTATTTCTTTTTCCCAAACATTTCGACAGTTTCGTGGAATTTTGTTCGAATCACTTCGAGAGCTTCCAGAAGGTCAAACTCATCCAGAATGTACTTTTCCTCTTTGGGATCAAGACGGAGAGGAATCAGACGAACGAATTTACGCAGACCTTCGTTCACAGCAGTGTAATCTTTGGCAATTTGCATTTGAGCCTCCATTTGTTTCGATGGTGGCCATGCTAAACACCCTTACGTAAAAGTCAACTACATAGGTCTACGTGGGCCGCCCGCTACACCGGGAGCCGGCGCCCGTGTCGGTTGAACCGGTCGTGCCTGTACTGGCGCTGGTTGTTGCCTCTGCTGTGGCGCCTGTTGCCCCTGCTGTGGCGCTTGTTGCCCCTGCTGAGGCGCTTGTTGCCCTTGTTGCTGTGGATCTTGTTGACCTTGTTGTTGCTGTTGTGCCGCAGTACGCAGTCGATTCATTAGCTGTTGATAAAAACCATGCAGACGTGCTACTTCATTTGCTGTGTTTTGATCAGGAACTTGCGACACGGCCTGCTTAAATTGCTGAACTTCGGGCGATGTCGCTGAACGACCAATTGCCGCAATGGCATCGATCGCCGCTTGATCAGGCGAAAGTCCTTTATTCTTGGCTTTAACTTGATCGTAAGCAGCTTTCAACGGACTTACTCCACCGCCGGATTTTTCGATTGCTTGAAGTCCACTCAGGATGTCAACCATTTGCTGTTCGTGTCCAGGAACAGCAGCAGGTGGCTTTCCATTTTTCGCCAAATTCGTTGCTGCCTGAAGGATCTGTGTAAGGTTTGATGCTGCCTGAGGAGCATTTTCCTTAAACATTTTAATCAATGCTTGTTCGCAAAGGCCAAGACGTTCATCACGCTTACGCTCTGACACTTCTGCCTCTTTGATCATGCCGTATGGTTTGTACATATCCATCATTCGCTTGATTTTGCGAACTTTCATAACCAAAGGAATTTGGTTCTTCTTTTGTTTCTTAGCCATAAAATTTTCCTTTACGTAATAACGCCGGCTGACTCTTTTGTGTGTCGTGCTAACCACTTCTTTAACTTCTTTGATGTCCAGAACATTGAAAATTGTTCCGTCTCATCTAATGCTTGTACCTTCTGAAACTTGATGTGGACTATCGTTGGATCTTCTAGAACATCGTAGCGCCACTCCACAACCAGCTTTTGTTTTGGCTTCAACCCAACAATTCTTGCCTCTTCTTTACTGTCTCCCACAGCGATCGAACAGTATTTACGGACCTCATGCTCGGTAATCGATACGGGCGTATTCTCGATCGCTTTCCGAAGTTCTTGCTTGCTATCCAGATATTGTTTGAATGAGAGGTCCATAGCAGATATTTATCGTTCCCCTAAAACTTTCTGCCCTCTTGACAATATGCTGTTATTAGTGCATTGAGGCGATTCCAAACAGCGCGCAGTTGTTGTAATTTCGTCGGGTCCCAATGTTTCCAAAGATAAAGTGGAACCGGTTCCCCAGGCTTCGCCCGCGGATCGGTACCCTGCCAATTCCCACCAAAGAATGGAATCGTATATTTTCCACCTTCTCTGTTGTAAGCAGCCTCCAATTCCTCACAAGGAACACACGCGCCGTCAGGAATGAAATCATCCGGAAGGTGAGACGCCTTGCTTGCTGCTACGTTCATTTCTGTGAACAGTTTCTCCATGTCTTTTTCATAATGAAAATACCGGAAAAGTATTGCCGCTTTTTTGTTGCTGATTTCAAACAGTTTCATTTGGTGCCCCACTTTTCACAGTACGGCGCGGAAAAATCATCCAATCGATGCCAAAGAGCTTGAAGCCGGTCTAATTTATTTGGAGTCCAAAGCTTCCAAAAACTAGACACAAGCGAATGCACTGGCAGGACCTGTTTCCCCCCATAAAGCTTATAATGGTCATTAAATTCTTTACAACAATCGGTCTTCTGTTTAACTATAAAGTCTTGCGGATGTTCCTGAATTAGGCCGTAGATGTTCTTTGAGCGTACTTCTGCTGGGTCTCGATAGTGTGTATGAGCCGCATCCGCCATTTCACCCCACAGCTTGATGAATGCTTTTTCGTAATGAAAATATCGGAAAAATGCTGCTTCGATTTGCTCGTCTTGCGTGTATATTTCAAACAATTTCATTCGGAATCTCCCACACCAAACCCGTGTCCATCATAACCACGCAAGGTAATACTATACGGCGTGGATAGATGCCGACGGAAGTAATGTTGCAAACGAAATTGTTGTGCTCGAGCTAAATCATACTCAACTGGTTGGAATACCCATGAAACCGAACGAGCAATTCCCTGTGAAAGAATGTCTTGTCTATATGTTTCGCGCCCAACAACTTCGGCGAGTTTCTGAAAATTGAACACTTCCGGAAATCTGGCGACAAGAACATCAGCAAAAGTTATCTCGAGCTTAAAATAGACTGGGTTGAGGCCGGGATATGCTTTATAGCTCATATTCTAGTCCTCTACCTCATACCATGCGCCAGAAAGATGATTTATCTTATACAAAAATACACCCGCCTCTGGCCATGTGCGTATAGCATTTTTGAGGCGGAAATGAGCGCCTTCCGCTTCGTCGGTTTCATTAACATGAAACCACCACCAATAACGATCCGCCAGAGCGTTTCCTTCGTCATCACGCCATTCTGGTTCACGACCAACGAGACGATTAATACGATCTCGTTCGAAAGTATATCCCCGTGTTACTCGAAGCAACAATTTATACTCTGGCTTAGCGTGATCAAGTTTCTTCTGCAGAGTTGACGAAATGTCGCCAGCCGGAATAACTTCGAATATTTTCATGATGATTTGCCTTGACAATATTGAGTTATAATCCGATTAATGTGTGCGAATGCTGTTTTCAAGTGCGGTGATTTTCACACTTTTTCTCCGGTAAATCAGTATTTATTCAGAGAAAAGAACACTCCTACGGTTTCAGTCCCTTTTTGAGTAAGCGCTGCTGTTCGACGGTTTCTTTGTACTGATCGACTAATTGCCGAAGCTCTTCGTCTTTTTGCAGGAGTATTTGAAACCGCTCTAGGCCAGCGGGTTTTTGTAGTTGTATCGCTCGTTGTAGATCGTACTTAATGTCGGTCAAAAGGTACATTCTATCGTCCGGATAATGCATCGTTATGTGATCGTCGATTCGATTCACATAATACGTAATTCGTGATTGCAAAAAACGTAGGTTGCCTTACGTGGATCAGCAGCAAAAATCTCATTAATTTTCATCTTGTATTTATCGAATTATACTGCTCGAAAATTGCTGGGACAACACTCTTGTGGATCTTGCTTGTTTTTGAGAACAAACTTGAGCGTTCCACAGTCCCAAACACGATAGAAACCATGGTTTTCCATGTTTTGATATTCCGTTAGACCAGCATCATAATTTGGCAATGTGTTCTTAATGATGTCTTTGCGGTAATTCCAACGATGTTTCCTCTTATTGTCAACGACGTAAAAGTAATCAGGTGGGTTGATTTTTTCAAGTTTGAGGCCAAGCTTTTCATACAAGTTACCAACACTCCAACGACGGTCAGCATAGCTGTAAATTTCCTTCCACGTGTTGTTGTTTTGGAAATGCTTCAATAATTTCGAAGCTATTCCTGGAATACGATAATTAGTGTCCGTGGCGAACCGTACAAGCTCAAACGTTCCTTTCTGTTTCTTATTATGTTTACCTATGCCAGCTCGCGGTGTTGAAAATGTCATAACTGCAATTATAGCATCTGCGTAGTAGGCACCATACGCAATTTGGGCGTTGTCATTTCCTTGGTTATGATGAGCATTTAGCAAAGCAGCTTTTTCTTGTGGGATACACATTCGTATGTCACATTGTCGTGCATGAATTCGTTCGACACCATTAACGCGTGTTCTGTGTAACAGTTTACTTCGTATCAAGTTAATGTTTGCCAGTTCATCCTCAAAGACGATTGTTGTTGTTATCCCCTGTGCGTCGAGTGCTTTTTTGGAATGAAGTGCTGTTTTGCTATTTGATTGAGAACGGTCCAAAGGAATCAAGACGATCGCATGGTTGTATTGTTCGCTATAGAGATCAACGATGGTATCACCTAACTTATAAAATGGTTTGTAGTCATCGACAGTCAAAGTGTCTCTGTATGATTTCAAACGATCGTGAGCGGAAAGATGTGGATAGAAAACAGGAGGGATTGTTCCTTTTAGGTGATTGCGCGAACCAACATTTTCACGCCATCCAATCATTTGCAGGTTACTTTTGTCAGCACAAACTACTGGGGGGATTTGGTTATCAAAACAAAATCGTTTTGGAACGATATGATCAAGATGATATGCTCCTTCGGTTCCTGCCTTACCTTTGGGGAGATTCTTCGGATTGATATGCTTCTTGTATTTTCGGTACGTTTGAGACGTCAATGATGAAACATCAGCTTTATACTTCTGCCACTCAGAAGCTGTTTTACGCCATTTAGCGGAATTTGCTTTCGACCAAGCGGTGATTGTAGACGTTCTATCTCTTTTTCCACACACAGTACATTTAGTTTGTAATTCTATAACATTTCCAGGATATGTCTCAAATTCATGACCACATATAATGTTCTTGAATTTTATTTTTTGTGTCGTTGATCTCAATGCTGAATATTCACCCACAATAACAACTCCAAGATTGGCCATTTTATCTAGGTGAATTTGCTGTATTTGCTGCGTTGCTTCTTTTTTACGAGCTTTATTACACATAGGGCATCCACCAACACCGTATTTCTTATATGTTTGACGTTTGGAAATTGGTGTAGCCGTCCATGTATGGTGGCATGTTAAACATTGCATTGAATGATGTTGTTTAGCACCTGAGAATGGTTCTAACAACTTAATTCTGTTTTCCTGTTCAAGCGTCGCAGGATAGCTATCATCTAGTTCACCTTCTTGGGGCATAGCGTTCTCCAAAAATATAAAGTATTCTACCGTTATTTATGAGAATATTTCAACGCTGTACAAGTCTGTTGGATTACCTACTAGAGAAAGTAAAACCCCGCGTTTCCGCGGGGTTTTACGAGGTTTACTATTAAGCAAACTGGAAGTTCAGAACATTCACCTTGCCGTAGTAGTCAGCCGAATTACCCAAACTCGTTTCTGTCTGGGTGAACGCTGTCTTACCATAGCGTGTCATCATCGAAACGACTGGCTGGAACGTTACTGGGTTGATAACAACACCACTTGACATCAGTGGGATGTATGGGCAGTAGAAGTAACCAGTGTCTGTCTCGCCGTTGCCACCCTTGTAACCAACTAGGATGACGTCGTTTGTTGCTGCTGAAAGGCCTGAAACTTGGTTCCACAGGTAGCTGTAAACCTTGATTGTACCGTTCAGTGTACCAACCAACATTGTGTTGTTTGGACCCTTGAAGCTGCCAGCGACTGCAGGTGCGAACACCGACTTAGCTGCGCTCTGAAGGATCGAAACGACCATTGGCGATACAACGATGAAGTTACCTGGACCACGACGTGTCTTGCGAGCGATTTCATTAGCAACTGCGTTGATAACGATACCGAGGTTAGCAAAACGATCGCCTAGGTAGGCTGGCTGATACTGTGGGCCAAGGCCGATTGTTGCGTAGTCGTATACACCAACTGTACCTGCGAGGGCCAGAAGGTCTGTCAGGATTTCGGAATCGATTTCCTGTACGATTTCTGCTGAAACAACCTGTGACAACTCAGACTCAAGATCCAGACCATGCTGTGCCTTAAGGTCTTGCATTGCTTCGATTGTCCAACCAGCTTGTAGCTTACGTGTACCTGCTTCAACAGCCTGGCTGATAACTTCCAGCTTGACTGTACGGCCACCAGAACCTTCGATGAAGGAGCCGGAACCACCATACAGACGACCTGCGTAGGACTTACCAATTGCATCCGGGCCGTATGGACCGAAGAATGATGTGTCCCACGATGGGATGCTGGATGGCCATGCACCACGTGATGCTGCGCCTTGGATGTCAGCTTCGTCAGCTGCTGCGTTTGTGATACCTGATGCACCTGCTGGCTGTGCCAACGGTGTACCAACTACTGCACCTGCTGCGCCAGAATAGAACTGACGTAGGACAGGGTTGTTACCAAACATTTCATCGCCTGCTGTGACGTTACCAAAGTTTCCTGCTGGGTTTGGCGACCATGGGTTGTCGGCTGTTGGTGCACCCGGAACCGTGACGCTCTCACCGTAACGATAACGCATCGTGTAAACCAGACCAACTGGACCTTGCATTGGCTGAACGCCAACGATTTCGGTTGCAATTGTGCCTGGAAGAATACGACGAATCATCGGGATCAGGATCTTGCGGAAACCTGCGATGTCGTGAGCCTGGACTGCACCAGCTGCTGCTGTTTCTGCAAGCAGATAGTCTTTTTCGTTCTCGAGGACTGGACCTACGATCTTTTTCTGATCGGCTGTCAGACCATCAAGAAGAGCTTCCTTGACTTCACTCCAATTTTCAAAAAGTTCATTCATTATATTGCTCCTTGTACTAACTAATTAAGAAGGGATACCTGCGAGACGGCGCAGCTGTTGCTTTTTCTCTTCCGAGATCTTGCCTGGCTGCTGTTCGAGCTTCTCACCCTCTGTGATCTTCTCTTTGTCGTCGCCGGATACTACTTTGCCGTTTAGTTTCTTCTCTTCTTTCTTGCCTTCAGCTAGTACTTTAGTTTCCTTCTCTGAAGTTTTCTTGTCGCCAGCCTTTTCGTCTTTCTTAGGCTCTTCAACGACAGTTTCTTTCAAGACACGACCAATGTATGTCTTGTATGCATCTTCAAGTAGAGGTGTGTCCACATTCTTTAGGATGGCTTCCATTACCTCTTTCGAACGGCCCGATAGAGGTTTGAGAACTTCGTCAAGCTTCTTGCCGCGTTCCATCTTAGCAATTTTCTTCTCTGCGTCTTCGAGAGCCTTCAGAGCGTCATCTAGACGCTGTTCGGTCTCATTGAGCTTGCCTTCAACGGAATCATCTGCAGCATAGTGCTTCTTGAATTCTTCAACGAACGCTTCGAAAACCTTCTTACCGAATTGCTTCTTCTTCTCGGATGCAATGTCTTCGCGTAGTTCTGTAAGTTCTTTTGCAAGACGAATTTCAAGGAATGCATCAAGCTTCTCGATAAGTGTATCGACGTCTTTCTTGAGGTCCTTGGCCATTTCGCCTTTTGCTTCGACGAGCTTTTCTGCGTACTCTGCTTCTAGGTCGCGGAAACGCTCGATGTCTTCTTTAAGTTCAGCAAGTTCTTCCTTTAGAACTTCACTGACCTTCGCGTCGAGAGCTTCAATCAGAGTATCACGCTCGATAATCCATTTTTCGTTCAGTTCAGCCGTGACGGAAGCCGTTGCTTCTTCACGAGCTTTTTTGGTTTCTGAATCAATCTTTTGCTTGAATGCTGATTCGAGATCTTTACGCGTTTCTGGCGTTAGAACCTCGTTCTCTAGCAATTTCTTGAGCAGCTCTTCCATGTAAACTCTCCTTTGATAACAAGTTGTTCCTTGTGGGAAATATTTATTGGTGCCCACAATTACGGCGGGAAAACACGTTTTCCCCGCTTCTTTTTCCCTTCTAAATCAACTAGTTAGTTCGCGTCTAATTTTCTGAATTTAGCCTTTACGAAAATTTACCGACGCAAGATACTTCAAAATTTCTTCACGTAGGTATTTTTGCGCTTTCGGATCGTGACGAGCAGCTTCAGCGAGGGTTTCGATTTGCTTGCCGTTGCGTGCTAGTTGTAGGCTTTCGTAAACACTTTGTGGAAATGCGTTCGGAGCAGACGGCTGCGCAACAATATCCACAGTAATGAACTGAAAACCACTAACACCACCGCCATCGCTTACATTACCGGCACCTCGGCTGGAAACGCCCGGTTTCACACCAGCACGAATAATTTCACGTGCGATGTTGCCCATTGGTGTTTCGAGAATCTTTGCTTTTCCGTAGGCGTTTGAACCTAGCATTTTCAATTCAACGATTACGTGCGAAACACGGTCTAAATTGATTTGCAAAGATTGTGGGTGATCAAGCTCACCCATGATACCATTTTGCTCGCGAATACGCGTCTGAGCGCTTTCGACCGCTGCTGAAAGTTCACTAAGAGGATACGTACGACCATTACGGTTTTTAATATCCGCCTGCATGAAGATTCCTGCGAGGCTGAGCGATTTACCATCGACAGCCTGTTCTTGAATCAGATTACATTCGGACGGCAATAGTTCTTCGATAAGAAAGCTAGACTTAGTCATTCAAGTACTCCTTAGCACTTGGCTTTCTTTTTCTTCTTCGCTTTTTCTTCCTCTTCCATAGACATTTCGTCGTCCATGTCTTCGTCTTCACCTTCATCGTCGTCCATGTCTTCGTCTTCACCTTCATCGTCGTCCATGTCTTCGTCGTCGGAAGATGCTTTCTTTTCTACAGGCTCTTCGTCGTCCATGTCTTCATCGGATACTCGTGCTTTCTTTTCGACAGGCTCGTCTTCCATTTCGTCTTGCTCACCAACGAGGATCGATTGAGCTTTGCCGCGAAGATACTCATGAAGAGCTTCGCCTGCTGCTTTGGAATCATCGTTGATTAATCCCTTGATAACTACTTCAAGGCTTGCCTTTTGTGCTTTATTCATCGGTCTGCTCCTTTTGGTCGACAAAAGTAAATCTCACCCAATTAAAGGTGATTCGTGTTTATTTATTTCTACATTGTTGATTTATCTACTTTTTATGCGGGTGGCGGCATTCCCCCTGCTAATTCAGGGGTTTGTCCGGCTGGAGGGGTTCCAATTCCTGCAGGTCCACCAGCTGGTGGAGCGCCTGTTTCACCACCTAAACCACCGGGTTCCGTTCCTGGAGCGCCGCCTGGAGCGCCACCTAAATCACCAAGACCGCCGCCTGCTGGAAGCGCACCTGGGAACATGCCTCCTCCACCGCCCAAACCACCCATACCGGCTTCTGCACCAGGTTCAGGTTGTGGGCCATAAACTTTGACCATGCTTGCTGGATCGTCTGGATTGAGCTGCAACTCTTCGCACTTCTTGTAGTAGTTTTCCAATTGCTCTGCATCTGAAAGTTGCAGATATTTCTTACCAGCAAAGCGTGCCGACAACCACGTAATCGACATAGCGGTCGACATTGTATTGAGCAATTCACTGTCAAGTTTCTGCTGGCGATAGATACCAAAGTTCTCTGGATCAGGCAATCGTAGACTAAACATTGATGTTTCTGCATGAATGCCTGCAGCATGCAGATAACGTTTGAATTCTTTATCCATCACCTTTTCAACATAGCGTTGGAGACGTCGAATGAACAAGGCGAAGCGCAACTCTTGAATATAAGCAACACCAACAGCACCATCGGTGATGACAGCGTTGTCCGTGCCTTCACGCATGTACGAAAGAGGAATTCGCAGTCCTCGGAAGACTTTCCACTGGAAGTATTCAAGATCGGCTAGCTCACCAAGACCTTGACCGCCTGGAAGAACTTCAACCTTCGACCCCTTGCCTTCTGGACGTTGTGCAAAGAAGAAGTCCTCATTCATACTATTAAGTACCCAAATCCCTGCGGAAATTGCAAAATTATGGTAGTCGTGTAGCTTGTGGTGTCCGTCAATAGTGATTGTTCCTGTATCAACTTTCTCTGGCAACCATTCAATACTGACTATCTTGTGGTTGAAATTTGACAATTCACTAACAAGATGTTTGAATGACCTGTAATTGTAGTGATGTGCAACACCCTCAAACATATGTGCGTCAGGAATATTGATTTCCGTGTCAAATGTCTTATTGTATGCAGAGGCATACTGCTTCCATACATCTGGATTTTGCTTTAAATAGTTGACAATAGCGAAGTTATGCGGGGATACTTTTGTAATTAAAGATATTGTTTCGTTCATCAAACTACTCGTTTGAATTGTTTGGGCTTCAATGTTATTTTGAATGATTGATGTGCGAAAAACTTTGAAACTCTGATAGCCATATTGCTGCATCATTATTCGCAAAGATCGTTTTGAGAACACATCAGTCTTGATTTTTACCATTAGCGATTTCTGCTGTTGTTTCTTATTTGCGTCTGCGTATGATTGTAAAAATTCACAACCTGGCTGATTAACCGTCTCAATGAGTTGATCAAGAGATATTGTTGGTTTTTGCATAATTACATTCTTCACGATATCAAACATTTCATTCGTGAATACGAGCGATTGATTTTTAAGCGGTGTTGGTTTTGAACGAATATTTTTGACGAACTTTTCACGAAGTGCAAGATCAACTTTCATTCTTTCAGAAAGTGTCTTTCCATGACTTGCGACAAACTGTCTTTTCAAATCAGGATCAGCATTTAATCTTTCTCTGAATGCTTTGCGGCCTGTTTCCCGACTCAATTTTCCTTGTTCATAATGGCTGTTGTGATATCTCCGATGATCAACAAAATTCATAAACACAAGGTTTTCTGGGTTATTGTTGTATCGATTGAAGTCAACGTGATGAAGTGTTTGCTTTTTCTCTACTGACAGTTGTTCGTCAAACACAAACTCAACGTGTCGCCCTTTAGTTTTTATATAGTTGCCAACCATCTTATGAACATATTCCCACTTTTTTGCACCAGGCTGATAAACCTGTGTATACGTCAATTGGTTTCGAATAGCATTCTGTCGCAATGTGAATGGGAACAACGAGTCTTCCTGTGTCAAGTCTTTTGCAAGCTTGTATCCACCACCTTGAACAGGAATTTTATGATCTGGTGTGCACACCAACGTTTCACCGTTGTCAAATGTCAACTTGACAACGGTCGTATTGCGACGTGTAATACCAGCCCATGAAATTTCTCCGGGAACAACTTCTCCTGTTTTCGGATTAATACTGTACGCCCAATTTGTTTTACCCTGTTCAAATTCACCAATAATCTCCTGCAACGTAAGATGACGGCCGTCCAATAATGGAATTTGTGTGTCAAGAGCCAAACAATGTGGGTTGTACACACTATCGACCTGTTCAACCCCACCACCATATGTTGGGATTTTCTTCTGACGAATTTCGTTCTTGATTTGTTCCAGATATGTCTTTACTCGTTGAGGAGGCATCTTACCAACATCGATATAGAACACACGACGTTCTGGGGCTCGTTGGATTCGATAGATGATGATGGCATCTTCAAGAAGTTCTTTTTGCTTCTGCGCTCGATAAATCGCGCGCAACACGCTTTCTCCGAACGGAGCCGATTCACCGATATCGTCGTTCAATGTAAACCAAACAATCTCATCCGCTGTGAATGTGTCGACCTGTGTTTCGGCATACTTACCAAAATGACCAACAGGTGAATTATATGGTGAGTTAGGTGTTTTAATTTCTTGCTTGATCTGCCATCCAAGCACTCTTGTCATGTCATTTTCATCAACAATAGCAGCGACAACGTTTTTTGGATGAAGGTATTCCCATTTTCTTGTGTCGCTCTTTCGAAGAAAGAAACAATCTCCATACTTGATAGTTGTTCGAGCAACTTTAAACAATCGTGTTTCCCAGTCATGAAGATCACACCAGTAGCGCAATGCTGATTTCAGTGTCATGACGATTGAAGGTGGAATGAATTCTTCCTTCTCTTGTTTCACATACAACTCGATTGGCATTTCCACCTGTGGGTTGCTGCCTGTCATCTCTTCAGCGATTGTGTCGAGAGCACGTGCCACTTCAACGTCGTTGTCCATCAAATCATATTCACGATAACGTGTAATACGAGACGCGGAACCTTGAATGAGACGTTGATACCATGTGTAGTTTGCATAGACGCCTTGATCACCAAGCGCCTGACTATCGGTCATTGTTGTCGTACCAACTCTTGGTTGGACGACCTTGAAAAAATCGACGAACTTTGCCATGTTAGGTCCTATTTTTATAGTGCAAAGTTATTTATCCGCTGGAAAACAAAGGTACCTTTACGCGGTGTTTGTTCCCAAATTTTTATACTGCTTTGTGAGGTTCTTGATGTTGCTCAAACGTTCACCCACATTCATTGCTTTGCGCTCTTTTTCATCAGTCATTGCGAGCGCCGTTAGCATTTCTTTTGAAAGCTCATTACTTTCCTTCATTGCTTCAAGCAATTGTGTAAGGGTCATACTGTTCTCTTTCATCTGAACCAATTGTGTCTCAATTGTTGTCGCAGTTGCTTTCTGGGTCTCGTCAATCTTCTTTTTCCTCTCTTCTTCTTTTGCTTCTTTCTCTTTTCTTTCTTCGACTGTACCCACTGGAGCAGCTGCTCCTGTTGTTTGTGCTTGTGCTTGAACCCCAGGTGCAACTGTTGGCCCACCCGGCTTGAAGCCGAGACTCTCCATACTAACACCATATTCTTTGCTAATCTTTTCGAAATCCGCTCGAGACTTTGCTGCCATGATGGCGTCATTCATACTTGCCTTGCCCATGATTTTGTCAACCAGGCCGCCGAGACCTACCTCAAATTTGTTCCCAGCCTCGGTATTTTCAAGAAGTGCTCGTGTACCGAAGTAGGCCGCAGCACCAGCAGCACCAGCAGCACCCGCGACCAAAGCACCCTTGGCTGCTAATGCACCACCTCCCATTGCTGCAGCTCCTCTCAATAGGCCTCCTGCTCCACCAGCGAGACTCTTCGCAGCTCCTCCCAACAACGAAGCAAATGCCTTGCCCTTCAGTATACCAAAGATACCACCGATCGCCCCGGTAATAATCATTAAGAGAGGATTTTTAGTTAGAGCATCAATAACACGGTCGAAGAATATTACGATCTTCTTTAGGTCTTTATTGTTTTCCCCAAGTAGTTTTAGAGAATCCTGCTCGTATTTCGTTCCTTCAACTAAACGTGTGTTAAATGGACTTGTCGGACCAATTAGTTCTTGTAGGCCTAATTTATCTGCTAGTGTTGCTGCAAAAATTTCACCACCAATCGAACCCATTTGTGATTCTGACATTGTGTTTGAAAGGTTCGACAAATATTTCTGCAGTTCTTGTTTTTCGTCTGCTGATGCACGCTGTCCTTTAATTAAGATTCTCGACGCTTCATCACCACCAGCAACGCCCATCGCGCCACCCATCGCTCGAAGTTTTGCAGCTTGTTTAAATCGTTCAAGCGGACCTTGCCCTGAGAGCTTATTCAAGGCTTTTGTTGCCTCAATAGCTTGTTTTGTTGTCATACCCATTGCACGATTTTCAGCAAGACGACCAGCGATTCCTTTCATAATCGCGGCGCGCTCTTCCTCAGATGATGCTGCACGTAATTGTGCACTTGTGGCTGCATCATCTGTGATGTCTGCCATCGCTGAATTGAATTCCGCCGATGTCATGTTAGAAGTTTTCTGCAATTTTGCAAATTCAGGAGCAAGTAATTCCATATTCTTTGCTGTCGGCTTAATGCCTCGCTCAGCCAACATTTTCATCTGTTCGGCGACAAATTGAGTACGTTCAGCATTATCACCAATCAAATCTTCGTATTGTTTGTTTGCTGCTGTCAGCAACTCGAGGTGTTTTGTTGTTCCACCAGCCGCGAGCACAACATCTCGGTGTGCCTTGCTCAACTTTGCATATTCTTGACCTGTTAATCCCAACTGATAACCAAGTGTCATCAGTTGCTCTGTTGTAGCAGACATACCTGATGAGATTTCTTCCTTAACAATACCAAAAGCTTCTTTCATACCGGACAAGAAAGCAGCACCAGAGAAGAACGTATTCAATTTACTCGTGATAGCACCACCAATCTGCTTTGCCATCCGTTCGCCAGCCATCGACCAAAAACCACCTAGTTTACGCTCTGCGCTCTCCCATTCTTGATGCATCTTATCGCCTGCTTGCTGGTATTCAGCTGATAGTTTGCGATTCTGTCTTAGCATTGCATGTCGGTCAGCAAGTTCTTTCCGATGTGCGTTCCAAAGCTGCTGTTGATGCAAGAACGTAGCCTTACTTACCCCCGCGAGCTGCGCGTCGTCCCAACGCTGTTTTCGCGCTGCCGTTTCTTTTTGAAGCTCCAAAAACTTCCGTGCGTCGTCGATGAATTTACTATCAGTTTCTTTTTTCTTCTTGCGGAACTCTCGTTCCGCATTAATCAACGACATCAACGTCGCTCGGCGTTTCTGGGCTATTTCATCATCGCCTTTGATTGTTTTCTTAAGTTGTTCTTCTTCGGCGTCGCCACGTTGCTTCATGGCATCGATAGTATCCTTAACGGCCGCCGACATGGAACCGAGGTGAGCTTCGACAGCTGCAAAAGCTTGAGTAATCGCTTGAGTGTTGATATCAGCCATATTGACCCTTCAAAAATCTTGTTTACCGCTTGTATTTATTGAAGGTTTCCCGGTTTGTAAACCTGTGGGTACTCACGCTAAATATTTCAAGTAAGGAGAAATGTATGACTAATCCACTGATTCAAACGCTGAAAGCTCGAATTCCTGGTGAATCGTTCCGGTTGCCTTCACAAGCCTTGTTTTATACAAATGGTGAACTGGATGAATCTGTCAAAGAAGGCGAAGTGCACGTCTATCCCATGACGGGAATTGATGAAATCGTCCTGAGAACACCCGATAAACTCTTATCTGGTGAAGGTATTGCAGAAGTATTTCAACACTGTATTCCACAAATCCTTAAACCGCGCGACCTGCTCGCGAAGGACGTGGACTATTTGCTTATGGCACTACGTCTGTTGTCGTATGGAAACGACCTTAGTGTCTCTTATCAGCATGGTTGTGAAAACTCAAAGAGTCATTCATATACAATTCCAATTCGCCCATTGTTGCGAGAGTCTCGTCAAATTGATCCAACGACACTAGCACAAGTTTTCGTTTTAACAACATCAGCTGGCCAGGTTGTCCATCTACGACCCGCCCTGTTCAAAAACGTTATTGAGGTGTTCCAGACATCGGTACTTGCAAGTGGGCAAGATGAGTTTGCCGATAAAGACTTAAAAAAGATTCATACAGACCTAGTCGAAATCTTTGTCAACATGATTCTTGAAGTTGATGGTATTTCTGATAGAGATCAAATACGAGAGTGGGTAACACTCCTCACACCGGGAATGCTGCAGGAAATTGGAACGAAATCTCAAGAGATTGCAAATTGGGGGTTGAATCCCGTTGTATCTATTGAATGTCGTGATTGTCGCCAATCAATTCCACTGGAGGTACCGGTAAATCCGGTAAGTTTTTTTATCTAACTCTTCGATTTGGTACACCAGCTGAAAAGCGGCGCTTATTCGAAGAGTTACAAGGTGATGCACGGAACTTGATTAAATCAATTATTCAACTCGTCTATTTCATGCGTGGTGCCATTCAATATCATGATATGTTAGCAATGACGCCTGCTGAACGCCGACTCGTGCAAGAATTTATTGAAGATCGCCTTGAGCAGGAAAAGGACAAATTACACCAGAATTATTGATTCGCTTCGCGAACTCACTCGCGTCCCTCCTCACTTCGTTCGTCGGTCTGCTCGCTCGTTGTTTTGTTTCTAATCTAATTCCAATCGGAAGATCAGGTAGCTTCCCCGCATTATCGTAGCTGACTGGAATAAACCTCACGGCATGAGAAGAATACATGCTTACTGTAGATGGAGTTGTAGCCTGCTCCCAAGGATTTACTGCTAACTCAGTCGCCAGAAGGGTATTTGCGAGGGCGTTTCTATTTTTATCGTTATTTGTTTTAACGTGTCAGGTCTACTTTTTCCGAGGATTCGGTTCTAGGAGGGATAACTACTTTAGTTTCTGTCGGTGCTGGTTTTACTTTAGTTTTTTCTAGTACGTATCTAGCAATCCAATATGCGTCTGTTATATCATATAGGCCCTTGGTCTTCTTATACCCCTGAGCCTCGAAATATTTTAGCACAGCTTTCGGTAAGCTGTCAACCATTTTTTTCTTATCGGCATTTCCTTTACCGCTTCCGAACTTTTTCAATTCATTCGGCGTGACGATTACCAGGTGTTGATCATCCACGAAACGAAGTCGATGAACGATTCCAAATTGAAGGCCAGCCAAATCGCGAGTAGCGTCTCCAAACTTCGCATAAGCTAATCCCTCAAGTCCAATTGTTTCCGGAGCGTAAATTTTAACAAGATTTTGAATCTCATTGATTATTGACCATGAGCGTTGAAACGCGTCGCCATCAGCGGGAGCTGTTGAAATGATGCGCGTTGCGATAATTTCTTTATCATGATTTAGAACAACAACACCAGTGCTTGTATAAGACTGGTCTATGCCCATGTAAAAAGTCATATGGGTCTCCGTTTGATGGAGACTATTTACGCTTAAACGAGGCCCTGATGCGATTCGTGATAAGAAGGCATCGCTTTGTGGAGGTGTTCAACAGCTCGTTTTAGGGTGGAAGCATCTGGGTTTGGAAAACATGAACGAACCATATTGACACCAAGCTGGAAATCGTCTGGATATTCAACTTCTGCTGGATGTTGGTGTGCATAACTAAGCATAGGGGCAACGTAGTTTCGAAACAATTTTCCTGCTTCACTCATTGGGTTCTTGACGTGATAGTCAATGGCATCGTGGACAAGTGTTGCAAGTTGCAGGTCCCATACAGGGTTGGATCGTTCCGTGAGAAAGCTGTTTAGACGCATGAATACATCCTCCAGACGTATTTATGGCTTGAAAATCATAACCCCATTGCTTTCAACGATTATGTTAGATGAAGGAACAGGAAGCACTTCTGACCGTGTAATTCCGTGATATGTAAACGTCATGTCCCAGTTGATACACTCTCGATATTCGGTTAGGAATGTTAGTGAACTAATATGGAGGGCAAAAAATGGGTCGCTAATTCGTTTCGCAGTGTTGATCGACGTAGTCTTTGAACGTATTTCAACCTCCGTGACTTTCGGATTACGAAAGACATTTCGGTGGTCTGTACCTTCTGCAGTGTTCTTTAGTACTACCTTCATACTTCCTCCACAATATATGAGAATCCCTTGCTAAACTGGACTGTAAGAGTGTGGTCAAAGGCTCGGTCAATCTCATCTCTATGTGATATGATATATAGCGACAATCCTTCGTCTCGTGCCTTTCTTTTTAGCAAACGAGCCGATGCTTGAACGCCAATCGTATCAAGACCATGATCCAATACTTCATCCAACATGCAAACATTGACTTTTTCATGTAGATTTTGAAGGACATCTTTGAAAGCTAATGCCAAACCAAAGTTGACACGTGCTTGTTGCCCGTTTGAGAGACCTCCAAAGGTCAGATCGCGACCAAATTGTGTGATTTTCGCCGACATTTCATGCGTAAATTCGACCTTATGTGGTAGGCCTAAAGTGGTCAGGTAGTGCTGTAAACGTGCATTTAGGAACGGTATATTCTTATTCAACAGTGTTTTGCGAACAAAGCTATCCTTTTTGGTCAGCAGTTTTAACAGGAATTGCTGGTGTTCGAGCAGTTTTGTTGCCTCATTTACATCTGCATAGTCGATCCTTTCGAATACAACAGCCTGTAGTTCTTCCAAAGGCTTGTGATGAGGATTCGGTGTCTGCTCTAGTTGTTCGATTTTGGTACGAATATTGGCGCTCTCTTGGCGTATTAGAAGCAATTCATCGAGATTATCAACAGTGATTTGCTTCTTTACATCCTTTATAGCATGTGTAAAATTCACTACTTGCTCATCAACTAGCTTCTTTTGATCAGCAAATGCTAGCATTTGATCCTCAAGTCCCGTGGCTTTCTTCTCATAGGTATCAACTTGATCGAGACCAGCAGCAAAATGTTGCTTACATCGGGGGCAAGTTTCACCCCGCAGGTGGATGATTTCATGCTGTGTGTCTTTGAGGTTGGTTGTTATTGTCCGAATATGTGCTGTCAATTCCCGTTGAGTATTCAACGTAGCATTTAATTGATCGTTCACGTCCTTTAGGTTCTGTTGTAAAGCACGTTGCTCATCAAAGTTTACTGACTCAACACGCTTTAGCTTTGCTTTCAATCCCTTAATTGTGTCTTTATTTTGTGTAGCCCATGTGAGTAGGTGGCGGTGTAAGCCAGCAACTTGCTGAGCATGTCGCGTTTGTTCCTGTTCTTGAGCAGAAATCTTTGCTCGCTGAACGTCGATTCGCTTCTCGGTATCTTTGATCAGCTCTTTTAAAGTGAGGGCCTTCTGTGAAAGAGCTGTGAGCCCAAACAATTCTTCGATGATTGCTGTCTGTTCGGTTGTTTTCAAGTTCAAAAACGGTAAGTGAGACGCGGAGAACACAACAATACGAACGAATAGCTCGTAAGGCATTCCAATAATCTTGGCAATCAATGCATTTGCAGCATTGGCACTATCTGGTGTGATGTCTTTTCCATCTTCAAAAACGTAGACCGTATTACCAGCCGCACCAGCTTTTGCTTTTCTTGTGCGTTGTATCCTGTACGTCTTCTTTCGAATCACAAATTCAACAACAACTTCCATATTCTTTTTATTGATGTTGTTGACTAGATCGTCTTTGGCAAGGTCGGACACAGGCAAGTCATACACAGCATACGTTAGTGCGTTGATGATTGCACTCTTGCCGACACCATTTGAGCCTTTGCCTTCGGCTGTGTTGTCTAGATTTTCTCCAACAATGAGCGACGTTCCAGGTCGTTGCAACTGAAAGAGCGTTGTATTGTTGCCGTACGACAGGAAGTTTCGAAATGTTAGTGTCTTGAACTCAATCATGCTCAGCTCGAATCTCGGCTCGCACTTCCATCCAGAGCGTGCCGAGCCTGTTTTGTCCTTTTTGGTCCTTGCCCCACCCCCAAAAATCATCTCGCCAGCTATCCTCAACAAGAATACGATCGCCCGTTTCGAGTAATTTTCGACGAACATATTCGTGTTGGTGGGCTTTTGCAAGGAGGATCTCACGCATGATGTCAATTTTCACAACATTCCAATCGTGTCGATAGTATGTTTTGTGTTTTTCGGCAATCTTGAAAGCTTCATGTGCAGAAATAGCTTTCAAAATTAACTCTTGGATGTGTGGATAGTTTGGAAATTTCTCCCAATGATATGCAGCTTCGCTTGTATCAAATCTGTGGCCCTTCCACTGAAGTGTAAAGGCAGAAAAGTTTGATAGAACATAAAACTCTTGTTCATAAAAGAAAACGTGGGTATCTGTGTCGAGTTTCATGATTGTAGTTTCCTATATTGTTCCACAAGCATATCATTCTCAATGTGTTCGCTTTTGATCTCTTTTAACATTGCGACGACCAGTTCATCAACTGTATCAAGTTCGGTGTTTTCATTTACAACAACTGACGTTTCTGTATTAACAACCGCCTCGGCAATGTCCGCGGATTCCTCTGTAATGAATTCACGCAGGTGATAATCCTCGATGAATTTGGCTCGAAGGTAAGTGCTTTCCTCGAATGAGATGGGTACGTCCATCACGCATCGTACCCTAGCTTCGGGTGTGATTACAACTGTCTTGTCAAGGACGTCTGTAAGCCGTGTCTTGATATATCGGGGGCATTCTTTCCAGTTCTTATACGTAATTTTTGCTGTCTCGTGGTCGTAGATCATCATACCGCGTTCCAAATCGCCAGCATCGCCGAAGTCCATTGGGAAGCAATTGCCCATGTAGACAATATTGTCTTGCGTTTGGCGTTTATGGAAGTGTCCAGAAATGATATGTTTTGGCCCTTTGAAGTCCAGAGGATTTGGGCCGGTATTCATTTTGACATTGTACCCCGTGACGACAAATCCCTGGAATTCAAAATGGCCAGCCCAGAATGGGACCTTCAAATACTCGGTAAGGGACGGGTATTCATCATGGAACATATACGGGCTGAAAAGAGCACCATCGCCAATCTCCGGCACGATAAGAGGCTGATCGATGATTTTGAAATTGTTGAATTCTTGAAAAGGAATGACCGAGTGAACCTCTCGAGTGTGGCGATGATATAGGTCGTGATTGCCAACACAAAAGAAAACCGGGAGACCAAGATTGTTAAGTTTCTTGGCTCCCTGATATGAGTAGTTTAGTGTTGCAATATTAAGGGCACTTCGATTTTCATTCCAGTCGCCCAGGAAAGCAACGTAGTCAATTGTTGTATCGGCCTTGACTTGTTCACAAAACCAATCAATGAACTTTAAACAGTCTTCATTGTGCAGTTGTGAGTTCGCTTTTTTCCCGAAGTGAATGTCGGTTGCGAAGCTGCCCTTACGCAGCTTTTTTGTCATTCTTCTTGATCTTCTTTTTCTTAGTACTGCAGTGGTTGATTATCATCTTCCGCAGGAGGGTTGTCAACGGTTGTCGCAGACGCAGGGGCCTTTGGTAATCGCTCGAGGGCATCTGCAATCTGTTTATTGAGGTGGAAATCATCATCTCCGTCGCGGCCTTCACCTTCACCATAACCATGAGAAGGATTGAGACCTTGATCAATGATGAGCAGATCTCGAATAACACGTTGTCGTTTCTCTTGGTTTAGATACTGAATGAAAGAGTGTTTGATGCACTGTGTAAAGAAAGCGAAAGCATTGCTACTTTTTGCAGGATCGAAACTGTTCCATGTTCGAACAAGCATCATCATTGCATATCCCTGCATATCCTCGTTGTATGTATTCCCTGTGACGTAGATATACTTGCCACGCCGAGCGACAAAAGTACCATACTCAGTCCGTGGGCACCATATCTGTCCGGTGTATTGCTCGGTGGGGAGGTTCGGTTTGTTGTTCCTACGACCGCCGGCTGCTTGCTTTCCACCGTGAAAGTCAATCCACTCCGCACGACATGTAGTTTTTGGTTCACTATAAATGTTCACGCTGAGTACATCACTAACACCACCACAGGGATTTTTTCTGCTAATGGGTGTTTTGTACGTCATTGGTGTAACAGAAACGGTCTGCCCCGCTAACGTACAGAGCATTAGGAATGCGTCAATATGTTCGGGGGACTTTTGGACGTATGACATCCCTCCTGATGGTCGTATCCACCCATCACCAGCCACCATAGTTTTGATAAGTAATAGTCGTTGTGTTTGAATAAGGTCTAAAAGAAATTCACATGCAGGTACACGGGACGGAGCAATTGTTTGATGTATTTTTGATATCCAGGTGCCTGTACAGTTAAAGAGAACAATCCCCTGATTGTTCAGATATTCCTTATGGGGAATAGCGAGTGATTGTAATAGTTGGCGGATTTGGTTAGCTTTGGCTCCCTGTTTTTGGGAAATTTGTATCGAGTGTCGCTTTTTAGAGTTAGTGCTGTAGTATCCTTCAGTAATGCACCACCCTACAAGCTCCACAACATTGTCGGAATAGATAATCCTACCATCTGCCACCGGTTGTCCCATTAAAACGATGTGTTCATTGCAGATGATATCCTCAACGGGAATCAAACCACGTTCCATAGAAACAAACTTATGATTTGGTGTTACGAGAGCGTCAAGTCCTTGTGTTGAGAGTTTGTGCATTGTGTTTGAATAGTCGCTTCGAAAGACTTCAAGAACTTTTGACCATACGAGCTGTTGTGTTTCCAGACTATACGAAAGAATCTCATCGTCTGTTGTCATTTGTTGATGTGTTTTCCAACCACTTTTTGTTAATGCTAGTGTGGCACCATCAACACAGTAATTAACGAAATTGCCCTTCTTTGCATACTTGGCACATAGCAACTGAAGCATTTGCGCTAGTTTGTTTGTCATCTGTTTATCTTTCTTGCTATGTTTGACTTCAGCAAGAAGGTCTCTATTGTTCAAGTAGATGTTTTTTGGAACTACTTGCGGTGGTCGTTCAAGAACAAGTTCAGGCGGTGGTGGAAGTGCTTTGACCTTTGGTCGAACCGGACCAGGAACCTTGTAAATGATTTCTTTGACTTTTTCAGGCTCCGCAGGAGTGTGTCGATTCAAAACTGCTGTCAGTTTTTTCCGTTCTTCGCGTCGCGCTTTACGTACAGCTCGTTTTTGCTCTTGCTTTTTACGATGGTAGTACGAGAGACCCTCTTGTTTTAGTTTTTGTTTTTTGGTGAGTTTGGGTTTACGTGGAGTAGCTGATTTTACGACACGCTTAACGATAGTTTTCTTACTCTTTGCGGCTTTGACTTTCTTGGAACGGACCTTATTCTTCGTTTTTTTCATCGAGAGCGCCCTTTTATTGTTGTTTTTGGTGGGGTTCCTTTTATTATAGCAGGTTTTTTCCACCAGTCAACGCTGAATAAATATTCAAGGAACGCTATTTAGGGAAAATAAGAATGGCAAGCAACTTCAAGGTTCGATTAATCTCAGTACTCAACAACATCGCTTCGAGCGACGGACGCTTTACGCGGCAGGAAGTCGTGTTTGAAAACACGCCCGCTTTCTCTGAAAACGGTTCGGTTGAGTACACAGCTGTACAGCCTGTTCATATGCCCGGAGCAGTCCAAATCTATAAGAATACAGCTCCTCGAACGTTCTCGATTAACTCGAAGTTGATTTCGCGCACTCGTTCCGAAGCAATGACAAACATGGTCAATGTTCAACTGTTGCGATCATGGCGATATCCGTTCTTTGGTCAGCAAAGTCGTACCTTTCAGGAAGGACAGATTACGCAAAACCAAAAGAAAGCTGTAGATGGCCAACTTCTGACGGCCGAAGACAAAATCAATGCTGCTCAATTAGAGGGGACGGAGATTACAGACGTCCAACTCGCAGAAGTCAATACCCTGCGTATCAAAAGCGAATCAGGTGGATTTGAATTGCTTGGTGCACCGCCAGAAGTATTGTATTTGTATGCTTATTCGAGCCCCGACACCGATCGGGCACAAGTGGGTTGGGTAAACATCAATCGCATTCCGGTTGTTTTGACAAATCTAGATATTACCTTTCCTGAAGACGTCGATTATCTTCCGAACGCATTTGGACAACCGTGGCCTGTGCGGATTGATGTGAATATTGCACTCGCGGAAACACACTCACCACGGGAATTTGAACAATTCTCATTGATCAAATTCAAGACTGGCCAGCTTGACTTTTTCTAAGGATTGAATATGGCAACCAAAGCAAGAAGTGATGAGATTCGAAACGGACGGTATATTCAGGGTGGGACGACAGAACAATTTCGTGAGCGATTGGGTTGGTGGGATCGTCGATTATTCTCGCGATCAGCCACCGATGTTCCGTTTAAGATTACTCCCCGATATGGTAAACGGCCTGACTTACTTGCGTATGATATGTATGGGCAGGTGAGTTTGGGATGGTTAATCCTCCAATATAACTACATTGTTGACATTAATGAGGAGTTTATTGAAGGAGTTTCGATTATTCTGCCCACCAGAGAGCGTGTCTTGACCGAATTCTTGACACGTCCGTTGGTTGTATGATGGAGAGATAAATGGCAGCAGAACCAAGAAAAGAAACATCTCAGCCGATACATGATCCAAAACAAAAGAGCGAAGCAGAGACGCCACCACCGTCAAAAACGGACCAGCCTCGTCAATTAACGGGTCGACGATCTGTTGACATCAATCGATTGTCTGATGCTCGCTCGTATAGCTATTATTTTGTGCTAGTGATGTGTAAAGATAGCGACACGGCCGAGGCCCTAGCGAAAGATAATACTGGTAGTATTTGGCGCCATCCTCTTGGTCCGGACGAAGCCGAAAAGTGGGGAGCGATGGGAAAGTATTCACCCCGAAAACTTACACTAGAGGGTGTTCCGTGTGAGTTTTGTGTATTGATTGATGGCTCGTCTGATGCAGATTTTGCCATTACCGATGTAAGGTGGCTATCTGCGACGGCAGCGGAAGCGGTTCCGGGTGATGCAGGAACATCTGTTGCTGTGGAAGGTTCCGTGAAAGTTTCTGAGCCACGTGGTGTAATTTTTGTTGACCAGATTGTCACGTGCACACAGGCTCTTAACGTTGACGCGTCAAGTGTCGTTTGGTTGTTAAAGCCGTTCTTTGTTGGATATGACAATAAAGGCTTGGGTCGAAACAATCAAGACAGTGCCCTGTTCATCAACGACATTAAGCCTGTCATGTTTATCCCATACGACATCGCAGGTGTGTTTGCGGAAACAGGAGGCGTGTATGACATGCAGTGGGTTGGCATGGCGAACGGTGCCACACGTATGCCACAATATTCTCGTGCGGCTGATGGTTTTACAGCAAAGGTGGGCCCAACCCTGAAGGCCGCGATGGCCAACATACAAACACAGATTACGAAGCGGTATGAGGAGTATTACCAGTGCTTTATTGGAAGATTGAAAGACGCGGGTCTGGATCAAAGCCGTTTTTTTACCGACCAAAACCAATATAAGAGGGTTGAGTACATTATCCTGCTTGATCCTGTTTACTGTAGCGATTTGTACCGAGTCAACGATACACCCCAGCAGGTCAAAGATAAAGGCGAATGCGAAGAAGCAGCAACACTCAAGCAGACAATTGGTGGTAGTCTTGAAAGCGCTATTCGCTCTGTTATGCAAATGTCGCCTCAAGTTAAGCTTGATATGACGGGTGCTGGACCCGACAAAGTTAAGTGGGAGTATAAGATTCATACATCGCTTCGCTCTATGCCGGACAAAAATCAAGTGATCTATTCCGTAAAACGTTTTGCCTCCCCAAAGGGGGGATTGATCGAATCTTTGGTGGGGGGAGCATCGAGGGGTGGACTCAGTGATGAAATCATTAGCAGGCATTTGGTGATTTTTGATTATATCTACACGGGGTTGAACACGGACATTCTTGAATTTGATTTAAAGATGAATTTAGGCCTAGCATATTTGCAAACGGCAACAAGCGCTAATTCATTTAAAGAACAACTGCAAAATATTGGTGCTCGTTCAACTCACATTGATCCGAATGGGTGGACGAATCCACAAACTCCCACTAATCCCGTTAAGTTTCCAGTCTACTTTGGATCACAAGCACAGGGGCGCGGAAATAATACTGATCACCCGGGAACAAATATTGGTGCAAGTTTTACAATGGCAAAGCATGCCAGTTTGGAGGTTGCTGAGGCGACTGTAAAAATTCGTGGGAATACAGCATTCCTCGAAACAGCTAGCAATCTTTCAAATCCTGCTGTTTCGCTACGATTTGTAGACGCAGTAGTTTTAAAGCCGGACGGTTCAAACGTTTGTGGTGCAACCAATTCGACAACAGAAACGCAATCAACCATTGGACCAATGTTGATGGGCGACTTTCCGCTCCTGGCAAAGATAAACATTAAGATGCCTCAGAAAAACGACGACTTGCAGGCATTTCGTGATCGAACAAGCTATGCGGCGAACTTTTGGTTTGAAGGGCATTACTACATCTATGGAATTGAGCATAACTTCACTGCTGGGGAATTTACGCAGACTCTTCAAATGATCGCGCTACCTGAGGCCAATACGTATGACTTTTTGAAAAAGAACAAAGAGAAAGCAGTTGCTTTTACAGCAATGGTGAGCAAGTGTTACGATTTTGTTGAACCGTGCACGGAACCTGCAAAGGGCCAAGAGCCAACCGCTAAAAGCAACGCTGCGGGTGCGAAACCATGTCCGACCCCAGAAGAGAAAAAGAAACAAGCGAATAATAAGGACTGTCAGGATAAACCAAAGGTTGATCCACCACCAGCGGTGCAAACGCCCCAACCGCAACCAACACCACCGCCGCCTCCTCCTCAAAAACAACCGGCGACGAATGTGCCTTCGGACTGTCAAGATATTTTTGCACACGAGGGACCATTCCCACCAACGTTCCAATTGTCGCCAAATTATCAACTGAAGGACTTGACAACGAATACGCGTATTTCTGCTCCGAATTATGCTCTGAGGGCAGTAAATGGCCTTTCGGAAAAGGAAATCGTGTGCAACTTGCGGGCACTGTGTGTTAACATTGTCGAGCCGCTGCGCAACACTTACGGGGCCTCGTTGGTGATTAATTCTGCCTTCAGGAGTAATAGCAATTCACAACACGGTCTTGGGGAAGCAGTTGATGTCGCATTTACTAACATAGAATCCAATTCAAGTGCAATGTTCGAACGCGCGAAAAAGGTTGTTGGAGAAGTACCATACGATCAATTCCTCTTAGAAAAGGACCGAACGTTTTGGCTCCACATTTCTTTTACGCGTGGTCAGAGTCGCATAAAGCAGATCAATAAAGTTGGAACAATTAATGTATCAAATAAGGGCGCCTTCCTTGTAGGACTTCACCAAATATGAGAACCAGACAACTAGAAACATTTTTAGCAGACGCAAACCCTCGCTCAACTTTTGAGGGGATTGTCACGATGGGATTGGTCGTTGATACTAACGATCCGCAGCAAATGGGCCGTATACGTGTGGTCTGTCCCACACTTGGAGAGACAATTGGTACATCAATCAATGACTTGCCGTGGGCAATTTACGTTTCCCCCTTTGCAGGACAGACCGAAGTTGGAACTCGCGGTCCGGAAGAAAGTGAGTCTCGGGGAGCAATTGGATATGGATTGTGGTGTGTTCCAAAAGTCGGAACACAGGTTTTGGTTATGTTTATTGACGGAGATCCTCGTCTCCGTGTATTCCTTGGCGGTATTTGGGATCAATTTCGTCCACACACAATGCCACATGGTCGTTTTATGTACGACGAGCACCCAGAGTTAGAGAAAGGTAGTACAGATCAGCGTCCTTTTGGTCCATATACCTCTGACGAAAACTTCATTGAACCACTTAACAAAAATCTTCGAGAGGCATTTCCAAAGGGAGAACCAAACTTTGAATGGCGAACTCGAGCTGCGGACTATACAGCAAGTGCAGTTGACATCGAACAACTCCCCTTTGCGACTAGCCTCGTTCAAGACGATAAGGATTTTACGTGGGATGGTTGGGAAAGTCGTCAGGGCTATAATAAGAGCCGGATCGATCCAGATGCAACCGGATTGTTTGGTGAAGGCAATCTTGATAGTCAGGCGTTTTCATTAACATCACCCGGTTTCCATGCATTTTCGATGGATGATCGACAACGAAATTGTCGTGTTCGTACACGAACGACAAGCGGCGCTCAGATTTTGATGGATGACACGAATGAACGTCTATATTTTACCACCGCAAAAGGAAAAATGTGGATGGAATTCGATGAAAGTGGCAACCTTGATATCTATTGCGATCGTCGAATCACGTTCCACGCTAAGAAAGACATCAATTTCACAAGCGATGAAACGATTCGTATGTATGCCAAAAAAGGCATTCATATGTACAGTGAAGATGAAATTCGTGTCGAGGCGCTGAAAGACGTTCACTTCAAATTTCACATGAATTGGCGCGCTCATATCAATCAAAGCACATTTATTTTGACGGATTCCGACACCCACATCAAAACAAAAGGCAGTATGTTTCTTGAAGCGGTTGCCAACATTCAAGAAAAAGCTGGCAGTACATTAAATCTGACGTCTGGTGGAGTGACAAATCACAATGCTGGCGGCAACATCATCGAAACAGCACCAGCAATTCACCATAATGGTCCAACAGCAGCGACGGCCGATCCAGCAAATGATCCGAGTGAGCAGCCCGCATTCTGGACTAATAGGGTTCCTGACCATGAACCGTGGGCTCGTGTTATGACGCAAAACGACTTTACACATGCGCCAGAATTCCCTTACGATAGCAAGCAAGTTGGTAGAGTTGAGCGTGGGGAAACCATTCCACGAGGCACATTCTGGCGACGTTAACCTTTCGATAAATATGCCTAAACAAGGAACGGTTTGATGATCAAGGGACTTTACAAAGGCTACTCGTCGTTCGAATACCAGAAAAACAAGAGTTTTTCATTGGTCGATGTCGAGCTAGTGAAGGTGGACTTGCTACAACACATCTTTACGCGACGTGGTGAGCGCGTTATGATGCCAACATTTGGAACGCGAATTCCCGATATGGCCTTCGAACCAATGGACGACATTACGCTTGGCATTATTCGAGAAGATCTCGAGACGGTTTTCCGATTCGATCCACGCGTGAAGATGCTCTCGCTTCAAGTAGTCCCAGTTCCAGATCAGAACTACGTAGTTGCTACAGCTCGTTTGCTCTATGTTGAGTTGGAGTTTATTGATACGTTGAATTTGAACATTACTTTTGAAGGCGTAACGCAATGAGTCGTCTTGTTTCACGTGCTGAAAGTTGGGATCGTGTCTATACAGCGTTCCAAAACGTTAACTTTGCTGCCTTTGATTATAACACAGTCAAACAGAGCTTGATTCATTACATCAAGCTATATTTTCCTGAAACCTTCAACGATTATATTGAAAGTAGTGAATTCATTGCAATTATTGAAACATTTGCGTATATTTCTGAACTGATCGCATATCGTCTTGATACAAATGCACAAGAGGTTTTCATCTCTACGGCACAGCGCCGTGAAAGTATTCTGCGTTTAGCAAAGCTGATTTCGTATAAAGCGGACAGAGCGCTCCCTGCACGAGGCTTGGTCAAAATTACATCAGCAATGACCACGGAAACTGTGATTGATGCTAATGGTGTCAATCTTGCTAATACGGCTGTTCGTTGGAATGATACAAACAATACGGAGTGGAAGCAACAATTCGTTTTGATTATGAATAGAGTGCTTGCACAACCGTTTGGTACGGTTCGACCAACCGACCGATTTCAAATTCAAGACGTTGTATTTGAACTATATCGGTGGAATTTGATTCCAGTGCCACAAGGTGTGTTTTCATACGGCACCTCGGTAGGTGGAACATCCGTGAGTATGGAATTGGTTCCGGTTGAGCACGACGATTCGTTGGGTATTATTGAACGTCGCCCACAAAATAATTCTGACTTCTCGTTCCTCTACGGAACGGATGGACTAGGCGATTCTTCTGATACGACGGGATTCTTCTGTTTTACCAAACAGGGAACTCTGCAACGTTTCCGCACAACATTTGATGGTATTACGCCAAACCAAACGTATGATGTCAATGCAACAAATGTCAACGAGATTGATGTTTGGCTGAACAATGTTAACCCCGATACGGGGGTCACCTTGGATGAACCGGCTCTACTACCGTATAAACGTGCAAGTGATATTCCGTCGGGTGAATGGCAGCAGGTTGACTTAGCTCATGCGCAAAACGTCATCTTTAACACAAATCCTGCTCGCAACAAATATGAAATCGAAACGTTAACAGATGACCGAATTCGTTTGATCTTTGGTGATGGGGAATTTGCAGACATTCCATCTGGTACCTTTGATATTTGGACTCGCGCAAGTCTCGATCAGGATCTTAGTATTCCGCGGTCTGCCGTCGCTAATATTCCAGCAACGTTTACATACACAGATGCTTTTGGTCGTGTTCAAACATTCACGTTTACTGTATCATTAATTAATAGTTTGCAGAATGCTTCCGCGCGCGAAACAATCGAACACATTCGCGTCACAGCACCAGCAGTTTACTTTACGCAAGATCGTATGGTAAATGCAGAAGACTACAATATCTTCCCGCTCCAAGACAGCACAATTCTAAAACTCCGGTCGATCAATAGAACCTTTGCGGGTGATAGCAAGTACATAGCATGGCACGACCCACGAGAAAATTACGAAAATGTCAAAATCTTTAGTGATGATGGCTACCTATACTTTGATGATAACCTAACGGGAACACTTACGCCATCAGTCAACATCAATACGTTGATTGAAACGTACATTCAGCCGTTGTTGTCGTCAACCGACATCTTTATGCAGCTCGTGTCAAACGGAGTTGATGTTGCCGACATTCGTCGTATTTTCAATCAAGATGAACTCGACCGTATTGCAGCGGCATTAACTGCTCCACCAAGTCCTGTTTCAGCCGAATTGTATTATAACAAAGTCCTGAATGAATGGTTTGCTGTAAAGGAAAGCGCGGATCCGGCAAACGCTGGTACCCCACCATTGTACGTGGATGGGTTGGGTGGTGCAGGTTGGAATGCAAGTCCCGCTCTAAATGACTTCATTCCGTATGCTCTTATTTTTGCTGAACAAATCAATATTGTTGACAACATCTACCGAGTTTCACGTCTCGGACGTCGAACAATTGTAGAAAGCGTGACAACACGTTTCTGGAACACAAATAATGCCAACACAGTCGTTGACTATGACACATTGAACTCTGTGAATGATGACGTAATCATCCTTAAGGCTAACTTGAACAACAACCGAAACGGTGTTCTAACACAGAATTGGGAGTTTGATGTTCTTGGGCAAGAGACGATTGAAAGTGGACCTGATCTCGGCTTGACAGACATTCATCGGTTGAGTGTAATTTCAGCAGATCAAAACGGAGATCATGTTCCTGACAACCCAAATCTTTTGGAACTAATCAATCCAGTTTTTACATTGACGGCGGGCTACCAAGAAATAACGTTTACGACACCAATTAGCGGTGCGGATCTTCCGTATACGGTTGCAACAACATACACGGCAACCCTTACGATTGATGGTGTCGCAACTCCTGTTTCGATGCCGGTCGTTACACCACTGACATTTACTTTTAGTAGTTTAGTCGCCGCTGTTAATGCTGCATTGCCCGTTGCGCCTGCACCAGGCGCAGGACATATTCAGCTCTTCCAGGGAGGTTTGCTCGTCACGAGTGCAACTTACGACACGACCTCTACGGTTGCAATAACACAGCCGGGCGGTGGTCCATTTATCTTCGGAAGCATTGTTAATCCTGGACCTGGCACAATTGGCACAGCAGTCGTTGGCTCTTCGACAGCTCCACATACTGGAACAGTTCTGACAGTTCCGAGTGACTACATTACCGGACAGGGAGATGTGTCTGTGTCTGGCGATCTAACGGGCATGGTCAATACATCCGATTGGAATGAAGGATCGCTAATAGCGAATGAGATTGTCAACACTGTTGATGTGTTTGACATGAACGGCAATATTGAGGTGTCCGTTTCTGTGAAAGATTACGTGTATTTCTCTCGTCTAACGATAACAGAGCCGTGGGTGCCGACAGAGACAACTCCTCAGTCAATGTCTCTATTCATTGAAGATATGTTGGCGGGTTCAGACCTGTGGCGCCGAAATAATGGACGAAACAATTTCAACTTTGCATGGTTCCATCGTTCAACTCGGTACCATTTAGTCGATCCAGCAGCAAGCAATATTATCGATACGTATGTGATCACGAAAGGCTATTACACATCTCTAAAGCGCGCTCTTGAGAACAATGAAACTCTTCCATCTGTACCAACACCACAAGACTTGCGCACGTCTTACAATTATTTGCTTGATAATAAGATGATCAGCGATACCGTAATCCTCCACGGTGGTCTTATTCGTCTGCTTTTCGGGCCTAATGCGGCACCAGAATTGCAAGCTACACTAAAGGTCATTCGGGCGGAAAATGGGGTGCTGACTGATAATCAAGTCAAGACGACAATTGTCACAACCATTCGAAACTTCTTTGATATTACGACGTGGGAGTTTGGTGAAACGTTCTTCTTCACGGAAATGGCAGCAGCAATTCATGCCGCTCTTCCAACAGAGATTCGATCTGTTGTTCTTGTTCCAACATTTACAACCAACCAATTCGGCGATATGTTTGAGGTGTTGTGTCGTGAGGACGAGATTTTCTACGCTGACATTAGTGTAAACAACGTCGAGATTGTTCCTGCATATAATGCGGTAAATCTGCGATTGAACGGCTAAAATCGCGGTTTATTTCAGTCGTACCCCAAAACTAAATATCTAGAAACAGAGGATTTACTGTGAGCAACAGCGACGCAGACGACAAACCACGTACAAACATATTCGAAATGTTGCCGAACGTTCTCCGTTCGGACACAAACGAAGCTGTCTTTGAGAACGTCTTCAACAAGTTCTTGACAAAAGACGATACCAGCCATATTGCTGGCTATATTGGTCAAAGCAATCCAACTTCACTAACGAAACGTCAGCTTCCTGAGCCAACACCACAGCTCCAAGCGTTCCAACTTCAACCAACACTATACACAAAGGTCGGAAGCAGTGAATATGTGCTTCCTTTTAAGTCATTTCAAAAACAATCGGAACTGATGGGCATCGACTTCACTCGCATGCAAGAATGGGGCAATGCTTTGCAGTTCAACTGGGTGCCGCCTGTTAACTTTGACATGCTGGTCAATTATGCGGACTACTTTTGGTTTTCGGGTGACTTACTCGATCGCCCTCAATATCTAACGATTGAGAGCCGTTGTAATAAGCAACAGGGCATTTTGGCTGCCTATAACAAACTGGTGGCAGCGTTTGGTGATTTGTTTCCGATTATTGAGATCAATGTAGCAGAGAATAGCGTAACGATTTCTGGTCAATACACAACGTTGTTTATTGAGGGCTTCCGAGTATGGATCAAGGGTACGAGTGATATTAACATTCGTAACCAGTTCTTCACAGTTCTCACATCGACATATAACCTCTCCACACAAACAACATTAGTGGTGGGCGTGAATGCACCAGCACAGGAATGGACTATTACAGGCAACTTCTTGTCGGTTTTGACGCCCGGAGCGGTGTTCAATATTACAGGTAATACAGGCGGAGCCGACGGCACATACACGGTGGCGGCAGCAACCTTTGATGGAATGAACACCATTATTATGGTGAATGAAACGATTCCTCTATCAGCAACACCTACTGGCACGTGTACAATTCCTTTGAATGTGTGTGCGGGTGAGACACTTCCACCACAGACAACGATTTTCTTTGATCCAGACGTATCACCAATCGCCATCCGTAGTCCTACCGCACCACCAGCGTCGGTGGTGGGTCGCTATTGGGTCGATACCGACGACAATAGTGTGTATTGTTGGAGTGGACTTGCTTGGATACCATGTTCGCCAATTGCAAGTGGTACTCTTTCGCTTCAAGAGCTTCATAGCATTCTTCGTCGAGACACAAACTGTGTTTGCTATGGTGATTACGGTTGGGATTTGGCTTTGTGGGACGACAGTCCACCGGGTTGGGAAGCGTTCCTAACGCCACTTTCACAACCAACACAGGCAGCTTGGATTACGATGAACGGTACACCAGTTCCATTGGACTTGTGGCTCGATACAACCAATGATATTTTGTTTCAGTTGGCACCAGCAGTCTACACGATTACTGATGTTGTTCCAGGATCTAGTTTGTGGGTAGTCGGTGGAGATCAAACGGCTGCTTTCACAGCTGGCACAAATTTTGCAGTTGTTGGCAACACAGGTATTGGAACGGCAGGATTCACCGTTGTTTCGTCTGTGTATGTTCCCGTTGACCTCGAAACACAGATCACTGTTAGCGAAGTAATTCCTGGCACGGCCACAAACGATGGCAGTGCGTATGTTTGGATTCCAATTATTATTGATTGGACGGTTTTTGTTGGTGATATGTTGGTTGGTGATGTGTTGTGGGATCTTGCAACAAGCTGTTTCAACGCTCTTCAAGAACCAAATCAATGGACACAGCAGAATAAGTGGGTTCACAAATCCCACCTGACTTCATTTGCCGGTGTCCGTCGTGCACAAATTCCAATTATTGAATATGATAGTCGTGCAGAATTGAACAGTTGGACAAAAATCAATCACGTGTGGAAATATCGACCAGTAAGTTCTGGTTCATTTGAAACAGTTTCAGCTCCTCCACAGCGATTTGAATTGGAACCAATCAGGGGTTGGTTGGCAGTTGAAGATCCACCGGCAAGTAGTACGTGGTATCTGTATTTGTTTGATGAAAACATGACGCAAGCTCGGGATTATGACTACACACAAGAATTTGTTCCCGACTTTCGTTTCCTTGTTCGCGATAATGCATTCCTTAACCAGCTATTGACAGTCGATTATTCGGTCCATCGAGAAGCATTACCGACTGATCCGAGTGCTGTACAGGGTTACATGATCACAGTTGTCAAGCTTCAAGACACAGGACCCGCAATTGATGCATTCTTTGCACTGAATCCGAGTGGCGGCACAGCGACAAATAAACGTCTCGAGCCCCAAGCAACAAGTCGGGGGGATACCTGGCGTGGATATCACGTTCATTGGGTGTTGAGTCAGGCTGATGAGACGACACAAGCGGCGGCCTCACAAACAGAGAATCCAGTCTTAGCACGAGCTGTCAATGAGGGCGATCCTTGGGCGTTCGCCACACAAACATCAGTAGGACCAACGATTGTTGGCGATTATTTTCAGGAAATCACACCCACCACAGCAGTATCAACAATTCAATTGGATGCTTCGTTCCGCTTTGCACCGATTACTGAGTTTGTTGTTGTTGGAGTTATCCCGGGACCGGGCGGTATTTGGACTATCTCTGGCAACTATGCCTCGCTGTTTTCGATTAATCAATCATTCGTCATTCCAAACAACACAGGCGGTGGAGATGGCATTTATACCGTAGCGTCGGTTGCAAATGCTGGTCCAAATACTGCAATCACGGTGAATGAAACTATTCCTCCGCTAGCTGACGCAAGCGGCACAATTGAAACAGGGCGATTGCTATTTGCATTGGCTGGACAGGATCAACTGCGAGTGTTTGTTGACAATATCCAGCAGTACGGTACCTATACAGAACAAACGGCTACAGGATCACCTGATTACACAGCAATAGGCACAACAACGACAACGCTTGCGAGCTTTACATACGTCACAGGTATAGTGTTCGACGCACCGCTAGCTCAGTACGCTGTTGTGCGGATTGAGGTTGGCTCAGCATCCTTGCGGGATATGGGCTTGCAATATGTTCCTGTTCGTACAATTGAAAACGAAGCAACATTCCTTGTTGCTGCCCTCGCAGGTACACAGCCAGTATATCTTGGCATGAATGTTTACGGTGAAACGAACCAAACGAAACGAGTGCTCAATCAATATCCGTTGTTCAACGTTTATGACACGTGTACAAGCGAGGTCATTAAGGCTTCACCTCTATTTGCCTTCAAAGAAGATCCTACCCAACCAATTAATGGGGCGGTTCAGCGTCGCATCATTGTAGAAGATGGTGGACGTGAATATACATTTGAACAATTTCTCTTAGAACAGGATGATGGAGTAATTTACAGCTACCGACTGTTTGATGGTCGAGTCCAACTGAATGACTATTGGTTCAACACCGCTAATAACACACTGAAGAAATGGAATGGTCGGACCTGGCAAGAAGTAGTCGTTCTCCAAGATACGAATGACCGACTAACAGTACATCGCCCATTTGTTGGAACAACACCACCAACATATTTGGTATCAGTTGTCGGTAGTGTATGGTATGACACGAGCGCTAAAGTTGTTCGTGAGTCGAATGGTGTAGCGTGGGCAGATGTAGCGTGGCCGGAATACGACAATCCATTCAGCAGCACCACACCCGTTGGTCTGTTTATTGAAGGGACGGATCCAACACTGACCACAATTTGGCGAAGTGTGCCACAGTATACACACAATACATCCGGTCCACCTTCGACATGGACGGGTGGAGTTTACATTCCTGAGTGGGTTGATGGTGACCGAAACGTGTTGCCGGTGGGCGACCCAAATGGAGACTGGGAAATTCCCGATCAGTGGCGCCTTAACGCAGAACACCACAACAAAGCTGTGGTGAAATATAGTGAAATTGTTACACATTTTCGATCTGTTCTTGCAGCACAGCCAAATGTCTTTGGTTTTCTTGGAGGTGGGGCGAATGTTCGAACACAGGCCGAATACGATTATTCGCTTGGCGGAATAATGAAAGAACACAATGACAGTTATGATACATTGCTGTCGGCGGTAAATGAGATTGCTCTCACGCCACTTACTGTAATCGAATTTGCTGAAGACCAATATGCAAATCTGTTGCTCACAATCAAGGAATTGTATCAAAAGAATCTGTTGTCATACCTTGCTATCACATCAACAGCATCGATCATTGATCAGGCCAGCTTTATCACAACATCGGTTATTGGCGTTTATGAAGGAAATGACTTTTATGGTCAGGTTTATGTTGATACCAGTGCGTTTGACGGGGTCAACGGTATTCGACATTGGATCTCAACCATACCAATGTTTGGATTTGGGTTCAAAACAATTCCATACGTAAACATTGATGCTGATCTTGGAATCTATGAGTTGGTTCATCATGATGGACACCGATCGCACATTGAGTTTACCGTGGGTGAAGAAGATAGCTACGCACGACTGCTTGTGAATCTTCCCGACCCACGTGTGTTCAATGACACTCTTGGTAAGCTCTCTTCATCTGCACCTCCAGCAACCATGACAGCATTCCTAACGGCATTTGGAGTAGAACGAGGTGGTGTTTATTGGTACCGCACATCCGGCCCCCGCGCATTGTATCGCTTCAATATTATTGGGGCGACTCCTACCGCTCCTTCGCTTATCGGTCTTCCCGACGGAGTCTACTATTGGGATACAGCCCTTACGCAATTGTTTATCACAAGTGGAGGTCTGTGGGTAGCTGTTGGTCTACCGGGAGTGATTTCACCCGCTTGGCAACAGGTGGATATGCGTGAATTGTTGACAGACGTTCTGTTGGAGGTTGAGAATAGATTGTATGCCGTAACACCTGTTTACGACGAACTTGTGTTTGACTTTGATTCGTTGACGCCAACTGTCAGTGAACAAGCATACTTTGATGAGTATACTGAAGAACAGTTTATGGCTTTTGTTAATGAGCGCCACATTCGAGCACCGTTCGAAAATGTTGGATATACACCAACGAACGCCTTCACGTGGAACTATATTAATAGCACAATCACAACGCCACCAACCGGCGCGATTTCGCCCGACCGTGCTGCCTCATGGCAGGAATTGTATACTCGGTGGTATGGAACGCCATATCCACATCTTGAGCCATGGAAACTTCAAGGCTATACAGATAAGCCATCGTGGTGGGATGCTGAATACCTAGACCTATCAGGCACACGTCGTTGGATTTACAACCATAGCACCACAACCGGTATGTGGGAGAACATTCGTGTTGGTCTGGTCCCACTACCATACGACCTACCTGATGGTACGCCAAGCACAGCAGTGCCAGGTGAAGTGCGTACGTACAATTACTTCTCGGTCAACATTGCTGACACAACTATTGCGGGCAATTTCAATCCTGATGATTTGCTACCTCCATATTACAGTACGGTATCAATTGTTGTTCGTTCGTTGTTTACAAGCCTGGCGGCGGAGATTGTTGCACCTGGTGCAAATTATGTTTACGGCGACGGTGGTCCAGTTGAATGGCTGTGGACTGTTTCTGGAGAGCATGTTTACGACCCATTGGTAATTGCCTTCCGTATGCAGCCGGTTCGATTCTTGCACTATACGTTCGGTCCACAATTTACTCGCGTGAATAATCTTCAGGTTGAAACGGCTCTGTGTCAGATCTACAGCCACGAAGACGTGTTATTCCACGGCGACCTCTACACTGGTGATCAGTCGTATTTGGTACGAGGGCTGAATCAGTGGTATGTCAACTACAATCGCTACGTTGGCTATGATACAAACAAAGAATTCCGTGTACTGTGGGCTCAGTGGGATCCATTGCTCGCCTACCAGTTTTCGGGCATTATTGACACGAGTACGTTTGAAATTACTAACAAGTATTACGATGTTGTTGCGCAAGATTACAACATCGTTCTGGCAAACATTGGCGTCATCAAAGATATGTGGATGGATGCGTTTGAAGTCACGGTGTTGAACATTCCTCCAGCAATCGTACAGTACAACAATGAATCGTCGTGGCGGTTGGAACTAGATAATTTGGCAAGCATTCCGCGAACAATCTCATATTATGACGTCAAGCGTTATCCGTTTGTTGTGGATGTCCAAACAAATACAGCAACGATTTTCCAATACAACATTCTAACAGCTCTGCCAATTGCAAAACTGTTTGAAGTTGAGGGTGATCATGTAACACAATTTACGGACGGGACCCAGTTTGATATCATCAACTCATCAAGCAATGATGGTACCTATACGGTAAGTGGCTCGGCCGTTTACGATCCATCGACCAACAGGACTCGTATTACTGTCGAAGAGACGATCCCTTCAACAAACACAGACGGAATTATCGATTTTCCAAATTCTATTCTACCGTGGGCTACGGGCCAGCTAGTTTTCGTTACCTCTTCACGGATTCTACCCGCCCCACTGGTACAAAATCAACCTGTGTATCTAGTTGTTGTGAACGGTCGCCAGTTTCGAGTTTCAGACACACCAGTAGGTGCATCAATATTATCGCCCATTCTTGCTGTAGCAACAGGGCCGATGGGAGCATTCTCGATCGCAGGGAACCAAACAGCTTATTTCCCGAGCAGCACCGCGTTTGGTGTTGTTGGCTCGACTGGAAATGATGGAAACTACACCGTTTCAACGACTTTATTCGATGGAACCAATACTGTAATAATGGTGGCACAATCAGTGCCAAACGCAACTGTTGATGGTTCTATTCAGAATGCTTCTTTCAAGTGGACAACCACTGGTAGTGGTGATTTGAATGTAGGTGAAGTTGATTCGTCATTCACGGTGTTTGGATCAGCGTCGCTTTCGAATGAGTTGTGGTATCATTTTGCCCTCGACAACACGAAAGTACGAACCTTTACACCACCTTATACAATCGCTGGTATTCAGCGAATGATTGATATTATCGACGGCTATCAAGCTTATGAAAAAGACTTGGGAGTCTTGTATAATCTTGGCCTGGCAGGAGAAGTCGATCCTGAAACAGGTCGAGCAGTAAGTTGGCAACTAGAGATAGAGCGCTTCATTGATTGGGCATTCCGGTTGCGTCGTTCACGATTGTCGTTGAGTGATCGGTTTGGCTTTGTTGTCAACAGTCTTCCAAACGATGAACTGATCTTTACAGGGCAAATTCCACAGTGGACATTGGGAACACAACTACTTGTTTCAACGACAGGAACGCTTCCTGATCCCTTGCAGGCAAATGTGCCTTACTTTTACGTTCCAACAGCAACACCAGGAATCTTTCAGCTTTCAACCTCGCGTCTGATCTCCCCGACAACGATTGTTGATCTTGTAGGTAATGGTAGTGGAACGTTGCTCATTGCACCATACAAACGTGCAACGAGTTTCCCGTCCATGGAATTGAATCCAGCACGCAATAATATTTGGATTGATACACCACAAGGTGTTCTAGCAAACGTCATTCAAGGTCCATATGCTGATATTCGCGTACAGCAGACGATTTTTGACCAGTATAGCCGTCCACTAACGCCAGACAAACTACTTGTCTATCGTCAAGACAAACAGAATCGTGTTTCGATTCGTGCTGCGATTCCAAACGATGTCGTTCCACCTGCAATTTCCTTGGCGGACCCATACAATTATATCCACATGGGTGGAGCACACTTCTTCCTTGAGGGATATGAACATATTGTCCTGTTTAACGACTACACGGTCGGTAATCAGATTATCTACGACCAATTCTTTGGTCTGCAAACACAGCGATTTGGGGTGGATTATTACGAAAAGAATGACTATACGTTGCGTCCGACCTTGGGCGGCTACTACTTGCTGAGCAATAAGTTCTACCGCAACATTGAAGGTCAGACCACAGACATGCGGAAGTATTACGATACGTATGACCTAAATGAAAATACAGAAGTTGCGCGCCGTTCACGTAGTCTACTTGGCTACCGCGCTGGACAAAGTTCATTCTTGGATCTGTTGAATACGAACTCGAAGACACAATTTGTCTTTTATCGTGGAATGATTCAAGCCAAAGGTTCGATTAATTCTGTCAAGGCCTATGTTAATTCACGACGCTTCGTGGACGCAAAGATTGATGAGTTTTGGGCGTGGAAACTGGCGGATTTTGGTGACTCGCGACCAAAAATTTATCCAGAGATTAAGCTCCTGGCAACAGATGGTTTGCTAGATGATGTCCGGCTAGAATTCTTGACCGATAGTGAAGCAACTGATACCGAGGCTGTTGAGGCGGACGAAGCAAATGGCTTTCAAGTTGTTACTTTCAGCGACGAAGATCGATGGGTCGATGCTCCTGAACAGCGTGACTTGCTTGAAAATTCAATCTTGTTCTTGGATAGCGAAGTATCAACACTGACAAAAGTTTATGCATCATCTGTGATGCCACTGACAGCGCAAACAACGGTTGACTATTGGTACAATAAAACAACGGAACAGCTTCTTGTGTGGAATGGAACATCGTGGGCGATAGCCGTAAATCCGTCAATCACTATTACCGAGGTGTCTGGTGACTTTTATATCAAAGTCCCAACGTTCTGTGATACAGTTCGTGTGACACGACGTGTGCTAACGTCTTCTGGTGATCTGCGGTATTATACACCGGAATTCTTGACGGTTGAAAACATTCCTCGATCACCAATCAATCCTGATGATGATTTGTTGATGCAGCCATCGCTGCTGACCGAGCCACTTGGTAATGATGAGGTTGAGCGTACAAACTCCGAAATCATTCGTATGAGCGGCACCGGTCTTGAAGGTATCTTGTACATCTTTACAATCAATCCGGCAAAGTCGAAGAACAGTCCAGCAAAGATTATCGACTACCAATCGGAAGTAGTCTTGTCAGATGTTCCGTTCTGGCATCCGGCTCGAGGTCATCATTCACCAATTGCAATTCATAACGTTGATTTGCAACACGCAACCGATCCGGCCCTGTACACAAATACGTTAAACCCTAATGATCTATCCGAACAGCCTTGGAATCAGGCAGAACAAAATACAGTATGGCTTGAGACAAATTCACTTGGTTATGTGCCGTATTACGACGATATTCTGTTCCCAAACATCAATGACAGGCTTGTTTCTTGGGGCCGTTTGGCAGACTGGAGTGAGGTACGCGTCTACCAATGGGTTGAGACCGATTTGACCCCTGAAGAATATACAGTAGCGGCCGCCGATCAGGTTGGTGATGACACAATTGCATCCAATACCAAGACAACGGGCACTCCGAAACTAATGTCTTTCCGTCGTGAGCGTACGCCGCTGAGTGCCACACCGACGGTTGGTACACAGGATCTTGTTGTTGCAAATACATTTGATGTTGGTAATCAGGTTTTGTTGACGACCAGTGGTTCACTTGTCATTTCTCAAGCAGGTGTTTTTGTAAATACAGAATTGTTTGGTGCACTTCAATCATCGATGACGGCAATTATTTCTTTGACTAACGTTGCTGGGACGCTTGATGAGCCAAGTACAGCAACTGCGACAATTTATGACACACCGACTGTTCAGCCAAATACAGCGACGGGCTTGGTTGCCGGCACGTATGGTTTCAAGGTGAACTTAAACGGCGCAGGTGCAATTGAATACGCCGTCATCATCCCAGGTCCAACAACGACTATTGAAGAGTTGGCAACCCTGATGAATACAGCTTTGCTGGGTGTGGGTACAGTCGAAGCACAGAACAATGCCATCATCATTACATCTTTGCCACTTGAATTGCCAACAACACTAACAACAGTTTTGGCAACGGGAACAAAATATTTCGTCGTGTTTGGCACAACAACTAGCGCTCTTCGCTTGAGTGATACCGCAACTGGAACATCGTTCACATACACAACGGCAGGTATTGGTAATCTACAAGTCGTGCCAGTATTTGTTGCTGAAGACTGGGTACGGAAGCCGGTTGTATCACAGAAAATCCTTCCAACCATTGAGGGCTATCCCCTATCAAACCCAACCTTTACGCTTGATGGGGCACTGTTTGCGGAGAATGATGTTGTGAATGTATATGTTAATGGTACATTGGCAGACGAAGGCCTAATTATTGATAGTTCGTTGCAGATCGTAACAGAACTTGGTTTAACGGTCGCTGATATCGTTGTCGTCGCTCGTCCAGTTCCAGTATTAACACCAGAGCAACTCGCCTTCGACCCAGACACCGAAGACGATGGAACAATTAACGTCCAATATAAGGAATCGACCGAGTTTACAGTACGTGCTATCACAATTGATGGCACAGATCGAACATTGTACTATTTTTGGGTTGAGAATCGATTGAATCGTGAAATCGGTGTGCAGAACAACTTGGCACCAATCCTTGTTGGCCAACAACTGACAAGCATTCCAACGCCTTACTTGGTAGTTCAGCGCCCACAAGACGATCCGTACCTTGCAGAGCGCTTTGGTTATGGTATTATCTACGATAGCTCTTACAGCGTGCCGTGGATCTATGATCAGTTTCCGGCCGTTCCCGTCTTTTATCGTCAGGCTATTTTGCGTCGAGCTGCTGACTATATCACAACCGATGATCGTTATGAAGTTCGATTTACACGTGATTTTACGCTTCGAGACACATTGGAGGACCGCGTCAATCTGAAAGATACACACCAGGAATGGTTATTGATTCGTCGGTCACAGGGATCGAATATTGACCGAACGCTGTGGGATCGTTTGACAGAGGCCCTGATTGGATACAAACTAACTGATCCAAGCATCCTCGTCCCATCACTCGAGCGTACTTTGTACGACGAAGTCGCGGGAACGGACACACAATACGGCTTGGATGAGAAGCAAGCAATGACGTCAGGAACACTGTCACTCGACACGGTTCTCACCTATTTGGAAGACCCGAATAACGATTTCTATCCAATTGACATCAATTCATTCTTTGCAACGTATTCCTTTGATACACCGGCAAATATTGCGACGGCAATGGATGCGATATATAACACATTTAACTCATTGCACGTCAACAATATCTGGTTTAACTGCCTAGAAGATGGCTTCTCGGTGAAATCTAAATATAAAGAGTTCTTCAAGACGTCATGGGTAGCACTGCATGGTATTCGTGTGCTTGAAATTGCAGGTATTTTTGATGACTAGAGCCATAAATACACACGCAATATAAATACACAAACAGGGGAACCTATGGGTAAAAAATTAACAACAGAGCAATTTATCGCTCGAGTTAAACAAAAGCACGGCAACCGCTATAACTATTCTTCAACGGTGTATACAGGAGCTGATGACAAGGTAACTATTGAATGTCCTACTCACGGTAAATTTTTTCAAAGAGCAATAGATCACACAAGCGGTCGTGGGTGTGCCTTATGTAATGAAAGGCAACCCTTGACAAAGGAGCTGTTTGCTCACCGTGCGAATGAGAGGCACAATAATAAGTATTTGTATGATCGGGTTGTTTATAAAAATGTAACAACAAAGGTTAGGATTATTTGTCCAGAGCATGGTGTTTTCAAACAAACACCAACCGATCACCTACATGGTGGGTATGGTTGTCCTGTCTGCGGCGGAACCAGGAAACGAACGACAAAAGAGTTTATCAAACAGGCCAAGCAAGTTCATGGCACTTATTATGATTATTCATGCACAGCTCTTTGTGGTATGAACAGTAAAGTTAGGATTATTTGTAAAGAGCACGGAGACTTTTTTCAGCGAGCGGCTGACCATATCAACGGTGTTGGCTGTTCGGTGTGTGGAATTCGTAAACAAGGTGGTTATACGGAGGAGTATTTTCGAAATCATCCCCAAGAATGTGAATTATCAGCACAATTATACCTTATTCAGGTAAAAGATCAATTTTGTAAACTGGGAATTACAAAGAAAAAATATGTCAAACAACGGTTTCCGGGTTTGAATTTTCAAGTTGTTACTTCTACACAAATGACGTTGTATGAAGCCTATCAACATGAACAAACGTTGCTTCAAAAGTATAAGAAGCAGCGTTACAAGACAAAAACTTTGACCGAAATAGGATATACTGGTTGGACAGAGTGCTTTCCATTGTCGCTCCTTTCTACACTGAAAACAGAAATTGAAAAGGCCAACTGATATGGCAACTCGTTTAACACAAGCTCTATTCCGCGTCGACCCGACCGAAGGCTTCGTTCAGTACGTGCAAACGATTAAGCCGTACCACACAAAGATTCTTGAAGCGCTGGTTGAGTTTGTGTGGACAGAGGCCGTCAACGTTTCCGTTTGTGAGGCGTGGAGGTGGGATATGGTCTTCTCCCGCCCAATGCCGGAAGTTGTTTATGACTGCGGCTATGGCATCATTTGGGATGCTCCAACGGGATTTGCGCATACTGCCTTTACCATTAAGGGAGTCATTACAGGCGCAGGATCGTGGACAGTTGACGGTGATCGAACAGCTGCGTTTCAGCCGAATACATTGTTTGTTGTTGGACGAAACGTTGGAGGGGGTAGTGGTTGGTATCGTGTGAGTGGCCTGGGGTCGACATATAATGCTGGCCCAAACACAACAACAATTCCGATTGATACAACCGTTCCTGTTCCACCGAATTTCTGGTTGACATCAATTATTGCAACGGCAACACCACATGGTATTGCATACGTATTCGATACAGACAAGGAATTGATTCTCGATAGTAATTCAGTCAATAATTCATTTCTTGTTCAAGGAAATCAGCTTGAAAAATTCTTTGAGGGCGTCTTTATCAAAGTTGATAACTCGTATCTTAGTAAGAATAATGGTTCCTACATCGTTCATGCGTCGTTTGCAGAGGGACTAAACACACGAGTATACGTCAAGCAAATGGTACCAGCGTCAAAGCCGCTCGCAAATCCATTTGATGGTCGTATGTATCTGCATATTGAAGGTTATGACGAACCAGCTTACTGCCGCTTATTGCAAGCTCCAGATTTGCATGCAGATACATTTATTCACGAACACATTCGTTTTGAGATTGTTACTTCGCCCCGAGATGAAATTACTGGGATGCAGGTTCTTGAAAACGAACCTCGAGGATATGGTGTTTCACCGTATGGAGACAGTTATGGAACGGGCCAAAATGGTCATCCATACACAGCACCAACAACAGGCATCACACTACTTCCAACAGGCTTTGATGGTCAGGCTTTTAATATGGGAGGTTTTGACGAAACTGTTCAAACTGTCCGCCACTTCTACGGCCTTACGGTGTGATAAATACACTGGGAGAACCAAATATGGACCTATACAAAACAACAGATATCGTGCTCGCCGCCTTTTTGAAGATCCGTGGCTGTGAGATGACGGGGATTGAAAAACAGGGGCAAAAGGGTACATTCGTTTTTGCTAATGTTGACCCCGAGTTAGTTCATGAATATGACCTTGGTAAAGCTAGGGTAGAACCTGTCGCGCTCAACAATGCGATCAAACAGCTTACAACGAGCGTCAAGAGGATGGACTAACCGATAAATATGCAAGCCAACAGGAGAATTTGATGCGCGTGTTCCTACCAATTGAAGTCGATGGTCATTTGAAAGCCGTAGATGATCTCGGCAATGTTCTTGTCGACAAGCACAATGCTGTTCATCCACAAAACCTTGCTCGTGTCTTTGCTCGTTCGCTTGCAAACGAGCACAACTATTTTATCAATCGAGTGGCGTTTGGTAATGGTGGTACGATCGTTGATGCAGCGTTTACCGTCACGTATAAAACACCTAATGATGGACAACCACCGGATATTTCAACGTGGGATAGTCGAATCTACAACGAAACGTATAGTGAAATTGTTGACGAAGGTCAAGTTATTCTAAACCCAGATCTCGGAACTGATCCGGGATCAGCGGATTTAAATACAGGAACACGTCCGGGTGGCGGTGCAGTTCCGTCAAGCGATCCACCGTCGATACCACACGTTTCTGGACCCGGCGTTCGAAGTAACGAACTGGGCCTTACATCTGAAGTCATTATTACGTGCGTTCTGAACGAAGACGAACCACTAGCTCAATTCAGTTCAGACTCAAATCCACCAACGGAGAACACCGAAGAAGAATTTGTTTTTGATGAAATTGGTCTTTACACTTCGGGTGGCGCCGCCATTGCAACAAGTGGTTATCAATACATCAATGTTGGCAATCGTGTATCGACGGACGATAGCGGCCTGGTACCTGGTACAGCATACAGCTTCAATATTGCTGTGGATGGCGGCTTGCCGGTCGTAATTAGTTTTACGACACCAGCCTCGGGTGGATCTGGCACCGGCGGCGAGATTCTGTATGGGGATTTGTGTGAGGCTATTAACACGGGTGATGTTTTGTGGCTCATGACGGGAGTTTCCCCACTACCAGGTGGAGCTGTAATGACAATTACCGACTACACGGGTGGCACGTTTCCATCGATTGCAGGTGTGCAGACGTTTGGTTTCATTCGATTTGAAAGTGCAACAACAGGCACAACGTCATCGATCAACTTGGCCGGTGCAAACACAACAGCATTCCTTCCATCGCTAAATCCACCGATTGGCGGTACGTTGGAAACAGCTGTTTCTGGTTCAGCAGCAGGTGTTCAGAACAATCCAATTGCACCAACATTGGAGCGTGAACGTTTGTTGGCTCACTTGATCTTCTCACCTGTCTTGAAGGCAGCAAATCGAGTTATTACGATTACGTATACGCTGACCATCTCTGTCGCACGTACACCACCGATTACATCTTAACTAAGGAAATTAAGCCATGACCAAGTCAGCGATGGGACCTGGGCCGCTGCCGGATCTCTGAGATTGCAGTTGCTAAGCAACTAGCCGGGGGTAAGTATAATCAACTTTACCAACCGTATGCGCATCGACGAGCTCCTTTAGAGGATGTGTTCTTAGGATAAGATTATCGGTTTCTTCTGCAATGTGTTGATGAGCAAAGTCGTAGGAAAGTCCAGATTCAACATGAAATCGAAAGCATCTTTCCTTCCAGTCTTCGAGACACTGTTGCGTTTCTTCAGCTGTAAGAAAGACTTCGTCAAGAAAAATTGCACATTCGGTCGACGGAATATATCGACGGATTCCGTTCGGGAAGTGTGTGTTGTATGTCAGAAAATAGACATTACCAGTGGCTATTAGTCGATCTATCGACCACCAAGCGAGTTCATTCAGTTTCATTGAGTTTGGTCTCAACAGCAGAAACCCACTTGGCCTTTTCTGGGTCGTGGCAATCAGGCTGATTCATTTCGATATCAGCCTGATATGCGACTTTGAGGAGGTGTTGGAAGTCAACCCAGCGCTGTGGTGTCCAAACGTCTAGCGGTAGACTTCGCCCGAAGTCATAGACAACACTTACTGTACACATTACTTCTTAGGTGTTAGAGCAGCTAGTGCGGCTTGTTGTGCTTGTTGCGTTTCAGCATCCGCTGCAGCTTTTTTGCCTTCGTCAAATGTGATAGTACCTGTTGCTGGCATACCAACCTGACCTGACTTAGGATCGAGCAGCTTGCCGCTTGGTGTTAGCACTTTAACATACTGGTGAAAATACGCAAGAGCGTTCATACCATTGCCGAGTGTTTTCTGAGCCATCAGATCCCAAAGCTCAAAGTTGCGAGCGTTGCGATCCCGTAGCAGCTGTCCAAGACGTGTACGATCGATTGCGTCAAGGTGGTTTGTTGGAAACATCAGTTTGTTGCCCTGAGCGTCGGTTCGAAGAACGGCACACTCATGGAGAACGCCATCAGAGTTTAGCTCAATCCACTCCATGTGTGGATGTGTCGGTGATTTAACTACTTTCATGGTAATCTCCTTTGTTAGTTTACCCTTACGGATATTTACAGCAGAAATTACAGGTCATCCCAATCGAAAACAGGGTTAGTTTATAAAGACGTCGGGGGAACCGGCCGTGAAAGCACCATCATGACAGCTAGGAGGACAACAGTGAACGCTGTGAAGGTCGCCTACGCGTGCAAGAGGGAGATTATTGGCAAAGACATTCGGGGAAGCCGTGACAACAACGGCGGGCGGAAAGCACCCATGCCCGGTTGTTAAGTCGGTAAGACGAGCGTGTGGAATACTATTTGCAAAAACGTTTGGGCTTCCCGTGGCTTGTGTATCGCCGTCGCTATAAGGGTCGCCAATTCGGGTTGCTGCTGGCACGATAAATCTCCTGTTTTGAATAAGTATTTACAGGAGCGTTCGATATGTTCGAGAGCATTTTACACGGTATTATAGCGTTTTTCGCTGCCATCCCATTTTCCAAAGCGACCTGGCTCGTACTTGGTATTCTTGGCTTCTTTGTGTGGCTATTTCGCAAGGCTCAAAGAGACCCCGCAAGCCCAATCGATTGGGAAGATCTGATTGTCGACGACATAACAGGGAAGACATCTCCCTACAAAGTCGGCTATCTTTTAGGACTGATCGTCGGCACCTGGGTAGTAATCACTTACGCTGACAGTGGCAAGCTGGACTTTGATATTTTTGGTGTGTACCTTTCGTACCTGCTTGGTGGTGCTGGCTGGACTGCCTTTATGAAAATGAAAGCAGCCAACGGCAACAACGGTAATGGAGGTGGTTATCGTCCTGGTGGTTACGGCGGCGGTTATCGACGACCACCACCAAAACTAGACGATGATGACGAAGAATTAGATGACGCATTGCCGCCACACGAGAAAAAATAATGGCGGGGTGTCTTACTTGCGGGCGTCGGTCCAAAGCAACTCAACGTCGATCATTACCAATGAGACGAGCCTCTACGCCCATTGGTAATCGTTTGTCGCGGCGCGGAACTCTTCTGAAACGAAAACGTTAGGGAGTAAAGCACGCACGTCTCGATCGCGGATGCTGACGAATGTAGCATAATGTACGGGATTACCTGTGCTCTTTTCGATAAAATGCCCCGCTCTGTACGGATTATAACTGATCGGAATTCCAAAGTCGTGAACCGCGTCCCATGACTTTGCAATATTACTGGCAGTATATCCCGCTAACAAAGTTTTTTCGTCGACGAGGCGCGTCACGTATCCTCGAACGTCGAGAACCTCACCAACGATTCCGGCATGAACGTTTTTTCGTTTGTGGGCTAGAATACGTTGGCGACCAGCTTCACTGACGCGAAAGTCAGGAGCGGCGATGAGTATGGATGTGGCGTAGCCAACAACCAATCCTTTGTTCCGGAGCGAATACGTCCAGCCTTTTCGGTTAAGATTACGGTAGATAAACGGTCTCATTGATTGGGCTCGTGAACAGCATCGACCCATCCACGGCCAGTATACATGAACATCTGTCCGAGGCCGGTGTGGAAGAACGTTGAGCCAATTGGTATGTCTAGCCACACACGAACACCATTCGATAGGTCGCGAAATTGTTTTGGGACTTCTTCACCCGTAATGTGATGTGCACTAAAGTTGAACATTGGGAATGTACGGACAATAGAAATAGCCAGTGTCGTGGGCTCCGCCAAGCATGAAGACAAGAACACCGTTTTCCAACCACACAAAGTCTCCGGTGCCTTTGTAGCCAACGAGAATATTCTCTTCTTTGTTTGTTGTCATTTGCTTAGTAGGGGAACAAATTGATCAATTTGCTTTGCAATATTGTCCAACTTGTATTTACCCAAGAACTTCAACAGATGGAAATGTGAATACTTTCGCTCCAATGCCTCTGCTTCCACAACAGTCTTTTCGATTTTGACGCGAATTGGGTCGGGTTGCTGGGCCAAGTCCATAAGGAGAATGTTCTCTTCGTACAGATCTTCAACCATGAATTCAGTCTTGGTTTTGGGGTCAGTCCACAATTCCTTCATCATTTGAACCCGTTCAAATGGATCTGTGTAGGCTTTCTCGATTCGTTTTGCACCAACACGTGGAAGTGCAGATTGAATGTTGTCAGTCTGATGATCGCCACGAACACAATTAAAGAATACGAAGTAATCAGCATCGTTGTTGTATTCTGCCAACGTAAGCGGCTTGTCTGTTGCGGGGGAAATGATTGTTAGCTGTGGGTGGCGCAAAAGCTGCAAGAAATCCTGGTCGCTACTGATCAGTACGATTTGATCTTGTGGATGCAGTTGTACAAAACCAGCGATCACGTCGTCTGCTTCGAGTAAATCTGCTGCAAGCGTAATGATTGTTGAGTAGTTTGTAATCAATGTCTCAAAGTCTTTAAGATGTCCACAGAAGCGTTCGTACTTTGCTTGTTGACCCGGCGACATATCTTTGCGGCGATTGCCTTTGTATGGTCGCTTTGAGATGCAGAGATCGCTAGCTGTATAACTCTTACGCCAGCTTGACCGATCAAACGCCATAACGACTCGATCAGGCTTATGCTGTCGAAAGTATTTGTTCAGCGTCATCAGTGCAGAGTGCATTGCGAGGCCTGCGATCGTATCATCACTCTCGTCCTTGTGAGCAAAGAACGTGCGGTACAGCATATTGGAGATATCAAAAACTAGATATTTCATTCGAAATCCGCAATCTTGCCCTTTTGAGATGCGTGTTCAACGACATTCTCCTCGAGTTTTTCCAGAAGGTCTTCGTATAGAAATGCGACATACTTCCGAACGATGTCTTCGTCGTTGGCACCTTTCAGTCCATTGTCCTTCAAGTATTGGATGAAGGCCTCATTCCAGTCTAGGCCGATTGCGATTCCTTTGACTTCATCAAATCCTTCGCTCGTAATCTTAATCCAGGGATCGGTTGCATCGTACTTGGCTTGTTCTTCGATTTCTTTCTTTTCAAATCCTTCAACCTTTGTACGGAGTTGTGCGTTGTCGTGTCGAAGGATTGCATTTGCCTCTTCCATTCTAATTAGACGATTGGCAAGCTCATCAAAACGAGTATTGAGACGCTCTTCAAGAGTAGGTCCTTCCGGTGGTCGTTGTGTTGCTTGTAAAAAACTAAACATTCCCATTGTTATGTCCTCGGTGGTATGTACAAATCCAGCTTGTTTACAACGACTTTAATCATGCCTTTTGATGTTAAGAAGAAGTCGCCGTCAGGGCACTGTTTGAATAGTGTCAACAGGTGTTTGACAGGATATCTATGGGCAAACTTCGACGGCATTCCAGTCGCACCCTCGAGTGTGTAGGAACTGGCGAATGTGTGGACGAATGTATCTTTGTTAATGTCTTCCATTTTAAACGACACCCCATCAACTGGGTCACCCACAAACTCGATCTCATCCGCTTTCATTGCGGAAGCACCCTTGGACATTAGGAGAACAGCTTCGGGTGTCAGTGTGATACGATATTTCACAGTGTCATTCAGTGTTTTAGGAGCTGCAATCGTAGCAGGATTTGCACAACGATAATCAATCTTTACACCCTTACCTTTCATCGTTAATGCTCGTGCAAATTCTTTTGCGTCGTCCAGAGTCGCTTCAATTTCAACATTGTCGCAACTCTTTGCGATCTGGTAGCGCGACATGAAAATGTCGATTCGATTGAGACCAATCGAGCGAAAGGGAAGAACTGGAACGTCGTGGTCTTGGAAGATTACAACGAGGCGATCATCGTCAACTGCTCGAATTTTGTCCGGTTCGATGATGACGCTATCGATATGAACGAGAAGGGCCGTCTCAACAACGTTTTGAATATATGCGAGGGTAAATGGGTCGAGTTTCATTTGTTATCCTTGTTCTACTCACCATTTTCCTCCTTTTCGCTGTCTGCGTCAAGAAGTGCAACAAGATCGTCAACAGACGTTGGTGTAGTGCGCGGTGAGCCATCCTTCTCCAGCTCGAAGACTTCTGCTTCGCCTGAAAGATTCAACCATACAGCAACAATGTGTCGATGGCAAAACTTTCCTGGACCTTCATAACATAGCAGGATCGAACCCTCGGGAAGAGCATCAACGACAGCGCCCGGGGTTAGATGACGTTGTTTTAATTCTTTCCCGTAACGGCGAGTGTATTCCTGCGCATTGATTGTGCCACCTTTGATATCACGAAGTAACTCCCACGACGGAGCCAAAGAACGCATTCGTTTTCCCTTATAGAAGAACGGTTCTTTTGCACTAATTGATACAGCTTCTGGTCGTTTCCCTGAACGGGAATAGTATGACGTGTATAGGCGCTTCATTTGCGTTTCTTGATCGGTTTCTTCGGCGGTGCCGGTTTCTTTGGCGCTTCTCCCGTCTCCACCCAATGCTTGATGTTTGACGCATCAGCAGCCCGAGCTTCATTACTAATGGCATTGAGCAACACGACGATAACCTTTTTCACGCCCATTGAAGTCATCATTACAACACAACGGCCGGCATCCTTGATGTAGCCAGTTTTCTGAACTTCGATAGTCCAATCAGGCTTTCGAACAAGGCCGTTCGTGGTACCAAAGCCAACCTTTTTGGCTCGCTTTTTACTATACGTTGTCATCTCAAATTGAGTCGATGTACTGAAGTCCTTAACGAGAACGTAATCACTTGAATGTCGAACGAGAATGGCAAGGTCTGTGGCGGTTGAGACGTTGTCATTACGCAATCCAATCGAATCGACGTACTTTGTACTGTACATTCCAATCATTTGTGCTTTGTGGTTCATCGCACCCACAAAAACATCAACCCCACCTGGATAAGTGCGTGCAAGAGCAGCGGCAGCGCGATTTTGGGAATTCATTAACGCCAGATGGAGTAGCTCCGCTCGAGTGAGCTTTGCACCAACTGGTAATGAACGGCTCGTTCCACTATCCGCTCGTGTTGCCTCAACATCCTCTTGTGTAATTACGATTTCTTCCTCGAGATCAAGACGAGCATCGAGAATAACAACAGCTGTCATTAGTTTTGTAATCGAGGCGATCGAACGGATGTCTTCTGCGTTTTTCTCGATGATTTTTTCACCTGTCTCAGCATCGATGACAAGTACAGATTGAGCATTTAGAGGGAACGGCGGTTGTTCGTCGGCCTTTGCCTTACCAGCAACAAGCCAAAGAAGCCCTGCCATTGCCGCAGCCAAGAGAACAAATTTGCCAATGGACCAAGCGCAATAAACAATTCGCGGATACATCATTCCTCCTAGCCAAAAAGATCATCAAACAACAAATCTTGTTTCGTTGGTGTTCGCTTTCCTATTGCTTTCAAAATGTTTTGGAGTGGATTGTCAACTAATCGTTCAATGTGAGCATCGTAGTCAATGTCAAAATTTTCTAGGAACCACGGTGGCACAACTTCAATGTCGGTTGGAAGAGCAATACTTTTGAATTTCGAACCGCCGAGTTGATGAAGTGCATCGAGGTAAAAGACCTTGATTTTCATGTCATTTGTGATTGGTGGACTGATCTTATCTCCGTACTCCTTCAAACATTGATTGTAATGAATTGCTGCTGCCACGTGGCCGGGCAGACGCGTATCTTCACCGAATTGTCGATATTGCCTCTCATAATCTTCAATACCATGAATTCCCTTGGGAAGTCCAATTTGCATCACATCCTTTACAGCGCGCAGCTCATCTTTGTAATTGACAACCTCTCTAGCCACAGTTTCCCACGAGCTACCCTTCAGATATCCCGCAACAAACGCATTAAGTCGATCAGCGATAGGACGTGGCAATGTGGTCTTTTTTGTGTCAAGACCCATGACCTTCATACTATCTGACGGTTTACCCTCCTTGTCAACAACATGCAATACATAGCGTTTCTTATCAACTAAAATCCCACGGTCCGATATGATCTCTCTACCGACTTTAATCACCTCATCGAAGCCTTCATTACACAAAAAAGTCTGTTGTAAGAATGCTTTATATGACTCGTTGACCTTTTTCGCAACTGCATCTGCAACTTTGACAGCGTCTTGGACGTTTGTACAATGTGTTCGGAAATATGTGCTATCAGTGTTGTGAACAAGTATTTCATTCGCATAAAACAGATGAGTATCATTAACTTCAATATCATAGACGTATTGTTCTCTTGGGGGCAGAGCTTGAACTTTTAAACATTTAGCAAATGAAAGATTGTATCGTGTTTCTGCTTGTTTTTTCCGTCCCTCATTCCACTTCTTTGTTTTTCGTGGTTGTATAAATCCTACCAAAGAGTAAAAGTCTTTTTGATTTCTAATTGTAAGTCTTGTTGAAAATGTTCCCGTTGGTTGCCCGTTATAGGAATTGGGTGTGTTTTCTGTAAACCACGTTGATGATATCCCACACAACAGCAATAATCTATGAATGTCTTTAATGTGTTGCTCGTTGACACTTGCAAGGCCAACAACCTTTTGATTATTTGACCAACCATCAGCAGAAAACCAACCACGCAAAAAGGCACAAATATTTTCAGTGGTGTCAGTAAATAACCAACGTGGAATAATCTTTTGGTTTTCTTCGTAGAGATGTTTTCGCAGCGTTTTGCGAAGCTTTACAGAAGAAATTTGAATATCGTGACCGTTTGGCTTAACATACCACGATGAAATCCAACCATCTTCCTTTAGAGGTTGTAAAAGATTCGAACAAACGACATTTAAATCCTGTCTTCCAACTGAAAGTAATGTTCCGCCCGTTTTAGTTTTATCTACATAACCATCGCCCATAACATAGCCCATTAATGTATAAAGATGTTTTGAATAATCGGTTTGACAAGTTCCTTTAAAGGGAATGTAGGGAAGAGTTAGTAATGATGAACAAATGTTAGTTGGTTTTGTTTCTTGCAAAAAATCTCCTGACGTTTTTCTCTGTTGGGTGTTTTTGTATGTTATTAAAGAGTGGTCTTCAGTCAAGTCCACATATTGACGATTTGTAATCCACACGCGATATAATTGTTTGGTTGTTTTATGACGCATCACGTATTTAATTGGTCTAAAACACGTTTGTTTTGTTTCTTTATCGTAAGTAAGCGCTTGTTGGTCTTGTAAGAAACAATATTCTTTCTTGTCAATTTGTTTATTGGTTGCTGTAAATAAACTTTCAATCGTTCTTGGACCTTTAACTGTCTCTATCAAAGTATCACCAGCAACACTGTCGCCATATAGAACCGATTCTGCCATAAAGCGACCGTTGAACACTGGTCCACCTAATGCAGCCGCATCAGCGACACCAGCTTCACTAGCACTTTTCGGTGTATCATATTGAGGAAACTCAACATTATAATTGCCGTCAAGAATTTCAGCAACTTTTCGACATTGGTGTCGTAGAATCATGCGGCCAGTCCCAGTTGTACTCTCTCCCATCCGAAGATCGTAGAAGCGGAAATACAAATTGGTGAGCGCCCCGTACAGTGAGTTCAATTTGATCTTGAACACATACTGGAGACGATCATAATAGTCAGCCTTATCGTGATCATCTGCAGCTTCAGCTTCCTTCTTCATCGCTTGATATTTCCGTCGCATCGCATACCATTCGGCAAGAATTGTCGGAATGATTCCTTGTTCGTTTTGATCAAATACCGTACCAAATCCACTGACGGCCCACTTTCGTTTCTTCAACCAGTCTCGAAATTCATCACCGGACATTACTACGACCTCTCCCGTTTCGAGTGTTAAATGAAGCTGAGCAAAAGTCCCCTTGGCAATTGCTTCGGTTGCTTTTTCCTCTTCACGAAACTGACCACGAAGTGTTTCCGGGGAGATATTGATAGCTCGAATAGCACTTGGATACAGAGAGTTGATATCGATGGAAGCAATGAATTCATGCAGTCCAACTTGTGGATATAGTACAAGCGCTCCTGCAATTTGTTGATCAACGGCTGGTGGCTTTGCATTTTGTACAACACGTTTCAACACGTGATGACAATAGTTAATGATAGCAAACTCTGCTAGTTTCAAAGTGCCCGTGACGTGCTCGAATAATCCGGTTGAAATGTGATACATTTGATTTGCAAGCTCGATGTAGCCAAGCTTTTGTTCGAAACCGTGCAGAATTTCAACATCTCGAATGTTGTATCGTGTGAAGAACCCGTAGTTCTTCCGATACAAATCATGTAATGAGCCTTGATATTCCAACTTTGGAAGTCCCAGACCAACCTCTTGTTCGATTGATGCTAGTTTGTATGATGGTTTATCAGCTACTTCGTATTTTTTGTATAGTAATTGATAGTCAACACGGATTCGACCTTCAAGATCGATCGTATCACCAAGTTTCTTTCGTTCTCCTGTTTGCACATCAACAATAGCTTTGGAGAACACTTCGCGCCAGGTTGGCTTGCAACCCCGAAAATCGAGTTTTGAAAGCGGAATCTTGTAGCGCTCCATGCGCTTTGCGATGTATGGCATATCGAACAAATCACTGTACCAACCAGAAAGAACGTCAGCATCACTAATCTCATCAATCATCTTGTTGAGAAGTTCGAGTTCATTTTCACAGACGTGTAGTCGAAGTTTATATGTTGTTGGAATAGGTACGTCCTTGCCGATTTCTTCAAGTAGTCGTTCGGTTGTCCATCCTGCTTCTGGTGGAACGGTGTAGACAACCAATTCATTGCTCCATTCGTGAAACATAGCAATTGAACTAATGGGAGCATAGGGATTTTGAACGCCTGCGAAGCCCAGTTCGGGGTTATAATCAACCTCAATGTCTAGAAACGTGATATGAAGCTTTGGTGCTGGTTTGGCATAGTATGCCATTGAAAGAACGCGTTGTTCTGATGCGATGTCACTTTCGTACAAAGTGTGTCCATTGCGTTCGTATTCTTGACGTTTGTTGTAAAAATCGCTTTTGCTAATGCATTCAACTCTGGAAACTCGATCTCCATAAATCGTTCGATACTTGCCATTGACGTTATCAATGTAGAAATAGTGCGGTGCCGGGTAAACGACTTCTGTTCGGCCATTCTCGTCTCGCTCCCAAACGATGACGTCCTCGTTTTTCGTGATTGCAGAAATATAACTCATTCATTCTTCTCCTAGATACAAGATTTTACGCCGGCCCACCAGAAACGACAACGTTTACCCAGCATCTTCAATAAATACCCTTACGCATTTTACTCGGCGGTTTTCAAGGAGAAAAATTATGTCGAACGCTGTTCCTATCAAAGGTGAAACAGACAAAGAACTGGGTGCTCAGTTTGCGCCTCTTTCTGTTTCCGCACAGCTGATTCCAAATCTCACGGTAAGCATTCGTGCAGGTTCATTCTGGAATGCTGATAATGAAGTTGTGGAATTTCCAGGTGGTAATTCACCGGCAATTGCAGCTCCAGGTTCCCTAAATCGTTGGACATTGGTCTCATTGAACGCAGCTGGTTCCGTTGTACTAACGCACGGCACATCATCAGCAGCACCAGCCATCCCAGCTCCACCAACAGGCAACTTGCCATTGGCGGCTGTATATATGACCTCAGCAACTACCCAAATTACTTCTGTGGTAATCATGGATGTACGTCCTCAGAACCGCGTTGTTGCTGATCCAACAGCAGCACTTGTTGACTACCCAACGTTTACAGATATGAACAACGCTCTTGCGTTGAAAGCAGACGTTGACGGTACACCAAACTCACAGTTCTACATGAACAAGGGAGCAGCAGGTCCTGCAAACGCACTGTTCTCAATTGATCGTGGCGCTTCAGTCGATGTTTCGATTCGTTGGAATGAGGCAACAGACAAGTGGCAGTTTACAAACGACGGCACAACGTTCGTTGATATGGCATCGGTTTCTGGCTCATTCATGCCAATTCAAGGTGCAGCTGTTTCTGGTAATGTTGGCACATTCAACGGTGTTGGTGAAATCATTGACAGTGGTACAGCTCTAACAGCCCTAGCAACTGATGTAGAAATCGCAACAAAACTTGATGATTTCGTAGGTGTAAACGGCAACGTGGTCGTAGTTGCGGGTCTTGGTACAGCGCTAGCAGATGGTGGTATTGCACTTTCAGCTCTTGCAACAGATGCTGAAGTTGCAGCTCTTGATGCCCTCGTTGTTCACCTCGCTGGCACAGAAACAATCACAGGCACCAAAACGTTCTCAGCAGCACCAACATTTGCAAATGCAGGTAATTCGTTCATCAACTTCACAAAAGGTGCAGCAAGCGATGCGGGTATCCACGTCGATCGTGGCGTAGACCCATTTGCACTACTCGAGTGGGATGAAACAACGGACCAGTGGATTGCAGGCGTCAACGGCTCAGCATTCCCAATTCTTACAGCCGAGAACCTGGCACTTGATGATCTAACAGACGTAGTTCTTACTGCACCAGCAACAAACAATGTCCTACAATACAATGGTACAGACTGGGTCAACACAGCCAAGATAACACTGGCGGCTGGAACAGCAGCACTTCCTGCATACACGTTTGCATCAGATGCAACCAAAGGTACGTACGACAGTGGCGCCGGTCGAGTGAGTATCGCAATTGCGGGTGCCGAAAAAGTTCGTTTTGACGCTGGTGGTGTAACGACATTTTCCGGCTACGCACAAGGCGGTGTTGGTGGCATGGCTCTGTGGCACACAGCAACTCCAGCAGTCGGCGTCACGCTGGCTGCCGGCAACGTTGCAATGACTAATGGTGCAAACTCAATTACAGTTAGCCCGGTAGGTGTTGCGTTCACAGGCACAGTAACACTGCCAGGTGGTGGTTCACCCGTAGCAACAACACGTGCTATTAATACGACTGTCGGTGATCTAACAGGTGGTGGTGATCTTTCAGCCGATCGTACATTATCGCTAGCAACAACAGCAGTCATTCCAGGTGCATTCGGCTCAGCCACAGCAGTTGGTACGTTTACGGTTGATACGAAGGGTCGTTTGACAGCAGCTGGTGCCACACCAATCGCGATCCTCGGTGGACAGCTCACGATTGCTGGAACGAGCGGTAACGTTGTATCGTTGAACGGTTCTAACAATCCAGTTGACAGCGGCATTGAAGCTGTTGACGTATTCTTAAGGGACGGCTCTGTTCTAGCAGTTGATCCGTTCGATATGAATGGAAACGGCTTTTACAATGTCGTCTTTGTAGACGGCAAGAACGATAGCACTATGGCAATTACTGCTGGAACAAACGGGGGTGGCACAACGAGCGGTAACAACGTGTTCGTTCGTGGTGGCCCAGCTGTAAACGGCATGGGTGGTGGCGTATTGCTCTTCGGTCGCGACGGTGCTGGCGTAGATCAGGATGGTGGTAGTGTGCTGGTGTTCACGGGTGCAAAAACTGGTCTTGGTTCTCCTGGCTACTTTGAAGTCGGTACTCCTGCAGGTCAGTCGTTGAAAGTCACGGGCGTTGGTAACGTTGTCCTAGGTTTGACAACAGATCCAATCGCAGCAACTGATGGTTTCCCATATATTCCGTTCACAACAACGGCTGGTACACCATCAGGCACACCAACAGCAGTAGCTGGATTTGCACCAATGATCGCTCAGGACGATGGTGGTGTATTCACACTGTGGATCTACATGAGTGGTGCTTGGAGGGCTGCAACTCTTGTGTAATTTCCTGTTCGGGACGGGAAAGAGGCCGGCGAAAGTCGGCCTTTTTATTTGGCATTATCCGTGAACGGTGATCGTGTCGTATAGCACTTTGACTTTGACCATGCGATACTCAGTCGCATCGAGCCCATCAACTTCAAGAGACGGGACATAACAGTTGTGCATGGTGTAGTACAGATCAGGAACTATGCAAATGAATTTTGGAGCAAGTCCTTCACGCTGGCCTTCCATCTGGTCCTCCAATAGACGAAACAGCGTTGATGTTGGTTCATCAATGGAGCAAGGGTCGTCTTGGACCAGACCAAAGGTAATTTCAACTGGCTCGTACGTGTGTCGTCCCGGAAGCGTAATACGACCATTGTATTGCTCAATCTCAACCATTTCTATGGAAACGCGCGGTACGCTAACGCCCAAAACGTTAAATCGACGATAGGTCATAAGCTGACCTAAGTGAAGGAAGTCGATAATCATTCGTATGGGAGCTCCACTAATTCCACACCCATTTCTTGTGCATAGGTCCTAACACGAACAAACGCATCGCCCCATCGTGTGAGTTGTTCAGGGGTTGCTTGTGGAGCTACAAAACGAACAATACCTCGCTGTACCATTTGTACAAAGCAGCGATCACACGACATAAACGGCCATGTATACAGCGTATAACCGTGTAGAGCTTCCCTTGCAAAGTCAGCCGCATTCACTTCGCAGTGAATGATACGGCTGTATTTCTCGTCTCGATTTGAATATAGTTCAGGTAAATCGGGCATTTTTTGGGGGAACCCGTTGAAACCAACGGAACAAACGCTACGGTCGGAACGAACGATTACAGCACCAGTTTTTGTGCTTGGATCCTTGGAACGACTAGCAATATACTTCGCCATTCCAAGGTAGAATTCGTCCCACGATTCGCGTTTTTCTGTCATTATTTGTCCTCGCCCTCCGCATCGAGCGGATCGCGCAATTTCCCTTCAATCAGCGTTTCGTATAGTGTTTCGAAATGCCGGTTTTCTTCTTGGAGCGATGTGTAATTGTGTTTGTACATCGTTTTTGCGAGCTTACTGATAACTTTTCGTTCAATACCAGTTTGTGTCGCCGCGTCACCAATCGCTTCCTTGATCAATTCTTTCTTCCGGTCGATCTCCTGAAGATGTTCTGTAATCGTAACCAAAACTGTCTTGAATTTCTTCCGCTCGTCCTGATTGTTCACCACTTTGTTGACGGATTGTTCCGTCGAGGGTTTCGCTTGTTTCTTGAATTTTGCCATTATTATTTTCCTCCTGGGCAATGATTGTATCTTCTATATCATTTTGTGGTTTGTCAAGCTCTGCGTTGAGTGCAACAACGACAGGTGTCCACTGACGCACATCGGAAACGTATTTTGCGCGTGGGGCTTCCTTACGCTTCAAAGCATTTCCAATACCCATATTATAGGCAGCAACAGCTCGAGCCCATTCACTTTGAACCATGTCAAGATACTGAACAAATAGCGTGATCCCTAACCGAATGTTCAACTTCGGATTCGTCAGCAAAAGTTTGATGATTTCTTTATCGTGAATTTGTGAAAGCGATCGATCACCAAAGAATTGTTGCCGAAGCGAATCATTGTCGCGAAACAGAACACGAGCAGTTGGTACAGTCAACTGCATTAGACCATACGATCGGCGTGAAGGATGTGCAGTTGGAAGTCCAATACTTCCGCCTGTTCCCGCACGGGTTTCGACCATCATAATCGCTTGGAGTGTTTGTAGGTGTTGAGAAACACCCATCTCAACAACGACTTCTCGTAGTAGTTTCAGATTGCTGACCGCAACGCTGGTAAAAGTGTAGTCCGTAGTTTTCTTCTTTGTCTGAACTGACACAATAATCGAACCATCTTCGAGAGTTTGTGCTGAAACTGTTGGACTAGCCAGCACAACAAAGGTGGCAAGTAGCATCACGGTGAGGTAGTTGGACGTGTTCATACGTCATCTCCTTTCAGAGTAAACAATTGCCTCACAGTTTTACAACTGAGTGCAATCTTACACTAAAGTCGCCCTAAAGAGCAACTGTTTATTACCCTTTACTACTTGATATCCCTGAACCAGGTGGTATAATCGCCTGGAAATTGTTGTGGATTGTAAAGGAGCGGAATTTGTGTGGCCGTGTGAAAACGTACTTGGAAAAGATCACCGACCAAAATTTCCGTAGTCATGTTGATGAAGTGTGGTGCAGCGGGGAAGACGATTAATGTTCCTCGTTGGGGATTGAAGCCAAACCTATGTTGCGGAAATTCTAGTTTGCCTCCATACACTTCATAATCTTTCTCGAACGGAACCTTATCTTGATAATCGCACAAAAAAATCACGCATGTTAAATCTCGTTGTGCAACACGCAACCATTTATTACGCAAAAACTTACTATTTCCGCACAGGAATTCACCCTTTGCGGTTTCTGGAAACCACTCAAAGTCCATTGCTTCTGTCCCTTTGTAAAGGTTTTGGTAATGGGCTTGGATTTCTGGAATTGTGTGAAGAAATCGTTCGTAAATGATCGCTTGTCCGCGTTCACAACGCCTTGTAGTCTTTACAGGATTTTCGTCTTTATCGGTATCAGGAACATTGAAGTCGGCCATATCAATAATTTCCTCACACAAATATGGTGAGAGGAATTCTTGAACAACATAGAATGGCGATTTGATGATCATTTTAACCTACGAACAACCTCGGTGCGGAAAAGCTCTAGAAATTCTTGCAGCGTGAGTTGTGCTTCTGCAAGGACTGCAATCGCCTTCATTACTTCATCCTCACGCATTTCTGGATTCGGTACCATTTGTTTTTCGGGAGCCGATTGTTCTTGTGATTGTTCTTGTGAGCCGCCCTTACTAACATCAACGACGAAGTTGCCGGCTTTAAGCACGTTCTGACCAAGCAGAACAGGTGTGTCCATATTCGACCGATCGTTGAGATTGAATGTGATGCCTTGAAGTGGTGTACCATCAATTTCAAGGTCGAGCTTGACCATCGGACGATCCTGTGCGCCACCATCAGCGGAGTGAACTTCCTGGTTGCCGACAAGGTCCATAGTGAATTGCTTATCACCAAGCGGCTTTGAACGGAACGAAACCTGACCATTATGGGCCTGAATTTGGTCGGCATGAAGCGAAGATGTTGTTGCCCCACTATCGACTTTTGCGTCAACTTCTGTATCGCCAAGCGACGTGAACCTAATTTTGGCGGTATCGCCAAGAGTACGCTGATTGTCCATCACAAACTCCTATTTTTTGGTGTTGTGGTAGGTATTTATGCGGAGGATTAGGGGTTGAATCCAGTTCTCTACACGCTCCTTGAACACAAGAGGAACCATTCCCTTCTCGACCGACATGATGATAACAATGTTGTCGATTTGGATGTCGTACATCTCGTGAAACATCAGTGCATAGGCGGTAGTTTGAAGGTAATAGTCCTCAATCATTGACTTGTACTTGTCGTTTGTTGACGTTTTGAAGTCGACAACTGCAATCGTCCCTTCCCAATCTGCAATACAGTCAACTCGACCAGCAAGCTTCAGGGAATCACTGTACAGAGCAGCTTCTTGTACGTAAATGTTGTTGACGCTCTTTAGTTTTAGGCGAACAGAATTGAACTCACCGACGTGATCGGGAAATTGTTCAAACGTTGGATTGGGGTCGTTGGCGAGATGTTTCTCGATCATTTTGTGAACGGCTTCACCACGATCAGCTGTTCGTTTTTTCTCGAAATCTGCCCGGAATTCACCTAGACTCTGTCGCCAATCGTTAAGCCATGGCTTTTCTTTTGCATCTAAAACAGTCGTCACAGACGGATAAACATTTCCGGCAGGAGTTGTATAGAAACGGCCCTTGGATGTTGTTTCAACGTCGAGATTAACGGGTATAATTTTATTATTATGGATGAACACTAACCTTGCCCTGGTGTTGCCGCTCCGGAACTACCTGGTGTTGATACTGTAGAGGCTTTGCCCTTAGCGGCGTCTTCTTTCGCCTTAGCATCCTCCTCTGCCTTGAGTTTAGGCAACAGTTGTTTTTTGGCCCGGCCAATGTTTGTTAGTTCGGCATCTTCGGGACGATTTTTATTCAACTTTCGTGCATTTACGGCTGCTTCACGGGCTGAAAGTTCAGCCATTTGTACACTTGCGGCATCCATTTCTGCTAGAAATTGTTTGAATGATAACATAGCTTCCTCACTTACCTTTCGAAGTTTATATGCGTCCGGATGTCCCGGCGTATCTCGAACAACATTACGGTACATTTCTTTATATTCGTCTTGACTGTAGGCCGAATATGGTTTACTTGTTAGAGGATGTTTCATTCGAGACACTTGTCCAGACATCCAACCATGAAACTCATTGAAATTGAAACCAGAATGCAATTCTTTGAATCGTTTCGTTAGCTTAGTAAGCTCTTCTTTTGGTGGAAATGTTCGAAAGGCCCGTGCGGCACTCGCCCCCCTTTGGGCGGCACGTGAACGTTTCTTCGTCCACTTTGGTTGGGAAACGGACGGAACGACATGACCACGACGCATTTACTTGACCCTCTTGAGCAGGAACGCGGCAAGATGTGATGGTGGGACTCGACCTTTCATCTTGAGAAGCTTACGACCGACCTCTTCCTCCTCCTCGGTCTTTTTCATTCCAAAATCAATTTCTTTATCTTCAACAGCAGCTGGTTGTTCATCTCCAGTTTCCCGTTTCCACTGCGCAAGCTTTGCAAGTTGTTTTGTTTCTTTTTTCATTTCATTCTTGCGTTTGAAATGATCTTCCATATCGAGCATTTCTTCTTCCTGCTTCACCTTCGCCCGAGAAGAACGTTGACGTGCCTCTTCCTGACGAGCTTCAGCTTCTTTTTGCTTTGCCATTGCTTCAGCACGACGAGCATCAGCATCCGCTTTCATCATGTCAATTACCTGAATGAGGAGCGATTTTTCATCACCGCCTTCATCAGGAGCGCCGCCTTCTGGAGCTCCAAGGTCAAGTTGGCCTTCACCGCCCTCGCCACCAGGTGCACCCATATCTGGAGCGCCTTCGGCCCCCGGAGCACCACCTTCGGGTGGAGCGCCTTCGGCGCCAGGTTGGCCTGCAATAGCTTGGCCTTCTTCCTGATCTTCTTCTACTTCAGGCCAAGCAACATCGAGAATGTTGAAACGATCACGCAAACGAAAGAGAACCTCAGGAATTTCAGGTGCTTGACCTTCTTCTTCTTCTTCCTTTGCTAGGTGGGCCGCAAGAGCGTTCTCAAATTCATCAGCTTGATCGGCTTGAACCGTGACGCGAACGAGCTTTCCATCTTCGTCTTCAAGACCGAACGTTGTTGCATTCTGGCGATCGATTTTGTCTTTCTTCTCGAGAGCTTTTAGCTTACTGACGACTTCTGTTTGGTCGAAATGTGGATGAGCAGTATCGGCATCTTCGGTAATACGTGTAAACACCTCACGCAGACCAAGGCGGAATTTTTTAACCTTGTTTTTCTTAACTTTTTGCTTCGAGCGGCTAGAAAGTAGAGGCATTGCAAAACCGCCAATCGCGCCCCCGCCAACAGCTCCCCCTGCCGCATCTTCCTCGAGTTTTTTCAGCAAATCCATAGTGATTGTCCTTATGGGGTTTCGTTCCCATTATTTATGAACAAGCAGGGAAAAGCGTCATTCGTCAAGTAGTTCGAGATTTTCCGGAACGAATGTACGATATTTGAGGTCCATGACAACGCCAGTGGAATGTTCAACCCAGTCTTGGAAGCTAAACATGCGTTTGGTGAATGTTTCGCGATATTCTTGATACTGACGATACAAGTTCTGGATCTCACCTTGATCCTCAACATGGAAGTCGCTAATATCGACTGCTTTGACGTTCTTTGTTGGAATCTCCACCGGCAAGATCGTACGTTCAGTCGTTTCGCCTTCGAGACTAATATAGCGAACGAAATATCGCCCGCCTTCCTCCAGATTACTCATTTGCTGCCCCACCTTCAACGATGACGGTTTCAACAGGAGCAGGTGCTGGTGGGCGTACCGGGGCAAATGCTTCCATACGCTGGATTGCTTCTTTGCGCTCATTAACAACGGTATTGTAAATGTCGTTCTGAAGACCACGAAGAGCGGCTTGAACCATTAGCAGTCGAGATTGGGCGTCAGCTTCTTCTTGACGCCATTCGTCCATGATTCCAACCATTGAACGAATGTTTTGACTCATTTTTTCAACAACAAACGCTTGTTCGTCAATTGTGAGTGTTTCGGTTTTTCTAACTTGTGGCATGGTATCTCCTATGATATATCCATTATATCGATCAATGATTTCCTACTACGTTCCGGCAGTCCTTTAATCGTTTTCTTTTCCTGAATTGCTTGCTGAAGATCTCCGCCAGCGCTGTTTTCTGTAGCTGGATTCAAGATACGCAGGTGTGCATTGTCCCAAACCATGTACACATGTTTTCCAACTGCATCACTACTACGTGATTTTAAACAGTGATAGATCATTTCGCCTTTAGCTTTCATCGCTGGATTTTGTATGATCGCCCACTGCCAATCGACAGTGTTCACCTTACTAATACCACCAGCAGTGTGGCCTTGATGAAGTTCTTCCGCTTCAATTGCTGCTCTATTTAGCTGGGAGGCTGTCGCCAAGAATAACCCATAATCAACACCAATGTCTTTCAATTGTTCAGATGTTTGTTTATCCTTTTCCCACTTATCTCCGGGCGGAACATACTTGTTTGACCCCATAATGTCGATGTAATCGACAATCAACAAGTCAGGAACAAACTTGTGTTGGAGCTCATATTCCTTCAAGTAGCCACGAATCGTGTTTGCGTTTGTTTCACTATGCATCCACTTGATCGTTAGGTGTCCAAGATTTTTGGAGACCTCATTCAGTTTATATGCAATTGTTTTGAATTCACGATGAACAAAGAATGTTGGAATGCCGGTGAACATCATATCAAATCGTTGTGCAACCAAGTCTTGTGAAAGTTCAAGTGTGAGATACAAAACGTTCTTACCTTGATGAATAAAGTTGAAAGCTAGATTTGCCAACGTAATCGACTTACCACCACCGGAATTTGCACAGAATAGTATGATCTCTCCCTTCGCTAGTCCCCCACCCATTAGATCATCGAGTGGTTTGAATCCCATTGGTGTACGAAGTGGTGATGAAGCTAACGTCTCGAGACGGGCCATTGGATCTTCGAAATAATCGAGACCGAGATCTCGCTGTAGTGAGATCGATAGAGCATCCTGAAACAGTTTTTCAATTTGTCCCTCGTCGCCATTATTGATATAATCCGGGGCGACTATGACTGCTAGCTCGAGCGCGCGTCGTCTGCAGAATTTTTCAACTTCGGTAGTTGTGTACTTGAGCTGATCTCGAGTGATTTGGTGTGGGGTTAGGACAAGATTAGTTTCGACTTGGACTTGTTCAACAGACGGAAGACTATTATAAGAATCATAATAGGATGATAGAAACCGGACTGTCTTTCGAAACTCTGGATCAAAATATTCCGCCTTCACAATTGACTTGCAAAGAGCATAGGTGTCAGGTGAGGAAAAGAGGTATTCGAGTAAGAGTTTTTGTTTTTCGGCTGGTTTACTCATGTAAACTCCTTATTGTCCACGATTATAGGAACAAAAGGCCGTTTAGACAACGACAATGACTGGCGGGTAAATTGATCGAGGTGCATTCGGGGAAGCGTACATCGCGCCCTTATTATAATATGTTGTAGGATTGACAGAACTAATTGTAGCGATGTCGATAACCTGATCGGTAATTCGATCGACGGCAGCGAACGGACTCTTTCCCAGAAGGATAAAATCTTCATTTGCATTTACGCCCAGTCCGTCGAAGAAAATCGGTGAACCGTCGCGGACCAAACCACCACTAAAGTATGCAGGAGCAGGTGATGTCGTCAAGATATTGAAGCTTCGAACGGTGTAATTCTTCCCATTAATGTGAACAACGTTTGCACCAACCCATGGTGAATTGATCGATGGGACATCATCAATACCAACATACGAAATCGTTGTATCTGTTGCTGCTTTATAGACGATTGAGACAGAAATCAGAGGATTCGAATTTGTTGTAGCAATTGTTAGCTCGCCGCCACTCGTTAGTAGCATGTCTGGAATTGGGGCTGCGGTTGTTGCCTCAGGATTGACAAGGTTTGTTGATGCCGTTCCAATGCACTGCGCAATGCCACTTTCAAATCGAGAGAAAGAAACAATGATCGTATTCAGATCAACAACAACGACTGTATACTCACTAGGTGCGAGTTCAATTTGGTATAGATTATTCTCACTGTCAACCCGATCAACCAAAACTTGAACCAGTGGGTTTACACCAAGGTTGTGTTGAATCGTCCACGAAGGAGCTGCAATGCCTTGTGTGTGATTGAAAAGAATGTTACGTGGAAACCAATCATCTAACCCAACCACTTCAGGCGGGAAGACAGGTGTGGCATTGATCTCTTCTTGATTTGTAATCTTGAACAGTTTTCCGGGACAGTTAAGTGTAATGATGCAACGTTGTACAACTTCAAAGCTGTACAGACTCGTCGGAAGACGAACACGTCGTGTGCATGTATCACATTGATAGACAACTGGACCGATCTTTGCCATTAAAGTCCCTTTGCAAGGATGAGTCCGGAGACCGCTTGTTTATATTCTTTGAGCAAGTCCTCAGGAATGTCAGCCGTATAGGCAGCAACTCCCGAACGAAGAATCGTATATGCAACATTTTCAGTATTCATTAGAGCAACAATATATGGTGCCAATGTCATTACCCATCCTTGTGGTGAGCGAGGATCCTGCTTTGGCATGAACACTCGACTGTGGCTTACGACCCAGCCCTCGCTATGGCCTTCGACGACCTTCGCAATCAATTCTTGGCCATTTACTAACTTGAAAATCATGACTTCTTCTTCGTGCATATTATTCTCCTATTTACATTATGGGGTCGCCAGAAGTTTCCCGTACGGAAAGGCACTCTCACGCACAGCATAATAGAAAGGCACGCCATAAAAGATAATTTCGCTATCTGACATGATGCCTTCGTACAGATTTTCGCGTAGGTATGTGTACTTCAGAAGGTCTCTGACGATTTCAATCGCTCTAGTATTATCCTCAAATTGTTCAAACAACGTATCAATTACGTGCTGATAATCTGCGCTTGAGTTCTTCACCTCTTTACTGTAGAGGAACTTGAACCCATTGATAGGGAACACGTAGAAAGGCTCGGTCCCTTCAGAAAGGGAAGGACACTGTCCATAGGCAAAGATTGCTCTTTGCCTCATGTTGTAGTAGTCGGTAAACGCTTTATTAAACGCTTCTACAACTGCCGTTTGTTTCTTGTGAAAGCGGACCTTGACTTTGTGGAAGTCATTGTACGTTGTTGGTAGGGGTTTATAAACGGGAAGTTGGCCGGACTGCTGTAAAAATTGTGAGCATTCCGTCCGAATTTTTTGTATTTCGCGTGTCCCTAACGACGAAGCTTTGCCAAGCAGGTCTTCAATAAGCATGAAATATACCCCTTTGGGTATATTTATGCTGATTTTTTAGCTAGTTAAGCGAAGATATGTATAACCAATGATTCCAAGAAATACAAGGGTATACGCGGTCCAGAAAAGAGGCGACCTCTTGAGCCGCTCATTCAATGAATTCTGTTTAGGGACAGGGACATATGCCTTACGAATTTCTGGATTCTTGGTGGCAGCGGCAACGAGATCGGCAACAACGAGAGGGAGCTCGATCTCAATGTGCCATCGCGGGGCTGTTTTATTCGGGGGCGTCTTTACGAACCGGCCGTTTGAGCCACGAGTGTTATGCTTTGGCATCTGTTTCCTTTAACTGTTGAATCACTTCGTCGATGAACTCATTGCACTTCGCGATATTGTTTTGCACGAGGGCACGCGGACTCATCATAACCTCGTGTAAACGGTAGGCAAATTCTGTTTGCCATACATACAGTTGGTTTGCTCCGGCGGTTTTGCCCCGGAATGGTCGCTCCATTTTTGATGTTGCGGTGTTAAACGTCGTTGTGAGATAATGCACGATTTGTCGAATGTCTTTCTCTTTCGACTGCGACTCTTTTTCGGACATACTCTTAAACCTTTGAAAAGAGTTAATCAAACAATCTTCCTGTGAAGATTGCACCTGATAGCAAAGATTATTGAATTTCCGAGGGAAAGTCAACAGTTGAAAATTCCCTGCTAATATTTGATGCTATCGAACAATATGATTTCACACTAAAAAGTATACTCTGGTAAGGTGGTAGGTAAATAGAACCACTTACGACAAAAAGAAGAAAAACAAGGAGAAGAAGATGCAAGTTGCCTCAGCTGAGGAGCAACCTGTTGTTCAGCATGTAAGTTCTGATGAACTCGAAGCCCTGAAGAAAGTCCTGATAACCGAACAACCAACAGTTTTTGAAGATTCATTCGCCGAAGAAGTTTGGCAAAGCACCTATAAAGACCACAACGATCAAACGATTGACGACACGATTTTTCGTGTAGCCGCAGCCGCTGCTTCCGTGGAGAAAACGGTTGCTGATCGTTTGATGTGGACAGCCAGTTTCTATGACCTCCTAGCGAACTTCAAAGGAACTGCTGGTGGACGTATCTACGCTAATGCTGGGACGGAATGGGGCGGTACAACGCTAATGAATTGTATTAGTGGTGATACGCTTGTTATTACCAGTGTAGGTATGCATCCCGCCCGGGACTTTCAGGTTGGATCCGATGTTTATGTTCTAACAGAGAATGGAAAGTTTGAACACGCTGTGTGGAACTCACACGGAAAACAACGTCTCTATGCAGTAACTTTCTCCAACGGTGAGATCGTGTACGCTACACAGGGACACGAGTGGGTTGTCACACGTCCACAAGGCGGTGTTGCGAAAGTAACAACACAAACACTATCTGGACAAAGCGTCCCTCTAAACGGACTTCTTGACTACGAATATAAAGATCAGCAAGATTATACTAATGGTGTAAAGAATGGTCTTGTATTTGGTGACGGATACAAATATACAGACTTCACGAATGGACCAAAACACTCTGCACTACAGCAGTTTGGTGATAGTAGACACCTGGTGCTTGATGTGTTTGGCTACACAAAGGTTACATATTACAAGGGTGATCCCGAAGGTATTCATTATGTGAGTGGCTTACCGCCTCATCTAAAAGAACTTCCACCACTAACATCCTCTATTGATTATTTGCGTGGTTTTATTGCGGGGGTCATCGCTGCTGATGGTAGTGTGGACGCGAATGGCAGTGTTATGATGCACACGGCTGAATATGAATACGCTTGTGCTATTCGCGACATTGCAAATCGTGCCGGTCTTCCGGTTGTGTCTCTACGAATTGAGCGCTCCGGGGAACATTATAGCAAGTTCGCAACGCCACACAGCAAGCTGTGGAAACTAACATTTGTCAAGAAATACTTTCAGCAGGATCCAAAAATGATCCTCAAACGTTCACACAAAGAAAAAATGGTAAGCTCTCCCGTATCAACAAATAGATCTACCATCAAGTGTGTGTCAGTTGAACCCACAGATCGTGTTGAAGAAGTATTTTGTTGTGATCAAAGTACAACTCACACATTCACACTTGGCAATGGTATTCTTACCGGTAATTGCTATGTTGGTCCTCGCGTTCAAGCTGATCCTGACAGTCTTGATGGTATCTTTGAACACCTACGAGCACAAGCTCACACACTTAAAAGTGAAGGAGGATGGGGCGAGAATTTTTCCTATCTTCGGCCCAGAGGAACTTTTATTCATGGCATAGGGGTTGAGACGCCTGGCGCAGTCAAGTATATGGAACTGTTCGACAAGTGTAGCGATATCATTACTGCTGGATCCGGACGGAAAAGTGACCACAAGAAAGCAAAAGGAAAGATTCGCAAGGGAGCAATGATGGGAGTGTTGGATTGCCTTGGTGGGAATACACCAATAAACACGTTGTTTGGAAAAGTTCCCATCAAAGAGTTAGTAGGTCAAACACCCTACTTGTATTGCACTGATGGTCAGGGTAATGTGTATGTTCGTCAGGCATTGATGGTATGGTCA
>Ga0187893_10000102_pt1 | contig 181815 bp, 141 predicted proteins | sample MA1701074metaG_FD_139574 | JGI IMG/M metagenome (GOLD analysis project Ga0187893, IMG submission 139574) | White microbial mat communities from a basaltic lava cave in the Kipuka Kanohina Cave System on the Island of Hawaii, USA - MA170107-4 metaG ...
CCAACTGGGGCAGCGGGGGATGACGGGCGTTCAAGCCCTCGCGGCGCGCGCGCTCGCGACCGCCGCCGGCATGTCGCCACCGCTCGCAGAGGAGTACGTTCGGGACGTCCTCGGCCGCCTCGTCGAAGACGAAGCCGACCCGAGCGCCGCCATCGTTCGCCTCGTCGCCGCGGCGAAGCCCGAGGCGCGCAGGATCGTCGCCGAGCGCGAAGCCGGGCGCGGGCCGCGACTCGAGGGGGCGGATCTTCAGTGACCGGGCCGACCGCTGCCGCGCCGCCCTCAGGCGCCGCCCTCGTGCCGGTCGCGCTGGCCGCCCAGGCCGGCGACGGAGACGCGCTCGCGACCCTCCTCGAAGGCGTCGGTCCGCTGCTCCGGCGTGAGGTCGGGCGGCTCGTCGCGCGGCGGCCGGCGCTCGAGGTGTTTCGCGAGGATCTGATCGGCGAGGCCGTGCGCGTCCTCCTCGAGCGGCTCCCGCGCTTCGATCCTGCGCGATCCGGCGTGGTGACGTTCACGGCGACGTCGATCCGCTTCGCCTTGCCGCGCGCGGCCCGTTCCCTCGCGGCGATGATCCACGTCCCCGAAGCGGCGCTCCGCGAGGCGTCCGCCCTCGCCGCGGCCGAGCGGGAGCGTGCGCGGGACCCCGACGCGCCCGACGCGGCGGCGGACGAGGACGACGACGGCGGGGACTGCCTCGCCGTTCGGCTCGAGGCGCGCGCCGACGAGATGGCGGCGCTGCGTCCGGACCTCGCGGACGCGCTTGCGGCGCTCGACGAGAGGTCGCACGAGATAATTCGTCGCCGCTTCCTCGCCGAGCGGCCTGACACGCTCGACGCGATCGGCGCGGACCTCGGCCTCTCGCGCGAGCGGATCCGGCAGCTCGAGGCGCGCGCGTTGCTCGCGCTCAGGCGCCGGCTCGAGGGCGCCCGGCTCGAGGCCGAGATCAACGGCGCCCGATGATGCCTCCGTTCGGAGCCGCCCGCGAACGCACGTCCCAAGCGGGTCTTAGGCCCGCTCCCCGATGCAGTCAACGAGTTCCCTTGTGCCGTAAGGCTTCCCTGCCGACCTGAGACACGGGCGGGACTGGGGCCGGCGGCGTGACCCGCTGCGGCAGCAACGGCGCGGGATTGGAGGCGACCGCCTGACGTGCCGCCATCTCCGTCGTGGTGGAGGTCGCGTGGGACCAGGGTCGTTGACCTTCCTCGGGCCGGCCCGTATCCTTGAAGACGTGCGAATCGTCAGGTCCGACTTCAAGCGCCTCCAGTGCTACCGCGAACAGGCAAAGCGGCTCATCCTGAAGCTCGTCTGCCAGGCTGGCCGGAAGGGCCTCGCGGGCCGTGTGCGCCTCTACAAAGCGTTCTACTACGCGCACCTGCTCTACCTGCTCCGCGAAGGCGTGCCGCTCACGGGCTGGGACCTCGTCCACATGCCCTACGGGCCTGGCGTCGAAGACGGAGACGAGTTGATCTCTGAGCTCGTCGAGGCGCAAACCCTCGTCGCCACCACGGAAAGGGTCGGGCCCTACCCGACGAACCGGTACACGCTCGGTCCGGCGGCCGACCGCCGCCAGCTCAAGCCCGCGAGCGCCGTCGAGGGCGAGATCATCGAGGAGGCCGTGAAGTACGTCACGGGGAAGACGGCCGTCGCGCTCTCGGCCGAGCTACACGAGTTCTCGCGGTCCTGGCTCGCGACAAGCAACGGGGACCCGCTGGACGTCGCCCTCGACACCATGACGGACGAGGAGTACGCCCGCCTCAGGCTCGAGGCCGAAGCGGCCAAGACAGAGCTGCGGGCCGTGTGGGGTGAGTAAGCCTCCCGGGGCGCGGCGCCCCCTGATCGTCCTTCAACAGAGTCTTGCAACCGTGGCGGCCGGCGAGCGCCGCCTCGCGGTTCTTCGATCGCGTCTCCGCGACTTCCTCATCGACCTCGGCGACCGGGACCCGCCCCTCTCGACCCTGGCGGCGGATGCCCTCGTCGCCCTCGCGGCGGACTCGCACGGCGAACCCGACCGGATCGGCGCGGCGGTTCGCACGGTGGACCTCTTCCTTCGCCGCATGCTTCCGACCTACTCGGCGGAGAAGGTCGCGACCTACGCGAGCCTGAAGCCCCTCCTCGAAGCGAACCCGCTTGACCGCTAGGCGATCCGCGCCTTCTACCGCGCCTTCTGCGCGTAGCTCGTCCTACTTCTTCGGCGGCGGCCGCAACCGCCCCGACCCCGGCTTCTTCTCGAGGATCTCCGCGGCGGTCTTCAACGGGTCGGCGGGCGCCGGCCCGGTCTCGGGCGGGAGGTGTCGCGTCAGGTAGTCGCTGATCGCCTTCCGTTGCTGCGGCCCTGAGAGCAGGAAGAAGAGCCGGAGCGCCGAGCACACGACGATGGCGCGCGACTCGCCGAACGCCTTCGCGGCGCTCTCGAGCGCTTGCCCAAGGTCATCGTCGATCTTGAAGACGAATTGCTTCGACTTGGCCACGAGGGCGTGAGGGTAGGGCGCCGGGACCCGGGCGTCAAGGTATTGACGTGTGGATGTGGATGCAGTACCATCCCCTCCGTGCTAACCCTCGCGACCCCTCCCGTGACCAGAACGTAGGCGACCGGGGCGAGGCCCCTGCGGTCGCGAGGCCGTAGGCGGCTTCCTCTCGCGAGGGCCGGCACAGGCTCTTGCCCCGGGCGCCGTTCAAGGGAGGTCCCGCCCATGCGAACGTCGCCCCCCGCGGCGCCGGCCCCGGCCCCGGCCCTCGAGCCGCGTCGCTTCGACTTCTCGACCGAGGCCGAGCGCGTCGCCGAGCTGATCCTCGACGCGCACCGGGCCGGCCGGATCAAGCCCTCGCAGTGGACGCCCGACCCGCTCGCGAGCGCCGACGCGCTGCTCGAGGCGGCCGGCGAGGCGGACGTCGACGCGAGCTTCAACCTGGACGTCACGCTCGTAGACGCGGCCCAGGTCCTGACGGACCTCGACCTCGTCGACGCGCCCGCCCTCGTCGAGCGGTTCGCCGGCTGGAGCCAGGATGGCCCCTGCGGCGACGTCACGGCGATGGCGCGGCACGTGGTCGCGCTCGAGGGGGCGCGGCTGGCGCTCGGGCGGATCGGGGCCGGGCGCGCCCCGGCCGCCCCGCCGCCGGCGGCGTTCCACCTGATCCGGGTGCAGCCGTGAGGGCGCCCCACTGCGGCGAGCGCCGGCTCGCCGTCCTCGAGATCATCCGCCTCTGGCCGTTCCCCGACTCGGGGGACGAGCTCGTCGCCGTCGACCCGCCCGCCCGGCCCGCGCCGCCAGCGCGAACGGGGCGCAGGGGCCGGCCGGCGAGGAGGAAGCCATCATGAGTGTCGACGTCGCCCTCGCCGCCGACCTCCTCGAGCGCTTCGAGGCCGACCGGGTCGCGGCCGGCGTCGGGGCGTTCCACGCCCACAAGACCGCGCTCCGCGTCGCCCGCGTGGCCCGCCTCGCCGGAGCCGCGACGGTCGATGACCTGGCGCCCGAGGCTGTGGGCGTGGCGCTCGAGGCGATCCCTGTCTCGCCAGGGTCGAGCCCGCGCCGCCGGGAGCGATTCCGCCTGGCGGTGTCGGGCTTCGTCTCGTGGGCGATCGCCAGCGGTCTAAGGGTCGGGCCGAACCCCTTCCACAAGGGACACGTCGCGCCGCGCCCCGACGCGGAGCCGGCGCCGGAGGGACCCATCGCATCCGTCCTCGCTGAGTGTCGCGATGGCCTGATCGCCGAGGGGCGGAGCCGGCGCTATGTCACCGCTATGGTGTTCCGGGTTGCTCGTCTCGCCGGGATCGCCCGCGTCGACACGCTCGAGGAGCTGACCCCGGACGTGATCGAGGCGGCGCTCGCACGGGCGATCGGGGAGTCGAAGCCGTCGATGCGGGCGAAGTACCGCGAGGACCTCCGGCGCGTCTTCTCGTGGGGCGCGCGAGGCCGGGCGGTTCTCGGGCCCGAACCCCCTGGCGACGCGCTCGGATCTGAACCTCTATCGCTACCGGTATCACCGGAAGGGCGAACCCGAGCCCCGCGGTGTGTGGGTGTGGGGCTTCAAGGACGACCGAGGGAAGCGACACCGCGTCTCCCTCGGCGTCGTCGGGGCGCGCGAGGCCGCCGAGCGCGAGGTCGCGCGCTTGAAGGCGGAAGGGCTCGACACCCGGAAGATCCAGCGCGGCCGCGTGCGCGTCTACGTCTTCGAGGACGTGCCGCACGAGCTCGGGAAGCTCGTGAAGGAGTACCTCGCCGAGCTGCGCCGCCTCGAGCGGACCCCGGCCCATCTGGACAACGAGGCGCGGCGACTGCTCCGCGTGATCGGAGCGAGCGGGGCGAAGACGCTCTCCGACCTCACGACGGCCGCCATCTCGAACGGCCTCGCGTCGCTCGAGACGACCGCGTGCGAGCAGAACGCTTGCCGCCGTTCGGCGGTGTCGCTCTTCGAGTGGCTCATCCGGCTCGAAAGGTGGGACCGGGCGAACCCGGCGAAGCGCGTGCGGCGCCTGCGGCACCGCAGCGATCGCGTGCGGCGGGCTCTGCGTGACGAAGAGCGGGATCGCCTGCTCGCCGTCGTCCCGCCCGAGCGCGCGGCCCTCTACCGGTTCATGCTCATGACGGGCCTGCGGTGCCAGGAGACGGCGAGCGTTCGTGTCTCGGACCTGTCGCTCGACATGGGAACCATGACGGTCCGGGCCTCGATCGCCAAGTCGGGCTCGCGCGCGGTCCTGCCGTTGACGCGCTCCACGGTCGCGCTGCTCCGCGCGGTGACGGCGGGCCTCGAGCCCGACGCGCTCGTCTTCCCGGGGCGGGTGTCGACGAGGACATTCTACGGCGACCTCGAGCGCGCGGGCATCCCGCGGGTGACGGCGGATGGCGTTCTGGATCTCCACGCGCTCCGCGTCTCGTTCTGTTCCGCGCTCGCGCGCGCCGACGTGCCGTTGCAGACGGCGCAGAAGCTGATGCGCCATCGGAGCGTCGACCTCACGAGCAGCCTCTACACGCGCTTGTCGACGGCCGACCTCGCGGCGGCGGTCGCGCGGATCGAGGGGGCGGCGGAAGTACGACCCCTCACTCTGAGGGGTGGTCAAGTCGACGACGCCCGGGCGGACGGCATGGGGCCGATCGTCCTGCGGGCCGTCGTGTAAGCGGGAGGGGACCATGAGGAAGAAGACGAAGGCCTCGACGCGCCGGCGGGCGCGTCCAGCGAAGGCGCAAGCGCGCGTCCACGACGAGCCCAAGGCGAGCCTCTTCTGGCGCCGCCACGGGGGCGCCTGGCACTTCGAGGCGACGGCCGAGCTCCACGACCTGGGCGACGCGGCGCGCGCGATCGTGCCGATGTTCGAGCAGCTCTACCACGACGCGTGCGAGGTCCGGCGCGAGCCCGTCGCGCCGAGCTACGTCGCCAGCGGGAGGACGAAGCCGTGAAGGGCGCGGTGAAGGCGAAGGGCGCGCGGCGATTCGGCCTCAGATCGAGGCCGGAGTCGCGCGCGGTCGATCTGACCGAGGTCGCGCCCGAGGACCGAGAGGCCGTGAAGGCGATCATGCTGGCACGCGGCGACCTCTCGGAGCTGCTCGGCTCGATCGAGGAGCGGGACGGCGCGGCGGGGACCCTGCACTACGTCGTCCAGGCGCTCCACGAGAGCTTGCCGCGCCTTCGGCGGGCCCTCGTAGAGATGCAGGGGCGGATCATGGCGGAGCTGCAGGCCGCGACGGCGGGCGAGGATGTCGGACCGGTCGGGTAGACTCCCGACGGCGCGCCGCTGCCACGGCGCCCCGAGAAACAACCGGCCGGCGCCCGCACCCGCGGGCCTTGGGGTGGCAGCCTGCCGGCCGGACCACTTCAAAGGCGCACCCCGTGAGACTCTACCATCGCGCGACGGACGCTGGCGCTGCCGCGATCCTCGCTGAGGGCTTCAAGACCGAGGATGGCGACGAAGCGGAGATGGCGGATGCACTCGGCGTCCCGATGCCCATCTCCGTCGTCCGGCTGGCGGAAGCGCCCCTCGGCCAGTTCTTCGGCGCACACGTCCCGTGTGTTGAGGGCGATGCACGCGTATGGGGGGTGGCGGTTGGGGACGGTCGCGTCGAGCGGAGCGTCCTGCTCGAGCTCGACCTGAACGTCGACGAAGACGACGTCGCGGTTTTCGAGGTCGTTCTCGACGAGCGGGACCAGGAGAACCCGCGGTTCGTATGGGCCGCGAACATCGACGACGACGACGACGAGGACACGGTGCCCGCGCTCCCCGGCGCTCGCCTGTTCGCCCTGCCTGTGTGGGCCGCGAACGCGCGGACGCGCGTTCGCCGGATCGTGCCTCCGGCCGAGGAGCGAGCGCTCCTCGCAGGGCACGCGAGCTGGCAGCTGGAGACGGAGAAGCTCCAAGCCGCGCTCCGGCAGGCGGCGCCCGAGATCACATTTATGCGCCGCCGACCAAGGAAGTGACCCCGCCAGGCCGTCCCGGGTACGTCGAGGACGCGATCGTGAGCCCGTTCACCGGCGAGAAGATGCTCCTCGTCCAGCGGGGAGCGAAGGGGTAGGAGGACACGGCCGATGATGCTCTATCTTCGAGGCGGGACACCCGACGGGCGCGGCGGCTTCAAGGGCGGGAAGTACTGGGTCAAGTTCTACGTGAACGGGAAGCCCCGGCGGCGGCCGCTCCGGACGCGCGACCGCCGCGCCGCCGAGCTGAAGGCGGCCGAGCTGATCCGCAAGGCCGAGCTCGCCGCCGCCGGCGCGGTCGACCCCTTCGAGGAGCACCGCGAGTGCCCCCTCGACGACCACCTGACGGACTTCGAGACGGCGCTCGCCGCGAGCGGCGTGACCGACAAGCACGCGGGCGACCGGCTCAAGTGCCTGCGGGCCTACCGTGATGCCGTGGGCGCGCGCGGCCTCGCCGACCTCGACGCGACCCGCGCCGGCGCCTGGCTCGCCGGCCTCCGGAAGACGGGCGAGCGCGGCGAGGCGAAGATGCGCGGCCGCTCCGCGCGCACCGTGAACCGCCACATCGCCGCCCTGCGCCAGTTCGGGCGCTGGCTCGTGCGGGAGCGCCGGCTCCCCTTCGACCCCTTCGTCGGGCTGCGGCCGTTGAACGAGGCCGCGGATCGCCGCCACGTCCGCCGCTCCCCCACCGCCGAGGAGGTCGCGCGGATCGTCGAGGCCGCGCGCCGCCGCCCGCTCGAGGACGCCACGAGGCCCAGGAAGATCCGGGGCGCGATCGCGAGCCCGAAGCTCTCCCCGGCCGAGGAGGATCGCCTCCGGGCCCTGGGCGCGTTCCGGGCCCTCGTGTACGCGACCGGCTACGGGACCGGCCTCAGGCGCGGCGAGCTCGGCCGCGTCCGCAAGTGCGACCTCGTGCGCCTCGACGGCGAGCGGCCCGAGGTGAACGTTCCGGCCGCGTCCGCGAAGTCGCGCAAGGACCAGAGCGTGCCCCTGCGGGCCGACCTCGCCGCGGCGCTCGCCGCTCATGTGGAGGCCCTCGAGCCCACCGCCCTCGTCTTCCCGGCCGAGGACTTCCCGACGATCAAGACCTTCAAGAAGGACATGAAGGCGGCGGGGATCCCCTACCGCGACGAGCAGGGGCGGGCGATGGACTTCCACGCCTTCGGGCGCGTGGGCTTCGTCTCCGGACTCGCGGCCGCGGGCGTCCATCCGAAGATCGCCCAGGCCCTGGCCCGTCACTCCACCGTCGAGCTCACGATGCGAGCCTACACGGATGTTCGGGTCCTCGACCTCCAGGGCGCGGTGGAGCGGCTCCCGGCGGCCGTCCCGAGCGGACCGGCGGGCGACGCTCCGCCGACCTCCCCCACCGAACAACTGTGCCCGCCACTGTGCCCGTCCACCGTCCGCCAAACCGATTCTAAAGGACTTACGTTCACAAAGACTCAGGATAAGGTTAGGGGTGCGCCGAATGGCTCGACGGCCGCCAAGCCGCGTGAAATCAAGGCTTCGCGGGGCGTGGGGGCGCAGGGGCTCGAACCCTGGACCGACGGCTTAAAAGGCCGCTGCTCTGCCGGCTGAGCTACGCCCCCGGAGGAAGCCCTTCAAGGTAGCGCGCGCGGGGATGCGCGTCAACGCGGGGCGGTGGCCGGGCCCGAAGCGCACCCGCCGGGTGCAGCTCGGGCCGGTTCGACGTCGAGAAGGCCACCGCCGCACCCCTTCGGTGCGGTTCGCCGCGGCGGCGGCTAGACCTCGAGCAGCTCGGCTTTCTTCTTGTCGAGGAGGTCGTCGACCTGCTTCACGTAGGTCCTGGTCAGGTTCTCGATGTCGTCCTTCAGCTTCGTGTAGAGGTCCTCGGGGATCTCGCCCGAGTCGACGAGCTCGTCGGCCTGCTTCTTCGCGTCGCGGCGGACGTTGCGGATGGCGACGCGCTGCTGCTCGGCCGATTGCTCGGCCATCTTGACGAGCTGCTGGCGGCGCTCCTTCGAGAGCGGCGGGATCGCCAGGCGGATCACCTTGCCGTCGTTCTGCGGCGTGAGGCCGATGTTCGACTTCTGGATCGCCTTCTCGATGTCGCCGAGCGAGCCCGGGTCGAAGGGCTTGATCACGAGGAGCTGCGGCTCGGGGGCGAGGATGTTCGCGAGCTGCTTGAGCGGCGTCGGCGAGCCGTAGTACTCGACCCGGATCGGCTCGACGAGGCCCGGGTTCGCGCGCCCGGTCCGCATGCCGCGGTACTCGGTCTTCAGGTAGTCGACCGCCTTCTCCATCTTCTCCTCGTTCTCGAGGAGCACCTCATCGTAGCCCATGGCCGGCTCCTAGTGGGCGATCATCGTCCCTATGGGATGGCCGAGGACGGCCTTCTGGATGTTGCCCTCGACCTTGAGGTTGAAGACGAGGATGGGAAGGTTGTTCTCCATGCAAAGCGAGATCGCCGTCGCGTCCATGACCTTGAGCTTCTGGTTCAGGACGTCGAGGTAGGTGAGCTTCTCGTACTTGACGGCGCGCGCGTCGAGCTTCGGGTCGGCGGAGTAGACGCCGTCCACCTTGGTCGCCTTGAGGAGGATCGTGGCCCCGATCTCCTTCGCCCGGAGCGCCGCCGTCGTGTCGGTCGTCAGGAACGGGTTCCCCGTGCCGCCCGCGAGGATGCAGATCCGCCCCTTCTCGAGGTGCCGGATGCAGCGGCGTCGGATGAACGGCTCCGCGACGCGCTCCATCTCGATCGCCGTCAGGACGCGGGTCTGGCAGTCGAGCTTCTCGAGGACGTCCTGGAGGGCGAGCGCGTTGATGACCGTCGCCAGCATCCCCATGTAGTCGCCGGTCGCCCGCGTCACGCCTTTCTGGCTGACCTGGGCGCCGCGCAGGATGTTGCCGCCGCCGACGACCACGGCCGTCTCGATCCCGAGGTCGCGCACGGCCTTGAGCTGCCGCGCGACGGAGTGCACCTCGTCGAGCTCGAGCCCGCGGCCCTCCTCCCGGCAGAAGCCGTCGCCCGAGATCTTGAGCAGGACGCGGCCGTGGGCGGGGCGCTCTCCCGGCGCCGCCGCCCCCGACCCGTGCCGCCCTTCGGGCTCAGGCATGCGGCGTCACTCCCCGAGCTCGTAGCGGACGAACCGGCCGACCGTGATGTTCTCCCCCATCTTGCCGATCGCCGCCTGGAGCCGGTCGCGCACCGTGATGCCCGGGTCCTTGACGAAAGGCTGCTCGAGGAGCACGCGCTGCTTGAAGAAGTCGGCGAGCTTGCCCTCGACGATCTTCTCCACGACCTGCGCCGGCTTGCCGGGCGGCACCTGGGCGGCCGCGATCTCCTTCTCCTTGGCGATGAGGTCGGCCGGCATCTGCTCCTTCGTGGCCGCGATCGCCTTCGCCGGCGACGCCGCCGCGATCTGCATGCACAGGTCGCGCCCGAGCGCCTGGAAGTCCTCGTTCTTGGCGACGAAGTCGCTCTCGCACTTGAGCTCGAGGAGGACGCCGATCTTGCCGATCCCGTGGACGTACGACGAGATCGCGCCCGCCTTCGTCTCGCGGTCGGCCTTCTTGTCGGCGATCTGCTTCCCCTTCTTGCGAAGCCAGTCCTTCGCCTTCTCGATGTCGCCGCCGCACTCGTTCAGGGCCTGCTTGCAGTCCATCATGCCCGCCCCGGTCTCGGCGCGGAGCTGATACACGAGCTTGGCTGGAATCTCGGCCACGGCCATCGGTGCCCCTGTCCCTCTGTTTCCGGTTTCTTGAAATCGGTAAGGTTCGATGAGGCGGACGGCGGACGCCGGGCGGCGCCCGCGAGCCGCCCGCCTTCTCAGCCGCCCGCCTTCTCGGCCGGCGCCGGCTCGGCCGCCGGCGACTCGCCCGCGGCCGCGGCCTCGCCGCCCGCCGCCTTCCCGGCCTCGCCGCCCGCCTTCGCGGCGGCCGCGACCGCGGCCTCGCGGGACTTGCGGATCGCCTCCTGGCGCTTGACCTCGTCGGCCCGCCGCTGCTCCTCGACCCGGCGCGTCTCCTCGAGCGTGCGCCGGTAGCGGTCGCGCCCGTTGATGATCGCCTGCGAGAGCCGCGAGAGGACGACGTTGATCGAGCGGTAGGCGTCGTCGTTCCCCGGGATCGCGATGTCGGCGTAGTCGGGATCGCAGTCCGTGTCGAGCAGGCAGACGAGCGGGATGCCGAGCTTCCGGGCTTCCTTGGCCGCGATGTGCTCGTGGCGCGGGTCGATGATGATGAGGGCGTCGGGCTTGCGCTTCATCTTCCGGATGCCTTCCAGGTTGCGGAAGATCTTGCGCTTCTCGCGCCGGATCGAGCTGATCATCTTCTTCGAGTACTGCTCGATCGCGCCCGTCGTCTCGAGCTGCTCGAGCTCCTCGAGGCGCGCGAGACGGCTCATGATCGTCTGGAAGTTCGTGAGCGTGCCGCCGAGCCAGCGCTCGTTCACGTAGTGCATGTTGCAGCGGTCGGCCTCCTGCTTCACGAGCGACTTCGCCTGGCGCTTGGTCCCGACGAAGATCGCCTCCCCGCCCTGGTTGGCGAGCCGCTCGAGGAAGTTGACCGCGCGCACGAGCCCCTTCACGGTCTCGCGCAGGTCGATGATGTGGATGAAGTTCCGCTTCCCGTAGATGTACTGCGCCATCTTCGGGTTCCACCGGCTCACCCGGTGACCGAAGTGAACGCCCGCCTCGAGGAGCTGCTCGAGGGTGACGAGTGCCGCCAAGTCGACGCCTCCCGAATCCGCGCCCGTCTTTCTTACGATCCTGCCGGGCCACGGGGCGCTGTGGGCCGCCCTTTCCGCGCCAACCGTGTTCGGGCGGAGGGAAGCCGAGCGAGGCAGGACGACGTTCACTACGCGTTGACTACGTCTTCTTCGCCCTTCTGCTGCCGGACAAAGCAAACCTCGCGACGCGCCGCCGCGCCGCGAGGCCCGGGGATGGTACTCGTGACGCTTCCGGCTGTCAAGACGGGGGCCCGCCCCGACCCGCCCTTCGACTCGCCCGCCTCGCGGCCTCGCTCAGGGCGAGCGGGGAGAGCGCTCGACGTCGAGCCTCGTCTCGAGGTCCCGCACGATCCGGTCGGCGACCTCGATCGCGCGCAGGCCGTCCTCGGCCGTGACCTCGGGCCCGGACCCGCGCCGGACGGCGTCGACGAAGCTGCGGAGCTCCGCCTTGAGCGGCTCCTCGCCCTCCATCGAGACCTCCTCCATCTCGAGGTACTTCGAGAAGACGAGGGCCTCCAGCCACTCGGGCGGGGTCTGGGGGTCGATCCCGGCCAGGTCCTCCGCCGAAAGCGTCTCGAACCCCGGACGCTTGCGGAAGATGCGCCCCTTCTTGGCCCCGTAGTCGAGCGAGAGGTAGGCGTCGGGCTGGAAGATGCGGATCTTGCGCTCGGTCTTGACCGACACGCGGCTGGCCGTCAGGACCGCGATCCCGCCCCCCTCGAAGCGGAGCCGCGCGTGCGCGAGGTCCTCCGTCCGCGAGAGGACGGGCACGCCGAAGGCCTCGACGTCCACGACCGGCCGCTTCATGAGGTGGAGCGCGACGTCGAGGTCGTGGATCATGACGTCGAGCACCACCCCGACATCCGTGCTGCGGAAGCGGAACGGGCTCACGCGGTCGCACGAGATGAACCGCGGCTCGCGCACCACCGGGCGCACCGCCAGGACGGCCGGGTTGAAGCGCTCGACGTGCCCGACCTGGACGGCCGCGCCGCGCGCCCGCGCCAGGTCGACGAGGGTGCGCGCCTCGGCCACGGTCCGGGCGAGCGGCTTCTCGACCAGGACGGGCTTCCCCGCCTCGATGAACGGCCGCGCCGCCTCCACGTGCGACTCCGTCGGGGTCGCGATGCTGACGAGGTCGACCCCCGCGGCGAGCAGGTCCTCGCCCGCCTCGAAGACCCGGCAACCGGACCGGGCGGCGATCTCCTCGGCCCGCGCCCGCCGCGTGTCGGCGACGCCGACGAGCGTCACGCCCTCGAGGGTGGCGTAGATCCGGGCGTGGTGCTGGCCCAGGTGCCCGACGCCGACGACGCCCGCCCGCAGCGGCGGCAGGCCCGGCACCGGCTAGGCGTCCGGGTCGGCGTCGCCCGCGGCCGACCCGCCGTTCGGGGCGCCGCCGCCCTTGGCGCCGGAAGGCAGCCCGGCCGCGGCCTTGCCGTGGCCGCCGAGCGCGATCTGGCTCCGGCTCACGGGCACCGTCCGCATGGACTCGCGCGCCCGCCCGAGCTTGCCGCTCTCGGCGCGCCTGAAGAAGTCGAGGAGGTAGCGGCACTCGTCCGTCAGCTCCGGCCGCGAGTCGAGGATCGCGAGGGCCTCGTCGAACGGCAGCTCGCTCCGGAAGAACAGGCGGTGCGCCTCCTTCAGCTGGTCGACGGCCCGGTCCGAGAGCCCGCGCCGCTCGCAGCCCACCTTGTTGACGCACCAGATCTTCGGCGGGTTCCCCTCGTACGTCATGAACGGCGGGACGTCGCGCGACACGCGCGTCATGCCGCCGACGAAGGCGAGGCGCCCGACCGTGGCGAAGTGGTGGACGACGACGGCGCCGGCGAGCGTCGCGTACGCCTCGACCTTCACGTGGCCGCCGAGGAGCGTGTTGTTCGCGAGGATGCAGTGGTCCTCGATGACGCAGTCGTGGGCGACGTGCGTGCACGCCATGATCAGGTTGTGGCTGCCGACCGAGGTGACGAGCCCGCCCTTGAGCGTCCCGCGGTTCACCTGGCAGGCCTCGCGGAACGTGTTGAAGTCGCCGATCGCCAGGCGGCTCGGCTCGCCGTGGTACGAGAGGTCCTGGGGGATGGCCCCGATCGAGGCCCCGGGGTGGAAGATGTTCCCCTCGCCGATCGTCGTGTCGCCGACGATCGTGACGTTGTTGAGGAGCTTCGAGCGCGGCCCGAGCTTGACGCCCGCGCCGACGACGCAGAACGGGCCGACCTCGCAGCCGTCGCCGATCTCGGCCCCGGGGTCGATGACCGAGAACGGGTGGATCTTCGTCGCCATCGGCCGCCTCGCCTCCTCTGCTGCGCCGCCGCCGCTCTCGCGAGCCTGCGCGGCCTACGAACGATCGTCCCGGAACCGAAGGCTCGCCTCGGCGGCGACGTCCTTGCCGACGAGCGCCCGCGCCCGCGCGCGCCCGCCCAATGGAGCCGTGGCCTCGAGCGAGAGCGCCTCGCCCGGCCTCACCACGCGCCGGAATCGCGCCGTCTCGACCGCCGCCAGCGCCGCCTCGGGTCCGCCCGCCGCGGCGGCCAGCGCCGCGAGCTCGAAGGCGCCCGCCAGCAGCGGCTCGCCGGGGAAGTGCCCGGCGAACAGCGTCTCCACGGGCCTGAACGTGCGCGCGCCGACGTCGATGCCGGCGTCGGCGAGGACCATCCCTCTCGGGCTCGCGCTCGGGCTCGGGCCCGGGCTCGAACCCTCCGCCAGCTCGAGGAGCTGCTTCGCCATCGCCGCGTTGAGCGCGTGGCCGGAGCGGTACGCGATCACGCGCGCCTCGAGGCGCACGCCGGCGAGCGCCAGGTCGCCCAGCAGGTCGAGGAGCTTGTGGCGGCAGAGCTCGTCCTCGAAGCGGAAGGCGTTCCGGATCGGCCGGCCGTCGCCGCCGATCACGAGCGTGTTCTCGTAGCTCGCCCCGCGGCCGAGCCCGGCGGCCGTGAGCGCCGCCGCCTCGCGCTCGAGGCAGAACGTGCGCGCCGGGGCGATCTCGTCCCGGAACGTGTCCTCGGTCACCAAGACCGCGACCCGCCGCTTCGGCAGCTCGCGCCCGTAGTCGAGGGTGTAGTCGAGGACGAACCCGCCCTGGTGCGGGAGGGCGACGATCCAGGCGCCGCGCCCGTCCGTGACCGAGAGAGGCCGGTCGAGGGCCAGCGCCGGCGCCGGGCCCGGCGCCTCGACGACCCCCGAGTCGACGAGCGCCCGGTAGAAGTCGCGGGCGCTCCCGTCGAGGCCCGGCAGCTCGACGCCGTCGACCTCGATGTCGAGGTCCGTGAGCCCGCGCCCCCACACGGCCGCCAGCAGATGCTCCACGGTGTGCACCTCGGCGCGCTCGCGCACGAGGGCCGTGCGACGGGGCCGCTCCTCGCGGTAGCGGGCGAGCGCCGGGATCTCGCCCGAGCCCGGGAGGTCCGAGCGCCGGAAGCGGATCCCCGATCCGGGGGGGGCCGGCCGGAAGACGACGCGGGTCGGGACCCCCTCGTGGAGCCCCGGCCCCTCGACCCGCCCTTCCCGAGCGATGGTGCGCGCCGGCATGCAGGCTACTTCGACTTCCCCGGCTGGTCCTTCTCGGTGCGCTGCGGCGCCGCCGGCGGCGGCTGGCCGCCCCCGGCCTTGAACCGCGCGTTCAGGATGTCGACGATGTCCTTCGTCACGTCGATCTCGTGGGTGTAGTAGAGCACGGCCTTGAGCCCGAGCAGGAGCTTGTTCTCCTCGAAGGCCTTGCCCTCGCTCTTGAGGATGAACGAGAACTTCTTTTCCTGGCCGTACTGCTTCACCACCTGCTCGATGTCGTCCACGAGGATGAGGTTGTACTCCTCGATGCGCCGCTTGAGCGTGTCCTCGCGCCGGCGCTTGAGGAGCTGGAACGTCGCGACCTCCCTGTCCCTCTCCTCCTCGAGGAGGCGGAACGTCTGCCCGTAAGGGTCGAGCGGGTCCATCTGCTTGTTCAGGTCCGTGATCTTGGCGTGGACCGCCTTGATGTCCTTCTCGAGCTGCTCCTTCTCGGCGTTGAGCTTCTTCTCGAGGTCCTGGCTCTTGTGGTAGTCCTTGAAGACGGCGGCGAGGTCGACGACGCCGATCTTCCACTCGGTCGGGGCCGCGGCGACCGGAGCGGGATCTCCGCCCGTGCGCACGATGGCGATCGCGAGCGCGATGGCGACGATCGCGAGGAGCCAGGGGGTCCGTCCCGTCGAGTCACGCATGCTCCCGTTCCCTCCAAAACCGAAGCGACGTATTATAGCGGCCGATCGCCTTGGCGCAAGGCCCTGCGCCCGTTAGGGTAGGCGCTGGATCGGCGGCCGGGAAGGGGCGGGCTCAGAGCCCGGCCCCCACCGTGAAGCTGAAGACCTCCTCGTCGTCGTCGTCGTTCAGGATCAGCGGGAAGCCGAAGTCGAGCGCGACCGGCGCCGGGAAGAGCGGCACCTTGATGCGCAACCCCACGCCCACCGCGAGGCGGAAGTCCTCGTCGAGGTCGATCTCGTCGGGCTCGCGCGAGACGACGCCGAAGTCGCAGAAGATCACGCCGCGGAGGAAGTCGGCCCGGAAGTCGGGCGCGTAGGTCTCGTCGAGACCGGGGATGATCGGGAAGCCGTACTCGACCGAGCCGATCATCCGGAGCTCGCCCCCGATCGGCTCGTCGTCCTCCTGCGGCCCGACCGAACGGAACTCGAATCCGCGCACCGTCCTCGGGCCGCCGGCGTAGAACCGCTCGAAGATCGGCGTGTCCCGGGAGGCGCCGATGTCGGTGATCACCCCGGCGCTCGCCCGGACGCCGAAGACGTGCTTCGACGTCCCCGGGAACTCGAGGACCGTCGTCTGCCAGTTGCCGCCGGCCTCGGCGCGCACGAAGTCGTGGTCGCCGCCGAAGATGGTGCCGGCGACCTCGATCGAGGCGTTGACCCCGAACCCGCGGTACGGCGTGAAGCTCGCGTCGATCACGTTCTGGTCGAAGGTGAAGGCGAGGCGCATGGACGAGACGAGGTTGTCGCCGGCGACCTCGATCACGTCCGTCGGCGCGAAGGGGTCGATGTCGAAGATCGTGATGTCGGCGATCCGGTACTCGAGCTCGAGGAGGGCGTCGCGGGTGAAGCGGTAGCCGAGGCCGACCGTCGCCTCGAGCTGCTGCTCGTTGTAGGTCCGCGCGCTCACGGAGTCGAAGTACGTGAAGGAGGTCTTGAGCTGGATCGGGTAGCTCTTGAAGAGGTCGGGGAGGAAGTAGGGCTCGATGAACGTGACCCGGTAGCGCGACCGCTCGCCGCCCGGCTCCGCCTGGAGGATCAGCGTCTGCCCGCCGCCGCGGAACGGCCCGCGCTTCAGGTCCTCGAAGCTCGTCGGGAAGTCGAAGATGTCGAAGTTCCGCTCGATGTAGACGATCCGCCCGAAGAGCCCGATCGAGGTCGAGATCCCGCCGCCGAAGAGGATCTGGCCGGTGTCGCCCTCCTCGACCCGGATCACCATGTCGCGCCGGTCCTCGGCCGTCCCGGGCTCGAAGCCGATCTGGATGTCCTTGAAGAGGCCGCGCCGGCCGAGGCGCTCGCGCGAGCGGTCCATCTTCTCGGCGTCGAAGATCTCGCCCGGATAGAGCTCGAGCTCGCGCCTCACGACGTCGTCGCGGGTCTTGACGTTGTTCACGATGTCGATGCGCTCGATCGTGATCTGCGGCCCCTCGATGACGTCGAACGCGAGGTCCACCTGGCGCTCGGGCCCGACGAGCTTCGGCGTGTACTTGACGTCGGCGTAGATGTGGCCCCGGTCGTAGTAGAGCTTGGCGAGCGTCCGCAGGTCCTTGCGGAGCTTGAAGCCGTCGAACGGCTCGTTCTCCTTGAGCTCGAACTTGGCCTCGATCTCCTCCGGCGTGTAGAGCTTGGTGCCCCGGACCAGGATGGAGCGGATCCGGTAGCGCTCGCCCTCGATCACGCGGATGCGGACGGTCACGCGCTCGCGGTCGAGCGTGAAGATGAGGTCGTCCAGCATGACCCGCGCGTCGAGGTAGCCGTGGGAGCGGTAGAAGGTCTCGAGCGTCTCCAGGTCGTCGTCGAGCGCCTCGCGGTCGAGGTAGCCCGAGCGGACGAAGAGGAGCAGCGTCTCCTTCGTCTTCATGATCCGCTCGAGGTCGGACTCAGAGAGGTGGGCGTTGCCGATGAACTCGATGTCGCGGACGCGGACGGTCGGACCCTCGCGGACGACGAAGACGACCTCGACGCCGCCCTCGGTCGGGTTGCGCTCCTCGTCGACCTCGGCGAAGTAGAGGCCCCGCCCGCGGAGGACCCTGAGGATGAGCTGGCGGTCGAGGAGCACCTTGTACGGATCGTAGAGCGCGCCCGGCTTGACCTGAAGCTCGTCCGCCCCCTGCTTCGCGTCCTTCGGCTTGAGCGTGTCCATCCCCTCGTAGCGGACCGCCGTCACGCGCTCGCGCTCGCGCAGGTCGAAGACGAGGCGCACGCCGTCCGGGTCGCCCTGGATCGGGCGGGCGTCCACGGCCATGTCCGGGTCGAAGCGGCCCGTCTTGAAGAGCGTCTTCAGGTCGTCGTCGATCGTCTCGCGCTTGTAGCGGTCGCCGATCTTCGTCCGGATGATCTCGCGCAGGAACGTCTCGGGGCTGCGGACGCTCCCCTGGAAGATGATCTCGCGGACGACCTTCCCCTCGGGGTTGAAGGCCTCCTGGGCCAGAACGGGGCCGGAGAAAAGGGCGAGGACGACCGCGACCGCGACGACGGGGACGAGCCGGTGGAGGGGCGCGGGGCTCACCGCCCTTCCCAGGTCCCCATGTCCATGGGCGCGTAGTTGTCGAAGCAGAGGTACTGGCCGAAGAAGCGAAGCCTCACGTCGCCCGTCGGCCCGTGGCGGTTCTTGGCGACGATCACCTTGGCCGTCGTGAGGAAGTCCTGGTCGAGCGCCCGCGACGGCGCCGCGGGGGCCGCCGGCCCGCGCCCGCCGCGCTTCGGCCCCGCGCCCGGGGCCATCCCTTCGTCCTCCTCCTGGTAGCCCGACTCGGCGAACCGGCGGTCGCGCTGCGCCTTCTCGAACGCGTAGTAGGCCTCGCGGTAGAGGAGGAGGACGACGTCGGCGTCCTGCTCGAGGCTTCCCGACTCGCGCAGGTCCGAGAGCCGCGGGACGTGCCCCTCGCGCGCCTCGACCTGGCGCGAGAGCTGGGACAGCGCGATGACGGGCACGTCGAGCTCGCGCGCGAGCGACTTCAAGCCCCGCGAGATCGTCGAGATCGCGAGCTGCCGGCTCTCGTCCTTCATCCCCGTCTCCATGAGCTGGAGATAGTCTAGGACGATCAGCTGGATGTCGTTCTTCACTTTGAGCCGCCGAGCCTTGGCCCGGAGCTCCAGAACGGAGAGCGTGGGCGTGTCGTCGATGAACACGCGCTCCCCGGCCTCGGCCAGGTCGCAGACGGCGTCGCGGATCCTGAGCCGCTCCTCGCGGTCGAGCGCGTGCCGCCGCACGCGGTCCGAGTCCACGCGCGCCTGGGCGCAGATCATGTTCTGGACGACCTGCGACTTCGCGACCTCGAGGCTGAAGAGGGCCACCGCCCGCCCGCCCTTGACGGCGACGTTGCGGACGATGGTCGTGGCGAGGGAGCTCTTCCCCATCGACGGCCGGGCCGCGAGGATCACGAGCTCGGCCGGGTGCAGGCCGAAGAGCTTCTGGTCCAGGTCCACGAGCTGGGTCTCGAGGCCGAGCTCGGGCCGCCCGGCCTCCAGGCGCTCGAGCGCCTCGGTGAGGATCTCCTTGAGCCCGGAGACGGGCGTCGAGACGCGGCGCTCGACGGCCTCGAGGAACTTGCGCTCGGACCGGTCGAGGAGCTGTTCCGTCGTCGACGTGTCGGCGTAGGCGTCGGAGACGATCTCGGAGCACACCTGGATGAGCGAGCGCGCGAGCGACTTGTCGCGGACGATCTTCGCGTACTGCTCGGCGTTGGCCGCGGACGGGACGCCGTCCGTGAGGGCGGCGATCGCGCCCGGTCCGCCGGCGGCCTCGAGCTGGCCGCGGCGCTTCAGCTCGTCGCGGATGAGGACCGGGTCGACGGGCTTCTGCTCGGCCAGGAGGTCGAGCACCACCTGGAAGATCAGGCGGTGCCGCGGGAAGTAGAAGTGCTCGGGCCTGAGCGCGTGGGCGACGTACTGGGCCGCCTCGGGCTCGAGGAGCACGGCCCCGAGGACGCTCGCCTCGGCCTCGGGGTTGTGGGGCGGAACGCGCTCGAGGGTGTCCATGAGTCGCCTCCACCGCCCGAACCGAAGAGAGGACTTGAAGACCCGGAGAAACGAAGGAGATCACGGAGGTCACGGAGGGGCTGACATCGCCGAACCCTCAGTGACCTCCGTGTCCTCTGGCCTCTCTCCGCGTCCTGAAGCAGGGTCGTCTACTCGGCCTCGACGACCCACACTTTCGTCGGCACCTCGACATCCGGGTGGAGCCGCAGCCGCACCTCGTAGACGCCGAGCGCCTTGATCGGCTGGTCGAGGAGGACCATGCGGGCCTCGACCCCGAAGTGCTTCTCGACGAAGGCATCGGCGATCATCTGGGCGGTGACCGAGCCGTAGAGCTTGCCCTCGGCGTCCGGCGGGAGGGTCTCGCCCTCGGCCGCCTTCATCGCCTTCATCGGGATCGTCACCGACTCGTCCTTGATCTTCGCCCCGAGGGCCTCGGCGGACTCGCGCCGGCGCGCCTCCTCGGCGAGCAGCTCCTGCTTGCGCCGCTCGATCTTGTCGATGTTCTCGGACGTGACGGGGACCGCCTTGCCCGTGGGCAGGAGGAAGTTGCGCCCGTAGCCGTCGGAGACGTCGACGATGTCGCCTATGTGCCCGAGCTTCTCGACCCGCTCACGAAGTAGGAGACGCATGTTCGACCTCACTCGACGTACGGCATGAGCGCCATGAACCGGGCGCGCTTCACGGCCGTCTTGAGCTGCCGCTGGTGCTTCGCGCAGTTGCCCGAACGCTTCCGCGAGAAGAGCTTGCCCTGGTTCGTCACGAGCTTGCTGAGGACGCCTATGTCCTTGTAGTCCATCTCGCGAATGCGGTCGCGGCAGAAGCGACAGCGCGTTTCGCGGCCGAATCCGGGGAACTTGGGCATGTCTTTACCGGCTCGCTTTCTTCATCACCTGGGTTCCAGTCCGTACCTGAACTCGTCGTAATCCGCCGGGGGAGCCTCGTCGGACGGCGGCGGGAAGTTCCCCTCGTCGAGCGGCTCGAGGGGCTCGAGCGGCTCGAGGGGCTCGAGGGCGTCGAGCGGCTCGTCCGCCGGCGGCCTCGAGGCCGGTCCGGAGTCGCGCTCGCGCTCCCGCTCGCGATCGCGGTCGCGATCGCCGTCGCGCCCGCGGCCGCCGCGCGCGCCCGCCTCGGCCGGCCGGCGCTCGCCGCGCTCCGGCCGCTCGCCGCCCCGCTCGGGGCGCCGGCCGCCGGCGGCCCCGGGCGCGCCGAGGATCTGGAAGCCCTCGGCGACCACCTTGAGCTTCGAGCGCTTCTGGCCGTCCTTCGACTCCCACGTGTCCATCTTCAGGCGGCCCTCGACGAGGACCTCGCGGCCCTTGCCGAGCTGCGCCTTCGCGGCCTCGCCGCCCCGTCCCCACACGTTGACGTCGACGAAGCACGTCTCCTCGCGGCTCTGGCCCTCGGCGTTCGTGTACACCCGGTTGATCGCGAGGCGGAACTCCGCGACCGCGACCCCGGCCGGGGTGCGCCTGAGCTCGGGGTCGCGCGTGAGGCGCCCGATCAGGATGACCTTGTTGAGGTTGGCCACGGCTGCTCGTCCTCAGTCGATCGGGTCCGGCGGGGCCCGCGGGCTCCCGTCGGGCGCGCTACCGCCCGCCGCCCTCGCCCTCGGTCTCGCCGCCCTCGCGCGGCTCGCGCCGCCCGTAGCCGCCGCCCCCGCCGCCGTACGGACGGTCGCGGTCGCGGTCGCGACGGTCGCGACGGAAGCCGCGGTCGCCGCGGTCGCGCTCGCGGTCCTCGCCCTCGGGGAGGACGCCGGCGGCGATCATCTCGGCGCGCCGCTTCTTGATCTCCTCGCGCTCCTTCAGCTTTCTCGGCAGGTCGTCCTCCTCGGTGACGAGGTGCCGGAGGATGAGCTCCGAGAGCTGGGCGTCGCGCCGGATGCTCGACGACGCCTGCGGCTCGGACTGGTAGTGGGCGAGGAGGTACGTCCCGCGCTTCACCTTCTTCACGTCGTAGGTGAGCTTGCGGTCGTCCCACTTCTCGATCTTCATCACCTGCGCCCCGTGCTTCTTCAGGAGCGCGTCGACGTGCGAGATGATGTTCTCGAGCGACTTCGTCGCCTCGGCGCTGTCGAACAGGAACAGACCCTCGTAGTACCTGAGCGGCATAAGCTCTCCCGTCACTCTTTCGCTTCCGTGTCCGTCTTCGCGTCCTTCGCGTCCTTCGCGTCCTTCGCGTCCTTCGCGTTGTACCTCGCCATCGCCCGCTCGACCCCGTCGGCGAGCCACATCTCGACCGCCTCGACCGCCCTCTTCACGGCCTCGTCGAGCGCCTCCCGCTCCTCCTTCGCCGGCGGCGCGAGGACGTAGTCCGCCGAGTCCATGAACGGCGGCGCCTGGCCGATCCCGATCCGGAGCCGCGGGAAGGCGTTCGTCCCGAGCGCGCGGATCACCGAGTCGAGCCCCTTGTGCCCGCCGCTCGAGCCGTCGCGCCGGATCCGGAGCTTCCCGACCGGCAGGTTCAGGTCGTCGCAGACGACGAGGACGCCCTCGGGGGCGACCTTGTAGAAGTCCGCGAGCCCGCGCACCGCCTCGCCCGTGAGGTTCACGTACGTCTGCGGCTCGGCGAAGCACGCAGGCTCGCCGCCCGGTCCCGACGACACGTACGCGTACCGGGCCTCGAACCCCTTCTTGCGGAGCTCGACGCCCGCGCGCTCGCACAGCCGGTCGACCACCCAGAACCCCACGTTGTGGCGCGTACGCTCGTACTGCCGGCCCGGATTGCCGATCCCCACGACCAGTCTCGGCACGGAAGCGGCGCCCGGGCGTTACTTCTCCTCGCCCTCCTCCTCCTCCTCCTTCTTGCCCTTGGCGATGACCTCGGGCTCGGCGCCGGTCGCCGCCTCCGGGGCCACGACGCCGGGCACCGGCTCCTCGAGGCGCGGCGGCGCCACGTGGACGACGACGACGTCCTCGCCCTCGAGGATCTTGACGCCCTCGGGGACGGGGATCTCCTTCACGCGCATCTGCTGGTCGAGCTCCATCGCGGCGATGCTGACCTTGATGTTGTCCGGGATCGCGCCCGCGAGGCACTCGATCTCGAGCTCGTGCAGGTTGACCTCGAGGTGACCGCCCTTGGCCACGCCCACCGGGTCGCCGGTCAGGACGAGCGGCACGGTGACGTGGATCTTCTCGTCCAGGGCGACGCGCCCGAGGTCGACGTGGAGGACCTCCTCGCCGAACGGGTCGTACTGCACCTCGCGGATCATGGCCTTCTCGACGCGGCCGTCCGGGAGGACGACGTCGAGGACGCGGCCGTGGTGCCGGAGGATCGTCTCGAAGGCCTCGCGCGAGACCGCGAGGTTCACGTTGTCGACCTTCTTCCCGTAGAGCACCGCCGGGATCAGCCCGCTCCGCCTCAGCCGGCGGCTGTTCGCGGACCCCAGGTCTCCGCGGGGTCGGGTCTCGAGGCTCAACGTCTCCGCCATTTTCTCTTCCCCTGTCTGTTACACGAAAAGCGAGCTGACGCTCTCGTTGCTGTGGATCCGCCGGATCGCCTCCCCGAGCAGGTTGGCGACGCTCACGACCCGGATCCGCGGGTCATCTCCCTTCCCGCGGATCGGGATCGTGTCGGTGATGACGATCTCCTTCACGGGCGCCTTCTTGAGCTTCTCGACCGCGTCGCCCGCGAAGACCGGGTGGGTCGCGCAGAGGTAGAGGTCGCGCGCCCCCTTCTCCTTCAGGACGCGCGCGGCCTCGGCGATCGATCCGCCCGTCGCGATCATGTCGTCGGCGACGATCACGTTCTTCCCCTCGACCTCGCCGATCACGAACTGCACGATCGTCGACTCGGGAGAGACGCGCCGCTTCTCGACCATCGCGAGCCGCCCGCCGAGGCGCTTGCAGAGCGCCCAGGCCATCTTCGAGCTGCCGATGTCGGGCGAGGCGACGACGAGCTCGTCGATCCCCTTCTCCTGGAAGTAGTTGACGATCACGGGCATCGCGTAGAGGTGGTCGACCGGGATGTCGAAGAACCCCTGGATCTGGGCGGCGTGCAGGTCGACCGTGAGGACGCGATGGGTCCCCGCCCGCTCGATCAGGTTCGCGACGAGCTTGCCCGTGATCGGCACGCGCCCCTCGTCCTTGCGGTCCTGGCGCGCGTAGCCGAAGTACGGCATGACGGCCGTGATCCGCTTCGCGGACGCCCGCTTGAGGCAGTCCGTGAGGATCAGGAGCTCCATCAGGTTGTCGTTCGCCGGGTGACACGTCGGCTGGATGACGAAGCAGTCGGCGCCGCGCACGTCGCAGTTGACCTTGACGTTCACCTCGCCGTCCGGGAACCGGCCGACGTGGGCCTCGCCGAGCGTGATCCCGAGGTACGAGCAGATCTTCTCCGCGAGGTCGTGGTGCGCGTTGCCCGAGAAGACGCGGATCTCGTCCTGGCTCACGTCCCGCCTCCCGTGCCCGTGCCCGGGCCGGTGCCCGGGCTCGCCCCCCGGCCCGGCTCGACGTCCCTCCTCGAGAACGGCCGCGCCGGCACCCCCGCCCAGACCTCGCCCGGCGGCACCTTCTTCCCCTTGGTCACGACCGCGCCCGCGGCCGTCGTCGCCCCCGGGCCGACCTCGACCGGGGCGACGAGCATCGTCCCCGAGCCCACGAACGCGCGCTCGCCGACCGTGGTCTTGCTCTTCGTCTTGCCGTCGTAGTTGCAGAACACGGTGCCCGCGCCGATGTTCGCCTTCGGCCCGATGTCCCCGTCGCCCAGGTACGAGAGGTGCTTCGCCTTCGCCCCGCGCCGGACCGTGGTCCGCTTCACCTCGACGAAGTTGCCGATCTCGGCCTCGTCCTCGAGGACGGTCCCCTCGGCGACGTGGGCGAACGGGCCGACGTGGCAGCGGGCGCCGATCCGCGCGCCGCGCCGGATCACGGTGAAGGGCTCGATGGTCGTGCCCTCGCCGACCGAGACGTCGACCTCGATCCAGGTGAGCGCGGGCGCGAGCACGTCGACGCCCGCGTCCACCAGCTCGTGGGCCCGCCGGAGCGCGAGCGCGCCGGCGGCCTCGACCAGCTCGCGGCGGGTGTTGACCCCCGCCATCTCCGCGAACGGGAGGCGCACGGTCGCGATGCGGTCGCCGCCCGCGAGCAGGAGCCGGACCGCGTCCGTCAGGTAGTACTCGCCCGCCCGGTTGTCCGGCTCCACGCGCCCGAGGGCCGCCCGGAGCCGGGCGGCCTCGAAGGCGTAGAGGCCGCCGTTGATCTCGCGGATCGCGCGCTCCTCGGGGGTCGCGTCCTTCTCCTCGACGATGCGCGCGAGGCGCCCCTCGCGGTCGCGGACGATGCGGCCGTAGCCGTGGGGGTCGGGGGCCTCGGCGGTCGCGACCGTGCACGCCGCGCGCGCGCGCCCGTGCGCCTCGAGGATCGCGCGGACGCTGGCCGCGCCGAGGAGGGGCGTGTCGCCGTAGGCGACCACGACCGGGCCCTCGTACCCCTCGAGGGCGGACAGGCCGGCCGCCACGGCGTCGGCGGTCCCGCGCGGCTCGGGCTGGAGGGCGAAGACGACGCCCGGGCGCCCGGCGAGGACCTTCTCGACCTGCTCGCGGCCGACCCCGAGGACGACGACCTTGCGGCCGATCCCGGCCGCATCGAGGGCGTCGAGCGGGAAGCGGACCATGGGCGCGCCGAGGATGCGGTGCAGGACCTTGGGCAGGTCGCTCTGCATCCGCACGCCCTTGCCGGCGGCGAGCACGACGGCCGCGATGTCGTCCATGGGAGACCGCTTCCTCTCCGGCCTGCTCTCGGCGCGGGCGCGACGCGCACGCGCGCCTACCATCGACCGTCGGGACTGGTTACCCGGCCAGGATTCGAACCTGGAATGAGGGAACCAAAATCCCTAGTGTTACCAGTTACACCACCGGGTATTGGGGTGACCGCCCCGGCCCCCGGGGAGGGGGCACACTATAGCAACCGGGAGCGGCGGTGTCAACGCTTGACGCGAGCCGCTTCGCGGATAAGGCCGCCAGGGTGTCGGACGGACGTCGGGGGAGGACCTCCGGTCGAGAGGTCGCCCCGTCGGTTCGCCCGGAGGGTCGCCCTCAACGAACGACGTAGGGAACGAGGATCAATAAGCCCTGGCGGTCGATCAGCACCTCGAACCTCTTCTCGCCCCGCAAGCGCTCGTGAAGCTCGCGCCCGTTCTCCCCGGTGACCGGGTGCCCGTTGACGGAGAGGATGATGTCCCCCTCCTGCAAGCCGAGGACGGTCTTGAGGGGCGAGCGCTCATCGATCCGGCCGAACATGTACGCCTTCCGTCCGTCCTTCGCGACGGGCCAGCCCTCGGCGGTGCTCCCGAGCTCGACCAGGGCCTCGAACTCGCGGTGCTTCGAGAGGAAAGCCTCGGGCACGTAGACGTCGAACGCGCGAGGGATCGCATCGGCCCGGGCGCCTTCGCGCTCCGCCCGCTTGCCGTCGCGCCGGTCGTCGCGCTTCTCGTCACGACCCGGCTTCTCGGCCGGCGGACGCGGCTCGCCCTTCGGCGTCGGGGGCGGCGACGGCCTCTCCGGCGGCCGGTCGAGGGCGCGCGCGACCGCGAGGTAGGAGCGGACGGTCGAGGTGAAGTCGGTGATGAGGAGCGTCTCCGACCCCTGGAAGTAGATGATGTTGCCGCAGCGCCGCGGGTCCCGCGTCATGATCCCGCGGATCGCGGCGTGGATCTGGTTCGCGTCGCAGTGCCTCACGCGGTAGACGACGGTGATCACGCGGTTCGCCTCCGGCAGCGGATCGTCCTCGTCGAAGATCGGAGCGTGCTCGAAGACGACGGTCGGCAGGGTCCGCTGCAGGTAGGCCTTGATGATCGGCTTCCCGGCGACCTCATCCTCGACCAGCTCGATCGCGAACACCTGAAGCGCGATGCGGATGGTCTCGTAGTCGTTCGGGAGGTCGGCGGGGAGGACCACCTTCTTGCCGCGAAGCGCCTCGTCGAAGACGACCGGGGCCTTCTTGAGGGCCGCGGCGCGGCGGACGACGTCGTGGACGTCCTCCTCGCGCTCCTGCGCGCCCGCGGGCACGGCGAGCGGCCACGCGAGGATCGCGAGGGCGAGGATGATGCTCCTGAGCATGGTTCCCCTCTCTCTCTCTCTCTCTCTCTCTCTCTCTCTCAGTCCCTCTGTCCGGCTCTCTCTTCCCGGACCTCCGTGAGACGCGCGAAGCCGCCGCGAGTTCAGGCGCGCTTGCCCGCCCGGCCCCGCCTCGATAGAATCGTCGGTCCTTTCGAGCGACGGAAGAAAACGCGGAGGCCGTATCCATGTCCATAGCGCCGACGAAGGCGAAGCTCAAGCCCTGGAAGCTCTACCTCGACGGGAAGTGGCAGGACGCCCGCTCGGGGCGCACGTTCACGACGATCAACCCCGCGACCGAGGAGCCGCTCTGCGAGTGCGCCGCGGCCGGCGCCGAGGACGTCGACCTGGCCGTGCGCGCCGCGCGCCAGGCGTTCGCGGAGGGCCCCTGGCCGCGGATGGCGGCGGCGGACCGCGGGGCCGCGCTCCTCAAGGTCGCCCAGCTCATCGAGAAGCACCGGGACGAGATCGCCGAGCTCGAGACCTTGAACCAGGGAAAGCCGATCGGCGACAGCTCGCGCGTGGACGTGCCGCTGACGGCGGCCTGCTTCCGCTACTACGCCGGGTTCGCGGACAAGCTCGAGGGCCGCACGATCCCCGTGCGCGGGCCCTACCTCGCGTACACCCTGCGCGAGCCGATCGGCGTGATCGCCGCGATCGTCCCCTGGAACTACCCCCTGCTCCTCGCCACGTACAAGGTCGCGCCGGCGCTCGCCGCCGGCAACGCCGTGATCCTGAAGCCGGCGTCGCAGACGCCGCTCACGGCCCTGCGCCTGGGCGAGATCATCGAGGAGGCGGGCCTCCCGCCCGGGATCTTCCAGGTGATCACGGGCTCGGGCCGCGAGTGCGGCCAGGCCATCGTCGAGCACGCGGGCATCGACAAGATCGCCCTCACGGGGTCGACCGAGACGGGTCGCCACGTCATGCAGTCGGCCGCGAAGAACCTGACGAAGCTCGAGCTCGAGCTCGGCGGCAAGTCGCCGAACATCGTCTTCGCCGACGCCGACCTCGAGGAGGCGGCCAAGGGCGCGACGATCGGGATCTTCCTGAACAAGGGCGAGATCTGCACCGCCGGCTCGCGCCTCTTCGTCGAGACGAAGGTGAAGGACCAGCTCCTCGAGAAGCTCGTCGGCCGGGCGAAGAAGCTGAGGCAGGGCGACCCGCTCGACCCGCAGACGCGCCTCGGGCCGCAGGTCAGCAAGGAGCACCGGGAGTCGATCCTGCGCTACGTCGAGACCGGGAAGAAGGAGGGCGCGAGCCTCGTCCTCGGCGGCGGCGTCCCGCCCGAGCTGCCGCGCGGCTGGTTCGTCCAGCCGACGATCTTCGACGGCGTCGCGAACGAGATGACGATCGCGCAGGAGGAGATCTTCGGCCCGGTGCTGGCCGTGATCCCGTTCGAGAGCTTCGACGACGTCCTGCGCCAGGCGAACCAGAGCCAGTTCGGGCTCGCGGCCGGCGTCTGGACGCGCGACATCAAGAAGGCGCACAGGGCGGCGCGCGCGCTCCAGGCCGGGACCGTGTGGGTGAACACCTACAACCTGTTCGACCCGACCGCCCCGTACGGCGGCTTCAAGAAGAGCGGCTTCGGGCGCGAGCTCGGGTCGGCCGGGATCGAGGAGTACACGCAGCTGAAGAGCGTGTGGATCGACCTCAGCTGAGCGGAGCGCGCGGAAGCCGAAGCCAAATCCTTGCCGCGCGCTCCGCGGCGGGGGGGTCGGGGGGCGGAGCCCCCCGAAGACGAAGACCGGCGAAAAGGGTGGGAATCTGAAAGATTCACACCCTTTGAGCTGAGTCTCACGTAACCGGAGCAACCGGAGGCTTTCATGACCGCGACCGCGACCGTCGCCGAGACCATGCCGAACGGGCTGATCGATTACCGGGCCGAGGGCGGCGTCGCCGTCTTCGAGCTGAACGACCCGCCGGCGAACACGTACACGCACGAGATGATGCGCGACCTCGACGAGGCGATCCTGAAGGCGCGCTTCGACGACTCGGTCCACGTCATCGTCATCCGCGGCGCGGGCGAGAAGTTCTTCTGCGCCGGGGCGAACATCCGCATGCTGCAGGCGGTGACGCCGCAGTTCAAGTACTTCTTCTGCCTCCACGCGAACGAGACGCTCATCCGCCTCGAGCAGACGCCGAAGCTCGTGATCGCGGCCCTGAACGGGCACTGCGTGGGCGGCGGCCTCGAGATCGCGATGGCGGCGGACATCCGCATCGCCTGCCGCGGCGCCGGGAAGGTCGGCCTCCCCGAGGTCAACCTGGGCGTCCTCCCGGGGACGGGCGGGACGCAGCGCCTCTGCCGCATCGTCGGCAAGTCGAAGGCGATCGAGCTCATGGTCACGGGGCGGACCTTCGAGTTCGAGGAGGCCCTCGAGCTCGACATCGTGAACGCCATCTACGAGAAGGACGACTTCTGGCCGAGGGTCCTCGAGTACGCGAAGCAGTTCGTCCCGCCGGCGAAGGCGGCGAAGGCGGTCGGGCGGATCAAGCGCTCCGTCCAGACCGGCTACGAGATCCCGCTCGACGAGGCGCTCGCCCTCGAGCGCGAGCTCCAGCAGCAGCTCTTCCAGAGCGAGGACGCGAAGGAGGGGATCACCGCGTACGTCAACAAGAAGCCGGCCCACTTCAAGGGGTGCTGATGTGGCGACGGCGACCCCGACCCGGATCCAGGTCGTCTTCGACGCCGCCGACCCGGCGCGGCTCGCGGAGTTCTGGGCGGCCGCGCTCCACTACGAGGTCCAGGCCCCGCCCGCGAGCCACGCCTCGTGGCCCGCGTTCCTCGAGTCGATCGGAGTGCCGCGGGAGCAGTGGAACTGGGCGAACGCCGTCGTCGACCCGTCCGGCGCCGGCCCGCGGATCTACTTCCAGCAGGTCGACTTGCTGAACCCGCGGCCCGAGACGAGCCGCGTCCACATCGACCTGAAGGTCGGGGGCGGGCCCGGGGTCACGGCGGAGGAGCGCCGGCGCCGGCTCGGCGCCGAGGCCGAACGGCTGTGCGGCCTCGGGGCGGAGCGGGTGCGCGAGGTCGACGACCCGCAGCGCGGCGAGTACTGGCTGGTCATGCAGGACCCGGAGGGCAACCGCTTCTGCCTGGACTGACCGGCGGCAGCCCCCGGCGGAGGCGCTCGCGACGCGACCTTGCTCCACCACCAGCTCGACCTCCGCGACGGCCTCGACGGCTGCGGCCGCGCCGCGCTCCTCGGCCTCGAGCAGGCCCCGCGGCGCGGCGGGACGTGGTCGCCGCTCCACCGGGCCCTCGAGGTCGCGCTCCGCTTCAAGAACGAGGCCACGTGGTGGCCGTGGGCGGCGTGCGAGCCGCTCTACCGGCTGGCCCAGCCCTGGGTGACGCGGTACCCCCTCGTCAAGGGGCTCGGCAACTTCGGCTCGATCGACGGCGGGGCGCCGGGCGGGCCGATGGTCGTCGAGGGCCACGTCTCCGACCTCGCCCGCGCCGCCTTCGAGGACGTGATCCCGCGCCCGAGCCGCGACGGGCTCCGCCACTACCCGCACGACACGCCGCTCGCGGCCCGCCTGCCGTTCCTCCTGCTGAACGGCTCCGCCCCGGGCGCGCCCGGGCCGTTCCTCCTGCCCCCGCACAACCTGCGCGAGGTCGCGGAGGCGCTGATCCTGCTGACGCGCGACGTCGACACCCCGGTGGACGACCTCCTCGACGTCCTGCTCGGACCGGACTTCCCGACCGGGGGCGAGGTGGACGCGGAGGCGAGCGACCTGGACGGCCTCTACCGGCGCGGGCGCGGGACCGTGCGCTTGCGCGCGACCGTCGACCTCGTCGAGGGTCCGCCGGCCGCCCTCGTCGTGACCTCGCTCCCCTACCTCGTCGCCCGGACGCCGGTCGTGCGCGAGCTCGCGGCCCGGGTCGAGGATGGCGAATTCCCGGGGGTCGAGGGGGTGCGCGACGAGTCGGCCCCGCCGGACGTGCCGGTGCGCATCGTCATCGACCTCGCGCCGGGTGCGGCCGACGCCTCGCCCGGGACGACGCTCGACCGCCTCCACGCGCTGACGCCGCTCGCCGCGACGTATGCCTGCACGCTCCGGCCCTGGCGCTCGATCGGCCACCTGCTCCGCGACTTCCTCGCCACGCGCCCCGACGCCATCGCCGCCGCGCGCGACGCGATCAAGCTCCGCGACCGCTTCGGCGACGAGAGGCGGACGCGGATCGCGCGCCGGGCGCGCGACCTCCGCGCGGGCGCATCTTCTTGACCGGGACGCGCCGGCGGCCCTATCATGCCGGCCCATGACCATGAGCCGAGCCTACCAGAACATCATCGTGGACGACGCGCGCGGGGACGTCGCCGTCGTCACCCTCAACCGGCCCGAGGTGAAGAACGCGCTGAACCTGGCGATGGTCGAGGAGCTGCACGACGCCCTCGGCGACCTCGCCCTGCGCGACGGCCTCGCCGCCCTCATCATCACCGGCGCGGGCGACCAGGCGTTCGCCTCCGGGGCCGACATCTCGGAGCTCCTCGAGCGCACGCACCGAGACGCCCTGCGGGCGATCAACTCCGGCCTCTTCCGGCGGATCGAGGAGTTCCCGCGGCCGACGATCGCGGCCGTCCGCGGCTACGCGCTCGGCGGCGGGTGCGAGCTCGCGCTCGCGTGCGACCTGCGGGTCGCCGGCGCGTCGTCGCGCTTCGGGCAGCCCGAGGTCGGCCTCGGCATCATGCCGGCGGCGGGCGCGACGTACCGCTTGCCGCGGCTCGTCGGGCTCGGGCGGGCGAAGGAGCTCATCTTCACGGGCGACATCCTCGACGCGCGCGAGGCCGAGCGGATCGGGCTCGTGAACCGAGTCGTCCCGGACGACGCCGTCCTCGACGCGGCGCTCGAGACGGCGAAGAAGATCGCGGCCAAGTCGGCGCTCGCGATCCACCTGGCGAAGGTGTCCATGAACGCCTTCGCCCGCGGGGCCAACGCCTTCGAGATCGAGAGCGTGGCCCAGGCCGTCCTCTTCGAGAGCGAGGAGAAGCGCCGGCGCATGACGGCGTTCCTGGCCAAGCGCGGCGGGAAGGGCGGCTCGAAGAAGGCCGAGAAGCCGGAGCGGGCGGATTGAGCGCCATCGTCGCCGCCGCCTCCGTCCGGACCGTGTGCGTCGTCGGCGCGGGGACCATGGGCGCCGGCATCGCCGAGGTCGCGGCCCGCGCCGGGCTCGAGACGACCGTGAACGACATCCGCCCGGACCTCGTCGAGCGCGGGCTCGAGCGGGTCCGCGCCTCGCTGGCCGAGGCCGTCGCCCGCGGGAGGACGCCGGCCGAGGAGCGCGACCGGGCCCTCGAGCGCCTGCGCGGCGGCGCGGACCTCGAGGCGGCGGCGGCGGGCGCGGACGTCGTCATCGAGGCCGTTCCCGAGGACCTCGACCTCAAGCGCCGGACGTTCGAGCGGCTCGGCGCCGTCTGCCGCCCGGACGCGCTCCTCGCCACGAACACGAGCTCCCTCTCCGTGACGGCGATCGCGACCGCGGCCAAGGAGGCCGCGCGCGTCCTCGGGCTCCACTTCTTCAACCCGCCGCCCGCGATGAAGCTCCTCGAGGTCGTGCGCGGCGAGCGGACCGCCGACGCGGCCGTCGAGACGGCCCGCGGGCTCGCCGCCCGCCTCGGGAAGGAGCCGATCGTCGTCCGCGACTCGCCGGGCTTCGCCTCGAGCCGCCTCGGGATCGCGATCGCGCTCGAGGCCATGCGGATGGTGGAGGCGGGGGTCGCCTCGGCCGGGGACATCGACAAGGCGATGGAGCTCGGCTACCGGCACCCCATGGGGCCGCTCCGGCTCACGGACCTCGTCGGCCTCGACGTGCGGCTCGCGATCGCGGAGCACCTGCACCGCGAGATCGGCGAGGTGTTCCGGCCGCCGCAGATCCTGAAGAGGCTCGTCCGCGCGGGCAAGCTCGGGCGGAAGACGGGCGAGGGGTTCTACCGCTACGACGGCGCGTGTTGACCCGGGCGGCCCCGCCGAGCCCGGGTCGCGGCGACGATGAAGCACGAAGGGCGACCGTGCCTGCGTGGCCCGACCGCCCTTCGACGACTCAGGATTTCCCTGGTTCCCCGGCCGATCGCCGACGCTCTCACTCCTGAGCGGCGAGCTCCTTCGCCTTCGCGCGGGCTGCGCCCTTGTCCTGATACCAGAGGGCGTTGACCTCCGCCCAGGCCTTCCACTTGTCCGGCACCGCGTCCATGGCGAAGATCGCCTCGGTCGGGCAGACGGGCTCGCACGCGCCGCAGTCGATGCACTCGTTCGGATCGATGAAGAGGGCGTCGTCCGCCGCCTCCTCGAAGTGAATGCAGTCGACCGGGCACACCTCGACGCAAGCCTGGTCCTTCACACCGAAACACGGCTTCGTGATGACGTAGGCCATGTCTCCCTTTCCTTTCCCTGTTCGCTCTTCTTGCGACCGGCCCTCACCAACCCGTCCGGATTTTACGGAGGTGGGTCGCATCGCGTCAAGAAGCGAGCGAGCGCTTTCTCGAAAGTTTTTTTTCAAACGTCGTACGAGGAAGGATCGGCCTAGAGGAGGAACGTCTCGTCGTCGGCGATCTCGGGCCGCGACCAGTCGTGGCGGAGGCGCTCGACCGGGGTCCCCCCCGCCAGGTGCCGCTCGACGATCTCGGGGATGTCCCGGGGCTTCACCCCCTCGTACCAGACGCCCTCGGGGTAGACGACCACGTTCGGGCCGTGGTTGCAGAGGTCCAGGCACTGGCACTTGGTCGTGCGCACCTCCCGGTCGAGGCCTCGACGCAGGAGCTCGCAGCGGAGGGCCTCGCGCACGTCCGCCGACCCGCGGTCCGTGCAGCTCGGTCCGACGCAGACGAGCACGTGGCGCCGGAAGGGCGGCGGGGTCGGCGGTGGCGGTGGAATCGGCGGGGTCGGCGGTGGCGGCGGCGGCGGCGGCGACGGCGGCGACGGCGGCGACGGCGGCGACGGCGGCGTCGTCATCCCCGACTCGCGCGGCGGCGCGGGCATCGACGCCAGCCTAACACCGGGCCGGGCGTTGCGCCACCCGCGGCCGACGGCTATAACAGCCCCACCATGAACCGAAGGACGTACGACGTCGACGAGGTCCGGCAGCAGGCGCGCGTCCTGGGAGAGCAGTCGAAGCTCGCCTCGACCATGCACGCGATGAACTACCGGCAACGGTTCACGGACCTGCTCGCGCTCTTCCGGCGGGACGAGCCGCTCGCCCTGCTGGCGGATGTCCTGAACGCCCACCCGGGCCCGGACACGGACGCCAAGAGCTACTACGCGAAGGCCTGTCAGGGGCCGGCGCCCGCGCTGCCGGCGGACCGCTACACGCGCATGGCCCTCGTCTTCCACGTGATCTCGGCGGTCATGCTCCGGGAGTCGAAGGTCGACTTTCACTACCTCTGCACGTGCGGCTTCCCGGGGCCGAGCCTCGGCCACAAGGTCGAGGCGTTCCGGACGGGCGTGCTCGAGCCGTTCCTCGAGGACCTCCGTGGCCTGTTCGCGGACGTCGCGAAGACGCTGCCCGCGACCGGCACCGTCGACCTCTACGAGGCGTACGTCGCCCACCTCGGCGCGTCATGAGCTCGATCGGCAGGCCCGCCCGCCGCGATGACCCGGACGACGTCTTCGCCGAGTTCTTCGGCGGCGAGCGTCACGCCGACACGGGCGAGCGCTACCTCGTCGAGCTCGAGAGCCTCGTCGTCGCCATCTTCAAGCGCTGCGAGGGGCTGACGGCGCGCCGCCAGGTGATCGAGGTCCAGGAGGGCGGGCGCGAGAAGCCGGTGAAGCGGCTCGGTCCGTACGCCGAGGGCGCGTTCACGCTGCTCGAGGGCGAGGCCGACGGCCCGGACATCTTCCGGTGGTACGAGCGCGGCCGCGAGGCCGACCACATGGCTTCGAGCCGGCGCAGCGGCTCCGTGATCCTCGTCGACCGGCGCGGGCTCGAGGTCGCGCGCTGGAAGTTCCGGCACGCGATGGTGAGCGGCTGGGACGGACCGGCCGAGGCGCCCGATCCCGCGGAGCCCTACGCGATCGGGCGGCTCGAGGTCACGCACGAGGGCCTGGAGATGGTGATCCACGACCGCTAGTCTTCGGCCCCGCACGCCCGAACCCCGGGCCGCGCGAGAGGAAGCGCGACCCCGCCTCGACGAACCGGAGCGGTCGGTCCGCGGCCACGCGAAGCCCGACGCGACCGCTCGTCTCGATGCGGGCGGGGGCCAGGGCCAGGCGGCCGTCCTCGACCGAGAGCGGCGGGCGCGTCAGGTCGGCGCCGTTTCGCGCGAGGTCGATGCCGAGCGCGCGGGCGAGCTTCCCCGGGCCCGAGCAGAAGCCGCGCGGGTCCGTGCACCCGCGCCGCCTGGCCATGAGGTCGAGGCCGAGGACGGGCTCGAGCGCGCGGAGGAGCACGGCGCCGGCCGTCCCGTCGGGCTCGCACACGACGTTCACGCAGTGGTTCACGCCGTAGCTCAGGTAGACGTAGGCGTGGCCCGGCGGCCCGTACATGATGCGGGCGCGCGGCGTGGGGCCGCGGTAGGCGTGCGAGGCGGGGTCGTCGCGGCCGAGGTAGGCCTCGACCTCGACGATGCGGCCCGCCGCCGGACCCTCGGGGCTCTCGTGCCGGAGGACGAGCCCGAGGAGGTCGCGGGCGACCTCGATCGTCGGGCGGGCGAAGAACGAGCGCGGGAGCGGCGGCATCGGCGCGCCCACGATAGCCGCGGGGGCTGCCCGGCGCAACGTGGGAACCGTTGCGTCGCCCGGATGATCGAACGTATAATGCGGAGCAGATCGCGCCGGGAGATCGCCGACACCATGCCGTCCGGCTTCACCGCTCGCATCCTGAGGTGGGTCGCGCTCGCCGGGCTCGGGCTGGCGGCCGCTCTGGGCACGGCCGCGCCCGCCCGCGCCGCCGGCGACATCGTCGTCTACAACAAGGGCCAGCCGATCCGCTACGACCCGGATGTGGGCGCGGAGCTGAAGGAGGTCGTCCTCGAGACGTGGAGCTGCCGGACCGGGAAGCTCGTCAAGAAGGAGACGATCGAGGCCTACTTCCACCTCTCCGAGGACCACGAGGTCATAACGCCGGACGCGCTCGACGACGACTGCTTCCGGACGTTCCAGATCGACAAGCGCGGCGACAAGTACTACTTCAAGGGGGCGAAGGCGGCGCCGGGGCCGGCCGGGGCCGAGCCCGAGCCGCCACCGGTGGTCGCGAAGGTCGAGCCCCCGCCCGCGAAGCCGGAGCCGGCGCCCGAGCCGGCCAAGCCCGAGCCGGCGAAGCCCGAGCCGGCGAAGCCCGAACCGGCGAAGCCCGAACCGGCGAAGCCCGAACCCGCGAAGCCCGAACCCGCGAAGCCCGAACCCGCGAAGCCGGGACCGCCGAGACCGGGGCCCAGGCCCGCTCCGCCGAGACCGGAGCCCGCGAAGCCCGAGCCCCCGAAGCCGGAGCCGGCCAAGCCCGAGCCGGAGCCTGCGAAGCCGGAGCCGGCCCGGCCCGAGCCGCCGAAGCCCGAGCCGGAACCCGCGAGGCCCGAGCCGGAGCCTCTGAAGCCGGCGCCGGCACCCGAGCCCGCCAAGCCCGAGCCGGCGAAGCCCGAACCCGCGAAACCGGGCCCGCCGAGGCCGGGGCCAAGGCCCGCTCCGCCGAGACCGGAGCCCGCGAAGCCCGAGCCGGAGCCCGCGAAGCCCGAGCCGGAGCCCGCGAAGCCCGAGCCGCCGAAGCCCGAGCCGCCGAAGCCCGAGCCCGCGAAGCCCGAGCCGCCGAAGCCGGAACCGGCCCCGCTCGTCGCCGCGGCCGATCCCGCACCGGCGAAGCCGGAGCCGGCGCCCTCCGCACCGCCCGAGATCTTCGGCCGCGAGGGACCCGACGAGCCGACCCCCGCCCCGGCGGCCCGGACCGAACCGGTGAAGCCCGAGCCGGCTCCGGCGCCCTCGCCCGCCGTGGCCGAGAAGGCGCGTCGCCTGGCCCGGAAGATCGTCGGGGTCGACACGGCCCGCCCGGGCTCGGCCGACGAGCGGAGCGAGCTGATCAAGAGCGAGCTCGACGTCGCCGCGCTCTCGGATCGGGATCTGGCCGCGATCGCGACCGCGATCGAGCAGGACCCGGACCTCGACGACGGGCAGAAATACTACGCCCTCCGCAGCTTCGGCTTCCACTTCTTCTACGACCCGAAGGACAGCCGGAAGGCGATCTTCTTCTACGAGCGCTGCATCGCCCTCATTCCCTCGAACTACTCGGCCTATCTCCAGAAGGGCTTCGCCCACGAGTCGCTCGGCGAGGCCGATGACGCCCTCCGCGCGTACGTCGCCTCGCTCGAGGCCCGTCCCCTGCAGCGGACGGCGGACTTCCTCGACAACCTGCTCGCGCGGATCGGGTCGACGAAGCGGATCTCGTCCGCCCAGATGCGCGAGATCAAGCCGCTGGCGGCTTCGGTGAAGGCGGCGCTCGACGCCGGCGACGAGGCAAAGGCGAAGGCGGGCATCCGCGACCTGGTCGCGCGGATCCCGCGGTAGAAAAATTTCCTAACTTCCGCGGGCCCATGATTTCTCCGGCAGCCTGGCCGAACCCGCGTGTCGGACCGGCGATCTAAGATCGTCGTCCGGGTACGAGGAGGTCGTCGATCATGGTCGAAGGGCACGCTGCTCCGCCGAAGGCCACGCCCGCGAGGCCGGGCCGGTTCGCCGTCGCCGCGGGCGTCGCCGCGCTCGCGCTCGCGCTGGCGCTCGTCGCGCCGGTCGCCTTCGGCGCCCCGCCGACGGAGGACGAGATCTACCGCCGGGGCGACGAGGCGTTCGCGAAGAAGAGCTTCAACGCGGCGCTCGGCGCCTTCGACCAGCTCCTGACCGAGTTCCCGGGCTCGGAGCGACGCGAGGAGGCGACGTTCAAGGCCGCGTTCGCGCAGGAGCGCCTCGGCCAGACCTACGAGGCCGCCCGGCGCGTCGAGGCGGCGCTCGGGAAGGCGCGGCCCGGCGAGTGGCGGGCCCGGCTCCAGTGGCTCGCGGGCAGGCTCCACCTCGACCACTGGCAGCTCTCCGCGCCCGTCGTCCAGGCCGGGCTGGAGGACGCGTTCCGCTGGTTCGAGGCCGCGGCGAAGGGCGGCACGCATCGCGACGATGCGTTCGCGCTCGCCTTCGACTACGCCCGGCTCCTCAACGAGCGCGGGCACTACGACGTCGACTGGGACCGCTTCCGCAGGGAGCGGCCCGACGGCAAGGACGAGGACTACTGGAGCTGGCGCAACGCCGCGGTGAAGCGCGAGGACGACCGGCGGCGCGAGCGCATCCGGGCGCTCTACGGGTTCGTCATCGAGCAGGACGGCGGCGGCGGGCATCCGGCGGCGCTCGCCCGCTACCACCTCGCCTGCTTCTACTTCCACGCGTACGGCCGCCTCGCGGGGATCCAGTACTACCGGGCCGAGCCGGCGGAGGGAGATGCGCCGCGGCCGAAGCCCGAGCCGCCGAGCGCGGAGGAGGTCGAGGCCCGGAAGCACCTGGCGGAGGCCGTGGCCCGGGGCTTCAAGGTCGTCGACGAGCTGGTCGAGAAGCGGCCGGACGACCCCCTCGCCCCGGAGGCGCTCTACCTGGCCGCGCTCGCGCGCCACCAGTACATCGAGGACCTCCCGGGCGCCGTGAAGTCCTACCGGCGGCTGGCGGAGAAGTACCCGAAGCACGACCGGGCGCAGGACGCGCGCGGGGCGATCGTCGAGATCCTGCGCGAGGAGGTCTCGGTTCGCGTCGACGGGCCCGTCGTCCCGGGCGAGAAGACGGTCGTTCAGCTCGGGGCTCGCAACGTGAAGAAGGTCACGCTCCGCGCGTACCGGGTGCGTCCCGTCTTCTCGGCCGATCCGGACGGCCCCTCGGCCGCCGAAACGACCGCCCGCAACCCGGTCTCGGGCGAGCCGGCGGCGACCCTCGTCGTCGAGACGGGCCTCGGCGTCGATCACAGGGGCGTCACGAAGCCGGTCACGATCGCGATCCCGGACGCGCTCGGCGGAAAGGCCGGGCCCGGGGCCTACGTCCTCGTCGCCAGGGGAGACGCGGCCGAGGCCCGCGCCCTCGTCCTCGTCTCGAACCTCGCGGTCGTCGTCCACCAGGCGGCGGACCGGGCGCTCGTCTACTGCGCCGACGCGAAGACGGGCGCGCCGCGGGCGGACGCCGACGTCGAGATCCGGGTCCCCTACTACGACGGGAACCGGCGGGTCGTCTTCCGCAAGGGCCGGACGGACGCCCGCGGCCTGGCGTCGATCCCGTACGGGGTCGCGCCGAACGGCTACATCGAGACGGTCGCGCGCGCGGGCGACGAGTGGGCGATCGCCTCGTCCTGGGCGCCGGGGCGCGACGCGGGCGAGCAGCTCGTGCTCCACGCGAGCGCGGATCGCCCGGTGTACCGGCCGGGCAACACGGTGAACCTGAAGGCGATCCTCAGGCGGGCCGCGCGCGCCGAGTTCGCGTCCCGGTACGAGAACGTCCCCGGGGCGAGGCTCCGCGTGCTCGTCACCGACCCGCGAGGGGAGAAGGTCTTCGAGAAGGAGCTGAAGACGACGGACCTCGGGACGGCGAGCGCGAGCTTCACCCTCGGCGAGGAGCCGCCGCTCGGCGTCTACGGTGTCGCGTTCGATCACGAGGGCAGCCCGATCTACGCGGTCGACTGGGCGAGCAGCCGCTTCCGCGTCGAGGAGTACAAGAAGCCCGAGTACGAGGTCACGGTCGCCTTCGAGGGCGCGCGCCACAAGCCCGGCGAGCCGATCGAGGCGAGGATCCAGGGCCGGTACTACTTCGGGGCGGCGGTGGCGGAGGCGGACGTCCGCTGGCAGGTCTTCCGCACGCAGCACTTCACGTACTGGTGGCCGCGCGAGGAGTACGACTGGCTGATCGAGCGCGACCACCCGGGGCGGCACGGGTACGGGGGCCGGGAGCTGATCGCCGAGGGCAGCGCGAAGACGGACGCGGCGGGCATCGCGACCGTCCGCGTGCCGACGAAGCCGTACGAGGAGGTCGGCGACTCGCGCTACTCGGTCGAGGTCCGGGTCACCGACCGGAGCCGGCGCGAGATCGAGGGCTCGGGCTCGGTGACGGTGACGCGCGACCCGTTCGACGTGTACGTCGTGAACGAGCGGGGAGTGCTCCGTCCGGGCGAGAAGGCGCGGCTCGCGCTCCGGACCCAGGACGCCGATGGGCGGCCGGTCGCGGCGAAGGGCGAGGTCCGCGTCATCCAGCGGACGTACGGCGGGCGCGACGAGAAGACGGGCGAGGTGCGCTTCGACGACCGCGAGCTCGGGCGGGACCCGGCCGCGACGGGCGAGGACGGCAACGGGAAGTACGACTTCGTCGTCGACGTCGCCGGCCTCTACATCTTCCGCTTCGTCGTCCCCGCCGAGGGGCGCGAGCTCGCGGGCGAGGCCGGCGTCTGGGTCGCCGACTCGACCTGGCGCGGCGGCGAGAACCGGTTCGCGAACCTCGACGTCGTCCCGGACAAGGCGTCGTACAAGCCGGGCGAGGCGGCCCGCCTCCTCGTCCAGTCGCCGTTCGCGGGGGCCCACGTGTTGCTCGTGGCGGCGGCGGCGGGGTCGATCTACTTCGAGACGGTCGTCTCGCTCGAGGGAACGGTCGCGACGGTCGAGCTGCCCATCGACGGGCGGCACGCGCCGAACGTCTTCGTGCGGGCGACGCTGCTCCGGGACCGCAGAGCCTACCACGACGCGGTGGAGATCGCGGTCCCGCCGACCGACCGGTTCCTCGACGTCCGGGTGAAGTACCCGAAGGCCGAGTTCCGGCCGGGCGAGCGGACGAGGGTCCGGGTCGAGACCTTCGACCTCGACGGGAGGCCGGTCGCGGCGGAGGTCGCGGTCGGCGTCGTCGACGCCTCGATCTACTCCATCGCCCCGGACCGGACGGCGGACGTGCGACGCTTCTTCTACGGCACGAAGCGGCACCTCCAGGTGAACGAGACGAACGGCCTCGGCTTCTCGGCCGGCGGGAACGGGATCGTCGAGCCCGACGTCCCGGGACCGCGCCGGTCGCCGCACGCGCTGCCCGATCACTGCCAGCCGTGGTCCTTCCGCTACGAGAGCAACCGGTACTTCGGAAGCGTCGAGGACCGCGCGAGCCCCGAGGCGCAGACGGCGGCGCCGGCGACGGGCGAGGCCTCGCCGGCGCCGCCGGCCGAGGGCGCCCGGGCGCGCGACGAGTCGGAGAAGAAGGCGGCGAAGGAGGAGGCCGCGAACGGCGGGAGCGGGCCGGAGGAGCCCGAGGTCCAGGTCCGGAAGTCGTTCCCCGACGCCGTCCTCTGGGCCGCCCACGTCCGCACGGACGCGAGCGGCAAGGCCGAGGTCGAGGTCGCCTTCCCGGACAGCCTCACCACCTGGCGGACCACGGCGCGCGCCGTCACCGCCGACACGCGCGTCGGCGAGGTGAAGGCCGACGTGATCACGACGAAGGACCTGCTCGTCCGGCTCCAGGCGCCGCGGTTCTTCACGGAGCGCGACGAGGTCGTCCTCTCCGCCATCGTGCACAACAAGACGAAGGGGGCGCTGCCGGTGAAGGTGGACCTCGCCCTCGAAGGCGGGACGATCGAGATGCTGTCGACCGAGCGCTCGCGCCGGGAGGTCGAGATCGCGGCCGCCGGCGAGGTCCGCGTCGACTGGCGCGTGCGGGCCCTCAAGGCCGGCAAGGCCGTCGTCCGCATGACGGCGCGGGCGCCGGGAGACGCCGACGCCGTGGAGATGAGCTTCCCCGTGCTCGCGCACGGGGCCGAGATGTTCATCGGGCGCATGGGCTCGATGGTCGGCAAGGGCACGGACCTCGCGGGTGACGAGAAGGTCGAGCTGGCGTTCACGATCCCGGCCGAGCACGCTCCGGGCTCGCCGCACCTCCGGCTCGTCGTCTCCTCGTCGGTGGCGACGGTCGTCCTCGAGAGCCTCCCCTACCTCGTCGAGTACCCGTACGGGTGCGTCGAGCAGACGATGAGCCGGTTCCTGCCGGCCGTGGTCGCGCGGCGCACGCTCTCGGACCTGAAGCTCGACCTCGCGGCCCTGGCGGCGCCGCCGTCCGGCGTGGCGCTGGCCTCGACCTACGACGCGCCCCACCGCCGCAAGCTCAAGGCGGTCGACGAGCGCGAGCTCGAGAAGATCGTCGCCGCCGGCCTGGCGCGCCTCTACGCCTTCCAGCACGGCGACGGCGGCTTCGGCTGGTGGCAGGGCGGCGAGAGCGATCCCTACATGACGGCCTACGTCCTCTACGGTCTCGTGCTCGCGCGGAAGAGCGGCGTCGACGTCGATGGCGGCGTCCTCGAGCGGGCCTCGACGTTCCTGCTCGGGACGCTCGTCAAGGCGCAGGACATCGACAAGATCGAGGAGATCTACGGGCAGCAGGACCGCACCGCCCTGGCGTTCCGCGCGTACGCGCTCGCCCAGTTCCAGCAAGGCGGCGAGAAGGACGTCGCGCGCGGCGTCCTTCTCCGGCTCGCCGACCTCCTCCACCGCGACCGCGAGCGGCTCGGGGCGTACGGCAAGGCGCTCCTCTGCCACCTCCTCGCCGACCTGGGCGACGAGCGACGGGCGCGGGAGGTCCTCGAGAACCTGGCCGACGTGGCGAAGGTGGACGCGAAGGCGGGCACGGTCGCGTTCGGCGAGGCCGACGCCTACGACTGGCGGCACGACGGGGTCGAGGCGACGTCGCTGGCTCTCCGGGCCTGGCTCAAGCTCGACGCGAAGAGCCCTCTCGTCCCGGGCATGGTGCGGTACCTGGTCGACCACCGCCGCGGCGCGCAGTGGCGCTCGACGAAGGCGACCGCACACGCCGTCTTCGGGCTGTCCGCGTACCTCCGGGCCTCGGGCGAGCTGGATGCCCGCTACACGCTCAAGCTCCGCGTGCGGACGCCGAAGGGGGAGCTGCTGAAGAAGGAGGTCCCGATCGACCGCAAGACGGCGCTCCTCGCCGACACGACGATCGTCGTCCCGTCCGAGGCTCTGGTCCCGGGCGAGACCGTCTTCTCGATCGAGAAGGCCGGGTCCGGCAATCTCTATTACGCGGCTTTCCTTTCCTACTACACGCTCGAGGAGGGGATCCCGCCGGGCGCGAGCGGCTTCGACGTCGTCCGGGAGTACCTCCGCGTGCACGAGGACAAGAAGGAGGTGGAGCGGACGGAGTGGATCGACGGGAAGGCGGTCGTGCGCAAGGCGATCGAGGTCGTCGAGCGCTTCGAGCCGATCGCGCCCGGCGCGACGCTCGAGTCCGGCGACCGGATCGAGGTGCGGCTCAAGGTCTCGAGCGACCGGCCGCACGAGTACCTCGTCTTCGAGGACCCGAAGCCGGCGGGATGCGAGCCGGTGGCCCTCGTGAGCGGGACGCCCTGGGGCACGTTCGCCGAGAACCTCGAGCTCCGGGACGAGCTGGTCGCGTTCTTCGCCTCGCGCCTGCCAAAGGGCACGCACGAGCTCAAGTACCGTCTCCGGGCCGAGATCCCGGGGGCCTTCCACGTGATGCCCGTGCGGGCGTACGCGATGTACGCCCCCGAGGTCCGGGCATCGTCGGCGGAGGGCCGGCTTTCGGTCGTGGACAGGAAGTAGGGACCGACCGGCGGTTTGCCGGACCGCCGGCCGACCGGTATCCTGGAAGGCATGCGCCATCCCGTGCCCCGAGCCGCGATCGTGTCGCTCCTGTGGCTGGCCCTCGCGACCGGCTGCCAGGTCGACACTTACGCGCTCCGCAAGGACTACGCCGGCCCGCCGGCCCTGCCGGCCGAGGTCGCCGCCCGGTTCGCCTATCCCGCGCCGGATCCGGCCGCGCCGGAGCCCGAGTTCGAGCTCCTCGGCGAGACCGAGGCGTTCCGGCACAAGCGCGCGCGCTTCGAGGTCCTGAACCCGGCCGCCGGCGGTCGGACGAAGATGACCCTCGAGGTCTTCGAGTCGCGGGTGGGCGAGGGCCGGCGGCCGGCCGTCCTCATCATGCCGATCCTCGCGGGCCGCTACCCGGAGTGCGCCTACCTCGGAGGCCAGTTCACGGGCGCGGGGATGCACGCCTTCTTCGTCCACCGGGAGGACAACCTGCTCGACCCCGCCAGGCGGGGGCCCGACATGGAGCGCGTCCTCCGGAAGTCCGTGATCGCCTGCCGGCAGGCGCTCGACTACATGGCCGCCCGGCCCGACGTCGACCCCGAGCGCCTCGGGTTCATCGGGATCTCGCTCGGCGCGATCCTCGGGACCTCGCTCGTCGCCGTCGAGCCCCGCCTCAAGGCCAGCGTCTTCCTCATGGGCGGCGCCGACCTCTCGGGGATCGTCCTCGAGTCCAGGGAGTCGCCCGTGCGCTGGTACCGGAACCGGCGGATGTCCGCCGAGGGGCTCGAGCCCGAGGACCTGCGCCGGGAGATCGCCGACTCGATCGTCTCGGACCCCGAGGACCTCGCGCCGTTCGTGGACGCGCGCCGGGTGCTCCTGTTCATCGCCAAGTACGACAACAAGGTGCCGTCGCGCTATCAGTGGCTCCTCTGGGAGCGCATGGGGCGACCGGACGCGTACGCCTGTCCGTGCGGGCACTACACGGCGATCTTCTACCTGGACTTCGCCCGCGAGAAGGTCCTTGCGTTCTACCGCCGCGCGTTCGGCCTCGATCCGGCGCCGGGCCCAACACCGGAATCCACACCTGCTCAACCGGTTACGGCGGCCGGGACCCGGTAGGCCGCCGGCGGAATTGGCGCGGAAGAAACTCGGCTCGGCGAGCGTCATACCTTAGAGAGAGACGGTCTGCCCGTCGCGCACGGCAGTGCGCGCGCGGGTCGGCGGCGGGCCACGGCGCCGGCTTTCCGGGCCTGTTCACGCTTGACAAACCGGGCCGCGTCGAGTATAAGCTCGCGGCGACCTCGACGTCGCGAACACCTTGCACGAGCGGGAATTACGAATGGAAGACGACCTCGCGCTCGGCCAGGCGCTCCAGAAGGAGGGCCTGATCACCGACGTGCAGCTCAAGCAGGCCGTGGAGTTCCAGCGGGCGACCGGCGGCGACCTGAAGGACATCCTCGTCAAGCTCGGCGCCATCCGCGACCACGTGCTGACCGACTACATCGCGCGGCAGGAGCACATGCACTCCGTCGACCCCGAGGCCATGGAGGTCGACGAGGAGCTCATGTCCAAGATCCCCCGCGAGGTGATCGAGAAGCACCAGATCCTCCCCCTTCGCTCGGACACCGGCACGGTGCTCCTCGCGCTCTCGGACCCGAACGACTTCCAGGCGATCGACGAGATCCAGTTCCTGACGAGCCGCCCGGTCGAGAGCGCGCTCGCGCCGCGCGCGTCGATCCGCAAGGTGATCAACCTCTACTACCAGCGGAAAGCGAAGTCCGCCGAGGCGCCCGGGGCCGCGGCTCCCGCGGGCGCGGACGTCGCCCGCGCGATCCAGGCGTTGCCGCTCGAGACGCTCGTCCGCGCGCTCGCGCTCACGTTGATCGACTCGGGGAAGATCCCCGCGGACAAGCTCCTGGCCCGCGCCGCCTCTCTCGAGGGGCGGGGCGGCGCGAAGTAGAGAGTAGAGGTCGGGGTGAAGGACCCGGCGCGAGAGCGCCGGGAGAGGGGCGAAGCCCCTCGCGGACGGGGTGAGGCCGCCGGGCCTTGCCTGGCCGCCGAGGGGGGGCGACGCCCCGCCTGCGAGTAGACGACAGGAGAGAGAATGGAGACGAAGGCGGCGAAGAAGGACCTGGCGGCGGAGCTCGAGGAGCGTTACGGCTTCAGCGCCGAGGAGGCGGAGCGCATCGTCGGGGCCGTCTTCGAGACGATCAAGTCGCAGCTCCTTCGCGGCCACCAGGTGGTCGTCAAGGAGTTCGCCGCCATGAAGATCGTCGAGAAGAAGGCCCACATCGTCAAGGACCCCGAGACCGGCCACCAGTTCATCTCGCCCGCCGAGAACGTCGTCTCCTTCGTCCCGATCGACGGCTTCCAGAAGGCGATCGAGAGCGCGAAGCTTTCCTCGATCGTCCTCGCCGTCCCGCAGAACGACCCCTTCGCCCGCGTGATCGAGTTCCACTTCTCGCGCGTCGGCTGGCGGGTCTACATCGTCAACGGCCCCGAGGAGTGCCTCAAGATGCTGCAGGAGGCGGGCGCGTACCTCGTGATCGTCGACCACGCGCTCCAGGGCAGCCAGCAGCTCGTCGAGGAGCTCCGCTGCCGGAAGTGGGCGAGCCGCACGCCGATCATCGCGCTCTTCCCGAAGGAGCGCGACCCCGAGCGGTCCATGGACTTCCAGATCCTCGCGGACGAGCACCTGGTCGAGCCCTTCGAGGTCTACACCCTCCTCATGCTCGCGGAGAGCGAGCTCGCCCGCTCGAGCGAGGAGGAGGTGATCTTCGACCAGCAGGTGACGTTCCAGTTCGGCACGGGCGAGGCGCACCTCGAGAAGGCGAACGAGCTGGGGGTCCGCCTGTTCAAGGAGTCGGGCCTTCCCGAAGAGGGGCAGGTCGCCCTCGCCGCCGCCTTCCGCGAGGCGGTCGGCAACGCCGGCCAGCACGGCAACAAGGACAACCCGGGCAAGCTCGTCAAGGTCCAGTACCTCCTCGACAAGGAGAAGATCACGATCGTCGTGACCGACGAGGGGCCCGGCTTCGACCACGAGCGATACACGCTCCGCGGTCAGACGAAGGACGCGGTCTCGGCGGCGCGCGAGCGGCACGAGCAGGGCCGGGTCGGCGGGCTCGGGATCATGCTCATGCAGAAGTGCTCGGACCGGATCGAGTACAACGACATCGGCAACCAGATCACGCTCACGAAGTTCCTGCGGGGGCCGGGGGCGGGCGGCGGCAAGGGCGCCGGCCCGGGCGGGCACTGACCCGGAGCCGGTCCGCGAGCCGGGTCTAGGGCCGCACCACCCGGGCGCGCGTCCGCCGGCGCTCGGCGTCGAGCCACTCCCGGAAGAGCACCTCGCGGATCGTCGCCCGCGTGTCCTCGTCGAGCGTGGCGCGCCGCACGGCGTGGACGCGCACGAGGTGCCAGCCATCCTCCGAGCGGAGGGGTCCGACGACCTCGCCCGCCTTCGCCCCGAAGACGGCCGCCTCGAGGGGGGCCGGGACCTGCTTGCGCCGCAGCGCGCCGAGGTAGCCGCCGGCCGGGCCCGTGCGGCGGTCCGTCGAGTGGAGCCGCGCGAGGCCGGCGAGGTCCGCGCCGTCCTCGACGACCTGAGCGTGCAGCTCGCGCGCCGTGCCCTCGTCGGCCACGAGGATGTGCGAGAGCTCGGCCGCGTCGAACCGGACCTTGTTCTCGGCGAAGAAGGACTCGATGCGGCCGGCGACGACGCGGTCCTTCAGGCGCTCGAGGAGGAGCTCCTCCTCGACCAGCTTCTCGAACTGGTCCACCGTGAGCCCGCGCGCCTCGAGCCAGGCCATCGTCGCCGCGGCCTCGAAGAGCCCGCGCGCCTCGCGGAACGCGTCGGCCGCCCGCTGGAGATCCTCGTCCGCGATGGCGATCCCGGCCGCCCGGGCGCCGGCGAGCGCCAGCCGGTGGTCGAGGGCATCCTCGAGGAACCCCAGGCGGTCGCGCGCCTTCAGGTAGTCGACGACCCCCTGCCAGTCGAACGTGTCGCCCGAAACCTCGAAGGCCGGAACATCGCTGAGGCTGGCCATGCGTCCTCCGGTGCCCCGCCGCGCCGCCCTACGCCCCCGGAGGCGCCACCTCGGGCGGCGCCTCGGCCGTACCGGTCGAGCCCGGCGGCCACTCGCCGGCCTTGCGCACGAGCCGCTCGTACTCGTCGAGGCTCAGGATCACCGCCATGGGCGTCCCGTTGCGCTCGACGAGGATCGGTCGCTTCTCGTAGCAGGCGCGGTGGAGGACCTCGCCGAACTTGTTCTTGGCCTCGGTCGCCGGGACCGGCGTGAGGTCGCCGATGGTCACCCGTCGCTTGTCCAAACCCTCTCCCTCGATCGGTCCCGACGGCGCCCGGAGCGTGCCCGGGTCACGAGGACGCGGCGCAGCCCCCCATGTTGCCGGCGCTCGCGGCAAGTGTCAAGCGGATCGCCGGCCGGCGAGCGCCCGGCCTCGCGCGGTCGTCACCGCGCCCAGGCCGCCGAGCCTCGCGGCCGCGCCCGCCCGAGCACGTAGTCGAGCACGCGCCGCCGGCCGACGTGGACGTCGCACGTCGCGCCCATGCCGGGCAGCACCGCGCGTTCCCCCTCGGGCGCGTCGAACCCGGTCCGCTCCGTCCGGACGAGCGCGCGCCACGCGAGGCCGCCGCCCGGTCGCTCGACCGGCAGCGGCTCGATCCACGCGACCCGCCCCCGCAGCACGCCGTGCTCCTCGCGCGGGAAGGCGTGGACGCGCACGGCGACCGCGCTCCCGGCCCCGACGAGCCCCCGGTCGCGGTCGTCGATCCAGGCCTCGAACACGAGCGCGGCGCCCTTCGGGGCGATCTCGGCGAGGACGTCGCCGCGGCTCACGACCTCGCCCGGGTGGGCGACGGCGAGGCGCACGAGGCGCCCCGCCCGCGTCGCCTGCACGCGCCCCGAGTCGAGGGCGACGACGAGGTCTCCCTCGGCCAGCTCGTCGCCGACGCCCACGGCGACGCGCGCGACGGTGCCGTGCTCCGGCGCCTGGAGCCGCACGAAGCCGCCCTCGCCGATCGCCCGGGCCGGGGCGGTCACGACGACGTCGATCTCGGCGAGCGCCGCCCACCCGAGGGCCGCGGCGACCAGGGCGGCGACGACGTACACGGTCGCGCGCGCCGCCCGCCTTGGGACGCGGCCGAGGACCTCGGCCGCCCCGTCGTGCTCCTCGCGCCTCGCCGTCGCCGGGGCCACGCGTCAGTCCCCCACCTGGGCCGCGTGCAGGTGGTAGTAGAGGCCGCGGAGACGCATGAGCTCGTGGTGGTTCCCCTGCTCCACGACCACGCCCTCGTCGAGGACGACGATGCGGTCGGCGTCGCGCGCGCTCGCGAGCCGCGGCGAGATGAGGATCACGGTCCGGTCGCGGAGGAAGTCCCGGATCGCCCGCAGGACGTGGCGCTCGCCCTCGGCGTCGAGGTGCCCGGTCGCCTCGTCGAGGACGAGGAGCCGCGGCGAGCCGACGAGGGCGCGCGCCAGCGCGAGCCGCTGCCGCTGCCCGCCCGAGAGCGCCGTCCCGCCCTCGCCCACCGGCGTGTCGTAGCCGTGCGGAAGGCGCGTGATCAGCTCGTGCGCCCCGGCGAGCATGGACGCGGCGACGACCTCGTCGCGGGACACCTCCGGCCGCCCGAGGGCCACGTTCTCGGCGACCGTCCCCGAGAAGAGCTGCGGCATCTGGGCCACGTAGCCGACCTGCGGGCGCAGGGACGCGGCCGAGACGCCGGCGAGGTCGATGCCGTCGATCAGGACGCGGCCGCTCGTCGGCCGGAGCAGGCGCACGAGGATGTTCGCGAGCGTCGTCTTGCCGGCGCCCGAACGGCCGACGACCGCGACCAGCTCGCCGGGGTGCGCCTCGAGGTCGATGTTCTGGAGCGCGGCCCGCCCGCCCGCGCCGTCGTAAGCGTAGGTCACCCGCTCGAGCCGCACGTGCCCGCGGATCGGCGGCAGCACGCCGATCGGCCGCCGGTCCGGGTCCTCGTCGGGATCGGCCTCGAGCACCTCATCCAGGCGCTCGGCGGCGACCGAGACGTCCTGCAGCTCGTGCCACAGCTCGACCGCGCGCGCGACCGGAGCGAAGACCTGCGACGCGATGATCGCCGCCGCCATGAGCCCGCCGACGGACAGCTCGCCCCGCAGCACGAGGTGCGCGCCGTACCAGAGGATCAGCGCCTGGGCGGCCCCGCGGAGGAGGACGGACGCGACCTCGACGGCGATGCCCGCGACCTGCCCGCGGTAGCCCGTCCGGAGCGCCCGCGTCGCGAGCTCCTCCCAGCGCCAGCGGACGGCGCGCTCGGCGCCGAGCGCCTTCACGGTCGCGACGCCCGAGACGGCCTCGACGACGGCCGCCTCGGCCTCGCCCGTGCGCCGCGCCGCCTCGCGCCCGAGGGCGCGGAGCCGCGGGGCCGAGAGGGCCGCGACGAGGGCGACCGGGACGATGAACGCCGACGCCAGCCCGAAGAGCGCGGGATGGAAGGCGAAGAGGAGCGCCGCGTAGACGAGGACCATCGCCGCGTCGATGAGGACGAGGAGCCCCTCGCCCGTGAGCAGCCGGCGGATCCGGGCCGCGTCCTCGAAGCGGGCGAGCAGGTCGCCCGTCCGGTGCCGCTGGAAGAAGCGGAGCGGCAGGCGGAGGAGCCGCGAGAAGAAGGCCGACCGGAGCCGCATGTCGGCGTGCATGCCGGCGTGGAGCAGCAGGTAGTGGCGCACCGCCGCCATCACGCCCTGGAAGGCGACGACGACGAGGACGCCGAGCAGGAGCGCGTCGAGGAGCCGGACCATGTCGTGGGCGAGGACCTCGTCCACGACGAGCTGGGTGAAGAGGGGCGTCGCGAGCTTCAGGACCTGGAGCAGGACGGAGGCGGCGAGCGCGTGGCCGAGGACGCCGCGGTCCGGGGCGAGCAGCGACCACAGTCGCCCGAGCCCGCCCGCGCCGGCCGCGGCGCCGTGGCGCGCGAGGTCGGGCGTGGGGCGGAGGAGGAGGAGCGCGCCCGTGAACCGCCTGCGCGCCTCGTCGATCGGCAGGCGTCCGAGCCCGATCGCCGGGTCGCCGATGACCGCGCGCCCGCGCTTCACCTCGTAGATGACGACGTAGTGCCCGCCGCCCCAGTGGGCGATCGCCGGCAGCTCGAGCGACTCGAGCTGGTCGGCGGCCACGCGCATCCCGCGCGCCGTGAAGCCCGAGGCCTCGGCGGCCTCCGCCAGGCGATCGAGGGTCGCACCCTCCGCGGCGCACCCGGCGAGGTCGCGGAGCCGCCCGAGGTCGAGCCGCACGCCGTAGTAGCGGGCGACCATGGCGAGGGCCGTCGGGCCGCAGTCCGCCTCGCCCGTCTGGATCAGGACGGGGAAGCGGCCGAGGACGCGGGCCAGCAGCCCCGGGCTCGGCGTCGGCAGCCCGGCGGCCCGGGCCGCCGGACGGGCGAGGTCGAGGTCCCGGCCCTCCTCGGCCGATGCCGCATCCCCGATGCCCGCACTCGGGCCCGCACTCGGGCTCGGGCCAGGGCTCGACTCGTCGGCGCCGGCCAGGGCGTTCGCGAGCTCGGGGAACACGGGCCGCCGCCCGGACGTCGTCCGCCCGTAGGGCTGCTCGTCGCCCCACGCCGGGTACGAGCGCGCGAGCCAAGTGATCCGCTCCTTCACCTTCGGCGCCGCCTCGAGGACGCGCCGGAAGTCGTCCTTCCCGAGCTTGAGGCAGCGGAGCGCCGTCGCCGCGCGCACGCCGGCCGAGCGCGGCGCGTCGTGCAGGAGGGCGAGCTCGCCGAAGCCGTCGCCGGCGCGCAGCGTCGAGATCACGCGCCCGCCCTCGCGCTCCTTCACCACCTCGGCCGTGCCCTCGCGGACGATGTAGAAGGCGTCGCCCGGGTCGCCCTGGCGGAAGACCCACGCGCCCGCGTCGAACGAGGCCTCGGCGATCGCGGCCAGGATGTCCTGGAGCTGGCGCGGCGTCGCGGCGCCGAAGACGTTCGAGAGCTTGAGGAAGCTCTGGACGGCGCGGTCGCGGATGTGCCCCTGGAGCACGGGCTCGAGGGCCGGGAAGTCGCCGACGAGCCGGTTCCAGTCGTCGCGGGAGAGCCGGAGCAGGGCGAGGTCGGAGGCGGCGCGGACCGTCGCTTGCCTCGTCCCGGTCTCGAGGAGGGCCTGCTCGCCGAAGCCGTCGCCCGCCTCGAGCAGGCCGAGGGTGATCTCGGCGCCGTTGGCCGCGTGGAGCACGCGGGCGCGCCCCTTGGCGACGACGAAGTAGGCGTCGCCCGGGTCCCCCTCGCGGAAGACCTCCTCGCCGAGCCGGTAGGTCTCGAGGCGAAAGCGTTCGGCGAGGCGGGCGCGCGCCTCGTCGGGCAGGACGGCGAGGATCGGGTTTCGGACGAAGACGGGCGCGAGCGTGTCGCGGTCGATCACCCGCTACTTCACTTCCGCTTGACCATCCGGAAGACGTTGCCGCCCTTCGGATGGGGGCGGCACTCGATCTCCGAGAAGGTGCGCGCCGCCGTCGGGAGGTAGGACTCGAGGCGCGAGCCGTCGAGCGGGCGCCCGTGGTCGGCGACCCGGATCCTGAGCTCCGACGGCGTCGTCTCGACCTGCACGTGGTAGACGCCCTTCGGGTCGAAGCTGTAGACGGTGTTGGCGATCACGGTCGCGATCTCGCCGACCGCCGTCTTCACGCGCTCGAGCTCGACCCCGCCGTTCCACAGAGGCTGAGCGACCGCGGCCACGAAGGCCTTGAGCCCCTCCGCGCACTCGCGCGTGCACGTGAGCGAGAGCTCGGACGGCGGGGGCCGGTCCGACGTCATGAACCGGATCGACCCGTCGGGCTTCACCGCGATCAGGGTGTAGCAGCGGGCGCACTTCCAGTTGCCCGGCTCGGGGATCTCGACCGGGACGCCGCAGCTCCCGCACGGGACCGTCGCCGGGAAGCCCGCGGCGTGAGCGGCCTGGGCGGGGCCGGCCGGCGCCTCGTGCGTCGGGGCGCGCGCCGGCGCCGCCGGAGCCGACTGCCGGCCCGACGGGGCGCGCGCGGAGGCCGCGGCGTGGTCGTGCCGCGGGGGCGCGGGCGCGGCCGCCCCGGCCGACCCGCCGCCGCCCTTACCGCGGGCGAGCGCGTCGAGGGCCTGGCGCTCGTCGGAGCAGATCTCGAGCTTCTGATGGAGCCCGAGCATCTCCATGACGATCTTGACCTTGGCGGTGACCTTGGCGAGGGCGAGGCCCCCGCCCGCCGCCTCGAACTTGTCGTTGTACTTGACGAGCTCGCCGAGCCCCGTCGAGTTCACGTAGCGGACGCGCGACATGTCGAGGACGAGCCGGCGCACGCCCTTGCGGCGGACGTCCTCCATCGACTCCTGGAACTTGGGGACGGTCGTCCCGTCGATGACGCCCGCCACCTCGGCGATGGCCCCGGTCGCGTCGCCCTCGACGGCCCGGGTGGTGATGTCCAGGCCGGCCATGGTCGGTGCCGCGCTCCCACGTCCTCGTTCGGACGCTGCGAAGAAGAACGATCGTGAGTTCCCGCCCCGGACCCCGCAGCGCGAACGCCGTGAAACCCCCTCGAGGGAGCCCGGGCGAACGTTGACTTGCCTCTAGGGCGGCGGTATTGTACAGGCCGAAATCTCCGGCTGTCAAGCGAATCAGGCGGCGCTGAGCACCCGGCATCCACCCACATCGCGAGGCGACCATGAGCTGGTGGAAGTTCGGCAAGAAGAAGGAGGAGACCTCGTCCTCGGCCGAAGAGGAGCAGCCGCCCGGGGCGCCGCCTCCGGGCGCCCCCCCCGGGCCGGGCGCTCCGCCGCCGCCGCCGCCGCCCGCTCCGGGAGGCCGGCCGCCGCCGCCGCGCACGATGGTCTATCAGCCCGCCGGCGACGACTCGGGCGCCCACGGCGCCCCCCCGGGACCCCCGCCCGGCTTCGGCCAGGGGCCGCCGCCCGGCTACCCTCCCGGGCCGCCGCCCGGTTTCCCCCCGGGCCCACCCCCCGGCTTCGGCCCGGGTGCGCCGCCCGGCGGCCGTCGGCCGCCGCCCGCACGGACGATGGTCTTCGGCGCCGGGACGGAGGCGCCGCCCGCGCCGCCGGGGGCCGGCGTGCCGCCGCCCCCGTTCCCGGGCGGGCCGCCTCCCTTCCCGCCCGGCATGGGCGGGCCCCCTCCTTACCCCGGGGCGCCGCCCGGTTACCCGCCGCCGGGACCGGGAGGGCCCATGCCCTTCCCGCCCCCGCCGGGCGGGCCGCCTCCCTTCCCGGGAGGGCCGGGGTTCGGACCCCCGCCCGGGATGGGCGGGCCGCATCCGTATCCCGGCGGGCCGCCGGGCGGCGTCCCCGGCGAGGGGAGCACGCGCACGGCGGTCGCGCCGGCGCCCGGCCTGCCGCCGCCTCCGCCGGGGCCGGGCCAGCGGCCGCGTCCCGCGCCGACCATGGCCCTCGGCGCGTTCGAGTCGCCGCCGGCGCCGCCATCGCTCGCGACGTCGGAGACCGTCGACTCGCCCGAGCCGGTGCCCTTCACGCCGCCGCCGTTCCCGGGCGGGATGCCGCCTCCGCCCCCCGGGCCCCGGGGCGGCGAGGACTCCGGCGCGTTCTCCGACCCGGGGGTTCCCGGCCTCCCGCCCCGGCCTCGCGCCGCCCGGCCCGGGCGGACGGTGGCCCTCGGCGCCTACGAGCCCGGAGAGGCGTCCCCCGGCGCCGAGGCGCCGGCCGCGCCTCCGTCCATGGCCGAGGCCCGGACGGTGCCGGACATCGAGGAGGCCTTGCCTCCGAGACGCCGCCGGCCGGGTCCGGAGCCCGCGGCGCCGGCCCCGGTCGTCGAGCCGCTCCCCGGCGGCGCCGAGGCGACCATGGGCGGCGGGGGGTTCGACGAGCTCGGGGCGCCGCCGCCGCGACGCACCCCGCGGGCGCACGCGTTGCCGGGCGAGGGCTCGGGGTCGGGCGTCGTGCCCGGCGGCCCGCCGACCCCGGTCCACGGTCACGAGGCGCCGCCCGCGGCCCACGCGGCCCACGCGGCCCCACCGGTGCCGGCCGCGGCCGCACCCGGGCCCGCCGCACCGGCTGCGGCTCCGGCCGAGGCGCCGGCGCCCGAGACGCTGAGCGAGAGCCAGCAGAAGCTCGCGCGCTCGCTCCTCGCCGCCGGGGTGCTGACGTACGAGCACCTAGAGCGGCAGATCGAGAAGGCCGGCAAGCAGCAGTCCGTCCTCGCGCGGGCGCTGCTCCAGTCGGGGTACGTGCGGGAGGCGGACATAATGGCGGCCCTCGTGAGGAAGCTCCGCGTCCCGCGCATCAACCTGAAGACGGCCAAGGTCGCCCCGGAGGTGCTCTCGCTCGTTTCCCCGGAGATCGCGAAGAAGGAGCGTTTCCTGCCGCTCGACGAGATCGGCGACATCCTCGTGGCCGTCACGCCGAACGTCTTCAACGTCGAGGGCATCGAGGAGGTCCGGCGCGCCACCGGCCGGCGCGTCTGCTGCATCCAGTGCGCCGAGGAAGGCTTCGACGCGCTCGTCCTGGCGCTGTACGAGAAGCTCCCGCCGAAGCCCCTGCCGGCCGCGGCCACGGCGACCCTGCCGACACCCGTCGCCGCCGTGGCCCCCGCGGCCGGCCCCGCGCCGTCGCCCGCGGCGGCGGCACCGTCGGCGCAAGCGGTGCCGGCGGCGCCGGCGGGCGTCTCCGGTCACGCCCCGCTCCCGGCCGTCGCCGCGACCGAGGAGGACCTGGTCGGGATCCGACCGCTGAACGGGCGCCAGGTCGACCCGCGCGCGGAGTGGGACTGGACGTACGCGAGCGAGGGACCGATCAAGGTCCTGGAGGCGCAGCCGTAAGCGGGGGTTCGGGGGGAGCCCCCGACGACGAAGGACCCGGGTCACCCCGGCGGCAGGACCTGGACCACCTTCCCGTCCACGAGCCGGACGACGCCCGGCTCGAGGCGTTCGAGCCGCCCGTCGACGACGACGCGGCGGTTGCGGAGCGAAGGCAGGTCGTACGAGGTCGACGGGTCGAGCACGACCGTGACGCGTTCCTGGTCGGCGTGCTGGATGCGCAGGCCGGCCCCCGCGCTCGTGGGCCCGGTGTCGAGGACGACTCCCGTCCAGCGCACGCGACCGCCGAACAGCCGCTCGCGCTCCTTCGCGGCCGCCTCCGGCCCGAGCGCGCCCAGCCGCGCGAGCATGGCGGCCGGCCCCTCGGGGGTGAGCCCTTCGATGGCGGCCGGCGCCTGCTTGCCGGGGCCGTGGAACCGGAACCAGTAGCGGTACCCGAGGGCGAGGGTCGCGAGCGCGAAGACGAGGATCGCGAGGACGACCGCGGTCCCGGATGCCGCCCGGGCGCGCCGCTCGCCGTCGTCCCGCGCCCCCGCGAGATGGCCTTCGCCGGTCATGGGCGCATTCTCGCCGGGGCGTCGATCGTCTTCAAGTTCATTCATACCCTAATTCTACACTAATCTCGCGCCCGCGTGTGTCGGACCCCCGTGGTAGAGTGGCCCGAGTCGCGCGGACGCTTGCGGACGGCGTCCGACATCGTTGCTATTTAGTCAGGCGCCAGGCGCGCGGGGACCGATTTCGTGGATGTCGCCTTCGTCGGGGCGGGCGGGGCCTGGGCCCCCGTTCTCCTCGACATCTTTCCGCTGCCGATCTTTCCCGAGGGCGGGCTCGGACGGTCGATCGTCACGACCGTCTTCATCGGGCTCGTCATCATGGTCTTCTTCAACGAGACCTACGGGTGGGTCATGTCCGGGATGGTCGTCCCGGGATACCTCGCGCCGATCCTCCTCATCAACCCGTGGTCGGGCACGGTGATCATCGTCGAGGCCCTGCTGGCCCACGGCCTCGTCCGGCTCACGTCCGCCGTCCCGGCCCGGATCGGCCTCTGGAACGACTTCTTCGGACGGGACCGGTTCTTCGCCTACCTGCTTTACGGGGTCCTCGTGCGCGCGGTCGGGGAGGGCTTCCTCTTCCACCGCGTGGGGGCGTTCCTGAACGAGGCGCTCGGCCTCCAGATCGACTACCGCAACAACTTCTACTCGGTCGGCCTCATCGTCGTCCCGCTCCTCGCGAACATGTTCTTCAAGCCGGGCGTGAAGCGCGGCCTCATCCCCGTCTCGCTCTCGATCGGGATCACCTACGCGATCGTGCGCTTTCTCCTCATCCCGTACACGAACTTCTCGATCTCGAGCTTCGAGATCGCGTACGGCTACTACGCGACGAGCTTCCTCGGGAACGCGAAGGCCTACATCATCCTGCTCACGACCGCCTTCCTCGCGAGCCGCGCGAACCTGCGCTACGGCTGGGATTACAGCGGGATCCTCATCCCGTCGCTCCTCGCGCTCGCGTGGTTCCGGCCGCTCAAGGTCGTCACGTCCGTGCTCGAGGCGATCCTCGTCCTGCAGCTCGCGAAGGTCGTCGCCGGGAGCCGGCTCCTGAGCGCCATCACCATCGAGGGCGGGCGCAAGCTCCTGCTCTGCTTCACGGTCGGCTTCGCCCTGAAGATCTTCTCGGACGTGGTCGTCGGCCATTACTTCCCGGGCATCGAGGCGACCGAGCTGTACGGCTTCGGCTACCTGCTGCCGTCGCTCATCGCCAACAAGATGTGGCAGCGCGGCAGCATCCCCTTCGTCCTCCGGCCGATCCTCCAGACCTCGCTCGTCGGCATGCTCGCCGGGAGCGGGCTCGCCGGGCTGCTGCTCTTCCTCCTCCCGCCCGGGACGGCGCCGGGCGCGGCACCGGTCCTGGGGGCGCCCGGAGGACCGGTCGTCGCCTCGGTCGAGGGCGAGCTCTACGGCACCCTGGTCGCCGACAAGGCCCGGCTGGTGCGGCGGCAGGACCGAAAGGGCGTCGACCGCATCGTGGCCCGGGAGCTCGAGCGGTTCCGCGAGGGCCTGCGGCTCGTGCTCGCGGCGGCCGAGGCGCCGCCCGGGAGCGACGAGGCGCGCGAGCGCCTGGACATCGCGGCCCGCGTCCTCGACCCGATCGACTACCAGGTCGTGCGGCTCGAGGACCCGTACCGCGGCGTGCGCTACGTCGTGCGCGAGCGAGCAGACCTCCCCGGGCTCGTCCACGGGTGGGGGATCTACGTCGTCAACGCCCGGCCCTCGGCCGACCTCGTGATCGAGGTGCCGAGGCCGCTCGCCGAGTGGAAGGCGATCGAGGCCGGGGCCGCGCTCTTCGAGCGCTTCCAGGCGAGGGCGCTCTTCGTCGCCGGCGGCCATTTCCAGGCGAGCCGCGACGGGAGCGCCGACGTCCTCACGGCGCCGGCGACGCCGTTCCAGGCGGCCCACCTGCTCCTCCGCAAGAGCCACGTGCTGGCGGTGCGCGGCGAGGTCGACCGCTCGAGCCTGGCCCCGGGGACGCAGGTCGCATCGAGCCCCGGGGTCCCGGTCCGGCTCTACCTCGAGGGCGAGCTGCCCGAGCCGGTGAAGCTCGCCGAGCTCGCGGCCATTGGCGGCGGGCCGCCGGAGCTCGTGCTGCCCGGACGGGGCCGGCTCGACGAGGGGCGAAACATGCAGCGCGAGACGGCGGTGCGGACGTTCTCGACGCTCTTCGTCTCGCCGGACGCCGCCCGCCGGCTCATCAGCCAGCACTACGCGGGCTCGGCGCGCGAGCGCGAGGCCGACGTCATCCGCATGGAGGGCTACCTCCTCAACTGGCTCGCCGAGGAGCGCGACGCGGTCGCGGGCTCGGGGAGCGAGCGCTACGTGCCGCCCGGGCTCGGGGACCTGATCTTCATGGACGAGGAGGTCCTGACGCCGATCGTCGAGCTCGAGGCGGCGGGGGGCGCGGGGCGACGCGTCGCCGGGAGCGAGGCCGAGTCGGACATCCTGCGCCAGGTCGCGCGGGCGGCGGACGCGCTCGGCTACCAGGTCATCCTGTACACGCAGGTCCAGACGGGCGAGCGCTACCTCGTCCTCCGCGAGGACGCGGAGCGACGCCGGCACCGGGGGCTCTTCATCTTCAAGCTCGACGCCGCCGAGCCGTACGCGATCGAGGTCCCTCACCCCATCACCGACCTCTACACGTTCGAGGCCAGCGCCCGTCTCTTCGAGTACCTGCGGGCGCGGGCGCTGATCGTCGCCGGCGCCAGCCGCTACGCGAACGCCGATGGCCGCGCCGACGTCCTCGACCCGCGCAACATCCGCACCTTCTTCCAGCTCGCCCACCAGGTGCTGGCGCGCGAGTCGCGCGGGACGCTGCTCGCGGTCGAGACGAAGGGCTTCGCGAGCCAGGCCGCGGACGCCGGGATCGACGTCGTCCTCTCGCTCGGCCACGAGGTGAAGCGGCGGGTGGACATCCCCGCGCCCGTCCTCGCGCTCGAGCGCGAGCTCCGCTTCCTCGGGGCCGACGTCGCGTACTTCGACGGGTCGCTCCGGACCCTCCGCTTCCAGGGGGCGCAGAGCGCCCAGCTCAACTACAGCGAGGTCCACTATCCCGGGACCTTCGTGTTCTGCTGGCTCTCGAGCGAGTTCCGCGAGGCCTTCCGCAACCGCCTCGTCTCGCCGGCCCAGCGCGTGCCCTTCGCGGAGCTCGGGATCGCCGACGAGCGCGGGAGCCTCCTGTCGCTCGTCCGCTCCTTCGTCGACCGGCGACGGCGGCGCGAGGCGGCGCCGGGGGCGACGCCGCCGCCCGAGGGCGCCGCTGTCGACGCGGCCGTCGCCCGGGCCGTGACCGCGCTCAGGCGTTACGGAGCGACGCTCAACGTCCTCCACCTCGTCCAGGCGAACGAGGCGGCGAGCGCCGCCGGCGCCCGCATCCTGCACTTCCTCGACGTGGGCACGAACCGGACGTACTTGCTGCTCCTCGGCCCCGAGGGAGCGGAGGTCGCCGTCTTCCTCGCGGACCTCCATCCGGGCGCCCCCGACGAGGTCCGCCTCTACCGGGGCACGCCCACGCTCCACGCCGACCTCGAGTCGGCGGCGCGCCGGAGCTTCGACGCCCTGTTCATCCTCGAAGGGGAGGGCCCGCGATGACGCGCGCACGGCGCCGCAGGCTGATCCTCGTCGGCGCGGCCGGTCTCGTCGCCCTCGTCGCCCTTCTGGCCTTCCGCCTCGGCCTGTTCGGCCGCTGGCGGACGACGCCCGAGGAGCGGGCCCTCGAGGCGAAGGTGAACGCGGCCCTTCGGGTCCTCTGCTACCCGGTGACGGTCGACCGGCCCCTCACGGTGCTCCTCCGGCCGGACGACGGCGAGCTCAAGGTCCTCTCGAACCTCGAGCTGCCGGCGGGGGCGAGCCTCGACCTCCGCACCGAGTACGTCTACGGCCTCAGGGTCTCCTTCCTCGACGGCTCGCTCCGCGAGCTCGGGGCGGAGGCGGGCCCGAGCGCCGCCACCTACTGGGAGAAGACGCGCAAGACGCGCCTGCGCGAGCCGGGCGACCTCGTCGACCGCGAGGAAGCGTTCCTCACGGACACGCCCTCGACGCCCGCCGACACCCGGGCGACGCACGTGCTCGTCCGGGGCCTCGTCGACCGCGGCGCCAAGTACATGCGCCTCTCCCTCGACCCGTCGCGGCCGATGCGCCTCGTCGCCCCGGGTGATCCCGGCCTCGACGGACCCTCGCGCGTAGGCCCCCTCCCGCCTCCCGGCGCCCGTCCGGCCGAGCGCGTCTACATCCGCTGCCTCCGCGGGGTCGAGCTGTCCGAGGCCGAGGCGCTCGAGCGCTGGGCGAAGCTGGACGAGCGGGCGCGGGAGGAGGCGCTCCGGGAGGTCAACCTCTACCGCTCGGACCTCGTCTCCGAGGCCGAGCGCGTGGCGCTCATGCGCCGCCGCTGGGAAGCGATGCCCGCGGAGGCGGTGGGCGGGCGCGAGCACCCGACGATCCACGTGTACTTCACTCGCTTCTTCCAGGAGCGGTCGCCGCCGCGCGACGACCTCCTGGCGGCCCCCGCCGTCGGCCCGCGCCAGGCCCTGGCGCTCAACGTCGTCGGACCGTGCAACCTCTACGTCGAGGCCGAGCCCGAGGTCGACATCGGCGCCCCGGGGCCGCGCGGGGAGGGACCGCGCCTGCTCGAGGTCCTCGGGCTACGGGAGGAGGGGATCTTCCTCTCCCGACGCGAGCGGCTCGCTGCCGTTGGCGGATCGCCGTCGCACCTCCTCCACATCCCCGTGCCCCCGGGCCCGGCCTCGTTCCAGGTCCGACCGCTCAACTTCCGCGGCCGGGTGAGCTTCTACCTCGACCGTCTCGTTCCGCTCGAGGGCGTCGAGGTGTCGCGCGTCGTCAAGCCCGTGGGCGAGTCGCGGCAGTGGATGGAGGTCGTCCCCGAGAGCGCCCGCACGAACTACTACTCGACGCGCCCTTCGGACGCGCCGCCGGTCGACGCCGAGGTGCTGCACCCGCGGGCGAACGAGGCGACGGAGGTCCGGCTGTCGGTCCGGGTGCCGTTCGCCCCCGGAGACGCGGACGTGAAGCTCGTGCGGCTCCGCGTCGACCTCGAGGACGCGGACGGGCGTCCGCTCGAGCGCCGGACCCTCACCGGCGAGGCCGAGCGCAGCTTCTTCGACGGCTACTGGCGGGCCGAGGAGCCGGACCGCGGCGTCAGCGAGCCGGTCCTCTTCACCCTCCGCTGCGAGCCTGCGGTCCGCCGCCTCCGCGTGTCGGCGGAGGAGCGGTACGACGTCGCCTTCTTCTCCCGCCTGAGGCGGGCCGAGGAGGTGACGCTCGTCCCCGAGGACTACCCGCTCGCCCCCGAGATCCGGGCCTCCGAGATCCGGAGCGGCCGGTTCCGGCCGCAGGTCTGGTTCTACTTCCGCCCCTCGAACCACGACCGCCTGGCCGCGGCCGGACGGGAGCTCGGGATCGTCTCGCAGCGGCGGCTCTTCGAGCTCCGGGAGCGCGCCCAGGCGGCGCTCGAGGTGTCGAACTTCGCGCGCGCCCTCGAGCCGCTCGACCCGAGGGGCGCGCTCGACATCATCGAGCCCGGTCCCCTGCCCGACCCGGGACGACCCGTGCTCGCCGGCGCCGGCGTGCTCTTCGAGGTCCGGCCGCAGGCCCCCGCGACCCTCGAGGTCGCGAACCGGGTCGACCCGGGGAACCCTCGCCCCGTGACGGTCTCGCTCCGCTACGTGCGGGCGCCCGAGGCGCCTCCGCGCGAGCGGCTCGTGTCCGTGTACGTCGACGGCCGGAAGCGGCTCGCGGCCGTGCTCGCCGGCCCGTCCGCCGAGATCGGCGACCTCGAGCTCGACGCCGTCCCGACGGGGCGCCGCCTCTTCCTGGTCGAGGTGTTCGCCCGCCCGTCGCCGGATGCGCCGTTCGAGCGCGAGGAGCCCGCGGGCCTGCGCGTCTTCGCCGACCAGCCGAACCGGACCGGCGAGGAGCGCGGCGCCGAGCCGCCGGCGCCGCCGCCCTCGTGGCTCGAGCGGCGCATCTACCCCCTCGCCGCCGACGGGCTTGCGTTCGAGGTCGTGAAGCCGGGTCCCGACGCGGTCCAGGCGAGCTTCGTCCTCTTCGGCCCGCCGCAGGGCGACATCCCGGTGCGCGACGACGTGCTCGTCGAGGTCGCGCGCGTCGCCCCGGACGGCGGCAGCCAGCCGGTCGAGACGCGCGCTTTCAGCGTGCTCAGGGCCGGCGCCCACGCCTTCTCGGGGCCGGGGCCCGCGCTCGGCGAGGGCCGCCGCGTCTACATGCCGCTCCGCTCGGAGCTCGAGCCGGGACCCTATCGCCTGACGCTCAGGAGGGCGCCGAAACCGGGCGCTTCGACCGGGGATCCGCTGTTCGCGCGGCTCTCCGTCCTCGACCCCACGCGCCACGAGATCGGCCGCACCCGCTTCGCCCGCCTGAACATCAAGGGGCCCGCGACCCTCATGGTCGTCGTCCGGCCTGCGCCCCCGCCCGGCGAGTCGGCGCCGCCCCAGGAGCTGAAGCTCCTCGTCAAGGTCCTGACGCCGAGGGCGCCGGCGCCGCTCGAGGAGCGCCCGGTCGTCATCGGGCCGAACGGCGAGGGCACGCTCCGGATCGAGACCCCCGAGGGTCTCGCGACCGTGATCGTCGGGTCCCTCGCGGAGACCGGCGTGCCCGCGCGCTTCTCCATCGCGGGCTACCTCGACCGTCTCGCCGGCCACGCCGCCGTCCACGTCCCGCCGACGCTGGCGGAGGCCGAGGCCCTGGAGATCCTGCCGGACGTCGGCGAGGAGGTCGTCCACCGCGCGATGCCCGGCGACCCCCTTCGCTACGACCTCCGGGGCGGGCCCGCCGGCGCCGAGCTCGTTCGCCTGCGGGTCTCCACCCCGCTCGCGAGCCCGCGCGAGGGCGAGGAGATGTCCCTCGCCGTAAGGCTCCGCTTCCTCGGGGCGGACGGGGCCGAGCTCGCCGGGCACGAGGCGACGGCCCCGGCGACGTTCCACCGGGCGGCGTTCTTCGCGGCGCCGGCGACCGGGGTGCCGTCGGAGCCGGCGGACCTCTACGCGGTGCCGCCCGCGGGCGCCGCCGCCCTCGAGGTCGACGGCCCGCTCCCCCTCGACGTCTCGGCCGCGGTCGAGGCGGCGGGCCGCGTGCGGCGCGGCTCTTCCCCGGAGGACCCGAAGCCCCCGCCCGGGCTCAGGGTCGCCGACGGCGTCCACCCCGACGACCGCTTCGAGCCGCTGCCGCCGGCCCGCGCGGCCGACCTCGCCCGCGCCGGCCGGCGCCGCGTGCTCTTCCGCCCGCGCCAGCGGATCCGCGAGGTCGAGGAGCCCGAGCCGACGGCCGGGGCGGCCATCTCCCTCGCCCCCGCTCAATACGAGACGCGCGGCAAGCTCCTCGAGCCCGTGCCGCCCGCCGCCGTGCCGCCGCCCGAGGCGTGGTCCGAGAGCCTCTTCGTCGAGGTGGGGGGCGGCGAGCGCCTGCCGTTCGAGTTCGTGGACCTGGCGCTCGTCGGTCCGTCCGCCGGAACGCCGCCCGAGGAAGGCGCCGTCGACCCGGCGTCCCCCGGCACGGTCGGCGCCCGTGTGTACTACGATCTCGGGCCCGGGGCCGTGCCCGAGTCGCCCGTGCAGGTGCTCCTCGACGACCACGTGCTCCTCGCCCCCCTCCTGCTCGAGACGCGGGGCGCCCTCTCCCTTCCCGAGGTCCCGACCGGTCGCCGCGAGCTCCGGTTCGAGGCGGCACGCGGGTCTCGGTTCTTCGTCAACCGGCCCGTGGCCGCGCCGCCCGCCGCCCCGCGTCCGGTCTTCCGCGAGCGCGGCGTCTACCGGCTCGCGCCCGGGAAACCGGCCGTCATCGAGCTCGAGAAGCCGGCGGACCGCGACCTGATCCTGACGGTCGGCGTCTACCTGCCCGAGGGGGTCGAGGCGCCGACGGCGGTCGATGTCCGCGTGGTGGCCGGCCCCCCCGCTCGTCGCCCCGGGGTCTTCCTCGACTTCACGCCCCTGCTGCGGCGCCACACCTTGCTCGACGCGCCGGCGGTCGCCGCCATCGACCTCGACGTGTTCGCCCCGGCGCGCGTCCGCGCCCATCGCCTGTTCGTGCCGCTCAAGGCGGACCTCGCCCCCGGTCGCGTGAGCGTCGAGCTCTCCCTCAGGGACGCACCGGCCGCCCTGCTGCGCTTCGTCGTCGTTCGACCCGACGTGCCGGTCGTCGAGCGCGTCCGGCTGAAGTCGCTGAGGCTCGACCGGTGAGCCCCGCGGCGCGCCCGCTCGGCGTCTCGCTCGCGCTCGCCGCGGCGATCGCCGCCACGACCGGTTGCCCGGACCGGGAGGCTCCCGCTTCCTCGTCGTCCGATCCGGGGCCCGCCGGCGCGGCCGGCGAGGCGGCCACGCTCCCCGTCGAGCTCCGCGCCGAGGCCCTGGCCGATGTCGTGCGCGATGCCCAGCGGGATCCCCGGCGCGGGATCTTCGTGCCTCCCTCCGCGAAGGAGATGGAGGTCATGGAAGGGCTCACCGCCTCGCTCGGCGCGGCCGCGCGCGACTCGGGCCGGACGGCGGCGGCCGGCCCGACGGAAGGGCCGGGCCCGGGCGCGGACGGCCCGCCGCCCCGGGGGAGCCTCGCCCCCCCGGCCGCGGCGCCGGCCGGGCTGCCCCCGGCGTTCGGACCGGTCGAGCGGTGGGCCGTCGGCGCGGCGTCGGTCGGGTTCGAGCTCTTCGCCCTCGAATCGGCCGCCTCGCGCCTCGTCGTCCTCCGCGAGGCCCAGGACGCGCGTCGCGGAGGGGGCATCTACGCCCTCCGGGCGGTCATCCGCGGACGTCCGCTCGTCCTCCAGGCGCCTCATGCCTTCCACGACGTCGGCACCGGCGACCTCGCCCGAGAGGCGTTCGAGGCGACGGGCGCGGCGGCCCTCACCCTCAACACGGTCCATCGCCATCTCGGCGCGCGCGAGGGAGCGCCATCCTCCGGGTCCCCCGCCGACGTCGCCCACGTCCCCATGAGCCACTTCCAGGGCGCGACCCGGGGCCTCGCGCGCGCGCTGCCCCGGGCCGTCTTCTGCCAGATCCACGGCTACTCGGCGGCGCGGCACCCCGAGCTCTCCGGCATCGACCTGGTCGCGAGCCGCGGCGAGGCGTCGGCGGTCGCCGATCCCGCGTTCGACCGGCTCGTGGACCGGCTGGAGCGGCTCGCCGGCAAGGGCCGCGTCGCCGTCTACGGACGCGACCCACGCGCCGACCGCCTCGGGGCGACGCGAAACGTCCAGGGGCGCTTCCTGAACGCGTACTCCGACGACGCCTTCTACCACCTGGAGCTCTCGGCCGGTCTGCGCGAGCGGCTCGGCCAGGAGCCGGCGCTGCGGGCCGAGTTCATCGCCGCCCTCGGCGCCCTGGTCGAGGAGGCGCCGTGACCGCCGCGCGACGCGCGAACGACGGAGAACCGCAGAGGCGCAGAGCGCGGGGAGCTTCGCGGAGATTCGACTCGAGTCCAGGACCACCTGCGGCGGTCCATCGTCCTGCTCGATTCGAGGCGGTCTCTCTGCGCGTCCTCTGCGTTCTCTGCGCCTCTGCGGTGGCCTCGCTGGCGATCGCAGCCGGGGGCTGCCTCCGCTCCACCGCGCCCGAGTCGCCCTACCCCGAGGATCGGACGCACTGGGTCCGCGAGCGCTGGCAGGCCGTCTCGACGGCGCTCGAGGTGCCGGACGCGCCCGCCGGCGGGTTCGCGGAGGCCACGCTCCGCATCTCGCCGTTCGGCCGGTTCCGTCTCGGCGCGGGCACGAGCCTCGTCGTGACGGTGCCGGCCGACTCGGCGCTCCGCGTGGATGCCCGGTCGCTCGTCGCCGCGCGCGGCCCCGGCGCCCTCTCCCGGGTGCGTCTCGAGCGGCTCGAGGGCCCGGGCGCGGGCGGCGCGCCCGCGCCCCAGTCCGGGATCGCGGCCATCGACGTCCAGCCGCTCGCCGGCGCGTCGGGAGACCTCGTCGTCCGCACGGCCGCCGGCGGGCCGTCGACCTTCGCCATCCGGCTCGGGCCGGACCCCGAGAACGGCGACGATGGCCTCGAGACGGAGGTCGTGTGCGCCCACCGGGTCCTCCTGCCGGTCCAGCACCGGTTCGAGGGCCTGGAGGAGCGGGCGAAGCTCCGGGACCTCCGCCCGGGCCCGGCCGTGGACCTCGCGCCCGCACTCTACCGGCCGGCGCGGGGCCTCGCCGAGGCCGTCCTGGTCGCCCTCCCGTTCCCGCCCGCCGAGGCCGCCTCGGAGCCGGCCCTGGCCCGGGCGGAGGCCGCGTTCCTGCGCGCGGTCTACCTCCTCGCCTCGCTCCCCGAGCGGGTCTCGGACCCGCGCGAGCACTGGCACGAGTATCCGCCCGGGACGGCCGGATCCGCGCCCCGCGTGGGGGTCGCCCGGGACCTCGGCGGCGACTACCTCGAGGCGGGTCCCGGGTCCCCGGTCGACCTCGAGGCCGCCGGCCCGTGCCTCCTGAGGCTCGAGACGCGCGTGCCCTACGTCGAGGGCCCGACCGAGGAGGCCCGTCGCTACCGCCTCTCGGTCGAGATCGACGGGGGGCTCGAGGCCTCGCTCGCGTTCCTCACGACGGTCGACGACCTCGACGGCCTCCGGCGCGACGGCGCCGGTCGCCCGGTCGGGCGCATCGAGACGGCCCACGTCCGGATCCCTCCGGGCCGCCACGCCGTCCGCCTCACGACCGTGGAGCCGGTGCTCATCCGGGCCACCCGGCGCGTGAAGAAGGAGCACGTCCTCGACGCCATCGACCGCTCCGAGGACCCGGACCGGTGGCTCTCGGAGGCGCGCCTGGCGGCGGCCGAGGCCGTCGCCTCGAGGCCGGACGACTGGCGCCCGCGCTTCATCGCCGCCGCCGCCCTCGTCTGGCTGGGGCGGGCGCCCGCCGCCCGCGCCCACCTGCGGGCCGTCGAGGCGATGCCGGAGATCGCTCCCGACAGCCGCCTCGCCCTCGACCTTCACCTCGGGCGCCTGGCCGCCGCCGCCCGCGAGGACCCGGAAGCGCTGGTGCGGCTCGGACGCGCGGCCGGACCGGTCGGACCGCCCGGAACGGCCTCCCCGGTGCTCCCCCCGACGATCCTCCGCAAGCACGCCCGGGTCGAGCTCGCCAGGCTCGCCGAGGCGCGGAGTCGCGCGGCGGAGGCGGCCGCCGCCTACGACCGGCTCGCCGCCGAGTGGCCGGCGGACGCGGACCTGCAAGCGGCCACGGCCCGCGCCTGGCTCGACGTGCCGGCGGCCGAGGTGGCCGAGCCCATCGCGCTCGCGGCCGCCGAGCGCGCGGTCGCCCTCGCGCCCGACGACCCGCGGTACCGCCGCCTGCGCGACGCCATCCGCCTGCGGGCGACGTACTGGCAGGAGCTCGCGCCGGCGCGCAAGCCGCGCGGCTACGCGCTCGAGGTCTTCGTGGCGGCCGACGCCGTGGGTCCGGTCGCCGTGGTCGCCGGCGAGCCCGACCCCGACCTGCTGCTCGCCGTCGAACCCGACGAGCGGCTCGACGTCGCGGTCGCGACCCCCGCCGTCGCCCGCATCATCCTGCGCCGCCCGGAAGGCGCCGCGCCGGCGCCGGTCGAGGTCCGCCTGGACGGCCGGCGGGTCGCCGCCGCGACCCTCGTCGGCGCCGAGGCGCGGCTGCGCATCGGCGTGCCGGCCGGCACCGAGGGCCTGTCGGTCGAGGCGCCGCCGGACACGCGCATCTTCGTCGCCGGGCTCTCCCCGGCCGATCCCGCCCGCCCCCGCCTGCGCCGCCTGCGGCTCCACCGCCTTCCCGAGGGCCGGGAAGGCGCGCTGGTCCACGCGCTCGAGCCCGGCGCCGAGCCGGTCGAGATCCGGGTGCTCGCCTTCTCTCCGGGCGCTCCCGAAGGCCTCCCCGAGGGCGCGCGCGTCCACCTGGCCGTCGCCCCCGGACGAGCGGTCGCGGCCCGCCTCGAGATCCCCGACGAGCCGATCCCCGCGCCGCCGGGGGCCGACCCGGGCCTCGTCTTCCGCCTCTTCGAGCGCGTGCCGCCGGGTCCCGTGGCCGTCCTGGTCTGGGGCGAGGGGCTCGGCGGGGCCCCGCTCTCGGTCGCCCTCGCCGCGCGGCGCCGGACGCGCGAGTCCCCGTCGGCCCCCGCCGCCCCGCTCGCGCCGGCGCCCGCCGCGCGCCGACCGGCGCCCGCGACGGCGCCGGACATGGCGCCGCCGACGCCGGGGGAGGAGGAGCGGCTGCGCATCGTCTCGGCGGCGACGCGCCTCCTCCTTCGCGTGCCGCCGGCCGGCGAGCCCGAGCGCGACCGGGCGCGCGTCTTCCGCGCCCGGGCGCTCCTCGGGCTCGAGCGCCCGCGCCACGCCGCCGCCGACCTCCTGTCGCTCCTCGGGTCGCCCGCCCTCGCCGCCGGGACGCGCGCCGAGGCGCTCGCCCTCCTCGTCGAGGCGTACCGGGCGTCCGGAGAGGTCGACATGGCGCTCGCCGTCGCCGGCCATCTCGCGGCCGACCGCCCCCTCGACGGCGAGGCCCGCCTGCGGCTCGGAGAGGTGTGCCTCGACGCGGGCGAGCTCAGGACCGCCGAGCTCCACTTCACGGCGCTCCTGCGCGACGACCCGGGCTCGCGCGAGGCGCGGGCCGGGCTCGGCGAGACCCTGGCCCGGCGCGGCGACCACGCCGGGGCCGAGACCGCCCTGCGCCCGCTCGCCGGAGACGCGACGGCGCCGCCGGACGCGACCGGGCTCCGCGGGGCGCTCTGGCTGGCGATCGCGCTGCACGGGACGGGGCGGACGGCCGAGGCGGCGGCCGTCGTGAGGCGCGCCCAGGCTGCGGCCGGGCGCGCGAGCGCCCCGGGCGCGGGAACGACGGCGCGGCCGGATGGACGCGCGGCGCCGCAGGCGAAGGACGAGGAGCCGGGGGAGGAGGAGCTTGCGCCCGCCGCCGTCCGGACGACGCTCGAGGCCCAGCTCCTGGCCGACCTCGCCGCCTTCCTCGAGTCCGTGGCGCCGCTCCTCGACGCCGCCCAGGATGCGCAGCGGCCGCCGCTCGACCGGGCGCGGGCGCTGGTCGCCCTCGGTCGCCTCGACGCCTTCCGCCACGTGCGCGCCGGCCGCGCCCTCTTCGAGGCGCCGCCGCCGCAGGCCCTCGACTACGAGCGCCGCGACCGCCTGATCTCCCTCGAGACCGCCCGGACGGGCCACTCCTACGACACGGCCGGCGCGGGGATGGCCGTCCGGATCGTCGGCCCGGCGACGGTCCGGCTCGAGGCGCGGCCCGATCACCCGTCCGCCGAGCCCCCGGGCTCGTCGGGCGCCGATGCCCCGCCCCGCGCCCGCGTCCGGGCTTCGCTCGAGATCGACGGTCCGGCGGGCCGGCGCACCTCCGAGATCGAGCTCGAGGCCTTGGCGCCATCGCCGTCCCTCGTCTATCCGGAACGGCCCTCGCTGCGGCCGGGCGCGCTCCAGCTCGTCGACATCGCCGTCGGGCCCGGACCGCACGAGGTCCGCGTCCGCTCCGGGGGCGGGCTGCACGTCCGCCCTCTCGTCCTCGCCCCCGGCCCCGAGGAGGTGCCGGCCTACCCGCTCCCCGGCGGGGACCCGGGGGCCGCGGCCTACGCCGAGGCGCTGCGCTGGCTCGCGTCCGTTCCGTCGCCCGCTCCGGCCGAGGCGCGGCGGCTCGAGCTCGAGGCCCGCGCGGCGCTCGGCCTGCTCGACCCGGAGGGACGCATCGCCGCGGCGGCGCTCGCCTCCGGTCCGGCGCCGCCGGAAGAGACGCCGCTCGCCGACATCGACCGCGCCCGGCTGCTCATCTACCTCGACGAAGCCCGCGCCGCGGCCCCCTATCTCCGCGGCCTCATCGTCGCGCGGGGCGGCGATCCCGAGGTCGCCGCCCTCGCGCTGGCGGCCCTCGAGGCGCCGGGCGTGGCCGAGGAGGACCTCGGCCTCTCGCGCCTCCTCGCCGGGGGCGCGACCGCCCTCGCCCAGTCGCCGCGCCTCCGGGCGAAGCTCGCGCGCACCGCCGTCGGGCTCGGCCAGAGGACGCGCGACGCCCGCGCCCGTTGGTTCACGCGTGCCTTCCTGCTCCTCCGCGACCTGCGCGCGGCCGGGGCCGACGACGCCGAGGTCGCGGCCCTCTACGAGGAGGCCCTGGCGCGGACCGACTGGGCCGAGGTGACCGGGGCGGCCGGTGCGGCCGGGTTCGAAAGGGTGCTCTCGCCGGTCAGGCTGCTCTCCCTCAGGGCGCGCGTGCTCGGCGCCATGCTCGCCCCGCCGACGGAAGATGCGGTCGGCGCGGGCGGCCTCATCACGCCGCGGCGCGCGACCGAGTTCGGCCTCACGCTCGCGTCCCCGGTCGAGCTGGCCCTCGACCTGTCCGCGAACGACTTCCTCGCCGCCTATCGCCGCCGCGGGGTCAGCGGGCTCGGCGCCGGACGGGAGGTCGGGCCGGCGCCGCCGCTCCGGTTCGCCATCGCGCTCGACGGGGCCCCGCTGACCACGACCTCGGTCGAGCCGGGGTTCAACCTCACCCTGTCGCTCGGGCAGGTCGGCGCCGGCTCGCACCGGCTGGCCGTCGCCCTCGTGGACGGCACCCCCGGTCAGGCCGGCCGGGCCGTCCTGCTCGCCGCCCGCCCGCTGGGGGCGGCCACGCCGGGCCCGAGGATCGAGCGCCTCGGCCGGCCGTTCCACGCCATCGTGCAGGCCGCGTCCGTCGAGTACCGCGTCGCCACGGCCGCGGAGCCGCTGCGGATGCGGCTGCGGGGGCCGACCCTCCTCCGCGCCGACGTGCGCCTGGCCCTGCCCGCCGGAGACGGCCCGGCGGGAAGCGGCCCGGTCCTGGTGCGCGTCGAGGTCGAGGACGAGCCGGCGCAGACGTTCGAGATCCCGGCCGAGCGCTCGTCGACGGACGAGTTCCGCGACCGGCGCGCGCTGGTTCCCTCGGTCGAGCGCCAGCTCCGCATCCCGTTGCCCCAGGACCGCGAGTACCTCGTCTCGATCGCGCCCCGCGACCCGGGAGGGCCGCGTCTCCTCATCAAGCCTTACGCCCGGATCGACCGCTCGCCGGAAGCCGTGCCGGTCGAGGGAGGCGGCGATGGGCCCGGCCCGGCGACGCCGCCGGCGACGACCGAGCCGCCCGCCCGCGACGGCGCCTCCCCGGGTGGAAGGGCGCCGTGGCCCGGCGACCGCCGCCTCGCCGAGGCGTTCCCGACGGCGGACGGCGACCGCACCGGCCCGGGCCCGGCGGAGCCCCGCGAGGCGCTCGGGACCTTCGAGGCGTACGCGGCGGGCGGCGTCTTCGACGAGGGCGACGACGACGTCGAGGACCGCTCCCTCGTCGACTACGCCGAGATCGGCCTCGTCCACCGCAAGCTCTTCGAGGGCCCGGAGACGCCGGTATGGCTCCGGAGCCGGCTCGCCATCCGGTTCCCCGAGTCGCAGGGCGAGGTCTACCGGCTCGAGGAGGTCGCCTTCTGGGCGACCCCCTTCCTGGGCCTCCGGCTCGTCGGCCGCGCGGAGGGCAACCTCCAGGTCGTCGAGGGCGACGCCGAGGGGAGCCTCGAGGGCGAGATCCGCCTCGAGCGGCTCTTCCCGTTGCTCTTCAACGACCTCGACCTCTTCGCCGTCGTCCTCTACCGCCAGAAGGAGCAGACCCTCGAGGCCTTCGGCGACATCGACGAGGGCGACATCTACTTCGACGTCTTCAGCCCGTTCTACGAGGACCACGACCGCGCGCTGGCCGCGCGGCTGACCCTCACCTATCGCCCGTTCCTGGACCTCCAATTCTTCGTCTCGGGCTCGACGACCACGAACCGCGAGCTCTCGCCCGGCGACCTAGACCGCTTCTACGTCCGCGGCGGGCTCCGCGGCTTCGCCGGACCGGTCGCGTTCGAGCTCCGCCACGACACGCTCCACCGCTTCGACGACGACGACCGCCGCGACTCCTCGAGCGAGAACGCCGTCGTGGCCGAGCTGGACGCGCTGGTCCCGCTCGGCGGCGGCCTCGCGCTAAGGCCCACGCTCCTCGCCTACTTCGTCCACGACACCGACGAGGCGGGCCTCGTCTTCTCGTTCGGCATCGTCCGCGTGGGCGACCGCGTCGTCCGCGACTTCTATCCGGGCGAGCTGCTCTTCGACGAGCCGCGCGACTACCACTTCCGCGAGCCGGCGGGGTAGCCGTGCGCGAGGTCATCGAGAGCGCCCTCACCCCGCTCGAGCGCCTGCTCCACCGCCGGCTGGTCGAGCGGATCGCGGCCGAGCTCGCCGAGCTCGAAGGCGGGCTGCTGATCGGCGTCGCCCGCGAGTTCACGGGCGGCATCCGCGAGGGGCTCGAGCGCGTCCAGGCGTGCCTCGCCCTCTGCCGCCGCTCGGTCGAGGAGCGGCGCGCGCTCGAGACCCGGTTCCTGGCGCTATCCGAGGGTTTGGCGGCGGCCGAGACGACGCTCGAGCGCGAGAACCTGATGCTCGACTTCCTCTCCGTCCTCTCGCCCGACCGCCGCGACCGCCTGCGCGGAGACCGGGCCGCCTTCTCGCGCTACATGGGGTTCGACGCCGTCGCCGAGCGCTACCAGCGGGTCGTCGAGGCGAAGTACGCCCACGAGGAGGTCCTCGTCCGCACGATCGGCGAGCTCACGGCCCGCGTCCTCCGCACGCTCGCGCGCGAGGACCAGGAGGACGAGGCCGCGGCCGCCGGCGCCGACCCCGAGCGCGGATCCGACCGGCACCCGCGGTCGGGGCCGCCGTCGGCCGCGGCGGCGCGCGTCCACCGCGTCTTCCGCGAGCTCGGGCTCGAGCGCTTCCTCCTCGACCAGGTGCGGGGCGCGCGCCGCGTCCAGAACCGCGTCTCGGCGTTCCGCACGCTCGGGCGGATCGCGGCGGCGCTGCCCGCCTCGGAGCGCACGCGCCTCCTGTCGCTCGAGACCACGGGCTTCCTGGTCCGCTGCTGCTTCGAGCAGGACGAGACCGTCTGGATCCAGCGGAGCGCCCTCGACCTGCTGGCCGAGGTGAGCCCGCACGAGGCGCGGCGCGCCGTCGAGAAGCGCCTGCTCTTCGCGAACCCCGACCGCAAGGACGACCTCTTCGTCCGCGCCTTCGCCGTCCTCCTCCTCCCCAAGGTCGCGGCCGAGCACGAGTACGTCCCGATCCTCTCCCGCCTGATCCAGCGGCCGGAGAAGAGCGAGTTCGTCCGCCTCCACGTCGTCCGCGTCCTCGGCCAGGCCGCGTCCTACGAGGCCGAGCGCCTCCTCGCCGAGCTCGTCCGGGGCGCGCCGCCCGACCCGAGCCCGCGCGTCCGCGCCCAGGGGCTGGTCGAGTGGCGGGCGAAGGCCGAGCGCGACCCGCTGCGCGAGGAGGTCGCGGCCCGGATCCTCGCCTGGTGCATAAGGCGCGAGAGGAACCTGACCGTGCGCCGCACGGCCCTCGAGGAGGCGGCCGCCCTCGCCGCCGCCCGCCAGCGCCGGCTCCGCAAGCACAAGATCGACCTCGCCGACCACATCCTCCTCGAGGCCATGGACGAGATCATCGGGCGCCCGGGGGAGGACATCGCCCACGTCCGGCTCGCCCAGGAGGCCCGGGAGGAGATCGCCGTCCGCAACCTTCCCGCCTTCGACTGGGTGGAGGGGCGGATCGGGATCCCGCTGCGCCGCATGAACGAGGGGGAGACGCTCGTCGTCGAGCGCGACGAGCTGCCGCTCACGGACGACGCGCTCGGGCGCCTCCTCGCCTTCTTCGCCCGCGACGACTTCGGCGTCGCGGTCGCGAAGACGCGCCGGACGTACGAGATCACCAAGGGCAACTCGTTCCGCTTCCGCCTCTGGCGCCTCCTCCACGAGTTCCGCAACCCCGACACCGCGAAGCGCCAGGCGTTCCGGCACACCGTGGGCCGCCACTTCCCGGGCCAGATCCGCGCCCCCTCGGGGATCCTCGCCGAGCTCATGGAGACGAAGGTGCCGGGCGAGCCGCTCTTCCTCGAGGTCGAGCAGTCGTGGCGGCGCTTTCTCCCGCTCCTCGACGACTACCTCTCCGTGCTCTCGCCGTTCGCGCGCGGCGAGAAGCGCACCGCCCGGATCTACAGCTCGCAAGGCGTGACGCTCATCCGCAACCGGAACCCGTTCTGGCGCGGCCTCGGGCGCTACCTGAAGCTCTGCTGGCGCTTCGCCTCGGTCGCCGCCCTCAGGAACGCGAGCGCCAGGAACCTCGTCTGCAGCGACACCTCGAAGTACGCGTTCGTGCTCGCTCACGAGTACGGGATCGAGACGCGCTTCGCCGCCGCCGAGTACGCGTACGGCGGCATCGACTTCGTGCTCGCGGACGAGACGCTCGAGGAGTTCTTCGCGGGCGGCGCCGTGCCCGAAGCCACCCCGCTCCCGGCCGGGGTCGAGGCCGAGACGCCGGCGGGCACGCCGGTCCCCGCCCTGGCCGCCGCCTCGGCGACGATCGAGACGGCCGAGATCCGCGACGCCATGCGGTTGCTCGGACCGACGGGGACGCAGCGGATGGCCGCGACCCCGGCGGACGCGGCCGGGCGCCACGCGCCGGCCGCGTCCGACGAGGACACGCCGCTCGCGAGCCCCGCTCCCGCCGCCGCCCCGGCCGGCTCGGGCTCCAGGTCGGACGCGACGCGGATCACCCGGCCGGGCTGGGTCGCGCCGACCGCGCCGCTCGCGGCCCCCGGGCGCGCGGCGGCGGACGACGACACGCCGCTTGCCCAGCCGGTGCCCGCCGGGCTTCCGGCGACCAGGACGGCGCCGATGGGCCGCCACGCCCGGCTCCCGCCCGTGGAGCACGCTCCGGCCGAGCCCTTCGAGGCGGACCTCGAGTCGATCGACGCCCTCCTCCGCCCGCTGGCCGTCCTGGCGGAGCGGACGAGCGTCGAGCTTCCGGCCGACGAGACGGGCGAGATCGAGGGAGCCGCCTCTCTCCCCGGGGGCTCGGGGGACATGAGCGCGATCCCCCTCGGGGACCTGGTCCGGGGCGGGCGATGGGACGGACACGCCCACGGGATGGACACCGCGCGGGCGCGCGCGGTGGACGCCGACACGGACGCGACCCCGTCGCGGGCGGGGGCGGCCGGACGAGCGGATCCCTCGCGGATCGACGGCGAGACGGACGAGAGCGCGCTCGTCCTCACCCCGGCCGGCTCCGGGTCCGCGGACCCGCGCGCGAGCTCGAAGGAGTCCATGCGGCTCGCCGAGACGCCGGCGGCGGCCGCGGCCGAGGGCCCGGGCGACGGGCCGGGGGCGGACTCGGGCCCCGCGGCCGGGGAGCTTTACGACGAGGAGCCGGCCGCGGGCCCCGGGGAGACCGCCGAGGACCTGGGGCTCCCGGCTCCGGCCGCGTCGCGGCCGGAGGCGCCCGCGCCGCGCGCGCGCGGCGCGCTCCTCTCCGACACGGCCGACGCCCTCACCCCGGCCGAGGGCATGCCGGCCCGCGGCGGCGACCGGCCCGATGCGGGGCCCCTCGACCGCGACCTCGCGGAGACGCCCGTGACCCTCGACTCCGCGGGCGAGATCCCGGTCGACCTCGCGGACACGCAGACCGGGTCGGCGGCGCTGGCCGGCGTGGGCCCGGCGCTCGCGCCGCCCCCGGGAAGGAGGTCCGCGCCCGTCGGGCCCGCCAGGCCGGCCGCGTCCCCGCTCGACGAGACGGCCCCCGAGCTCGCCTTCCCGGAGACGGCCGGGAGCCCGGCACCCGCGACGGCCGCATCCCCCGCCACGGCCGACACCGCCGAGATCGTCGTCTCGGGGGATGAGACCATCGACGAGGCGCCGCGGCCGGGAGCGGAGACGCTCGATGAGCCGCGGTCCGGCTTGACCGCGCTCGACGAGACCCCGGCCGGGGGCATCGAGACGATGGACGAGTCGCGTCCGACGGCGCCCGGCCCGGGCGACGAGTCCCGTCCGAGCGGCGTGGACACGCTGGCCGAGTCCCGCCCCACCGGCGCCGAGACCCTGGACGAGTCCCGCCCCACGGGGATCGAGACGCTGGCCGAGTCCCGCCCCACCGGCGCCGAGACCCTGGACGAGTCCCGCCCCACGGGGATCGAGACGCTGGACGAGTCCCGCGCCACCGGCGCCGAGACCCTGGACGAGTCGCGCCCCACGGGGATCGAGACGCTGGCCGAGTCCCGCCCCATCGGCGCCGAGACCCTGGACGAGTCCCGTCCGACGGGCCCCGAAACTCTCGAGGAGTCGCGGCCCCTGGGCACCGACACGCTCGACGAGACGCCGGCCGCGGGCACGGACGCCGTCGACCGGCCGTCGCGCCCGCCGCGCGCCGCCGCCGGCAGGGAGCCCGCTCCGGTCGACCTCGACGAGACGGGCGAGGCCTCCGGCCATGCGACCCGCGACGAGCACGCCCGCGGCGAGGCCCTCGTCGGCGTGGCGCTCGTCGCCTCGCTGGCGGGCGCCGCCGCGCTCGCGGTCTCGCTGCCGGACACGGTCCACGACTTCCTCGACGCCCACCGCGACTTCTTCTTCCTCTACTCCCAGAACACGATCTGGCACCTGCTGCTGGCCGTCTTCACGCTCGTCGCCCTCTTCCTCGGGCGCCTGAAGCTCGCGAGCCGCGCGATCGTGCAGGCGCGCGCCTCGCTGCCCCTCGTCATCGGCGGCTGGGGGACGCGCGGGAAGTCGGGCACGGAGCGCAAGAAGGCGGCCCTCTTCCACGCGCTCGGGGCCGAGGTCTTCTGCAAGACGACGGGCTGCGAGGCCATGTTCATCCACTCGGTGCCTGGCCAGAAGCCGCTCGAGCTCTTCATCTACCGGCCGTACGACAAGGCGACGATCTGGGAGCAACGCGACGTCCTGCTCCTCGCCCGCGACCTCTCGCCGCACGTCTTCCTCTACGAGTGCATGGCGCTCAACCCGCAGTACGTGCAGATCATCCAGGAGCAGTGGATGCACGACGACGTGTCCACGCTCACGAACACGTACCCCGACCACGAGGACATCCAGGGACCCGCCGGCATCAACCTTCCCTACGTGATGAACCATTTCATCCCGTGGGAGAAGGTCTGCTTCACGTGCGAGGACATGATGCTGCCCGTGCTGCGCGAGGCGGCGCGTCGCAAGGGGACGGAGCTCGTCGAGATCGGCTGGCGCGACGGCGCCATGATCCCGGACGACGTCCTCGCCCGCTACCCCTACAAGGTGCACCCCATGAACCTGGCGCTCGTGACGCGCCTCGCGGAGCACCTGGGCGTCGAGCGCGACTTCTCGTGGAAGGAGATCGCCGACTGGATCATCCCCGACCTGGGCGTCCTCAAGGTCTTCGGCCCCGCGCGCTTCAAGGGCCGGCGGCTCGAGTTCTCGAACGGGCACTCCGCGAACGAGCGCCGCGGCTACAACGCGAACTGGGTGCGGCTCGGCCTCGACCAGATCCACCCCGTGAACGACCCCGGCAAGTGGCTCGTGACCGTGATCAACAACCGCGCCGACCGGATCGCGCGCTCGAAGGTCTTCGCCGACGCCATGGTCAAGGACCAGCGCGTGCACCGCCACTTCTGCATCGGCACGAACCTGACCGGCCTCCGCGGCTACGTGCAGGCCTGCCTCGAGACCCGCGTCGACAACGTCTTCCTGCTCCCGGCGGGCGTCGACCTCGAGAACCGGGAGCCGCGCGTGGCCGAGGCCGACAGGCGCTTCGAGAAGGAGCTCTTCGAGCTCCAGTGGGAGCTGCCGACGTTCGACCACGTGGGCGTGAAGCTCGAGCAGATGCTCCTCGGCCTGGGCCTGGGGCCGGACGTCGCGGGCGCGATCGCCCGCGACCCCGAGCTCGCCGCGGCCGCGCGCGCCTCGCCCATCCGCTCCCCGGAGATCGAGGTGGTGACGCCGGTCTCGGCCTCCCTCGTGGACGCCGCGCTCGACGCCCGCCTGGCGAGGACGCGCGACGACATCGCGAAGGCGCTCGAGACCGCGATCGAGGCCGGAAGGGTGCCGGCCGACGCGGCGCTCGACGCCGCCGCCCTCGCCGAGGACTGCGCCCGGTGGTACCGCCGCTACCTCTCGGAGTGGAAGTCCGTCGACGCCTTCCGCACGTACTTCCACGGGGCCCTCGAGCGCGAGGGGCCGGTTGCGCCGGCCGTGCGCCGCGACCTCGACCTCAAGCTCCGCGACCTCGTGCGCAAGGTCTTCATGACGAAGGTCCTGATCCAGCCGGACCACCTCGCGACCGGCAACCAGACGATGGACTTCGTCGTCTCGCACTGCCCGCCCGGCTATCTCGTCCACATCCACGGAGCCCAGAACATCAAGGGGACGGGCCTCGACTGGGTCTACCGCTGGATCGCCTTCGACAAGGTGAGCGAGGCGGCCGCGCGCCTCGACGACGAGCGCGCGTGGGCGCGCTACGAGGCGCTCGTGTGGCTGTCGGGGTTCACGGAGTACGGCGTGATCGACTCGCCGCTCGCCCTCGAGGCGATCGAGCGCGCCCGCAAGCGCCCCGAGAACCAGGACCTGGGCTTCCAGACGCAGGTGCGGCTCGCCCTCGAGCACATCCAGAAGAAGCACGCCCTCGCCCTCGACAGCCTCGAGAAGAAGGAGGCGGAGGCGGGCCGCGTCGCCGCCGCCCTCCAGGCCGCCTACGACAGCGTCTGCGACCTCGTCGAGCGGCTGCTCGAGACGGGCGACAGCAAGCGGCGTCGCCGCGCCTCGGACCGGATCGTCCGCGACCTGATCGACGAGCGGATCTCCCACGAGCGCGCGGCCTTCGAGCTCCGCGAGCTCATGAAGCGGCAGAAGGGCGGCTGGCTCAAGAAGTCGATCCAGACGCGGATGCGCGTCGTCCGCGAGGCGTTCTCGCGGAGCGGCGGCGCCCGCGCCGCCGCCTCCTCCCCGGGGTGACGGGGCGGGAACGGGCGACGGCCGGTTGGCCAGGGCCGAGGCCAGCGCGTAGGATGGGTTGAGGTCGAGCGTGGCCGGCACCGAGACCAACACGAGCCCGAAGTGCAAGCTCTTCGGCGAGATCGCCGTCGAGCTCGGCCTCGTGAAGCAGCCCCAGGTCGACGAGTGCCTCGTCCTCCAGCGCGAGCTCGCCGCGAGCGGCGTCCAGAAGTCGCTCGGCGCGGTCATGCACGACCGCGAGTACCTGACCCTCGTCCAGATGAACCGGATCATGGACGAGGTCGAGCGCTCGCGGCGCCGGCACTCGATCGAGGGCTACGAGATCATCTCCAAGCTCGGCAAGGGCGGCATGGGCGCCGTCTACCTCGCCCGGCGGCTCTCGCTCAACAAGCTCGTCGCGATCAAGGTCCTGCCGCCGAAGCTCGCGTCCAACAAGGACTACCTCACGCGGTTCCGCCGCGAGGCCGAGGCGACGGCCAAGCTCAACCACCCGAACGTCGTTCAGGCTTACGACGTCGGAGAGTCGAACGGCTACAACTACTTCGTCATGGAGTACGTCGAGGGTGAGACGATCAAGGACATCCTCGAACGTACGGGCGTCACCGACGAGCCGCGCGCGCTCGAGATCGCGATCCAGATCGTCGACGCCCTGAAGCACGCCTGGGCGCACGGCATCGTCCACCGCGACATCAAGCCCGCCAACATCATGATCTCGAAGACGGGCCAGGCGAAGCTCTGCGACCTGGGCCTCGCGATCGACGTCGCCACCGACCACGCGATCACGCGGAGCGGCGTGATCATGGGCACGCCCTACTACCTCTCGCCGGAGCAGGCCCGGTCCGAGCCGCTGGACACCCGCAGCGACATCTACTCCTTCGGTGCGACCCTCTTCCACATGCTCACGGGCGTCGTCCCGTTCGAGGGGGACACGCCGGCCGTCATCCTCACGAAGCACCTGACCGAGGCCGTCCCCGACCCGCTCGCCCGCAACCCCGTGCTCTCCCGCGGGGTCTGCTTCATCGTCACGAAGATGATGGCGAAGGACCGGGAGGCCCGGTACCAGGACCCGGAGGAGCTGCTCCGGGACCTGGTCGAGCTCAAGGAGCAGGGCTACCTCACCGGCAAGCGATACGCGGCCGAGTCCGAGCTCCTGGCCGCGGCGCGGGCCGCACGCCGGCGCCGCATCGCGACGACCCTCGCCGTCACCGTCCTCTTCTGCGGGTCGGTCGGGTTCGCGGCCGTGCGCCTGGGCGGCGACTTCTGGCGGCGGACGTGGGCGCGGGCCCGCGAGAAGCAACGCGAGATCGTGGCCGAGATCCAGAAGCGGGCCGAGGAGGGCGGGGCCGAGAAGGCGAAGCACCGCGCGCAGGAGCTCGCGTCCCGGGCGGACCGCACCTACGAGGAGGCCGAGCGTTACCGCGCCGAGAACCCGCGCGACCTGGACGGCGCCCGCGACCGCTTCGCCGACATCACGGCCAAGTACCCCGGCACGGCGGCGGCCCAGAGCGCGCGCGCGCAGGTCGCCGCGATCGAGGCCGCCATCGACGAGGAGGCGAAGGCCCTCTACCTCTCGATCCATCGCGAGGCGCGCGAGCGGCGCGACGCCGGCCGCTTCGCCGAGGCGCGGGCCGCCCTCGAGCGGTTCCCGGACCGCTACGCGCGGACGCGCTGGCCGGCGGAGATCGAGAAGCTCCGCGTGTTCATCGACGAGGCCGCCCGGCAGCGCTTCGCGGACGGGCTCGCGACGGCCCGCGAGCGGCGCGCGGCCGGCGACTTCGACGGCGCGCGCGCGGTCCTGGTGCCGGCGCTGGCGTTCGGGCTCGACGACATCAAGGTCGCGACGGAGGCGGAGCTGGCGGCCATCGAGGCCGAGCGCGCGGCGCACGAAGGCGACGCGGCCCGGGCGGCGGAGTCCGCCGTCGCGCGGGCCTTCGCGGCGGCCTTCGACGCGGCGGCCGCCCGCTGTCGCGAGGACCGGTTCGAGGAGGCCGCGGTCGAGGCCGATCGCCTCGCCCGCGCGACCCCGGATGGACCGCCGCGCACGGCGGTCGACGCCCTCGTGCGCGACGTGCGCGCGCTCGCCGCGGCGCGCGCGGCGCTCGAGGCGCGCCTCCGGGCCAGGGTCGGCGAGCGCGTCCGGCTGCGGATCGGCGGCGTCGAGCGGGCCGGGGTCCTCGTCGACGTACGCGACGGCAAGATCCGCCTCCGGGAGGACATAGGCGAGCTCGTCTACCCGCTCGCCACCATGGACCCCGTGTCGTGGCTCGGGGCCGGCGACGGCGCCGCCGCCGAGGGCGAGACGCGGAAGCTCGTCGGCGTCCTGCGCGCGCTCGAGGGGAGGCGGGAAGAGGCGAGGAGAGAGCTGCTCGCGGCCCGCGAGCTCGGGGCCGAGGTCGACCCCTACCTGCGGAAGATCGACGGCGCGCCCTGACCTACGTCTCGGGACGGAACCGCCGCATCGCCACTCCCGAAAGCCAGTCCGCGAGCCACGGCATCATCTCGACGAGCGGCCCGATCATCCGCGTCCCGAAGACCGGGTAGACGTGCGACCGCGGCCGGCGGATCGCCCGCACGATGGCGCGCGCGCAGGCGTCGGCCGGCTGGCGCGGCCCGAGCCTCGAGCTGCCCGCGAGCGCGCCGCCCGACGCGACCTGCTGGAACTCCGTCGCCGTCGCCCCCGGATAGACGGTCGTCACCTGGATCCCCGAGCCGCGCAGCTCGACGCGGAGCGACTCGTCGAGCGCCACGACCGCCGCCTTGGCCGCCGAGTACGCCCCCATGCGCGGCATGGCCCGCTTGGCGACGAGGCTGGCGACGGTCACGATCTGCCCCTTTCCCTCCCGCCGCATGTGGGGCAGGACCGCCTTCACCCCGTGGAAGGCGCCGATCAGGTTGACCTCGAGCATGGCCGCGAGGTCCTCGACCGCCGTCCTCTCGACGCTCCGGTAGATGCCGCTGCCCGCGTTGTTGACGAGGACGTCCACCCGCCCGAACTGCTCCACCGCCGCGCCGACGGCGCGCTCGACGTCGGCCGCCCGCGTGACATCGGTCGGCCAGGCGATGGCCTCGCCGCCCGCATCCCGGCACGCCCCGGCGACGGCCTTGAGCCGGTCCTCGCGCCGGGCCGCGACCACGAGCCTGGCCCCCTCGCGGGCGAGGGCGAGAGCGAGGGCCTGGCCGATGCCGCTCGAAGCGCCGGTGATCAGGATGGAGAGGCCGCGGATGGGGCGGCCGCGAAGCATCGCGGGGCGAGCGGGAGGCTCAGTTCGCCAGCGGGAGCGGCTTGATCGCGAGCGGAGCGCTCGCCGGCGGCGGGAAGCTGAAGCCCGGGCAGTTGTAGTCGTCGACGTCCTGCTGGTCGAGCGGGAACCGGCCGCAGGAGCCGAAGATCCAGTACTTCGTGTTGTAGACCGAGCAGTAGTAGGTGCTCTTCTCCTTGTTGAACCCGAGGTAGGGGCACTGGAGCATCTTGCAGCACTTCCCGCAGCGCGTGCAGGCGCCCTGCCGGACCGAGAGCTGGTGGCGCACCATCTCGGGGCTGAAGACGATGTTGTACTTGATCATGCGCCGGATCGAGCCGGTCTTGAGCGTGTTCCTGAGCGTGCGGATGCTCTGCCAGAGCGTCTGGAAGTAGTGCGTGCAGTACCAGGGGTCCCGGGCCTCGATCGCGACGAAGATCGGCCAGAGCGGGAAGAGGAAGAACTTGACGATGCAGATGGCGACGTAGAGGTAGTTCTTGAGGTTCGTGTTGGGCAGATCGGCCCCGGGACGGCTCTTGTTCGCGCCCCGAGCCTCGATCTCGAGACGCTCCTTCGTCGAGATGAACTTGACGGGCGCCATCGTCGCCATTGCGCGGCTCTCCCCCTTGCTCGTCCGAGCACTCGACCGAACGTTTCACCCAGAAGGCGGCAAATCCTACCCGCGGGCGCGGATCGTTTCAATAGTCTCGCGGCGGGACGGCCTGCGGAGCCGGTCTCCGCGTCTCGCGGCCGCGGCAAAGGCGGACGAGGGCGCGCTCGAGCGCGAGGCGCGCCGGAAAGCGCTGGGCCGTCACCCCCTTGAGCGCGAGGTCGGCCTCGGCGATCGCGCCGAGGCAGGCCTCCAGGTCCTCGGCCCGGAACGTCCGCACCTCGTCCGCCAGCCGGCGGGCGAAGGCCGGGTGCGCCCCCGCCGCCGCCGCGAGCGCCCGGTCGTCGCCGCGGCCGCCCGCCTCGACGAACGCGATCCCGCGCTCGATCTCCTCGAGCTTGCGGCGGAGCCGGCCGAGCACGATCGCGGCGATGCGCCCCTCGTCGCGCAGCACGCCGCCGTCCCGGTCCACGTAGCCCCAGGTGAGGAGCGAGTCGAGGGCCGCGAGCGCCTTCGCCAGGTCCCTCCGTCCGACCGCGTCGGCGAGGGTGAAGACGTCGTCGCGGCGGGCGCGCGCCGTCAGGCGCTCGACCTCGTCCGGCGGGATGTCGGGGCGCTCTCCCGCGGCCAGGGCGAGCTTCTCGACGGTCGACGCGATCTCGAAGAGGTCGTTTCCCGCGAGCGAGACGAGCCGGTAGGCGTCCTCGCGCCCGAGCCGCTTCCCGCGCTCGGCGGCGCGCCGCACCGTCCAGTCGACGAGCTCGCTCTCCCAAGGCGCGCGCGGCGGCCCCCAGGGCGGCGGCGTCTCGTAGAGGCGCCGGCACTCGACGAGCAGGCCCTTCGCCTCGATCGCCTTCGTCAGGCGGAGGTTCTTCGCGAGCGCGTCGAGGTCGAGGACGAGCGTGGCGCGCGGCGCGGGCGCGTGGATGTAGGCCTCGAGCCGCTCGCGGTGCGCCGCGACGAAGGCGTCCGCCTCGCGCACGACGACGAGCCGCTGACCGCCGAAGAGGGATGGGGTCGCCAGCTCGTCGAGGGCGGCCCCGAGGTCGGCCACCTTCCTCGGTCCGGGGCTGCCCTCGATCTCGACGACGTTCGCCCCCGAGGCGCCGGCGGCCGCGCCGCCCGCCGCCGCCGCCTTCAGCTCGTCGACGGCCTCGGCGCGGAAGAACCGCTCGTCGCCGACCAGGGCCACGATGGGGGCGGCGAGCTTCCTCGCGGCCGGGAGACGGCGGAAGGCGTCGACGTTCACCGGCCGTGGCGCGGATCGCGCCGGCGGCCCCCACCGCCGCCCGGTCCGCGCATCTCGTCCAGCCCGGCCTTCGGCCCGGGGTGCAGGCGCACCTCGCGGATGTCCCCGCGGCGGAAGGTCTCGGCCTCCGCCTGGTCGAGGACCTTGACCGTGACGTCGCCGCCTTCGTAGCCCACGAGCTCGCCGGTGAAGTTGCGCCGACCGTCGCGCGCCTGCCGGAGCGAGACCGTCACCTGGCGCCCGCGGAAGCGCGCGAAGTCGTGCTCGCGCGTGAGCGGGCGGTCGGCGCCCGGCGACTCGACGGCGATGTCGAAGGTCCCCGGGTCGAGGTCGTGCCCGCGCAGGAGCCCCTCGATCGCGCGGCTGGCGAGCGCGCAGTCGTCGACCGTGACGCCGCTCGGCTCCCCGAGCGGACCGGGAGGCCGGTCGCTCTTCTTGTCGATCATCACGCGCAGCCTTCGCGCCGCGCGCGAGAGCGTGACCTCGATGACGTCCATGCCGAAGCTCGCGAGGGCCTCGCGCACGGCGCCGTCGAGCGCCGTCCCGTCCGGGAGCTCCGTCCCCGCGTCGCGGGGGCCGCCGCGGCCCATCTACGCCGGAGCCCCCTTGAGCTGCAGGATCTTCTGAGCCGCCTTGAACTGCTCGACCGAGATGTGCCCGCGCTCGATCAGGATGTCGCCCACGCCCCGGCAGACCCCGTCCTTCAGGTAGTGGTCCTTCTGCCAGCTCATGGCCTCGAGGACGTTGTCCTTCGGCGTGTAGTCGCTCTCGATGATGATCCGGGCGAGGATCTTGTCCGAGGCCCGCTGGACCTTGTAGTGCGCGGCCCTCTGGACGGCGAGGTACTGGACCTTGTTCATGAGCTTAAGCTCCATCAGCGCCTCGCCGATCGACATCTCGATGCCGCGCGTGCGCTGCTGGACCTGGTAGTCCTTCGCCTTCTTCAGATCCTGCTCGGTCACGTACTTGTTCTCGAGCCCGATCTTGACGAAGAGCTTCTCGCGGTCGACGCCCGAACCCATCTCGGCCCTCCAGACCCCCGCCGTCCGATCAAGCGCGCCATTCTACCCGCCCCGGCCGCGTCACGCAACGCGCCACGCAGGCCGGGCGCGGTTGATGACGCGCGCGCGGGCGTGGTATAATCCCGCGCGTTCCCGGGAGCCGGCCCCTCACCCTGACTGACGATGGCGCGATAAGCTTGGACAAACAGCTCCCCGGCCCATCCTTCGCGAAGCTGATCATCCTCCGCGGAGACCAGCACCGCGTCTACGACCTCAAGGACGCCGTCACGACCATCGGTCGCGCGCCGGACAACAGCCTCTGGCTCGACGACCCGAACATGTCTCGCCGGCACTGCGAGGTCCGCCAGCAGAACGGCCGGTACATAGCCAAGGACCTCGGGAGCTTCAACGGCACGTTCATCAACAACCTCTCCATGTCCGAGCAGGTCCTGAAGCCGGGCGACCGCCTCCAGTTCGGATCGACCTCGGCGTACTTCATCCCGGTGGAGGGCCAGCAGGTCGGCGAGGAGGTGATCGGCGCCGGGACCGTCGCCGGATCCGTCCCTTCGGGCGCAGGCGGCGTCGGCTCCGACCTCACCTCGGAGCAGGCCGACGAGGCGCGGGAGGCGACGTCGCGCAAGCTCCGGAACTTCATGGCCTTGCTCGAGATCGTGAAGGCCGTGAGCTCCGAGCTCGACACGAACCGGCTGCTCGAGATCGTGGTGGGCAAGGCGATCGACCTGATCCACGCCGAGCGCGGCTTCTGCGTCCTCTTCGAGGACGGGAAGCGGGTGTTCCGCGTCGCCAGGACGCAGAAGGGCGACCCGATCGCCGATCCCGAGAAGCAGATCTCGGGCTCGGTCCTGGACGGCGTGTCGACGTCGGGCGAGCCCGTCCTGACGATCAACGCCCAGCAGGACCTGGGCGGGTTCATGTCGATCGTCGCCCTGGAGGTGCGCTCGCTCATCTGCGTGCCCCTCAAGGTGAAGGAGAAGACGCGCGGCGCGATCTACGTCGATAGCCACGTCGCCCAGCGCGAGTTCACCGACGAGTCCATGAACCTCCTCCAGGCGTTCGCCGACCAGGCGGCGATCGCGCTCGACAACGCGCGCCTCTACGACGAGGTCGTCGAGTCGCGCGAGATGGAGAAGAAGATCCGGCGCATATTCCAGAAGTACGTGCCCGCGGACGTCGTCCGCGAGGTGCTCAACATCAAGGAGGGCACGCGCCTCTCGAGCCGGCAGGTCGCGACCGTCCTCTTCTCCGACATCCGCGCCTTCACGTCGATGTCCGAGCGCATGGCCCCGGAAGAGGTCGTGAGCTTCCTCAACGAGTACCTCAAGCGCATGGTCGACATCGTCATCGAGGAGGGCGGGATCGTCGACAAGTTCGTCGGCGACGCCGTGATGGCGGTGTTCGGCGCGCCGGTCACGCGCCCCGACGACCCCGTCCGGGCGGTGCGCGCGGGCCTTCGCATGCTCGAGGAGCTCGAGCGCTTCAACGCCGAGCGGCAGGCCGCGGGGAAGGACCCGATCCGCATCGGCGTCGGCATCCACACGGGGGCGCTGATCGCCGGAAACATCGGGTCCGACAAGAAGATGGAGTACACCGTGATCGGCGACACGGTGAACCTCTCGTCCCGCATCCAGGACCTGAACAAGGAGTTCAGGACGGCCATCCTGGTGAGCCAGCAGACCCAGGACGCCGTGGCGGCGCACTTCCGGATGCGGCCCATGACGCCGATCGCGATCAAGGGCAAGACCGGCCTCTTCCAGGTCTTCGAGGTCCTCGGCGCGGGGCAGGGCGGCGGCGCCGGGATCGAGACCTTCGACATCGAGCTGTAGCCGGCCGGCCGCCCATGGTCGAACCGGCCCCCGATCCGCTCGACCTCCTGGTCATCGGCCACCGCCGTCCCGACCTCGACTCGATCGCCGCGGCCCTGGGCTACGCCGAGCTGCTGCGCGCTCAGGGGAGCGCGGCCGGCGCCGGGCGCTGCGGCGGGCTCGACGAGCAGTCCGAGTTCGCGCTCGCCCGCTTCGGCCTCGATGCCCCGGCCCTGGTCCTCGATGTCGCCCCCACCTTCGGCCAGGTCGCGCGGCCCGTGACGCCGCTCGCGCCCGCGGCGCCCCTCGCGGCGGCGATCGCGCAGATCGCGGCAGGCGGGCGCGCCGTGCCGGTCGTCGACGCGGACGGCCGCCCGCGCGCGCTCCTCGATGCGAACGCCTGCGTCCGTCTCATCGGTCGGGCGGGCGCGGCGGTCGGCCAGCCGCTGAGCGAGGCCGCGATCCGGGCGGGGGCGGCGCGCGCCGCCGCCCCCTGCCTCGACCCGGACGCGACGGCGCCGCCCGTGTTCGCGGCGGCCGAGCGGGTCTCGGACCATCGAGCGGCGATCGCCCGGGCCGAGGCCGACGACTTCCTGGTCGTCGACGCGGACGGCCGCTACCTCGGCGTCGCCTCGCGCGCCGCCGTCCTCGCGCCGCCGCGGCGCCGGCTCGTCCTGGTCGACCACAACGAGCTCCAGCAGGCGGTCGCCGGCGCCGACGAGGCCGAGATCGTCGAGGTGATCGACCACCACCGGCTCGGCACGTGGCAGACGCGCCAGCCGATCCCGTTCACGGTCGATCCCGTCGGGAGCACGGCGACGCTCGTCGAGGAGCGGTTCGGGCGCGCGGGCGTTCCGCTCCCGGCGCCGATCGCCGGCCTGCTGCTGGCCGGAATCCTCTCCGACACGCTCTCCTTCCGCTCGCCGACGTCGACCCCTCGCGACGAGGCCGCGGCTCGCCGGCTCGCCGATCGCGCCGGGATCGCGGACCTCCGCGCCTTCGGCGACGAGGTCGTCGCCGCCGGCGCGGGCCTGGGCACGCGTCCGGCCGACGACATCGTCGCCGAGGACTACAAGGAGTACGAGGTCCGGGCGGGGCGCCTCGTCATCGCGCAGGCCGAGGTCAAGACGATGGCCGAGGCCGCGGCGCGCGCGCCCGACCTCCTGCCGGCGCTCGAGCGGCTGCGCGACAAGCGGAGCGCGGCGCTGGCGATCGTCATGCTGACGGACGTGGTCCGCGGACGCTCGCGGCTGCTCGCGGCCGGAGAGCCGCGCCTCATCGCCAGGCTGACCTACCCGCGCCTTCCCGATGGCACGATGGAGGCGGGCCACATCGTGTCGCGGAAGAAGGAGCTGGTCCCCGCCGTGCTGGCCGCTCTCGAGTGATGAGCGGGCGGGGAGAGTCCACCACCGACGAAAGAGTTCGGCGGTCGCAGGAGCTTCCTCCCGCGACCGCCGTCGTGACCTGCTCCCCGGACTCCGGGGTCGTTTACTGGATCTTCTCGCCGGTCGTCGGGTTCAGGATGACCGACTTCCCCTCGTTGTCCGCGATCACCGCCCACGCCTTGCCGGCCTCGGGCGAGTAGATCGAGATGTTCGCCGGGAACGAGAGGCCCGCCGACTTCGCCGCCTTGGCGTACTCGGCTCCGTCCTTGAGGCCCTTGGCGACGTCGGCCGGGAGCGGCTCGCCGGGGACCGGCGACTCGGCGACGGACGTGTACGGCTCCGGCTGGCCGATCGGGACGTAGCTCACCGACCAGGCCTTGCCTCCCGCCTTGAACTGCACGGTCACGGTCGCGCCGGGCTGGGAGAGGTCGAACGTGCCGTCCTCCTTGAGGCCGACCGCGTCGACGCGTACGAGCGTGGCGTCGCCCTTGTCCTTCACCTTGTCCTGGGCGGCCTTGACGATGTCGTGGAGCGACGACTTCGACCACTCGGCGGCGTACGCGGCGCCGGCGAGCGAGCCGGCGACGACCGCGATCGCCATCACCACGGCGAGAGACGATCTCACGGACTTCATGAGGTAACCCCCTTCTCGGGAGAGCGCACTCGATCGTCGGCCTGAATCGCGCGGGGCGCAGCCGTCGATCCGTGGCGGCTTTGCGAACTCGCCCCGTCAGGCGCGATCTATGGGCCGCGATTATGCGCCAAGCGCGCCCGGGAAGTCAAGAGGAGCGGAGGTCATCCGGCCCCGCCCCCGGCGCGATCGGCCCGGCGGGCGACACGCCGGGTGGAGCGCCGGGCGCGCCCTTCGGGAGCTGGCGGACGCGCAGCGTCTTCGAGCCGAGGGGCCGCCCGTCGGCGAGGAGACGGAACTCGTACGTCCCCGGCCGCGGGAAGACCGTGTTGACGAACCGGATCCCGAAGTCGTGGCTCGCGAGCCGGTCGCGCGCCTCGAAGCGGAGCCCGCCGAGGCGGCCGAGGACCTCGTTCCGGTCGAGGTTCCCGAGCTCGACCGCGAGCTCGTACTGACCCTCGGCATCTCCCAAGCAGATGTAGACGGCGAGCGGATTCAGCGTCATCGGGAAGCTCGACGCGTAGACGTCGGTGAAGATGCCGATGGCGCTGTGCTTGTTGGTCCCCGCCTCCTTGAGGACGAGGTCGCAGATCAGCATGCCGTGGACGACGGGGAGGGGAGCGGGCATGGGCGCATTGTCGCGCGAAGGGCGAGGAAAGCAAGGAGGTGCGGCCGGACCGCACCTACCCGTGCGCCGCCGTCTCAGTAGCTGAAGTGGTAGTAGAAGTCCTGCCCGACCTGGGTCGAGATCCGCTGGATGAGGTCGGCCTTGATCTGGTCCCGGGTCGGCAGGCTCGGCTGCTCTCCGGCGTCCGGGAAGAACGAGTCGTCCGCCGAGAGGTCCACCCGCCGGTTCCCGACGGTCAGGATCTTCGCGCTTTCCGAGTCCACGACCCGGTACGAGACCGAGATCGTGCCCGTGATCGAGGCGACGAACTGCTGCCCCTTCTCGGTGAAGAAGTTCGTCCCCCGCGGCGGGTTCACCTTGATCCCGTAGCCGGTCACCTGGCCGACGAAGACGGCCTTCGCCCCGGCGACCGAGCCGATGCGGGCGGCGGTCGACGGGTCGACCCGGTCCGTCGCGCCGAAGTCCTGCTCCTTCAAGACCGCCGTGAGGCGAGAGCGCTCGACGAACTCGATGCTGGGCGGCGTCCACGAGACGTCGATCTCCTGCCGGGGCGCCTCCTGGCGGTAGTAGTCCTTGTGCTGGTACACGTCGGCCAGGAGGGCATCGGCGAGCTTCGGCCCGAGGTCGGGGTCGCAGCCCTGCACCGCCGCCTGGAAGTCGACGATGGCGACGGGCGAGTAGGTCTTGATGTCGAACTTGGGGGCGACGAGGTGCTTCTGGCACCCCGACGACGCCGACGCCCCGAGGAACAGGGCGCCGAGCGCGATGAGCCGCACGAGTCCGCGCATGGAATCCCTCCGTGGCCGGTCCGGCCTGACTGCGAGTTCGATCGGAGACTTGCTACGTTCCGGTCGCCCGTTTGTCAAGCGCGGACGCGGCTCCCAGGGGCGGCGGCCGCGAGACGGTTGACGCCGCGGGCCCGCGACCCTATCCTTTGGGCCCATGTCGACTTTCCTCCGCCTCGCCGTCCTCGCGGTCCTCGCCGCCGGCTCGCTCCTCCTGCCGGGCGCCGCGCTCCCGGCGCGCGCCGGGGATCCGGCCCCGGACCCGGTCCAGACCCTCGACCTCACCGTGCTCTCGTACAACGTGCACGGCGTCCCGTTCATCGACGCGGACATGGACCGGCGGATGGCCCGCATCGGGCTCGCGCTGGCCGAGCTCGCTCCGGACGTCGTCGCCCTCCAGGAAGTCTGGCGCCCGAGCGACGCCGACGCGCTGGCGACGGCCGGCCGCGAGGCCGGCCTTCCGCACGTCGTGCGGCTCGACGCCGAGCGCGCCGGATCGGGGCTGCTCGTGCTCTCCCGCTTCCCCGTCGCGGCCTCCGAGTTCCGTCCCTTCCCGGACAACGGCGACCTCTGGCGCGCCCTCGTCGGCCACGTCGACCGCCTGGCGGCGAAAGGGGCCGCGATCGTGCGCCTCGAGACGCCGCTCGGCCCGGTCGCCCTCGTGGACACGCACTGCGTGGCCGCCTTCCGGCGCGAGCGCGGGGCGCCGGACGAGATGGTGACCCACCGCCTGTCCCAGGTCCGGGTGCTCGTCGCCGCGCTCGAGTCCGCCGGCGCGGGCGGCGTCCCGGCGATCCTCTGCGGCGACCTGAACGCCCTGCCCGGCTCCGCCGAGCTGAAGCTCCTGCGCGCGCGCACGGGCCTGCGCGACACGATGGGCGAGTCCGGGCGGCGCATCGACTACGTGCTCGTGCGGGACGCCCCGGCGGCGGCGTTCGAGGTCCTGTCGGCGGGCCTCGCCCTGACCCGCCGGGTCGCCCTCGAGCCGGGCCTGACGCCGATCCCGCTCTCCGACCACCCGGCCGTCCTCGCGCGGCTGCGCCTCAGGCGCCAGCCCGCCCCGCAGGCGAATGGAGACTCGACTCCTCCCCGTTGACCCCGAGCGGCCGGAGGCGGCGCCGATCGCCGAGGCGGCCCGCGTGCTCCGCTCGGGCGGCCTCGTCGCCTTCCCGACCGAGACCGTCTACGGGCTCGGCGCGAACGCCCTCGACGGCGCGGCCGTCCGCCGCATCTTCGAGGCCAAGGGCCGGCCGACCCGGAACCCGCTCATCGTCCACGTCCGCGACGAGGCGGCGGCTCGCGCCCTGGCGGCCGGGTGGCCGCCGATGGCCGCCGCCCTGGCCCGGCGGTTCTGGCCCGGGCCGCTGACGATCGTCGTACGCCGGCGCGAGGGCCCGGGTGGCGTTCCGGACGAGGTCGCCGCCGGCGGCCCGACGGTCGCCCTGCGCGCCCCCGCCCACCCGGTCGCGGCGGCGCTCCTCGCGGCCGCCGGCCTGCCGATCGCCGCCCCGAGCGCCAACCCGTCCGGCCGCATCTCGCCGACGCGCGCCGAGCACGTCCTCGGCGGGCTCGGCGGGCGCATCGAGGTGGTCCTCGACGGCGGCCCGACGCGCGTCGGGATCGAGTCCACGATCGTGGACGTGTCGGGCCGCGAGCCGCGCCTCCTCCGCCCCGGGGGCGTCCCGGTCGAGGCCCTGGAGGCGGCGATCCGCGAGGCGCCGGGCACCGGTCCCGCAGCGCTGGCCGTCCCGGAGCCGGGCGGCGTCCCGGAGCCGGCGGCCGCCGGGGCGACGCCGGCCCCGCTGCCCTCGCCCGGCCTCCTCGCCCGGCACTACGCGCCCGAGGCCGAGTGCCGGCTCTTCGAGTCCGGCGCCCGGGCGGCGGCGCGCGCCCTGGCCGAGCGCTCGCTCGCCGCGGGCCGGCCGGTGGGCGTGCTGTCCCTCGCGCGCGGGCTCGGGCTCGCGGACGCCCGCGGCCGCGAGGTGGTCGCGCCCGCCGAGCCCGCGGCCTACGCGGCCGGCCTCTACGAGGCCCTCCACCGCCTGGACGTCCCAGGCGGCCTCGTCCTCGTCGAGGACCCGCCGGCGACGCGGCCCTGGCTCGCGGTCCGCGACCGGCTGGCGCGCGCCGCCTCGGCGGCCCCGGTCACGGCGGCGGCCCCGGGGGACGCGGGATCGGCTTGATCGTGAAGAAGTAGACGAGGAGCAGCAGGGCGCCGAGGAAGCCCGCGCCCGCGCGCACGAACGCGGCCGTGTCGCCCCCGCCGAGCGCGTTGCGGACCTCGTGGGCGCCGTAGAGCGCGAAGAGCAGGGCCGCGGCCGCGATGAGGATCTTGTGAGCGGTGATGAGGGACATGACCGGATGGTATACTCGGCACGCCATGGCGGGTAGGGTGCGGATCGCGGCGCTGATCGCCCTGCTGGTTGCAGCCGGCGCGATCGCGGCGCTCGCGCTCGGCCCGGCCGGCCGGTGGCAGCGCGTCGTCGCGATCGCGGGATGGGCGGGAGTCGCCGCCCTCGGCCTGCGCGACCTCGCCGCCGCCCGGAGCGACGCGGCCGGCGAGGAGGCGCCGCTCGCAGCGACCCAGCCCCTGCCCCGGCTGAAGACGCCGCTCGGGCTCGTCTCCCCCGCCTCGCCGGTCGCCTGCGCGAAGTGCGGCCGGCCGTTCCCGCCGGGCGCCCCGATCTGCCCGTTCTGCCACGCCGTCCCCGAGGAGAGCGCGTTCGAGAAGACGGTCGCGAAGGGGCACCAGCCGCTGCGGGCGCCCGTCGCCATGCCGGGTCTCGCCGCCGTCGAGGAGCTGAAGGAGCGCGCCGGCGCCCGCGGCTACCTCCACATCATCGAGGGGCCGAACAAGGGCGAGTCGATCCTGCTCGGAAAGCGGGTCGTCACGATCGGCCGTGCGCCCGGGAACATCGTCATGATCCAGGACGCCGGCATGTCGAACCAGCACGCCGAGATCCGGCCGCAGGGGTCCGACTACGTGATCTTCGACGCCGGCAGCAAGAACGGCACCTTCGTCAACGACGTGCGCGTCACCGAGAAGAAGCTGGCGACGGGCGACGTCGTCTCGATCGGGAGCACGAAGGCGTTCGTCCACATCTCCTGATCGGCTACATCCCCACCACGTTGTAGCCGCAGTCCACGTAGAGCACGTTGGCCGTCACCCCGCGCGCGAGGTCGCTCACGAGGAAGAGGGCCGCGTCTCCGACCTCCTCGACCTCCGTGTTCCGGCGGAGCGGCGTCCGCGCCGCGTAGTGGCCGAGGATGTCCGTGAAGCCCGAGATCCCGCGCGCCGACAGCGTCTGGATCGGCCCGGCCGAGATCGCGTTGACGCGGATCTTCCGCGGGCCCAGGTCGGCCGCGAGGTAACGCACCTCGGCCTCGAGGGCCGCCTTGGCGACGCCCATGACGTTGTAGTTCGGGAAGACGCGCGTCGAGCCGAGGTACGTGAGGGTGAGGATCGACCCGCCGTTCGTCATGAGCGGGGCCGCGCGGTGCGCGAGGGCGGCGAAGGAGTACGCGCTGACGTCGAGGGCGGTGTGGAACCCCCGGCGCGACGTCTTCGCGAACTCCCCCTCGAGGTCCTCCCGGTTCGCGAAGGCGATGCAGTGGACGAGGAAGTCGACCCGACCGCCGAGCGCCTCGGCGGCGCGGGCGAAGAAGCGGTCCATCTCCTCGTCCTTGCCGACGTCGCAGCGGTCGATGAACGGCACGCCGGCCGGCGTCTTCTCGAGCTCGGCGGCGAGCTCGCGGACCTTCTCCTCGATGCGCTCGTCGAGGGCGTTGAGCGCGAGCCTGGCCCCGGCGTCCGCGCACGCCTTCGTGATGCCCCAGGCGATCGAGCGCTTGTTGGCGACGCCGAAGATGATGCCGGTCCGGTCCTTGAGGAGCATGGGACCTCCGCGTGGCCAAAAAGAGAGATCCGGAACCGCTTCTCGCGGGCGACCCGGGGCTACTCGCGGGCGACGGCGACGGCGCGGAAGCGGGCGTCCACGCCCACGCCGCGGCGCACCGCGGCGCGGAGCTTCACGTGGACGCGGTCCGGGCCCTCGCCCAGCGTCGCCTCGGAGCGCACGACGTAGGCTCCCGCCCCCTCCTCCTCGATCGCATACGCGTAGGCGCCGCCCCCGAGGTCGCCCCGACCCTCGCGCTCGACGCGCAGCGCCGGCTCGAGGCGCGCGCGTTCGAGCCCGGCGACGGCCTCGGTCACCCCGGCCTCGGCGATCGCCCGCGCCCGTGCCTGCCGCTCGCGCAGGGCCGACATGCGGTAGGTGTTCGTGAGCGCGTCCATGAGGCTCGCGCCGACGACGACGAGGACCGTCCCCGTCACGAAGGCGAAGAGCGTGAGCGTCGCCCCGCGCTGGCCGCCGCGGCGACCGCGATCACCACTCACGGCTCGCCCCCTTCCCTCCCGGGATGAAGAACTTGCGGGAGAACTTCCGGTCGAACGACGGGTCGCTCGGGTCGCCGCGCACGATCCTTAGCTCGACCGAGAGCAGGCTCCCGTCGAGGGAGACGGACGCGTCCGCGAGGTCCGCGACCACCATCCGCCCGTCGCGCGTCATCCGCCGGCCGGGCCGGTCGAAGTCGTACGTCGCGCCGCCGTCGAGCACGACCTTCCCGCCCTCGACCCGCGCGCTCCGCGCCCGCCCGCAGTCGTCCTGCATCTGCGAGAAGAGGGCGTCGACCTGGCCCAGCGCCTGGACGTAGGAGGTCTCGCGGGCCCGGAGCTTGCCCGCCATGACCTCCGTGCCCGCCAGCCCGACGAGGAACAGGCTCGCGAGGGCGAGGTAGGTCAGGAGCTCGATGAGGGTGAAGCCGCGCTCCGCACGCCGCCGCCGCGCCTTCATGGGCCGACGACCGACGCCAGCTCGACGCGGCGCCGCTCCGTCCGGCTCTCCGGCCACGCGACGACGACCCGCACCTCGACGAGGCCGCCGGTCCCGCGGCGCCGCGCCTGGACGAGCCCGGCCTCGCCCCCCTCCGGGAGCCCCGCGACCGCGAAGCGCCGGACGTCGCGCCAGTCGTCGCCGGCCGCGCCGCCGAGCTTCTCGACGCCGCCCGCGCGCACCTCGGCGAGGGCGCTCTCGGCGGCGAACGTCGCCCGGAACCGGCGCTCGGCCTCGCCGGCGGCGTTGATCTTGACGGTCGACAGGCCGACGAAGGCGGCGAGCGAGACCGAGAAGATCGAGACCGCGAGGAAGTAGTCGGCGAGGACGAGCCCCGTCTCCCGCCCGAACGCGCGCCCGCGCGGCCTCACTGGTAGCCCGCCTCGCGGAGGGTCACGACGCGCAGCACCTCCTCGAGCGTCGTCTTGCCCTGGGCGACCTTGTCGAGGCCGTCCTCCATGAGCGTCCGCATGCCCCGGCCGACCGCGAACTTCTTCATCGTGGCCGTCTGCGGCTGCTCGAGGATCAAGGTCCGGAACTGGTCGTCGAAGACGAGCAGCTCGGCGATCGGGATCCGGTCCTTGAAGCCCGTGTACTGGCAGTTCCCGCACCCCCGCCCGCGCATGAACTTGAGGTCGCCCCGGTTGAGCGCGCGCTCGATGAACTCGATCTGCGCCTTGTCCGGGGTGTACGGCTGCGAGCACTTCGGGCAGATCAGGCGCACGAGCCGCTGGGCGAGGACGCCCGTGATCGCCGAGGCGACGATGAACGGCTCGATCTTCATGTTGAGGATGCGCGTGACGACCTCGCAGGCCGAGCCCGAGTGGATCGTCGTGAGGACGAGGTGCCCGGTGAGGCCCGCGCGGAGCGCGATCTCGCACGTCTCGACGTCGCGGATCTCGCCGATCATGATCACCTCGGGGTCCTGCCGCAGGACCGCGCCGAGGCCGCGCGCGAAGTCGAGCCCGGCCTGCCGGTTCACCTGGATCTGCGACCAGAGGCCGAACTCGAACTCGACCGGGTCCTCGATCGAGACGATCGAGGCGTACTGGTCCTTCTTCTGGAAGATCTTGAGCAGGCTCGCGTAGAGGGTCGTCGTCTTGCCCGAGCCGCTCGGCCCCGTGAGCACGACCATGCCGTGGAGCTCGGTGAGAAGGTGCTCGAGCTTGGCCGTCAGGTCATCCGAGTACCCGAGCTTGTTGAGCTCGAAGAGCCCCTTCGCCGGGTTGAACATGCGGAGGACGACCTTCTCGCCGAGGACGGTCGGGACGATCGAGACGCGGAACTCGCCGCGCTTCGGGCCGGCCTCGATGCTGATCCGCCCCTCCTGGACGACCTCTCGCTTGTGCGAGACGAGATCGGCGAGCACCTTGACGCGCGAGACGACCGCGTCGTGGAGCTTCATCGGCAGGTAGCCGAGCTCCTGGAAGATCCCGTCGATCCGGTAGCGCACGCGGATCCCGCTGCGCGTCGGCTCGACGTGGACGTCGCTCGCCTCCGTGATGGCGGCCTTCTGGAGGACGACGTCGACCACCTCGCTTATGAGCAGCGAGTCCTTCTCGAGCTGCTCTAGGAGCGCCTTCCCGACCTCGACGACGGTCTTCGCCGGGTCGAGGAGCTGGGCCTTCCCAGGCGAGACGGGCGGCACGGGCGGCACGGGCGCTGTCTACCTCCCCACCTGGCTCGCGATCGCGATGAGCTGCGGGTAGAGCATCGCCATGAGCACCATGAGGATCAGCGACATGCCGATCAGCATGAGCGGGGAGATGACGCTCGTGAGGTAGGAGGTCGACGTGTCGATGTCGAGCTCGAACTCGTTCGCGATCTCCCCGAGCGCCTCCTCGACGATGCCCTTCTCCTCGCCCATCTGGATCTTCCAGACCATGGTGTCCGGGAAGATGTCGTCGCCGCCGAGGCTCTTCGAGAAGCTCCCGCCCTCCTCGACGGCGGCGCGGATCTGCTCGAGCTTGCGCCGCACGCGGTTGTTGCCGGCGACGCGCGACGTGAGCTTCAGGGCGTTCACCATGGAGACGCCGTTCGTCAGGAGGTCGCGCATGGTGCGCGTCACCTTGAGGAGCGTCGCCATCTTCACGATCTCGCCGAAGAGGGGCAGCCGGAACATGTACTCGTCGTACGTCTCCATCCCCTGCCTCAGCTTGTAGACGCTGTAGGCGACGAGCGCGCCGGCGAGGGGGAACAGGAAGATGAGGACGAGCGGGTTCGTGAGGACCGCCGAGGCCGCGAAGAGCGCCCGCGTGGCGAGCGGCAGGTCGGTCCCGGCCGCGGCCGTCGCCTCGGTCGACGAGATCTTGCCGGCGGCGAGGAACAGGCCCTCGAACTGCGGGACGACGAACCAGAAGAAGAAGAGGATGAAGAGGACCGTGAGGCCGGCGACGACGAGCGGGTAGAGCATCGCGTCGCGGAGCCGCGTCTTCACGCGCGAGAGCGTCTCGGTGTACTTCGTCAGCTCCTCGAGGATGACGGCCAGGTTGCCCGTGCTCTCGCCCGCGCGCAGGAGCTCGAGGTGGATGGTCGAGAAGGTCGCCGGATAGCGCCCGAGCGCCTCCTGGAGCGTCTTGCCCTCCTCGAGGTCCCGCTGGACGCCCTCGATGAGGCGGCGGAACTCGACGTCCGTCACCTCGCGGGCCATGATCTTCAACCCCTTGGCGATCGGCATGTTGAGCCGCGCCATGGAAGCGAGCTGGCGGTTGAAGAAGGCGAGCTGCTTGGGCGTGAGGCGAATGCCCCCCGCCGGCGGCTCGGCGACCCTGGCCGCGCCCTCCAGGACCTGGCCGACGGTGGTCTCGTTCATTCTCCCCCCGCGCTGCGCTCTCTCACTCCCGGCGGCCCGCGACCCGCCCGCCCGCCGCAAAGCCGGACGAAGGAAAACGGTCAGTGTAATACTACACCGCCGCTTTGCCTGTCAATCAAGCGACGCGGCGGCCGGGTCGCTTTCGGCCGTCGTCTTGCGAGGATACCACGAAGGTCCGACATCCTTTCGGGAGGCCGCCTCCCGGGCGCCGTCCTTGAAGCCGTACGGCGGCACGAGATACAATGGCGTTCCCCATGCCGGCAACCCTCGAGAAGATCGTGAAGCGGGACGGGCGCGTCGTCGCCTTTCGCTTCGAGAAGATCGCGGCCGCGGTCGAGAAGGCGTTCCGCGCGGTCGGCGAGGGCAGCGAGGCGCGGGCGCACGGGGTCGCGGCCGAGGTCGTGCGCCGCCTCGAGACCCGGGACCTCGAGGCGCCGCCGACCGTCGAGGAGGTCCAGGACCTGGTCGAGCAGGTCCTCATGGACCAGCACCTGCACCGCACCGCCAAGGCGTACATCCTCTACCGGCACCGCCACGCCGAGGTCCGAGGCGCCAAGCGCCTGCTCGGCGTCACGGACGACCTGGGCCTCTCGTTCAACGCCATCCGCGTCCTCGAGAAGCGGTACCTGCGCAAGGACGCCGGCGGGCGGACCGTCGAGACGCCGGCCGAGATGTTCCGGCGCGTGGCGAGCGCGGTCGCCGCCCCCGAGGCGCGGTGGGGCGGCCCGGACGCCGCCTTGCTCTGGGAGGCGCGCTTCGAGGAGGCGATGCGCCTCCTCCGCTTCCTCCCGAACTCGCCGACGCTCATGAACGCGGGGACCGACCTCGGGAACCTCGCCGCCTGCTTCGTGATCCCGGTCGAGGACTCGATCCGCTCCATCTTCCAGGCCGTGAAGGACATGGCCCTGATCCACCAGTCGGGCGGCGGCACCGGCTTCAGCTTCTCGCGCCTGCGGCCGCAGAACGACGTCGTGAGGTCGACGGGCGGCGTCGCCTCCGGGCCGGTCTCGTTCATCCACGTGTTCGATGCCGCGACCGAGGCCATAAAGCAGGGCGGGCGGCGGCGCGGCGCCAACATGGCCATCCTGAGCGCGGACCACCCCGACGTCCTCGACTTCATCACGTCGAAGGGCGTCGAGGGCGTCTTCCGCAACTTCAACATCTCGGTCGCCGTCGATGACGCCTTCATGCGGGCGGTCGTCGAGGGCCGCGCCTACGGCCTCGTCAACCCGCGCACCGGGGCCGTCGTCCGCGAGCTGCCGGCCGCCGACGTCTTCGACCTCATCGTCGACATGGCCTGGAAGTGCGGCGACCCGGGGCTCGTCTTCATCGACGCGATCAACCGCGACAACCCGACGCCCGGGCAGGGGCGGATCGAGGCGACGAACCCCTGCGGCGAGGAGCCCCTCCTGCCGTACGAGGCCTGCAACCTCGGCTCCGTGAACCTCGCGCGCCTGGTGCGGCCGCGGGCGGAGACCGGCGACGCGGTCGTCGCCCCGCTCGGCGCGGGCATCGGCGGGTACGAGGTCGACTGGGACCTCCTCGGCCGGACCGTCGAGCTCGGCGTCCGCTTCCTCGACGACGTGATCGAGGCGTCGCGTTACGGGATCCCCGAGGTCGAGGCCGTGGTGCGGCGCAACCGGAAGGTCGGGATCGGCGTCATGGGCTTCGCCGACCTCCTGATCCGGCTCGGGATCCCGTACACCGACCCCGACGCGCTCGCGCTCGCCGAGCGGCTCATGGCCTTCGTGCAGGAGCGGGCCGTCGAGACGTCGCGGGCGCTCGCCCGCGAGCGCGGGCCGTTCCCGGCGTTCGCCGAGAGCGTCTTCGCGGCGCGGGGCGAGCCCGCACGCCGCAACGCGACCGTCACCACGATCGCCCCGACCGGCACGATCAGCATCATCGCCGGGACGACGAGCGGCATCGAGCCGCTCTACGCCGTCGCCTTCGTCCGGAACGTCCTCGGCGGCGACGAGCTGATCGAGGTGTACCCGCTCTTCGAGGCCGAGATGAGGCGGAGCGGGCTCTTCACCCTCGACCTCATGAAGCGCGTGCTCCGCGACGGCTCGCTCGCGGGGATCGAGGCCGTGCCGGAGCCGCTGCGCCGCGTGCTCGTCGCCGCGGCCGACGTCCCGCCCGAGTGGCACGTGCGCGTCCAGGCCGCCTTCCAGCGCCACACCGAGAACGGCGTCTCGAAGACGATCAACCTCCCGCACCGGGCCCCGCCCTCGGAGGTGCGGAAGGCCTACCTCCTGGCCCACGAGCTCGGCTGCAAGGGGATCACGGTCTTCCGGTCGGGCTCGCGCAGCGAGCAGGTCCTCGCCGGCAGCGAGCGCGCCGCCGAGATCCTCTTCGAGAAGGCATGCGCCCGCGAGGCGCCGCCGCGCGGGGAGCTCGAGCCGGCGCCCGTGCTCCACGTGGGCGAGGGGTGCCCGGGCTGCGGGTGAGGCCGGCGGCGATCGCCGCGCGCCGGTCTTCGTCTTCGGGGGGCTCCGCCCCCCGAACCCCCCGCAGCCGAGCGCGCGGCAAGGAAGGGGCTCGGGCTTCCGCGCGCTCGGCTCAGTTCCCGAACGTGTAGCCGACGGCGAAGATGTACGCCGTCTCCTCGCGCTCGGCGTCGCCCTCGGGCTTGTTGTCGTAGTCGAAGTCGACCTCGAAGAGCGCGGCCCAGCCCTCGGCGAGCGCCGTGCGGATGCCGGTTCGCGTCCGGATGAGGTAGTCCTGGTCGTCCTCGAAGCTCGGCAGGTACTCCGCGGCGTGGAAGAAGGTGACCCGCGGGGGCCCCTTCTCCTTCTCCGGCCCGACGATCACCCAGTCGAGCTTGTGCGCGAGCCGGCCCGCGAGATCGGAGGTGTCCGCCGCGCCGCGGCGGCGGTCCTCGTCGATGTACGCGATGCCCCCCTCCGTGAAGTAGGCGAGCCCGGGCTCGTCGACCCACTGGTAGCCGAGGCCGGCGCTCAGCACGCTCCGGAGCTGGAGCTGCTTCGAGAAGTCGTTCTCGAAGAACGCGGACGTGTAGGCGTAGAGCTTCTTCGTGAGGAACATGTCGAGCTTCATGAACCCGAACGTCCGCCGCTGCGTGAGGTCGCCCTCGTCCTCGGCGTAGTCCCACCCGCCCTGGAGGGTCCCCCGCACCCGCTCGACCCTTCCCTCGAGGTCGACGCGCGCGGTCGCCGACTTGACGTTCGTCGAGCCGTCGAAGATGCGGGCGCCGAGGTTGATCCCCCCCTTGTAGCGGAACTCGGGCGGCGGCGGCGGCGGCGCGATCGCGACGACCTGCTCGGGCCCGAACGTCGCGCTCGCGCCGGCCGGCGTCGTCGTCTGCATCTTGCCGTCCGGCGTCACGTCGAGCTTGCCGCGGAGCTCGGACTTGTCGACGAGGATGACCGGGAGCTCGCGCGTCGCCGAGACGGACGCGACCTTCGTCCAGTCGATCACGACGTCGCCCGCGTACTCGGTCTTGAGCGTGAGCTTGCCGTCGACGAGGTGGACGATCTCGCCCGTCAGACGGTCGCCGTTCTTGAGCGAGACGGTGTCGGCCGCCGTCGGACGAGCCATGACGATGAGGCCGAGAGCGACGAGAACGGCCGCTCCGCGCGACGCACGGCGCGTGGGCATGACGCCTCCTCCCCTGATCTTTCCCCCGCCGGCGGGAGCCTCAGTCCGAAGCTTCCTCTTCCTCCCGCTTGAGGACGGCGAGCCCGAAGCGCGCCGCCAGCGCGGCCGCGAGACCGTCGAGGTCCCGCGCGTGGGCCGTCGAGCCGTGGAGGGTGACCTTCGGTCCGATCGCGACCTCGATCCCCTCCGCCTCCCCCGAGCGCGCGAACGAGGCGAGGAGCGTGCGCCCCTCGGTCTTCTCCCGCTCGAGCGCCGCCCGGGCCTGCGAGATGACGAAGCCGGGCGCCTTCATGGCCTCGAGGTTCGCGAGCTCGTCCCGGCGCGTGCGCTCCTTCGCCTGGAAGCCCCCGAGGCCCGCCTTCGCCGCCTCGAGGATCTCGCCGCGCCGCGGCTCCGGGAGCGGCGCCGCGGCGCCGAGGACGATGTCGATCGTGCCGGCCATGGGCCTTCTCGCCTCGCTACCCGGCGCTCGCGCTCACGAGGGACCGCCGCACGGCCGCGACGATCGCCCTGGCCGAGATCCCGTGGTGCTCGAGCATCTCCCGCGGCGTCCCCGAGCGCGGGATGTCGCGGACGGCCAGGATCTCGACGGGCGCGCGGTCGCCGACGGCGGCCGCGACCGCCTCGCCGAGCCCGCCGAACGCCGAGTGGTCCTCGACCACGATCAGCCGACGGGTCTCCGAGGCTGCGCGCCTGAGCGTCGCGACGTCGAGCGGCTTCACCGAGTAGGCATCGATCACCCGGATCGGGACGTCCAGCTGGTCGGCGGCGGCGAGCGCCTCGAAGACGGTGACGCCGGCGGCGACGACCGTGGCGACGTCGTTCGCCGACGACCGCGGCGTCTTCGAGCCGCCGACCGGGAAGCGCTCGTCGTTCCCGTAGATGACCTTCGTCTTCGGCCGGCTCGTGCGGATGTAGACGATCCCGGGCGTCGCGGCCGCCTCGAACGTGAGGCGCTCGGCCGAGACCGCGTCGCTCGGGTAGAGGACGGTCGAGGCCACGAGCGCCCGCATCATCGCCAGGTCCTCGAGCCCCATCTGCGAGGCCCCGTCCTCGCCGATCGACACGCCGGCGTGGGACCCGCAGAGCACGAGGTGCTTCGGGCGCGAGATGACGCCCATGCGGATGAAGTCGTAGGCGCGGGTGAAGAAGCAGGCGAACGTGGACGCGAACGGCACCTTGTCCTCGGCCGCGAGCCCGAGCGCCGCGCCCACCATGCCCTGCTCGGCGATGTAGCACTCGAAGAAGCGGTCCTCGTGCGCGTCCTTGAAGCGCTCGGAGAACGTCGAGTTCTTGGTGTCGCCGTCGAGGGCGCAGACCGCGCGCGAGACCTTGCCGAGCTTGACGAGCGCCGTCCCGTACGCCTCGCGGGTCGCGACCTCCTGGCCCAGCTCGTAGGCCGGCCGGAGGTCACCGTGGGACGGGTCCACCGGGGCGGCCGGCGCGGGCTCGGGCCCCAGGCGGCGCGGCTCCACCCGCCCGACGCCCGGCTCGTCCGGGCCGAGGGCGGCGAGCGCCTCCTCGAGCTCCTTCCCCTTCTTGAGCGGCTTGCCGTGCCAGCCGGGCTTGCCCTCGACGGCCGGAACGCCCTTGCCCTTCTCGGTCCGGGCGATGATCGCCGTCGGCGCGTCGCGCGTGCCGGCCGCGACCTCGAACGCCGCCATCAGCGCCTCGACGTCGTGCCCGTCCACCTCCACCGTCGTGAAGCCGCAGGCCTGAAAGCGCGCGGCGTAGGGGCCGGTGTCGTGGCCGAAGAGCGGCGGCCCGCTCTGGCCGAGGCCGTTGACGTCGACGATGGCGCAGACGTTCGCGAGCCCGTGGTGGGCGGCGAAGCTCGCCGCCTCCCAGACGCTGCCCTCGGCCGTCTCGCCGTCGCCGAGCAGGCAGTAGACGCGCCCGTCGAGGCCGTCGAGCCGCTTGCCGAGCGCCATCCCGCAGGCCGCGTTGAGCCCCTGGCCGAGCGAGCCGGTCGCGACCTTGACCCAGGGGACGAGCGGCGTCGGGTGCCCCTCGAGCGGGCTCGTGAAGCGCCTGAGCGACAGCGGGTCCTGGTCGATCGCTCCCGCCTCGTGGAGCGCCGCCCAGAGGAGCGGGGCCGCGTGGCCCTTCGAGAGGACGAAGGCGTCGACGTTGCGGGCTTGCGGGTCCTTCGGGTCGAAGCGGAGGACGTGGAAGAAGAGCACGGCCGCGATGTCCGCGGCCGAGAGGCAGGTCGTCGGGTGCCCCGACCCCGCCTCGGACGTCGAGAGGAGCGAGAGGCGACGGAGCCTCCTCGCGGTGGCTCGAAGGGCGGCGGGCTCGGCCATGGGTGGGCGGCCGACCTAGGCCTTCGGCGTGGTCGAGCTGGACGCCGGCTCCGCCGGCTTCGATGCCTCCGTGGCTCCCGAGTCCGAGGGCTTCGGCGCCTCCGCGGGCTTCGTCTCGCCGGACTTGGGGTCGCCGCCGGCGCCCGTGCTCGTGCTCGCGCTCGATCCCCCCGAGATCCCCCCCGGCGCGGACGGACCGGCCCCCGCCCCCGTCGGCGTCGCCGCCGGCGGCGCGCTCGCCGGCTTCGGCGCCTCGCCCGCCTTCGGCGGGGCGTGAGCGGGGCCGGCGGCAGGGGCCCCGGTCCCGGCGTTCGCCGCCGGGATCTTCCCGAGCTGGAGCAGCCCGGCGCCGCCCGCCGGCTTCGGCGCCTCGGGGCTCGGCGCCTTCTGCTCCCAGGCGGCCTCCTCCTCGGCTTCCTCCTCCTCGACGACGATCTCCGTGTACTCCTCGCCCTCGACTTCCTTGCGGAGGAGGAAGTAGAGGGCGGTCGTCCCGGCGAAGAAGTAGGAGACCATGTAGGCGGCGATGAGGAACTTCGCGAGCCCGATCCAGAGCCAGATCACGCTCGCCGCGAACTTCCAGCGGCCGGGGATCGCGTCGGCGATGTTGGGGCCCGCCTCGAGGGCGGCGAGCGCCTCGAGCTCCTTCGGCGGCAGGTTCTCGATCCGCCGGTCCTTGTACTCGCTGCGCAGGTACTCGGCGTCGGCGCCCGTCGGCACGTAGCGGACCTCGTTCCACCGCGCCTGGCCGTTCGCCCGCATGCGGATGAACGTCTCCTTGCCCGGCAAGGCGATGTAGAACTTCTTCTCGTTCCAGGCCTTGAACTCCGCCTCGCTCGCGCCCTTCTGGGGCTCGTAGTGCTTGCGGAGCTCGGGCGGAAGGTCGGGACCGCGCACCTCCTCGACGCTCGGCTCCTCGCCCATGCCCCACCAGCCGATGGACAGCGAGTCGACCGACCAGTCGAGGAACTTCCCGCCGAAGAACCCGAAGACCGTGAGGTAGCCGCCGATGAGGGCATAGATGAGGAGGACGTGCCACGGCCGCACGAGGACGTAGTTCCACGCCCGGCTGATGCCGTCCCAGGTGTCGCTCGACTCGGTCGCGATCGCGCTCGAGACGAGGTTGAAGCTCACGAGGCCGAGGGCCGCCGCGAAGGTGAAGAAGAAGGTCGAGAGGAGGACGAGGAAGAAGAGGAGCGGGACGACGATGTCGCCGAACCAGGGGATCCGGCCGATCCCGCCGGCGATCGACGCGTTGAGGAGGCCGTAGAACACGCCGACGATGACGAGGACGAAGAGGACGGACGAGGCGACCGGGACGAACTTGCGGACGGCGAAGCGGGCCGCGTCCTTGATCTCGATCGTCTCCTCCTTCGCGATCTTCATGGCGGCGATGCGCGAGATCGCCGTCGAGAAGAAGGTCCAGAAGCCGATCGCGATCGTCCCGACGACGATCCAGGTCAGGATGCTCCAGGGCGGGAGCCCGCGGAAGAGCACGAGGTTCGTGAGGCCCTGGAGGATGTCGCCCTGGCTGTCGGGGGCGATCGCGTCGACGACCTTCATCGCCCCGTAGAAGCCGGCGACGGCCGCGAGGGCGAGGAGCATCATGTTGAGGTCGAAGGGCACGCGGATCCCATCGAAGAGGCCGCGCCGCTCCTGAGTCTGGTCCATCCCGGAATCCCCTCCCCTGTGACGCCCCTGTCCTAGCCCGCGCCGTCCCCCGCCTCGCCGTCGCCGCCGCCGCCTACGCCCCCGGCCGGCCGTGGCTCGGAGATGCGGTACTCCTCGTCCACCCAGCGGCCGAGGTCGAGCGCGCGGCAGCCCTCGGAGCAGAACGGGAAGAACGGCGCCCGCTCGCGCGGCCTCTCGAGATCGACCCGCAGCGCGCGGCCGCAGGTCGGGCAGGGAACGACGTCCTCCACGCCGGGCAGAGAGGTCGAGCCTCAGTCCGTCTTGGTGGGCTTGGGCGGCGTCGATGCCGGCTTCGCATCGCTCGAGCCGCCCTTCGACCCGCCCGCCCCGCCCGCGGACCCGTCGCCGCCGCCGCCGCCGCTCTCCGCCTTGGCCTTCGCCTTGTAGTCCTTGCTCCGGTAGTCGGTGATGTAGAAGCCCGACCCGCGGAAGAGGAAGCCGGCGCCCGGCCCGATCAGCCGCTTCACCGGCCCGCCGCACTTCGGGCAGGCCTCGAGCGGCGCGTCGGTGATCCGCTGGAACGTCTCGAAGACGTCCCCGCACTTCGAGCACTGGTAGTCGTACGTCGGCATACACTTCTCCCGCCGGCCATCGACGGAAACCGGATTATAGCGGGCGACGCCCCCCCATCAACCCTTTTCGCCGGCCGCGCCCGGCCCATCGGCCGGGCGCTCGGTCGCCGCCTTCGTCCGGCTCACGCGCACCTGCGAGGCCCGGATGACGCGGTCCTTGATCTGGTAGCCGCGCCGCACCTCGTCCGTGATCTCGTTCGCCGGCCGGTCGGCGCGCTCCAAGACGGCCACGGCCTCGTGGAGGTTCGGGTCGAAGGGCGTCCCGGGGCGGGCGTCGATCGCCCGGACGCCGCGGTCGCCGAGGACCCGCATGACCTCGGCCCCGGCCATGCGGACCCCGGCGAGGAGCGCGTCGACGTCGCGCGTCCCCTCGGCCGCCTTCACCGTGAGGTCCAGGCTGTCGACCGCCGGCAGGATGTCCGTGATGAGCTGCTGGGCGGCGAAGTCCCGGAAGCTCGCCATCTCGCGCTGGATCCGCTTCTGGTAGTTGTCGAGGTCCGCGCGGGCGCGGAGGAGCTGGTCCAGCAGCCCGTCGCGCTCGGCCGCCTTCGCGCGCAGGGCCTCGAGCTCGGCCGCGTCGACCGGGACCCGCGGGCCGGACGGCGGCGCGGCCTCGCCCTCGGCGGGGGCGCGGTCCGCGGCCTGCCGGAGCGCGTCCGCCGCCAGCGCGGGCGCGCGCGCCCGCAGCCGCTCCTCCACCAGCTCGCGCGCGGTCTTGATCGGCCGGTCCGCTCCCTCGGGCCCGTGCTCGTGCTCTCGATCGCCTTTCCGTTCGGGCGTCATGGCCTTCGTCGTCCGCCTCGATGTCGCCGTCAGCTCCCGTCGCCCGCTCCGAACAAGCCTTCCTTGAGCTTGTCGAGGAAGCTCTTGCGGCGCGGCGACGTGCCCTTCTCGTGAACCGTCTTCTCCTCGATGTCCGCGAGCTCGCGCAGGATCTCCTCCTGGCGCGGCGTCAGCTTCCGCGGCGTCTCGACGACCACGCGCACGAGCTGGTCGCCGGCGCCGTAGCCGTGCACGTTGCGGAAGCCCCGCCCGCTCAGGCGGAAGACCGTGCCCGGCTGGGTCCCGCGCGGGACGTCGATCTCCGTCGTGCCGTCGAGCGTCGGCACCTTCACCGCGGCCCCGAGCGCCGCCTGCGGGAACGTGATCGGCACCTCGCACACGAGGTCGTCGCCGTGCCGGGCGAAGAACTCGTGGGGCCGGACGCTCACGAAGACGTAGAGGTCGCCCGGGGGCCCGCCCTGGGCGCCGGCCTCGCCCTCGCCGGTGATCCGGATCCGCTGCCCGTCCTCGATCCCGGCCGGGATGCGGACCGAGATCTCGCGGCGGCGCGCGGTCCGTCCCGACCCGCCGCAGTCGGCGCAGGCCTCGTCCACCTTCTGCCCCGCGCCCCCGCAGGCCGGGCAGGTCGAGCGGATCGTGAAGAAGCCCTGCGACTGCTGGACCTGACCGAACCCGCCGCAGACGGAGCACGTCTTCGGCTTCGTCCCCGGCTTCGCGCCCGAGCCCTTGCACGCCGCGCACGGCTCGCCGCGCTTGAGCTCGAGCGTCTTCTCGCAGCCCTTCGCCGCCTCCATGAAGTCGAGCTCGAGCTCGACCTTGAGGCTCGCGCCCGGGCGCGGGCCGCGGCGCCGCCCGCGCGAGAAGCCGAAGAACTCGTCGAAGATCCCGCCGCCGGCGCCGCCGAAGATGTCGCCGAAGGCATCGAAGATCTGCTCGAAGGAGGAGAAGTCCGAGATCGGGACGCCCTTCAGGCCCTCGAAGCCGAAGCGGTCGTAGCGCTCCCGCTTGTCCTTGTCCGAGAGGACCTCGTAGGCCTCGGCGACCTCCTTGAACTTCGCCTCGGCCTCCTTGTCTCCGGGGTTCTTGTCGGGATGGAACTGGAGCGCGAGCCGGCGATAGGCCTTCTTGATCGCGTCGGGGGCCGCATCGCGCGCGACCCCCAGGACCTCGTAATAGTCGCGTTTCTGGGTCGCCATCATCGCTCGTCGTTCGCCACGGCCGCTTCGCTCCTCGCTTCGCGATCTCGCGGGTCGTCGACTACTTGAGGCTGCCCGCGACCGCCGTCGCCTCCTCCTTCAGCTCGGTCACGAGGGTCTCCGTGGTCAGCATGAGGGAGGAGACGCTCGCCGCCTTCTCGAGCGCCGTCCGCGCGACCTTGGTCGGGTCGACGATCCCCGCCTCCCACATGTCCACCCACCGGCGCGTGCGCGCGTCGAGGCCGATGTGGCCCTGCTGCTGGCGGGCCTCCTCGACCGCGAGCGAGCCGTCGTAGCCCGCGTTCAGCGCGATCTGGCGGAGCGGCGCCTCGAGCGCCCGCGCGACGATGCGGATGCCGAGCCGCTCGTCGCCCTCGGTCTCGTCCGCGAGCTTCGCGAGCGCCGGCAGGGCGGCGAGGAAGGCGACCCCGCCGCCCGGGACGATGCCCTCCTCGAGCGCGGCCCGCGTCGCGTGGAGCGCGTCGTCGACGCGCATCTTGCGCTCCTTCATCTCGGCCTCGGTCGCCCCGCCGACCTTGACCACGGCGACGCCGCCCGAGAGCTTGGCGAGCCGCTCCTTCAGCTTGTCGCGGTCGTAGTCGGAGGTGGACTGCTCGACGAGCAGCCGCACCTGCTTCACCCGGGCCTCGACCTCGGGCCTCGCGCCCGCGCCCTGCATGATCGTCGTCCGGTCCTTCTCGACGATCGCCTTCTTCACGCGGCCGAGCTGGTCGAGGGTCAGGCTCTCGAGCTTGGATCCCGTCTCCTCGCTGACGACGGAGCCGCCCGTGAGCGTCGCCATGTCCTGGAGCGTCTCCTTGCGACGGTCCCCGAAGCCCGGCGCCTTGACGGCGCAGACCTGGAGGATCCCGCGGAGGCGGTTGAGGACGAGGGCGGCGAGCGCCTCGCCCTCGATGTCCTCGGCGACGACGAGCAGCGGCTTGGCCGCCCGCGCGACCTGCTCGAGGATCGGGAGGAAGTCCCGGAGGTTCGCGATCTTCTTCTCGTGGAGGAGGACGTAGGCGTCCTCGAGCGTGCACTTCATCTCGACCGGGTCGGTGACGAAGTAGGGCGAGATGAAGCCCTTGTCGAACTGGAAGCCCTCCACGACCTCGAGCTCGGTCGCGATCCCCTTGCCGTCCTCGATCGTGATGGCGCCCTGCTTGCCGACCTTCTCGAACGCCTCGGCGAGGAGATCGCCGATCGACGGCTCGCGCGACGAGATGTAGCCGACCGAAGCGACCTCCTTCTTCGTCTTCACCTCGCGCGAGAGGCCCTTCAGGCTCGAGACGACCGACGCCACGGCGCGGTCGATCCCCCGCTTGACCCGCGCCGGGTGGGCGCCGGCGCCGACGTGCTTCAGGCCGCCGGCGAGGAGCGCCTCGGCGAGGACGGTGGCCGTCGTCGTGCCGTCCCCGGCGACGGAGGCCGTCTTGCTCGCGACCTCCTGGACGAGCTTCGCGCCCATGTTCTCGAAGGGGTCCTTGAGCTCGACCTCCTTCGCGACCGTGACGCCGTCGCGGGTCACCGTCGGCTTGCCGAAGCTCTTCTCGATGATGACGTTCCGCCCGGTCGCCCCGAGCGTCACCTTGACGGCCTTCGCGAGCCGCGCGACGCCGTCGCGCAGCTTCCGCCGGGCCTCCTCGTCGAACATGAGCTGCTTGGCCATCGTCTTCCTCGGCGCTCGTTTGCTCGTTTAGCTCATCTTGAAACGGTGAAGGGCACGCGACCCCGGGAGGCTTGACCTACTCGTCCAGGATCCCGAGGAGCTCGCTCTCGCGCATGATCACGTGCTCCTCGCCCTCGATCTTCACCTCGGTCCCGGCGTACTTGCCGAAGAGGACGATGTCGCCCTCCTTCACCGACGGCTTCGCGCGCGAGCCGTCGTCGAGGAGCTTGCCCGGGCCGGCCGCGACGATGCGCCCGCGCTGCGGCTTCTCCTTCGCCGTGTCGGGGAGCACGATCCCGCCCGCCGTCCGCTCCTCGGCCTCGAGCCTCTTCACGAGGACCCGGTCGTCGAGGGGCTTCACCTTCACCGCCGTAGTCGTGGACATCGTTCGACCCTCCGTCGTCTCTCTTTCGAACCGTCGTCGTCCGCGAGCCTAGAAATCCATGTCCATGTCATCGGGGGCGCCGCCGTAGTCGTCCATGCCGCCCATCCCGCCCATGCCCCCCATCCCGCCCATGCCGCCCATCCCACCCATCCCACCCATGCCACCCATGCCGCCCATGGGGCCGCCGGGCCCCATGCCGGGCATGCCGCCGCCCTTCTTGGCCTTCGCGGGCTTCTCCGAGATGGCGCAGGAGGTCGTGAGGAGGACGCTCGACACGCTCGCCGCGTTCTGGAGGGCGCTCCTCGTCACCTTGAGCGGGTCGACGATGCCGGCCTCGAGCAGGTCGCGGTACTCCTCGCGCTCCGCGTCGAAGCCGCGCCCGCCCTGGTCCTTCAGGATGTTGCGGACGACGATCGAGCCGTCGACGCCCGCGTTCTCGGCGATGCGCCGCGCCGGCATGACGAGCGCCCGCTTGACGATCTCGGCGCCGAGGGCCTCGTCGCCCTCGAGGCTCACGCCGCCGAGGACCTGCCCGGCCCGCACCAGCGCGACGCCGCCGCCCGGGAGGATGCCCTCCTCGACGGCCGCGCGCACGGCGTGGAGCGCATCCTCGACCCGCGCCTTCCGCTCCTTCATCTCGGTCTCGGTCGCGGCCCCGACCTGGATCTTGGCGACGCCGCCGGCGAGCCGGGCGAGGCGCTCCTGCAGCTTCTCGCGGTCGTAGTCGCTCTCGGTGTCCCGGATCTCGCGGCGGATCGTGTCCACGCGCGCCTTCAGCGCCTTCGGGTCGCCCTGGCCCTCGAGGATCGTGGTGTAATCCTTCGTGACGACGACCTTCCGCGCCCGGCCGAGGTGCCGGAGCGACACCTTCTCGAGGTCGAGGCCGATCTCGTCCGAGATGCGCTGGCCGCCGGTCAGGACGGCGATGTCGTCGAGCATGGCCTTGCGCCGGTCGCCGTAGCCGGGCGCCTTCACGGCGCCGCAGGGGATGATCCCCTTCATGCGGTTGACGACGAGCGTCGCGAGCGCCTCGCCCTCGACGTCCTCGGCGATGATGAGGAGCTGGCCCTTCTGCTTGGCGATGGCCTCGAGGAGCGGGATCAGCGGCCGCACGCCCGTGAGCTTCTGCTCGGAGATGAGGATGTGCGGGCTCTCGAGGACGCACTCGAGCCGCTCCGGATCGGTGACGAAGTGGGCCGACAGGTAGCCGCGGTCGAACTGCATGCCCTGGACCACGTCGACCTTCGTCTCCGCGCCCTTGCCCTCCTCGACCGTGATCACGCCGTCGCGGCCGACCTTCTCGAAGGCGTCGGCGAGCTTCTCGCCGATCTCGGCGTCGTTGTTCGCGGCCACCCGCGCGATCTGCTCGATCTCGGCCTTGCCGGAGACCGGCCGGGCGAGGCGCTTGAGCTCGGCCACGATGGCCTCGACCGCCTGGCGGATCCCGCGGTTCAGCGCCTGGGGATTGCGGCCGGCCGTGACGTTCTTCAGGCCCTCGAGGAAGATCGCCTCCGTCAGGACCGTGGCCGTGGTCGTCCCGTCGCCCGCCTCATCGGAGGTCTTCGCCGCCGCCTGCTTCACGAGCTGCGCGCCCAGGTTCTCGTACGGGTCCCTGAGGTCGACGTCCTCGGCCACGGCCGCGCCGTCCTTGGTGATGCGCGGCGAGCCGAACCCCTTGTCCAGCACCGCGTGACGCCCGCGCGGGCCGAGGGTGACCGTCACCGCCCGGGCGAGCTTCTGCACGCCCTTCTTCAGCGCCTCGCGCGCCTCCTGATCGAAGGCGATCTGCTTCGCCATGGGATCGTCAAGCCTCCTCGCGAGAGAAGCGAAAGGACCCGTTGCCGACACACCTCGACGCGTTCTTTCGACGGTCGTTCCGTCGCGCTCGGCGCCGTCACGAGCCATCGCCGGCCCGGAGCGCCCCAAGCGCGTTGCTTCAGCAAAGCAAAGACCGAAGGTCGGAGATGGCGCCGGACCCCGCGCGCGGCTTGGCTCGGCGCCTCGAACGGCCGGGCCGGACGACGCCCGTGACCTGTCAGACTGGCAGGCGATGGGCGGGGCCGGGGCGGCTTCCTGTCAATATGACAGAGGCGGCCGCGAGCCCGCGCGGCGGCTCGTCCCGCAGGTCTCACCCGGGTGTCCGTCCTTGCTTGACAAGCTTCCGACTCGTGCTCTATCATGCAGCACGTGCTTTCGCCCCCGCGCTTTCCGTCCATGCGTGTCACGACTTTCAGGAAGAAGTAGGGAGAGGGGATGGCGGCCAGGCTGATCGTGACGGCCGGGGCTAATCGGGGCGCGCAGTTTCCGCTCGCCGACCGGATCATCTTCAACATCGGGAGCGACCGCAGCTCGACCGTCTGCCTCGAAGACCCCAAGATCTCGCCGAACCACTGTCGCCTCTACAAGGAGGACTCGAAGTTCACGCTCTTCGACGTGAGCGGCAAGGGCCTCCTCGTCAACGGCAAGAAGGTCGTGAAGGCCATCCTCCAGGAAGGCGACGTCATCACGCTCGGGGACTCGGAGCTGCGCTTCGCCGCCGGCGACGACGCCGCCCACGCGCCCCACGGTGGCGGCGCCGCCCCGGGCTACGCCCCGCCGCCGCCGGCCTACGGCGCGCCGCCCCAGGCCGCGTACGCCGGCGCCCCCGGCGGACCGCCGGGCGGAGGCGGCGGTTACGGGGGGGCGCCCCGCGGAGACGACTTCCGCATGAACCTCGAGCCCGCAGGCACCCAGGGCGGCCCTCCGCCCGGGTCGATCACGCGCGTCTGGCTCCAGTGCGTCGAGGGGAACGACAAGGGCAAGACCTTCGACCTCTCCGAGGGGAACGTCTGGGTCATCGGGCGCGGACACAGCGCCGACATCACCGTCATGGACATCAAGGTGTCGCGCGCCCACTGCCGCATCGACCGGGTCGGCCACGTCTTCTACCTGAACGACCTGAACAGCACGAACGGCTCGTTCCTGAACGGCCAGCAGATCGACCGCCAGGTCCTGCACCGCGGGGACTACGTCAAGATCGGGTACACGATCCTCTCGTTCCACTTCGAGACGGCCGAGGAGCCGACGCCCGCGCGGGCGCCGAGCTTCGGCGGTGCGCCCGGACACGGCCACGCGCCGCCCGAGCCGGCCTACGCTCAGGCCGGGGCGCCGCCGGGTTACGGCGCGCCCGGCGGCTACGGAGCCCCCGCCGCGCCGCCGCCGCCCGCCTACGGCGCGTCGCCGCACGCGCCGGCCGCGCCGCCGCCGGCCTACGGGCCCGGCGTGCGGGGCACCGAGGCGACGCGGGCGCCCTTCGCGGTCCCGTCCGGCGTGGCCGGGGGCTGGGGCGCCCCGCCGCCCGGACCGCCGCCGGTCGCCGAGGACATGCCCTCGGAGGTCAGCCTCAAGGCCGAGGAGGCGCTCTCGTACGCCGAGGCCGACGTCGACGAGGAGAGCACGGCGCTCCGGAGCTGGGAGGCCCGGCGAAACGCCGCCTTCCCGCAGGGAGGACCGGGCGCGCCGCCGCCCGCCCCGCCGCCCGCCCATGCGGCGCCGCCGCCCGCCTACGCCGCCCCGCCGCCACCCGCGTACGCCGCGCCGGCACCGCCCGCCTATGCCGCGCCGGCGCCGGCCGCCTCGAGGCACGGCGACACGGGTCCGCCGGCGCCCGCCGGGCGCGACGACTTCGCCGACCTCGTCGAGGACGACCTCGACCTCGACCTCGCCGCCCTCGACGACGAGGAGTCGAAGCTCCACCTCCGGCCGGGACCGCCCGGCGCGGGCGCATCGCGCTCGCCCCACGCGCCGCCGCCGGCCCCCGCGGCCGCTCACCGCCCCGGCCCCGCCCCGGCGCCGCCGCCCGCGGCGGCCGCCTACGGGGCCCCTCCGCCGGTCGCGCAGCCCGCCGGCGACGGGAAGAAGATGCGGACCGTGGACATGATCGTCCCCGAGCTCTTCGGCGAGGATGAGGGCGAGGACATCTTCGGCCAGGCGCGCGCTTCGGCCGGCGGGCCGCCGCTGGCGGCCGGGCCGGGGGGTCGGCCTTCCGGCCCCGGGCCCGGTCGCGGGGGCCAGGGCCACGCGGCGCCGCCGGCCATGGGCGAGTACGGGGCGCCTCCGCCCGTGCCCGCGCCGCCGCCGCGCTCCGGCGCCCAGGGATACGCGCCGCCGCCGGCCGCCGCGCCTCAGCCGCGCGGAGGCTACGGGGCGTACGCCGCCCCGGCGCCGCCGCCGCCCGCGTACGGCGGCTACGGCGCGCCGCCCGCGCCCTTCGAGCCGGCGGGGGGCGACGCGGGGCAGGTCGAGTCGCTGATCGAGGGGATCGACCTCGACGACGAGGGGATCGGCTTCGACCTGGAGGAGGGCGGAGGCGGCGGGAGCGGCGGTGGCGCCGTCGGTCGAGGCGCCGCGGCCTCCGGCTACGGCGCGGCGGGCGCCCAGGCCGCCGGCCGCCGGGACGGCGGCGGGGCGGGCGCGATGGCCGAGCGGCCCGCCGAGTTCCGCACGGGGGAGCTGCCGCTGTCGCCGTACCTGGTGAAGGGCGGACCGGCGCCGCCGCCGATCGCGAGCGACACGCACCCGCCCCTTCACTGCTTCCTTTGTCACGCCCCGTTCTCGGCCGAGGACGTGCGGCAGGGGCGGCTCAAGCTGATCAAGGAGCGGTACTACTGCCTCGGCTGCATCCAGGGCGTGTAGGCCGGGAGCCGACGCATGCCGATCCTCGTCGTCGCGCGCTACCTGGACGGAAGGCTGATCAAGGGGACGACGATCAACTTCCGCCCGGACGCCGACCACTGCCACGTCGTGCCCCTCGAGCGCCCGTACGGCGAGGGCGCGCGCGTCGACTACCGGGACCTGAAGGCCATCTTCTTCGTCCGCGACCTGCGCGGGAACCCGGAGTACAAGGACCAGATGACGTTCACGCGGCCGACCGGCTACGGCACGCGCGTGCGCGTCGTCTTCAAGGACAGCGAGAAGATGGTGGGCATCGTCCACCACCTCGACCCGAACCTGCACGGGTTCTTCCTCTTCCCGGCCGATCCGTACAGCAACAACGAGCGGGTCTACGCCATGTACCGCGCCGTCGCGTCCGTCGAGCCGCTCGACCGGCAGGCGGAGCCGGCCGCGGCCGCGCCGCCCGAGGGCGGCTCCGGGACGGACGGGGCCGGTCCGGCGCGGGCGGAGCCGGCGGCGGCGGTCGTCGACGCCGACTCGGAGAAGCGCGGTCGCGAGTCCAAGGCGGCGGCCGATTCCCGGGCGGACCGGGCCATCGCCGCGGCGCTCGAGGCGCTGAAGGTGCGACCCTCGGGCGAGGAGGCTCGGGGCGGCGAGGCGACGCCGGCGAAGGCGCCGGCGCCCGCCCCGGCGTCGCCGACGTCGGGGCCGTCGTCCGCGCCGGCCGCGGCGCCACCGCCCGCGTCCGCCCCCCCGCCGGCGGCGCCGTCCGCCTGAGAGCGCTCGCTCGCCGCTCCCGCGGCCGCGCCTACCGCGCCGGTTCGCCGACCTGAGACTCGGAGTCGAACCGGAAGGGCGGCTGGCCGCGGCGCTCCTCGCCCAGGCGACCGAGGGCGAAGCCGATCGCGCCCGCGGCCAGCGCGGCCGCCAGGACCGCGGCGGCGATGATGAGCGCGGTCGCGCGCAAGGGTGGCTTGCCCGCCCGGGCGGCCGGGTCGAGGCCGGGCGCCGCGCGCTCGGGGCGGGGCTTCCGGTCGCCTTCGCCCGGCGGGGCGGCCAGAGCGAGGCGAAGACGCCGCGCCCGCATCGCCTGGAGGCGCTCGATCTCGATCGCGACCGCGGCCGCGGCGGGCCGGGCCGAGGGGTCCTTGGCGATCATGGCGCCGACGAGCCGGCCGAGGGCGGGCTCGAGGTCCGGCTTGAGATCGAGGAGCGGCGTCGCCTCGGCGCGCAGGTTCGCCTCGATCTGCTGGAGCGACGTCGTGGCCGCGAACGGCGGCACCCCGGCCAGCATCTGATAGGCGCAGATCCCGAGGCTGAAGATGTCGGCGCGCCCGTCGAAGTCCTCCTCGCGGCGGACGAGCTCGGGGGCCAGGTACTTGGCGGTCGCCAGGAGCGTGCGCGCGTCGGAGACCTCGGGCTCCCCCGCCGCTCGGGAGAGGCCGAAGTCGACGACCTTGACGACGAGCTCGGTCTCGCCCTCGATCGCCGCCCCGTAGCGGCGCGTGGCGTCCGTGAGGACGACGTTGCCGGGCTTGACGTCGCGGTGGACGAGGCCGGCGGCGTGGATGGCGCGCAGGGCGAGCGCGACCTGGCGCAGGACCTCGAGGGCCTCGCCCTCGTCGATGGCGCTGGCCGCGGTCATCCGCTCGCGCAGCGTCTCGCCCTCGATGACCTCGAGCGTGAAGTAGGGACGGTCGTCGACGACGCCGATCTCCTCGAGGCGGACGACGTTCGGGTGGTCGACGAGGAGCGTGTTCGCCGCCTCGAGGCAGAAGCGGCCGAGGAAGAGCGGCTCGCCGGCGAAGTCGTCCCGGATCACCTTGAGGGCCCGCTCCTCGCGGGTGTCGCCATCGACGACGCGGTAGACGTCGGCCATGCCGCCGTGCCCCAGCGCCTCGACGATCCGGAATCGCCCGAAGGTCGGGCCGACGGGGCCGCGAGCCCTCGGCGCGGTCGGCGCGACGCGCCCGAGCCACTCCTTCAGCCGGCGCCGGCCGTCGGCGGGCGAGGCGCCGGGCGCGCCGCGGCGGTAGAGGACGGCGGTCGTTCCGGGCGCGGTGGGCGGGCCGGCCGGAGACGGCGCGGTCGGACCGGCCGCGAGTCCGTCCGGGCCCGGAGGCGGCGCGGGTCGCGCGCCGTCGATCGCCCCGAGGATCCGGGCGACGGCGACGTCGTCGAGGTAGCCGTTCTCCTTCATGACCTCGCCGATCGGCAGCTCGAAGCCGACGGCGGCGAGACGCTGCTGGATCTCGAGGCAGGCGCGCGCGTCCGCGTCATCGACGAAGCCGTGGCGGACCGCGAACTGGACGAACTCGAGGTCGGACTCCCGGGCCACGATCCCGCCGTCGCCTCCTTTCGCTCCCCCACGCGAGGATACACGGTGCGGACGCGAAGGGTAGGTTCGCGCCATCTTTAGGAAAATTTTCGGGCACCCCTTGACAGCGTCCTAACCTATTCCTAAACTACGGGCGTGACCGCCGACCCCCAAGCCCTGGCGCGCACCGACGTGATCTCCCGGCTCCGGGCCGAGATGAAGGGACGCTTTCCCGAGGCCGTTCCTCATCGGCTCTCCGATTCTCGCTCCTCCTTCCCCCTGAGCGCGAACGAGCGGGGACCGGGGAACGGAGAACGAAGGGCGGGGAACGGGAGACGGAGAGCGGGGAACGGGGACCTCGGCGGTCTTCTCGCCCTCCTGGCTCCGGGTGCCATCGCCGCGATCGCCGGAGCGTCGTCGTCGGGAAAGACGGCGATCGCGGTCGCCGCGCTCGCCGCCATCCAGGCGGCCTCGCCGGCCTCGCTCGCGGCCTGGATCGACCTTCCGGCGGCCTTCTTCCCTCCGGGCGCGGCGCGCGCCGGGGTGGACCTCGACCGGACCCTGGTGGCGAGACCGGAGGGCCTCGACGGGGCGGTCGCGGCGGCGGACGTTCTCCTGCGGTGCGGCGCCTTCGCGCTCGTCGTCCTCGACGCCGCCGGGCGCGCGGGCGACATCCCGGGTTCGGCGGCGGCGCGCCTCGCCGTGATGGCCCAGCGGTCGCGGACGGCGTTGCTCGTCATCGCCGAAGCCGAGCGCGCCGACGCTCCCCTGCCGCGCGGAGGAGACGCTGGGGAGGACGGGGCCTTCCTTGCCGCGCGCCCCGCGCGCGGGGCTCGGGGGACGGACCCCCCCGGGGGGCAGGCGCAAGCGGGGAGGGGGCGCCGGGAGTCGCCGATCCGGGCCGCGGCCGCCCTGGTCCTCGCCGTCGAACGCGCGGGGATCGGCTGGGAGGGGCCGCGGCTGGCGGCGGCCGGCCTCCGGACGCTGCGGGTGCGCGTCGAGGTCGAGAGGGCCCGCGGGACCCGGCCCGGCTCGACCGTCGAGGTCGCCCTCGATGCGCGGGGAGACGCGAGGGGTCCCGAGCCTGTCCGGTCCGCCGACGGAACGGGCCCGGGAAGGCGAGAGGGGGTCGGGGCTCGGCGGGCTCGGGCTCGGAGCCCCGTCGTGCGCGAGCCCGATTCCGGGGCCGGGAGCTTCGGGCTCCGCCGCCCGGATGCCGCGGGAGCTCTCCTTCGCGCCGGCCGGCCGCGCCGGGATCGGGGGAACGAGGCCTCCTTGGACGCGAAGGGGATCGGGGCGCCGGCGCCGAGCCCCTCCTCCGCGGGACCGTCCCTCGGTCGGCGGGTGGCCTGCCTGTGGATCCCCGAGCCCCGCGTCCAGCTCGAGCTCCGGGCGGGGCTTCCGGGGCGGGCGTTCGCCGTCCTCGCGGGCGATGCGTCGGGGGGACGGGGGACGCCGCCATCCACCCCGCGCGAGCTCGCCCGGCGGCCCGTCGTGGCCGTCTCCCCGGAGGCCGCGGCGGCGGGCATCCGGGTGGGCATGACCCGGGCGCAGGCGCGGGCCGTCTGCCCGGAGGTCGCCCCGATCGTGGCGGACGAGGCGCGATACCAGGCCGGGTTCGAGGCCGTCATCGAGGCCCTGCGCGGCCTGTCGCCGGTGGTCGAGGCCGGCGGGCTCGGGACCGCCTACCTCGACGCCACCGGGATCGTCCCTCTCTTCGGCTCCGAGGCGGCGTTCGCCGGGGCGGCCATCGTCGCGGCGCGCGATGCGGCGGGGCTCGAGGGACGGGTCGGGATCGCGTCGAACCGCTTCGTCGCCCGGACGGCGGCGGCCTTCGGGTCGAGCCCGCCCGCCCCGAGCGAGCCGGACCCGGAGGGTCGCGCGAGTCCAGGGGCCCTTCGACTCGCCCCGTCTCGCGGGGCTCGCTCGGGGCGAGCGGAAGCGGATCGGGCGCGGATCGTCGATCCGGGGGACGAGGCCCGCTTCCTCGCCCCCCTTCCGATCGAGGCCCTGCCGGCGGCCCCCGAGGAGCTCGAGGCGCTGGCGATGGTGGGGCTCCGGCGCCTCGGCGAGGTCGCCGCCATCCCTCCCGAGGCGCTGGCCGAGAGGCTCGGCGAGCGGGGGCCGCTCCTCGCCCGGCTCTGCCGCGGGGTCGATCCGACCCCGCTCGAGCCCGCCCGCCCGGCCGCCATCGAGGCGATCGAGGTCGCCTTCGATCCGCCCGCCGAGGCCCTGCCCGGGCCGGGGCCGCTCGATGGCCTGCTCGATGCGCTCCACGACCGGCTCTCCCGCCGGGGGCTCGCCTGCCGGCGGCTCCGGCTCACCCTCGCCTTCGAGACCGCGCCGGCGGCGGACGTGGACATCGGCGCGGCCGAGGCGACCGCCGATCGCGAGACGCTGGCGGTCCTCCTGCGCGAACGCCTGGCGGGGCTCGCGCTCCCCGACCGGCTGTCCGGTCTGAGGCTCGAGGCCGCGGAGACCGCGCCGGCGCGAGAGCAGGAGCCCGGGCTCTTCGACGGCGCGGAGCGAAGGACCGAGCCCCTCGCGCGCACGCTCGCCCGGCTCGCGCTCGTCCTTGCGCGCCGGGCTCCGGGCGCGAGGCGCCCCGCGCGCCGCCCGCCGGCTCCGGACGAGGGGTCGGCCCGGGTCGCGGGGACCCGGCCGCTCGCCGGCGCCTTCGAGCTTCTCCCCGCGCCTCTCCCCGAGCGGGCCTTCCGGCTCGTGCCCTTCCGGCCCGCGCGGCGAGCGGGCCCGGGGCCGACGGCGGCGGGCGAGGGTCCGCGGCGAGCCGGGCCGGCGCCCCCGGCGCTCCGGCTCCTCGCGCCGCCCGCGGCCGTCGCGGTCGAGACGGACGCCGAGGGACGGCCGGTGGCGCTGCGCCTCGGCCTTGCCGGCCGGAGACGGCGCATCGTCGGCCGGACGGGACCGTTGCGCGTCGAGCTCCCGGGCATCGCCCGCGATGCTCACGTCGTGGAGCTCGCGGACGGGTCCGTGCTCCACCTCGCGAGAGACTCCGGGACGAAAGGCGATCCTTCGTGGTCGATCGTGGGGGTCCTCGACTGACGAAGCGCAGCCAGGGTCCGAGATGGGTCAAGAGACGACCGTGTACGTGGAGCTTCATTCCCACTCCTGCTTCACGTTCCTCGACGGGGCCGTGCACCCCGAGGACCTCGTCGCCCGGGCGGCCGAGCTCGGGTACCGGGCCCTCGCGCTCACGGACCGCGATGGGCTCTACGCCGCGGTGCGGTTCGCCAGGGCCGCGAAGGAGGCGGGCATCCGCCCGGTCATCGGGGCGGAGGTGACGCTCGGGGACGGGCACCACCTGACGCTCCTGGCACGGACGGACGAGGGGTACGCGAACCTCTCCGCCCTCGTCTCGGCGGGGCGGATGGCCGCGCCGAAGGGCGAGGCGCGGGTCCCCGTCGACGCCCTCGGCGCCCGGGCCCGCGGGCTCGTGGCGCTCTCCGGCTGCCCGGGCCACGGCGAGATCGCGCGCGCCCTCGAGCGCGGCGACGTCGCGGCCGCGCGGGTCGCGGCGGGGCGCCTTCGCGACATCTTCGGCCGCGACGCGTTCTACCTCGAGGTCCAGGACCACCTGACGCCCGGGGAAGCGCGCCTGCGCGTGCGGCTCCGCGCGTTCGGGCGGCGGCTTCGAATTCCCCTGGTGGTCACGAACGACGTCCACTACTTGCGGCCCGAGGACCGGGACCTGGCGGACATCTTGACGTGCATCCGCCACGGCGTGCCGCTCGCGGCGGCGAGCGCGCTCCTCCGGCCGAACGCCGAGTGGTGCTTGAAGCCCCCCGAGGAGGTCGCGCGGCGGTTCGCCGATCTGCCGGAGGCCTTGAGGCGCACGGTCGAGATCGCGGAGTCGTGCGACGTGTCGGTCGAGCGGCTCCGCTACCGGTTCCCGAGCTTTCCGCTGCCCGAAGGCCCGCCCGGGCGCGAGCCCTGGAACGACGCGACGTACCTGCGCCACCTCGTCGCCGAGGGCGCCCGGGCGCGCTACGCGGCCGAAGGCGCCGTGCCGGAGGCGGTCGCGCGCCAGCTCGAGCACGAGCTGGCGGTCATCGAGCGGCTCGGCCTGCCGGGCTACTTCCTCGTCGTCCACGACATCGCCCGCTTCTGCCGCGAGCGCGACATCCTCGCCCAGGGGCGCGGGTCGGCGGCCAACTCGGCGGTCTGCTACTGCCTCGGGATCACGGCCGTCGACCCGGTGAAGCTCGGGCTCCTGTTCGAGCGCTTCCTCTCGGAGGAGCGGAAGGAGGCGCCCGACATCGACCTCGACATCGCCAACGCCGACCGCGAGCAGGTCATCCAGCACGTCTACGAGCGCTACGGCCGCGACCGGGCGGGCATGGTCTGCGAGCTCATCACCTACCGCGGCCGCTCGGCGCTGCGCGATGTGGGAAAGGCGCTCGGCCTCTCGCTCGAGCAGGTGGACCGGCTGGCGACGGCCCTCGATGCCCACGACGCGGACGAGGCGGACGTCGCCCGCTCCGCCGCGGAGGCCGGGATCTCGGGGGCGTTCGGGCGCCGGCTCGGCGACCTCGTGCGCCGGATCGAGGGCTTTCCCCGGCACCTCTCGATCCACGTCGGCGGGTTCGTCATCTCCTCGACGCCGCTCGCCGAGTCGGTGCCGATCGAGAACGCGGCCATGCCGGGCCGCACCGTGATCCAGTGGGACAAGGACGACTGCGCCGACGCCGGGCTGATCAAGATCGACCTCCTCGGCCTCGGGATGCTGACGCTCCTCTCGCTCGCCCGGCGGCTCATCGAGCGGCACCGCGGCATCCGCCTCGACCTCGCCCGCCTCGACCACCGCGACCCGCGCGTCTACGACCTCCTCTGCGCGGCGGACACCGTGGGCGTCTTCCAGGTCGAGTCGCGGGCGCAGATGCAGTGCTTGCCGCGCTTGAAGCCGCGCTGCTTCTACGACCTCGTGGTCGAGGTGGCCCTCATCCGCCCCGGCCCGATCCAGGGCGCGATGGTGCACCCCTACCTCCGGCGCCGGGCGGGCGAGGAGCCCGTCACCTACCCGCACCCGAAGCTCGAGCCGGTGCTCGCGCGGACGCTCGGTGTCCCGCTCTTCCAGGAGCAGTCGATGCAGGTCGCGATGATCGCCGGGGGCTTCACGGGCGGCGAGGCCGACGAGCTCCGCCGCGCCATGGGGCACAAGCGGTCGCACGAGCGCATGGCGGCCCTCGCGGAGCGGCTCATCGACGGGATGGAGCGGCACGGGATCGAGCGCGAGGCCGCCGAGCGGATCGTGAAGCAGCTCGCGGCCTTCGCCGACTACGGCTTCCCCGAGTCGCACGCGGCGAGCTTCGCGCTCCTCGTCTACGCGTCCGCCTTCGTGAAGGTCTACCACGCCCCCGAGTTCTACTGCGCGCTCCTGAACGCCCAGCCCATGGGGTTCTACGCGCCCGCGACGATCGTCAACGACGCCCGCCGCCACGACGTCCCGATCCGCGGGCTCGACGTCACCCGGTCCCGGTACGACTGCACGCTCGAGCCCTGCACCGACGGGCCGCACGGCTTCGCCGTCCGCATCGGCCTCCGCTACGCCCGGGACGTCGGCGAGACGGCGAAGGCCCGTCTCGACGGCGAGGCCGACCGCGCGCCGTTCGCCTCGATCGACGACTTCGGGCGGCGGGCGGGCCTCGGTCCCGAGGCGCTGCGGAGCGTCGCCCTCGCCGGCGGCTTCGACGCCTTCGGCCTCGGCCGGCGCGCGGCCCTCTTCCGCGCCCTGGCCGTCGCCCGCGCGCCGCCGCTCCCGCTCGCGCCCGCGGGGCCGGATCCGTCCGTCCCTCTCCCGCCCGCGAGCCGGGTCGAGGAGGCGGCCGGCGAGCTCTTCGCGCTCGGGCTGTCGACCCGCTTCACGGCGCTCGACCTGCTCGCGTCCGAGCGGCGGAACGGGATCCACCGGCGCGCCGCGGACCTCCGCGAGGTCCCGGACGGGGCGATCGTGAACGTGATCGGGGCGGTGATCTGCCGCCAGCGGCCCGGGACTGCCCGCGGCATGGTCTTCCTCACGCTCGAGGACGAGACCGGGCTCGCGAACGTCGTCGTCCGCCCCGACCGCTACGAGCGGTTCCGCGCCGCCGTCCGCGGAGCGTCGGTGCTCGAGGTCGAGGGCAAGCTCGAGCGGAAGGACGGGGTCACGAACATCGTCCTGCGGTCGTGCCGCACGATCCCGCTCGGGGTGAAGGCCGTTCGCGCGAGGGAGTGGCACTGACGGCGGACCGGAGCGGAGCGGTACGGAGCGGGCGAGGAAGGGGGAACCCTGAAAAGGGAACCGCTCGCCGGCTCCGAACGCGCGTCCGGAAGCCGGCGAGCGGGAGGGGGTGGCTCGTTGCGGCCGTCTCCGGCCGCCCGCGTCTCGCGGTCCTGGGCGCCTCTCGCCGGGAGGCTTCCGGACCTGCGCGCGTGACGCTCGGACAGGAGCAACGGCCGTGCCCAAAAAAGCGTTTCAAGCTCGGCTTACTTTCGTCACAGCCAGAGGGCCGGCGTGGACCTTCAAGTCGTAAACAACGGCTGCGACGCCAGAAGAGGCGATCGAGACGAACCGCTACGCTTCGTCCTTCGGCGGGGGCTCGAGGGGCGGCGGCGGCAGGTCCTCGAAGTCGTCCACGGTCGCGATGACGACCGTGATGTTGTCCCGTCCGCCCCGCTCGTTGGCGAGGTTCACGAGCGCGCGGGGCGCGTCCCGGAGCGAATCGGGGTCGTCGCCCGCCTCGATCAGCGACTGCGTGATCTCGGCGTCCGTCACGTGGTCCGTGAGACCGTCGGAGCAGAGGACGAAACGGTCGCCGGCCCTGAGCTCGTGGACCCGGACCTCGGGCTCGACGTCGGGGCGCGTGCCCAGGGCGCGCGTTATGTACTTCTTCTTGCGGACGCGGCCCGGCGGGAGGAGGGGCTCGACGTCGGCGCCGGCGACGCTGTGGTCGCGCGTGAGACGCTCGAGGCGGACCCCGCGGAGCCGGTAGATGCGGCTGTCGCCGACGTGGGCGCAGACGACGAAGTCATCGACGACGCAGAGGAGCGCGAGCGTCGTGCCCATGCGCCGTCCCGACGCGGCCGTATGCCGCCCGCCGCGCTCGTAGATGGCCGCGTTCGCCGCCTGCACCCAGTCGCGCACGAGCCGGACGAAGGCCTCGCGCAGCGTCTCCCGCCCGGGCTTCACGCGGGCCCGCCAGGGGACGGTCCTGCCGAGGCGGTCGCCGAAGAACTGCACGGCCATCCCGCTCGCGACCTCGCCCGAGTCGTGGCCGCCCATGCCGTCGGCGACGAGGCAGAACCCGTCGGCCTCCGAGGCGAAGAAGGCGTCCTCGTTCGCCTCGCGCCGGCGGCCCTGGTCCGAGAGCCCGAAGAAGCGGACCTTCACGGCTCGATCCCGGCGGGCGGCCCGTCCGCGGGTCCCCGCGCGGGGAGGCCGACCGGCCCCCCGGCCGCGAGCGGAGCCATCTCGTGGCGGTGGAGGATGTAGAAGATCGCCCCCACCTGGTTCCAGGCGAGGGTGACGGCGCGCCAGACGAGGCAGATCTCGGCGCCGAGCGAGACCGCGCGGCCCGTCGCCACGGCGAAGAGGTTCTCGAAGGCCCACTCGCCGAGCCCGATCCCGGCGGGCGGGCCCGGGATGCCGTTGACGATCAACCCCGCCGGCACGACGAGGAAGTACCGCCCGTACGGGACCTCCACCTCGCCGAGGGCGCGCCCGATCCCGAAGAAGACCGTGACGTTGATCGCGTGCACGACGAGCGAGATCCCGAGCGCGGCCGCCGCCCGGCCGGGCTCGCGCGCGACCGTGGCGACCGCGGCCATGAGGCGCCCGGCGATCGCCGCGACGCGGAGCCGTTCGGCGACGAAGCGGCCGGGTCGCGATCCGCGCCCGGCCGGGTGCAGCAGCAAGGCGGCGGCGACGAGCGCCGCGCCGAGGGCGAGCGCGAGCGGAAGCGCGAGCGGCCGCAGCTTCGCGCCGACCACGTCGGCGACCCGTCCGAACGTCTCGTCGCGCGCGCCGGCGAGCGCGGCCACCGCCAGGGCGCAGGCCATGAGCAAGATCAGGGCGCCGAGGCCGATCACGCGGTCGAAGGCGACGGTCGCGGCCGCCTCGAGCTTCTTGCCTCCTTGGACCCGCAAGACGATGTAGTACATCTTGAACGGATCGCCGCCCACCGCGCCGGGCATGAAGGTGTTGAAGAAGTTGCCGATGAACGTGAGCCGGCACGCGTCCGCGAGCGACAGGCGCACGCCCTGACCCCGGACGAGGATCCACCAGCGCACGGCGCAGGCCAGGATGTTCGCGAGGACGGCGACGACCGCGAACGCCAGGGCGCCGGGGGCGGCGACCGCCGGGGCCAGGTCCGCCGGCCGGATCCTCCCGCTCGCGAAGAGGTACCCGAGCAGGCCCGCCGCCAGCCCGAGCTTGAGCGCCAGCCCGAGCGCCTTGCGCGCCCGGGAGCTCACGTCCCCGCCCGGCAGCTCACGGCACCGCGCGGACCTTGCAGCGCGCGTCGTCGACGCCCTCGATCTCGAGCCGGTAGGCGTCGAGCACGGCGAGGGCGAACGTCCGCGGCTCGATCGAGAACTCGGAGAGACCGAGCGCCTTCACGGGCGCGCCCTTGCCCGTGACGTTGATCCCGAAGTGGATCACCGTCGAGACGGGCGAGACGGTCGCGATCGACACGGAGAGCTTGGAGTCGCCGACGTAGAGGTCGTCGCCGCGCCGCACGGCGTGCGGCACGCCCCGGAACTGGAGCTCCTGCTGGACGATCGAGGCGAACAGGCGCTGGCGCAGCACCGCCCGCTCGAGGTCGCGGTCGTCGAAGTGCTCGATGATGAAATGGAGCATCGACTGGCTGAAGATCCGCTCGCTCTTCTTCGCGTCCGTGAGGTCGACGAGGTCGGCCGTCTCGACCCAGCACCCGCCGACGAAGGCGACGGCGCTGTCCCCGAGCACGTCGAAGGTCCGGTAGGCGAAGTGGGAGGTGAGCTCGCGGCCGGTGTAGACGATCTCTTGCGGCGAGTAGAAGATCCTGACGATGCCCATGCGCCGGCCGACCCTTCGGGTGTCGCGCCCGCTACTGCCCCACGATGGGCCGCCAGGCCCGAGGGCTCTCGCCGGGGTCCTTGCCGGTGAGCGCGCGGAGCGCGAGGTAGGCATGATACCTCACGCCGCTCCGGTCGGGCGAGTCGTCGCCGGCGAGGGCGAGGAACAGCTCGCGGGCGGCCTCGGTCGCGCGCGCCTCGCGCAGGGCTTGCGCCGCGGCACGCCGGACGTCGCGGCCCTCGTCGCGCCTGAGGGCGTGGGCGATCCCCTCGGCCCGGTCCCTCGCCTGGATGCGACCCAGGGCCTTCACGGCGGTGTAGCGGACCCAGACGTCGCGGTCGCGCAGCCGGTCCGCGATCGCCGCCGCCGCCCCCGCCCCCTCGACGGCCACGAGCCCATCGATCGCGACCTGACGCACCAGGGCGCTCCGGTCGTCGAGCCGCCCGCGCAGCCCCTTCGCGATGTCGTCGCGGCGCGCGACGTAGCTCGGCGTCCCGTCGAGCACCTCCTTCGCCAGGCTCACGGCCGCCTCGTACCGGTCCTCGTAGAGCTCCGGGTCCAGCTTCCCCGGGACGGGGCCGTGCTCCGGGCACGCCTCGGTCCGGAGGACCCGCTTGCACTGCCGCTTGAGCGCCACCGCCTCGGTGCAGCGCCGCTCCGCCTGGAGGTCGACGAGGTCCGACTGGACGCTGCGGCAGCCGCCCGCGAGCAGGAGGGCGGCGCCCACGACGGCGATCGCGGCGGGCCGCGTCACCGGCCCGCCGACGGCCTGCCGGCCGCGTTCCGGAAGTAGGCGTCGATCCCGGCGACGATCGCCTCGGCGAGCTTCTGCCGGTAGTCGGCGGTCGCCAGGCGCCGCTCCGTGGGCGGGTGCGACACGAAGCCCACCTCGACGAGGACGGCGGGGACGGTCGGCCGCTTGATGACGCGGAAGCCCGCGGTCTTGACCCCGCGGTCCTCGTCCGGGATGCGGGCGCCGAGCGCCCGCGCGATCGCGCGCGCGAGCCTCAAGCTCGTGAACCGCCCGGCCGCGTAGTAGACCTCGAAGCCCGCCGCCTCGGTGCTCGCGGCGTAGTTCGTGTGGATGGACACGAGGATGTCGGCGCCCGCCTGCGCCGCCCCGCGGACGCGCAGGTCCAGGTCCTCGGTCACGTTGGGCGAGAGGTGCCGGTCGTCCTGGCGCGTGAGGCGGACCTCGTAGCCGCGGGCCTCGAGCAGCGTCCTCGCGTGCCGCGCCACGTCGAGGTTGATGTCCTTCTCGAGGAGCCCCGTGCGCCCCCGGGCGCCGGTGTGGTTCCCGCCGTGCCCGGGGTCGAGGGCGACCGTGATCCCGTTCGGCACCCCCCGGGCCGCCGCCGGCCGCGGGGCCGTGCCGGCGCCCGTCGCCGCCGCCCTGGCCGCCGGCACCGGCCGGGGCGCGAGCGCGGCCGGGCTCGGGCCGCCGCGCGCCTTCCCGAGCCGGGCGAGGATCGCCTCCGCGGCCGCCCGCTCGATCCGGATGTCCCCGCCCTCGACGGAGGCGCGGGCGCCCAGGTAGACGAACTCGCCGTTGACGAGCGCCTGGTGGGCGCCCGGGATGATCACGATCCGGTCGTCGCCGCCGCTGAGGACGACGCGGCCCGACACGGGATCGACCGTCGTGCCGAGCCCGCAGCGCCCCGCCAGATCCCCGAGCAGCAGGCCGCCGGGCGGCACCGCGGCCGCGCCCGACGGTCCCCCCGCCGCGAGCGCGGGCGGCGCTCCCGCGAGGAGGGCGGCCATCCCGAGGAGGAGGACGACGGTGAGGATCGGCGTGCGCGTCGGCGGGGTCGTCGTCATGGAAGTCGGCGCTCCTGCGGACGGGGGCCCGCGCGGACATGTGCGGGCGAAGCGCTCGCCGTCCGCGGTCCCCGGAGCGCCTCAGGATGCTTTATCGACCTCGGTCGAACGACTCCTTGACCGATCACGGCCGGGCGGGCGTCCGGGTCAGGCGTGGACCGCCCGCTTGGCCTCGAGGAGGAACGGGATCGCGAGGTAGTACGCGGAGTCGATCTTGTCGCGGTCGAGCGGCCGATAGTTCGAGATCGCCTTCGTCGTGGCCGCGAGCAGGTGCCCCATCTCCCCGGACGCTTCCCCGACCTTCCCGCAGCGGCGCTTCACGTCGTACTCGTTGACGTCGGCCGTCCAGAGCTCGAGCGCGTCGAGCACGCCGTGTCGCATCCGGGCCACCTCATCGAGGTCGGGCCGGTACTTCCCGTCCCCGAGCGGCTTCAGGAAGCCCGCCTCGTGGCGGTCGATGAGCCAGCTCCGGACCTGGGCGCCGAGGGCCTCGACCCGCGAGATGATGACCTCGAGCTCGACCATGCGGTAGAGGCGCCGGGCGATGGCCTGGTTGGCGGGGTTCCGCACCTCGTAGGGCGGCAGGGTCGCCTCGCCGCGTCCGGCCCGGAAGTCGAGCCGGACGAGCTCGAGCGCGAGCGGGACGATGTCCGGCTTCGCCTCCGACGACGCGATGTGGGGCCGCTTCTGCAGGTCGTACCAGCTCAGGACCGGGAAGATGTCGGCCGCCGGACCGACCTCCGTCTCCACGAGGTGTCCGCTGCGGACCTCGACGCGGTTCAGGAGCTCGGCGACCATGGGGTCGAGCTTCAAGCCGAAGAGGACGCCCGGCTCGTGCTCGTGCTCGTGGGTCTCGCCCTGCTCCGTCTTGTGGCGCCGGCGCGGCGTCTTCGGCGCGTGGTGTCCGGTGTCCTTCTTGGCCATGCACCCTCTCCAATGCGTCGTGGGGCCGCACGCCCCGCGTTGACCGGCTTCCCCCGTGCTCTCCCCCGCTATCTTACCCGGCCCGCTCCTCGAAGGACACGGACCTGAGGCGGGCGAGCTCGGCCCGGTACTTGCCGTAGCGAAGGCGTCCGCGCAGCTCGAGGTCGCGGTCCGCCTTTCCCTCCACGACCTGGCCGTCGTCGAGCGTCACCCGGACGAGGATCAGGCTCTTGTCCGCCGGCTCGCCCACGGCGACCGACCGGATCCGCTCGACCTCGATCAGGATCTGGTGGGCCCCGCGGAAGAGGCGCAGCTCCTTCAGCCGCTCCTCGCCGCCGGCCGCCAGCAGCCCGCCGCCCGGCTTGGCGAAGTAGGGTTCCGCGACCTCGACCGTCTCGCCGAAGATGTCGACCGAGACGGCGACCGGCCGCTTCGCGGGCGCCGCGGCCCCGCCCGGTCCGCCGCCGCCCCCGCCGCTCCCCCCGCCTCCGGCCTTCGCCGGGCCGCCGCCTTGCGCCCCGCCCTTGCCGTCGTCCGAGGGCGCGGCGTCGCCCGAGCCGCCCTCGCGGGCCGCGGCGCCGCCCATGGTGCACGACAGACCGGCCGGAACGGCGAGCGCGAGACAGGCGACGAGCGCGAGGGGCCTCATGCCGGTTCCTCCTGCGACCCCGGTGGGCGGGGTCACGGCTTCCGTTCTCCCGATCCCGGTGGCGGCTCCGGCTCTCCCGATCCCGGCGGCGGCACCGGCTCGCCGCCGGCCGCCAGACGCTCGAGCTCGATGCGCGCCTCCGCCTCCATGGGGTCGAGGATCGCCGCCTCGGAGGCCGCGACGACGGCGCGGCCGGACAGCGCGACGAGCCGCCGGCGCCCCGCCTCGGCCTCGGGGCCGGCATCGGGCGCCGGCCCGCCGATGGCGTCCTCGGCCATCGAGACGACGCGCTGGATCCCTTCCTTCAGCCACCTCAGCTCCCGGCGCGCGTTCGCGCGGAAGCGGCGCGCCAGGACGTCCACCGTCTCGGCGCGCCTCGCGGCCGGGGCGGCGTCCAGCGCCGCCCGGGCCGTCCGTCCGTCGGCCTCGGCGGCCCGCTTCGCCTCCTCGCGCAGCCTCGCCTCGGGGTAGGCGGACCGGTAGATGGCGACGTAGTAGCGCCGGAGCAGGTCCTCGACCCGCGCTCCCTCGCGCGTCACGAGGGAAGGGTCGCGCGCCACGTCGGCCCGGATCCGGCCGACGAAGGCCCGCACGGCCTGGCCGGCGACGTCCTCCATGAGGTCGGCCGGGGCGTCGAACGCCCGCGCGCCCTCGGTCGCGCCGCTCGGCGCCTCGAAGCGGGCCGCATCGACGCCGGGCGTGGCCCGGAAGGACTTGAAGATGACCTCGGCCTCGAGCCGCCCGGTCGAGCTGAGGAGCGCCACCCGCACGGGGAGCCCGCTCGCCCGCAGGAACTCGGCCTCGCAGTCGCCCTGGCGGAAGGTGACCCGCTCGCCCCGGGCCTCGGCGCCGGGCGGGTCGATGGCGCTCGGCGCGCTCGCGGCCGGCTCGTCGCTGCCGAAGCGGAACCGGAAGCCGGGAGGGCGGGCCGGCGGCTCGCCCGCGATCGCCCTCGCGATGCGGCACCGGAACTGGAAGAGGAACGTCACCGACACCCGGTCCGCGCGCCGGTGGAAGCGGATCCCGAGGCCGGTCCCGATCCGGCGGGCCGCGCCCGCGAACTCCGGCGCCGGCGGCGCGCCCGGCCCGGGCCCCGCCTCGCCCTCGAGCGCCTCCAGCTCCCGGTAGAGAGGGGCCAGGTCCCCGAGCAGGCCCTCGATCCAGCGCGCGATCTCGGCGCGCCGCACGACGTTCTCCTCGCGCCCGATGAACGCCCCGTCGCGCGCCATGAGGAAGGCGTCGTCGGGGAGGCGGGCGACCAGCCGGTCGGGGTAGGCGTAGGCGATCTCCGCCTCGAAGGTGCGCCCGCCGACGTGGTCGCGCACCTCGACCGTCGCCTCGAAGCCCGGCAGGGCCGCGAGCCGCGCCTCGACGTCGGACCACACGGCGCAGCCCGCCTCCGGCGGCCCGGCCTCGTCGGCCCGGGCCGCGCGCGGGCCGGGCGACCACCCGGGGCCGGGCGCGGGCGGCAGGGCGAGCGCGAACGCGGGCGCGAGGGCGCAGAGGATGGTGCGGGCGAGGCGGCGGCGGCACATGGAGCGCGATTCTACCCCCGAGGGCGCCCGGTGCGAAGGGCGAGGTTCAGATCGCGCGCTCGATGGCCTCGACGGCGTAGCGCGCCTTGACGCCCGGCAGCTCGACGACGACCTCGTCGCCGACGGAGCGCCCGAGCAGCCCCCGCGCGAGCGAGGCCGTGTACGAGATCACGCCGGCCTCGACATCGACGTCGTAGGGCCCGAGGAGCGTGTAGCGCTCGCTGGCGCCGGTCTCGACGTGGCGGAGCGTCACGCGCGTCCCCGGAGCGACCCGGTCGCTCGGGACCTCGACGCCCTCGAGCGGCCTCGCCCGCTCGAGCTCCTTCTTCAGCCGGTCGGCGCGCGCCACGAGCCGGTCGCGCTCCTCCAGGGCGGCCGTGAACTCGGCGTTCTCCGAGAGGTCGCCGAGGGCGGCGGCCGCGCCGATCGCCCGCGCGTTCTCGGGGATCTTGACGTTCGCGAGCTCCTGGAACTCGCCCTCGAGCCGCTTCAGGCCCTTCGTCGTCATGTAGAGGTTGCCGTCCTCCCAGAACGGCCGCGCCGGCGCGAGCAGGTCGGGGAAGCGGCGGACGACGACGATGCGCACGGCCTCGCGCGACTCGTCGTCCACCCAGCGCGAGCTCATGATCCTCGGGTAGAGCAGGCGGGCGGAGTCGCGCGGGGCCTCGAGGAAGTAGCGCCGGAGCGCGGCGTGCTCCCGGTCGGCGAGCAGCGCCCGCACCTTGGCCGGAAGCGAGGACGCCTTCGATGGCGGCGGGCGCGTCTCGCCGGGCCGCTGGTGGGCGCGGAGGCGAGCCGTCGGCTCGCGGTCGGCGCGCCCCCGCTCCTGCCGCTCGGAGAAGGCCATGACGCGCTCGACCACGCGCAGCGGCGTCGGCGCCCCCGGCACGTCGGCGAAGCGGCCCGCGAAGATGTCCTTCACCATCTGGAGGAACGGCTCGGCCTCGGGCTCGGGCGCCTCGGCGAGGTCCGCGAGCGCCCGCCCGAGCGCCCGCCGCGCCTCGTCGCCGCCCTGCTCGAGCGCCTGGGCGAGGGCCCCGAAGGCATCCTTGTCGAGGTGCGGGACGACGGCCGCGAACGCGCCCACCCAGGCATCCGGGCGGGCCGCCCGGGCGCGGTCGAGGTAGCGGCGCTTGAGCTCCGGAGAGGCCATCGTCTCGAGCGTCGCCCGGAGCCGCCCCGCGTCCGACTCGAGCCCCTTCACGGCCTCGGCGAGCGGCGATCCCGTCGGGGCCGGATGCCCCAGGTCGTCGAGGGCGTAGGCGGCCTCGACGAGCGCGCCGGGCGGGGCGTCGTCCGCCGCCCCGCCGCGCCGGCCGGACGCGCGCGCCGAGAGCGCCTCGGCGAGCGTGGCCCGGGGCTCGGGCGGAGCGTCCGGCGACTTCTGGAGGAACTGGCGGGCGACCTCCGTCGCCTCGGCCAGCGTCTTCGCGGCGGCGAACCGCTCGAGCGTCTCGGCGGCGAGCGTGACGGGCCGCTCGCGCAGCGCCAGCACGGGCCGCGCGTCGTCGGTGATCTCGACGTAGGGGTCGTGGAGGAGGGCCGTCTTCGCCTTCGACCAGAACTTCGACCACCCCTTCTCGGAGACCGCGCTCCCGAGCAGCTCCTGCTTCACCTGGGCGAGCGTGGCCTTGCCGCCGCGGCTCTGGATCACGACCTTCACGAGCTCGGCCGGGTTCGCCTCGACGAGCTCGCGGACCCGGTCCGGGCTCGAGTGCTTGAGCGACCAGATGTGGTCGTCGGGCAGGCGCGTCAGGAACTCGCGGGCCGACTCGACCGGGAGCGCGTGGCCCTTCTTGCGCTCGAAGTCGATGGTCAGCTCGCCCGTGCGCCCGTCGACCTCGATCACGCGCCCGACGCCCCAGCCCGCGGCGTGGTGGACGTGACGCCCCGGCCTCGCGTAGTCGAGGAAGGCGTCGAACGCCTCGAGCGCCCGCGGGAGCGGCGCCGGGCGGGCGTCGGTCGAGGCGGCGAGGCCGGCCCGCTTGAGGAAGGCGTCGAGCCCGGGGCGGCCGTCGTGGGCGCGTTTCAGCGCCTCGACGAGCTCCGTCCGGAGCTCGCCCTTCGGGTCGTCCGGGGCCAGACGGGCGAGGCGGCGCAGCACCTCGAGCGCCTCGGCCGGGCGCCCGCGCTCGCGCAGGGACGCGGCGAGCAGCCGGAGCAGGTCGGCGGCGCGCGTGCGCTCGGCGTCGCGCTCGAGCGCATCCGCGGCCGCGAGGAAGGGCGCCGGCTCGGCGGGGCCGGCCTCGATCAGCTCGAGCCAGGTCTCCTCGAGGGTGCCGTAGGTCTTGGCCGTCGCCATGGCCACGAGTTCGCGCGGATCTGCCAAGCGGTCGCGGTGCTCCCGTCGTCGCGGTGCTCCGAGTGCCCGGCCCGCCCGGTCCTCGGGGGCGGATAGGATACCCGCGGAGGTCCCCCGGCGCAACGGCGCGCTCGCTCGCCCTCGCGCGGCCGGCGCCGCTTGACGCCCACCGCGACAGCGGTATCATTCCCCACCGAAGCCAGCCGCTCGGAAGAGAACGCCAGACAAGAAGGGACCCCATGCCGACCACGGACACGAAGGGACTCGCCCTCACGCAGCTCCGGCTCCCGAAGGCGATCGAGCACGAGCTCCGCATGTTCTGCGAGGCGATGCTCGACCGGTACTGGGGGAAGATCCGATCGCTCACCGTCTACGGGAGCGTGGCGCGCCACGAGTACAACCCGGACCGCTCGGACATAAACCTGCTGATCGTGATGGAGGACTGCTCGCTCGAAGCGCTGCGCCCGGCCCTGGAGCCGATCCACAAGGCGCGGGACGGCTGCCGCCTGACCCCGTTCTTCCTCACGCCGCAGGACATCGACACGTCGCGCGACGTCTTCCCGATCAAGTTCTACGACATGCGCGATGCGTACGTCGTGATCTACGGGCAGGACGTGCTCGGCGAGCTCAAGATCGACGACGCCAACCTGCGCCTCGAGCTCGAGCAGGAGCTGAAGATCCTGCTCCTCGAGCTCCGCCAGTTCTTCATCCAGCGCAGCCGCAAGGGCGCCCCCCCGGGGACCGAGCACTTCCACGCCTACTTCAACAGCTTCCTCTACCTCGTGAAGCGCCTCCTGAAGCTGCTGTCGGTGAGCGGCGACCTGAACAGCACGGACGAGCTCATCGGGCTCGCGACGAAGCACCTGGACATCGACAAGGGCCTGCTCCGGCGCCTCCACGAGGAGCACCACAAGGGGAAGCCGATCAAGAACCTGCTCGAGCAGGTGCCGGCGTTCTACGGCGCCGTCGAGAAGGTCGCGACCGTCGTCGACCGGCTGACCGTCGCCTCGAGGTCGTGAGCCGCGTCCGTGGAGGAGGAGGGCTCGCCCCATGACGAGCCGTTCGAGCGCCCGCTCGCCCCGTCCGATCGCCCTGGCCCTCGCCCTCGCGGCCGGGAGCCTCGGCGCGGGCTGCGCGAGCGCCGAGCCCGCGTCCAACATGCGCCGGAACGTGCCGACCGACTTCGCCCGCGTGGTCGTCATGCCGAAGGTCCACGAGACGGCCTTCATCGACCCGGGCGCCGTCGTCATAGGCTCGGTCGAGCTGGGCGCGCGCGTCTTCATCGCCCCGAACGCCTTCCTCCGGGGCGACGAGGGGGCGCGCATCCGCATCGGCGACGACGCCAACGTGCAGGACTGCGCGGGCTGCCACGGGCTCGAGACCGAGGTGCAGCAGGGCGGCCACTGGGAGATGCTGCCCGGCCGCCGCTTCACGGCGGACGGAAAGCGCCTCGGGAAGGAGGAGGGCGTCGAGGGTTACTCGGTCTGGATCGGCGACCGCGTCTCCCTCGCCCACCAGTCCCAGGTGCACGGGCCGGCCTGGATCGGGGAGGACACGTTCATCGGCATGCAGGCGCTCGTCTTCAACGCCAGGGTCGGGCGCGGCTGCGTCATCATGCCGAAGGCGCTCGTCATGCAGGTCGAGGTCGCGGACGGCCGCTTCGTCCCGCCCGGCGCCATCCTATGGAAGCAGGCCGACGCGGACGCCCTCCCGCCCGCCAAGGGGAGCGGGTTCGAGAAGCTGAACGCCGCCGTCGTCCACGTGAACACGTCGCTGGCCGCCGGATACCTGAGGGCGGCGCACGAGCGGAAGGGCGAGAGCGAGGCCGAGCCGGCCGCCGCTCCCGCTCCCGCTCCCGCTCCCGGCCACTGACCGGCCGGTCGGGACCGAGGAAACGCAAGGGCCCGCGGGCGATCACCCGCGGGCCCTCGTCGTTCGCGCGACGTGTGGGGTACCCCCATGGGGATTCGAACCCCAGTCTGATGGCTGAGAACCATCTGTCCTGGACCGGGCTAGACGATGGGGGCTCGTCCGCCGCGCGCCCGCATTATAGTCGCGCTCTTCCGGCGGTCAAGAGGCAAGCTGCACCCGCGCTCGCGAGGGGTGGCCCGCCCGCCCCCCGCGCGCTCCGCCCGCGGATGGTCGTTGCCCGGAGATGCAGCCACGACGGGCACTTGCGGTCGATCGAGGGCGTCCCGCCAGGGTCGAAATTTGCTGGTATTGATGGGGCCAGGATGTTATACTTTGCCCGACCGCCGGCCGGTGAAGCCGGTCGGCCGCTGTTTCCGCATCGCGCGCGCGCACCGAAATAAAGAGGGGCCGGGGATGGCGACCCAGACGGCGATGATCGGGCGGTACGTGGGGGACTATCAGATCACCGAGCTGCTCGGAGAGGGCGGCATGGGCGTGGTCTTCAAGGGCGTCCACCCCACGCTCGGGCAGGTCGTCGCGATCAAGATGCTCCACCCGAACCTCGTCAAGGCCGACTCGATCAAGCAGCGCTTCCTCCGCGAGGCGCAAGCCATGGCGAGGCTCCGGCACCCCAACATCCTCACCCTCTATAACTTCATCGACAGCGCGGACGGCTGCTTCATCGTCATGGAGTTCGTCGAGGGCAAGACCTTCGAGGACCTCCTCCAGGACCACGGGATGCTGACGCCGGAGAAGTCGATCGACCTCTTCGTCCCCGTGTGCCAGGCGATGCAGTACGCCCACAACGCCGGGATCATCCACCGCGACATCAAGCCGTCCAACCTCATGATCCTGAACAACGGGGTCGTGAAGATCATGGACTTCGGCACGGCCAAGATGGCCGGCGGCCCGGCCCTGACGCAGCAGGGCATGACGCTCGGCACGGTCGTCTACATGTCCCCCGAGCAGCTCATGGGGCGCGACCTCTCTCCGGCGGCCGACATCTACTCGCTCGGCGTCACCCTCTACGAGCTCGTGACGGGCAAGCTCCCGTTTTATCACGACAACGAGATGGAGCTCATGAAGATGATCATGCGGCAGCCCGCGCCGCCGCCGAGCTCCCACTACCCCGCCCTGCCGAAGTCCCTCGAGCGCTGCATCACCCGGGCGATCGAGAAGGACATGAACAAGCGGTTCAAGTCCGCCGACGAGTTCGCGAAGGAGCTCGAGAAGGTCAAGGGCGACCTCGAGAAGCCCGCGGTCGCGGTCGCCCCGCCGCCGCCGCCCCCCGCCCCGGTCGCCACGCCGCCGCCGCCGCCCCCCGCCGCGCCGACGCCCGCCCCGGGCCTCGAAGACACGCAGGCGGTGAAGGGTCAGGCGCTGCCGGCTCCGACCCCGGCGGTCAGCCCTGCCCCGAGCGGGGCGCCCGCGGCCGAGGGCAAGAGCCCGCTCGTCATGATCGGCGGGATCGTGGCCGGCCTCGGGATCGTGGTCGGCGCCGTGCTGATCATGGTCGCGGGCGTCGGCATAGGGGCCGGCGTCATGGGCGGCCTCGGCGGCCTCGGGATCGTGCTCCTCATCGTCGGCCTCACGAGCGGCGGGAAGTCGGCCGCTCCGGCCGGCCCGCCGCCGGCGGCGCTCTCGTCGTCCTCGCCCGGCGCCAAGACGCCGCCCACGCCGATCCCGCCGCCCGGCGCGCCGGCCTCGGACAAGCGCTCCTGCCCGTCGTGCGGGCGGGTGCTGCTCCCGACGATGTCGGCCTGCCCGTTCTGCAGCCCGTCGAAGGCCAAGGCCGAGGAGACCACACAGGCCGCGCAGTTCGCGCCCAAGCCCGAGTCGTTCGCGACGCCGCCCGGATTCTCGGTCCAGACGGGCGTCGCCTGCGTCGAGATCATCGACGGCCCGAACCGCGGGCAACGGATCGAGCTCGGCCAGGGCAGCATCACGGTCGGCCGCGCGCCCGACAACATCGTCGTGATCAAGGACCCGAGCGTCAGCTCGCACCACGCCCGGATCGACTTCTACCAGGGCAAGTACTTCCTGAGCGACCTCAAGTCGTCGAACGGGACGTACGTGAACAACAACCGCGTCGAGCAGCTGGCCCTGAACCACAAGGACCTGGTGGTCATGGGGTCGTCGCGGATGATCGTCAACCTCGGGGCGGGCTGAGATTCCCGCCTGTCCGGCGACTACGCCACCGCCAGCCCCGCCCTCCCCCTCAGCCACTCCGTCACGAGCCTCACCCCGAACCCCGTCGCCCCCTTCGCGTGGTACGGGCGCTCCTCGGTGGTCCACGCCACCCCGGCTATGTCCAGGTGGACCCAGGGCGTCGTGTCGACGAACCTCTTGAGGAACAGCGCCGCCGAGATCGCTCCGCCCTCGCGGCCGCCCGAGTTCTTGATGTCGGCGACCGGGCTCTTGATCAGCTCCTCGTAGTCGGCCCAGGTCGGCAGGGGCCACACGCGCTCGCCCGTCGCGTCCGCGAGCGAGACGACCTCGCGCGAGAGGGCCTCGTCGTTCGCGAAGAGCCCGGCGGCGCACTTCCCGAGGGCGACGACGCAGGCGCCCGTCAGCGTCGCCATGTCGACGATCGCCGCCGGCTTGTAGTCGCGCACGGCGTAGGCGAGGGTGTCGGCGAGGACGAGCCGCCCCTCGGCGTCGGTGTTGATGATCTCGATCGTCGTGCCGTTCATCGCCCGGCGGATGTCGCCCGGCCGCTGCGCCTTGCCGCTCGGCATGTTCTCGGACGCGGCGATGAACCCGACGATGCGCTGCGGCAGCCCGAGGCGCGCGGCCGCCTCGAGGATGCCAACGGTCGCGCAGCCGCCGCACTTGTCGAACTTCATCTCCTCCATCTTGTCGGCCGGCTTGATCGAGATGCCGCCGGTGTCGAACGTGATGCCCTTGCCGATGACGGCGAGCGGCGGGGTGGAGACGGTCGTGCCCGGCGGGCGGTGGTCGAGGACGATCAGGCGGGGCGGCTCGTCGCTCCCGCACGCGACCCCGAGGAAGGCGCCCATGCCGAGCGACTCCATGCGCTCGGGGCCGAGGATGTCGCACGCGAGCCCGACCTCGGCGGCGACGGCGCGGGCGCGGTCGGCGAAGACCCTCGGGGGGCAGTCGTTGGGCGGCAGGTTGCCGAGGTCGCGCGCCGTGCGCATCGCCGGGACGAGGGCCGCGGCGACGCGGGCCGCCTCGGCGACGGCGCGCGGGTCGAGCCCGGGCGCGTGGAGCCGGAAGCGGCGCACCTCGGCGGGTGGGCGGTCCGCGTCGTCCTTCTCCTTCGTCTTGTAGGTCTCGTACTCGTACGCGGCGAGCAAGGCGGCGTCGAGGGCCGCCCGCGCCAGCCCGTACGCCGTGCCCGCGTGCGCGATCTCGGGCGTCGCGAGGAACGAGACGTCGCTCGAGCGGATCGCCCGCGCCCGGCGCACCACGGTCCCGACGGCCCGCCGCACGCCCTCGAGGTCTATCTTCTCGCGCTTGCCGAGGCCGACGAGCGCGAGCCGCCGCGGCGCCCCGTCGCCCGACGGGTAGACGATGGCGAGGTCCTTGGCCTTGCCGAGGAAGTCGCCGCTCTTCACCGCCGCGAGCGCCGCGCCCGCGTACGGCGCGCCCTCGAGGGCGCGGGCGACGGACGCGGCCGGGTCGTCCTGGAGCACGGGGATCGCGAGCAGGTCGTGCGCCTGGCCGCGCGGGTCGGTGGAGAAGACGGCGAGTTCCATCGCTCACGCTCCCTTTCTCAGCGACCTCAGCGTCTCGAGATCGCGCCTGTGGCCGTCGTCCTCGACGGGCGTCTCGACGATCTTCGGCACGCCCGCGAACCGCCGGTCCGCGAGCAGCCGCGCGAACGGCGCCGTCCCGAGCCGACCGCGACCGATGTTCGCGTGGCGGTCGACGCGGCTGCCGAGCTCGCCCCGGCTGTCGTTCAGGTGAAACGCCCGCACGCGCCCGAGGCCGAGCCGCCGCTCGATCTCCTCGACCAGCGCCTCGTAGACCTCGGGTTCGCGGATATCGTAGCCGGCGACGAACACGTGGCAAGTGTCGACGCAGATCGCGAGGCGCCGCCGCGCCTCGTCCGACACGCCCGCGACGATGCGCTCGAGGTCCTCGATCCGCGCCCCCACCTGGTTTCCACCCCCGGGCGTGGTCTCGAGGATGAGGTCCGCGCCCCCCCTCCCATTCCCCCTCCCACCCCCCTTTCCGGTCCCCCGCCCCTTCCCCTGCCCCTGTCCCCGCCCCTCCCCGCCGGCCGCCGCGACGACCCGGTCGATCCCCTCGCAGATGCGGGCGATCCCGGCCGCCCGGCCGAGCGGCGAGCTGCCCGGGTGGAAGATCACGCCCTCGAGCCCTAGCGCCGTGGCGCGCCGGAGCTCCTCGGCGAGCGTCTCGACGGAGCGCCCGAAGATCGTGCCGTCCGGGCTCGCGAGGTTGAGGAGGTAGGTCCCGTGGGCGAAGACGGCCCGCACCGGCGAGCGGCGCCGCGCGGCCCGGAACGCGGCGATGGCGGCGGCCGAGAGCGGCCGCGCCGCCCACTGCCGCTGGTTCTTGACGAAGATCTGGATCGCCCTCGCGCCGACCTCGGCCGCCCGCTCGAAGCAGAGGTCGAGACCGCCCGCGACCTTGACGTGCGCGCCGAGCTCGTCCGCCGCGCCCGTCCGCCGGGCGCGCGGGCTCACGCCCGCCCGGCCGCGCGCCGCAGGGCTTCCAAGTGCTCCGGGGCGAGCGGCGTCCCGCCGAGCGCGCCGCCGTCCTTCCGGCCGTCGCCGTGGTAGTCGCTCCCGCCCGTGACGAGCAGCCCGCGGCGCCGCGCGTACGCGTGATAGCGCTCGCGGGCCGCGGCGTCGTGGTCGGGGTGGAACACCTCGATCCCGCTCATGCCCTTCTCGACGAGGGCGTCGAGCGCGAGGTCCAGGTCGTCGAGGCCCGGGTGCGCGATCACGGCCAGGCCGCCCGACTCCCGGATGAGGCGCACGGCCTCCGCCGCCTCGGGCTTCTCGATCGGGACGTACCCGGGGCCGCCCTTGCCGAGGACGCGCTTGAAGACGTCGGACATGCTCGACGCGTAACCCTTGGCGATGAGGACGCGCGCTATGTGCGGGCGCCCCGGGGCGGAGTCGCCGCCCGGCTGGGCGAGGACCTCGTCGACCGTGATGTCGATCGAGGCGGCGCGCAGCAAGGCGATGATGGCGTGGAGGCGCGCGGTCCTCAGCGCCCGGCGCTCCTCCTCGTACCGGAGGAGCGCCGGCGCGAACGGGTCGATGAAGTAGCCGAGCGCGTGGAGGTCGCGGTCGCCGACGTCCACGTACGCGCTGATCTCGATCCCGGCGATGACCTCGAGGTCGGCCGGCGGCCCCTCCGGCCCGGCCCGCAGCTCGCGGACGCCGGCGGCCGTGTCGTGGTCCGTGACGGCGATCGCCGCGAGGCCGACGTCGACGGCCCGGGCGACGAGGGCGGACGGCGTCAGGAGCCCGTCGCTCGCGGTCGTGTGGGCGTGGAGGTCGATCAAGCGCTCGGTCACTTTCCGACCCTCGGCAGGTCCTTCGAAAGCTCTTCGAGCTTGCGATAGATACGCTTTCGCGACACGCCCAGCAAGTCCGCCGCCTTCGATTTGTTGCCGCCGGCGATCTCGAGCGCGCGCCGGATGAGCTTCCGCTCGACCTGGCGCAGCGTCTCCTCGAGCGGCGGGACCGCGCCGGGCTCGATCTCCTCGGCCGGCACGACGTCCATGGCCTCCGGCCGGGGCAGGAGCTTCGGCGGCAGCTCGGCGACCGTGACGAGGTCGGTCTTCGCGAGCGCGAGGATCCCCTCGATCGCGTTCCGGAGCTCCCGGACGTTCCCGGGCCAGGGATAGCGCGCGAGCCGCTCCATCGCCCGCGGCTCGACCCCGCGCACGCTCCGTCCGAGGCGCCGGTTGAGCTCGTCGATGAAGTGGTGGGCAAGGAGCGGGATGTCCTCGACGCGCTCGCGCAGCGGCGGCAGGTCGATCGTGATCACGGCCAGGCGGTAGTACAGGTCCTCGCGCAGCCGCCCCGTGCGGACGGCCTCGGCCGGGTCCTTGGCGGCGGCGATGATGCGGACGTCGACCGGCACCTCCGCCGTCGAGCCGATCGGCCGGACGTTCCCCTCCTCGAGGGCGCGCAGGAGCTTCGCCTGCGTCTCGCCCGGCATCTCGGTCACCTCGTCGAGGAAGAGCGATCCGCCGTGGGCCGCGCGGAAGAGGCCTTCGTGCTCGGTGAACGCGCCCGTGAAGGCCCCCTTCGCGTGGCCGAACAGCTCGCTCTCGATGATCTCGCGGGGGAGCGCCGCGCAGTTGATGGCGACGAAGCGGCGCTCGCCGCGGGCGCCGTTCTGGTGGATGGCGCGGGCGATGAGCTCCTTGCCCGTGCCGCTCTCGCCCGCGATCAGCACGTTCGACGCCGTCGCCGCCGCCGCCCGCACGCGGTCGAAGACGCGGGCCATCTTCTGCGACGAGCCGATGATGGTGTCGAAGCCGTAGCGGCGCTCGAGCTCGCCCCGCAGGCGCTTCACCTCGCGCGTGAGCGAGCGCACCTCCTCGACCCTCCGCACGTGGGCGAGGAGCTCGTCCGTGTCGAACGGCTTCGGCACGTAGTCGGCGGCGCCGAGCCGCATGGCCTCGACCGTCGAGCCGATCGTGCCGTAGCCGGTCATGATGACGACATCGACCTCGGGATGCCGCTGCCTCAGCGTCTCGAGGAGCGAGAGGCCGCCCGTCTCCGGCATCATGAGGTCGGTGAGGACGAGGTCGAAGGCCGTGCGCCCGAGCGCCTCGAGCGCCTGCCGCGCCGAGCCGGCGACGGCCGTGCGGTACCCCTCGCCCGAGAGCAGCCGCTCGAGCATGCGCGCGAAGTCGAGGTCGTCGTCGACGACGAGGATCGCGTAGGGATCGGCGCGGGGATCGGCGCTCGAGGCGGGCGACGGGCCGGGTGGGCCGGGGGCGGCCACGCGCCTCACCTCGCCGCGACGGCCGGCTCGGCGCGCTCGGGCGCCTGCACCGGCAGCCGGATGCGGAAGGTCGTGCCGCGCCCGACCTCGCTCTCGCAGGAGATCGAGCCGCCGTGCTCGTCGACGATCCGCTGGGCGATGGAGAGGCCGAGCCCGGTCCCCTTGCCGACCGCCTTCGTCGTGAAGAACGGCTCGAAGACGCGCGCGAGCACGTCCGGCGCGATCCCGGCGCCGGTGTCGGCGAACGCGATCTCGACGGTCGGGCCGGGGCCGGTCGTCGTCCGGACGGAGATCTTCCCCCCGCGGGGCATCGCGTCGATCGCGTTCGCGGCCAGGTTCAGGAGCACCTGCTGGATCTGGTTGTCGTCGGCGAGGACCTCGATCGGCGCGCGCACGAGGTCGAGCTCGTACGAGACGCCCTTCCGGGCGAGGTCGTGCTTGAGGAAGCTGAAGACGCGTCCGATCAGCCGGTTGAGCGGCCGCGGCGCCTTGACGCCGTCCGAGCGGCGCGAGAAGTCGAGGAGGTTCTGGACGGTCTCGCGGCACTTCTTCGCGGCGACCTCCATCGCCTTCGCCTCCTCGAGCAGGTCGTCGAGCGGCGCGGACGCGGCGCCCGCCCGGATCGGCGCGGCGCCGCCGTTCGGACCGGCGGCGGCGGTGCGCGTGGCGGTGATCTGCTTTCTCAGCAGCTGGGAGTAGCCGAGGATCGTGTTGAGCGGCGTGTTGAGCTCGTGGGCCACGCCGGCCGCGAGCTGCCCGACCGTCGCCATCTTCTCCGACTGGATGAGCTGGCGCGTTCGCTCCTTCAGCTCGGCGTAGGCGCGCTCGAGCTCCTGGTTCTTGTGATGGAGCTCGAGCTCGACGCGCTTGCGGTCGTCGATGCAGCGGAGCACCCCGACGGTGTAGGCGACCTCGCCGCGCCCGTTGCGGACGGGCGCGAAGGTGGTCTCGACGTAGTGGCGCTCCCCGGTCGCGGCCTCGAGCAGCATCTCCTCGCAAGCCTGCGGCTTGTGCCCGCCCGCGATGTCGATCAGGGCGCACGACGGATGGATGGCGCGGAGCGGCCCCTCGCTCCGGTGGCACTGGAAGATCCGCTCGCAGTCGAAGCGGCCGCCGACGACCTCCTCGCGCGAGAGGCCCGTCAGGCGCTCGCAGGCGCGGTTGAAGATGACGATCTCCTCGCGGCGGTTGAGGACGAAGATGCCGTCCTGCGCCGACTCGAGGATGGACTCGAGCAGCTCGACGTCGAGACCCGCAAACGACTTGGCCATGCAGGATCCAGTCTACCAGAACCCGCGTCTCGCGCATAGAATACGCCGCGTGCAGGACGGGTTCGTGAACCACCGCTACCGCCTCGTCCGGAAGCTCGGCGAGGGCGGCATGGGCGAGGTGTGGCTCGCCGCGGACGAGGTCGAGGGCGGGCGCGAGGTCGCGCTCAAGCTCCTGCATCAGGACAAGATCCGCAACGACGCGGCCGTCGCCTACTTCAAGCAGGAGTTCGCCGCCCTCGCCCGTCTCCGCCATCCGAACCTCGCCCGAGTCCACGATTTCGGCCTCGTCGAGGGGCAGTCGCCGCGCCGCTGCTTCTTCACGGCCGAGTACGTGCCCGGCGCCGACCTCTACCGGCTCTGCGCTCCGGATCCGCCCTACGAGCGGCTTTACGGCTGGACCGTCCAGGCGCTGCGCGCGCTCGCGTACATCCACGCGCGCGGGCTCATCCACCACGACGTCAAGCCGTCGAACCTGGTCGTCGCCGGCGACACGGTCAAGCTCCTCGACTTCGGGCTCGCGGGCGCGCGGACCTCGAAGCTCGACGGGATCCGCGGGACGGTCCGCTACCTCGCCCCGGAGATCGCGAAGGGCGGGCCGATCGACGAGCGCGCAGACCTCTACTCGCTCGGCGTCACGCTCTACCAGGTGACGACGCGCCGCCTGCCGTTCGAGGGCGAGACGACGCTCTCGGTGCTGCGCAAGCACCTGGATCAGGTGCCCGAGCCGCCGAGCGGCATCCGGGCCGACCTCCCGCCGGCGCTCGAGCGCTTCATCCTGCGGCTCGTGGCCAAGGAGCCGGCCGACCGCTACCCGAGCGCGGACGAGGCGATCCGCGACCTCGCCCGCCTGACGGGCCGCCCGTTCCCGGTCGAGACGGGCGAGACGCGGGCGTCGGCCGTCCTCTCGGGACGGTTCGTCGGGCGCGACGAGACGGTCGCGCGGCTGCGCGTCTCCGGGGCCGGCGCGTTCCTCGTGACGGGCGAGAGCGGGCTCGGCAAGTCGCGGCTCCTGCGCGAGCTCAAGTACGTGTTCCAGCTCGACGGGGCGACCGTGCTCGTCGGCCGCGCGGGCGGCGGCCCCTGGGCGCCGTGGCCCGAGGTCGTCGAGCAGGCCGCGCGGCTCGTCGAGTCGCTCGAGGGCGGGGCGCGGCTCGTCGAGCGGCACCGGGCGGCGATCGGACCGCTCCTCTCGGGGAGCGCGGGCACGCCCTCGAGCCCGAGCCCGAGCCCGAGCGCGAGCCCGAGCCCGAACGCCGCGGCCGGCGGGACGGCCGGCGAGGAAGGGAGGGCCCGGCTGATCGACGGCGCGGCCGCCTTCCTCGCCGCCCTCGCGGCGCGCCGGCCCGTCGTCATCCTCGTGGACGACCTCGACGCCGCCGATCGCGGCGGCCTCGACCTCTTCGCCCGCATCGCCCGCGACCTCAAGGAGCGCGAGCCCGGCGTGCGCTCGGCGCTCGTCGTCGGCGCCGCCCGCGCCGAGGACCCGGGCCCGCCCGCACCCCTCGCCGACCTCGTGGCCGAGGGCGCCGCGGAGGAGGTGCGCCTGCGCCCGCTCGACGCCGGCGCCGTCGCCGCCCTCGTCGCCTCGATGACCGGCGCGCCGCCGCCCCCGATCGCCTTCGCCGAGCGGCTCGCCGCCGAGACGGGCGGCAACCCCCTCTTCATCGAGGAGGTCATGAAGTCGCGCGCCGACGAGGGCCTCGCCCTGGCCGCCCTCGCCGCCCGCCCTCTCCCCGCCTCGGTCGGCGAGGCGCTGGCCCGGAGGCTCGAGCGGCTCGGGGACGACGAGCGGCGGGCGCTCGAGGCGCTCGCCGTCTTCGGGCGCCCGGCCTCGGCGGTCGACCTCGCCCACCTCCTCGACGCGCCGCTCGACGCCGTCTACCCGGCGCTCCGCGCGCTCGAGCGCCGCCAGCTCGCCACGCCCGAGCGGGCCGCGTCCGAGGGCTTCGCCCCGCGCCTCCAGGTGTCGAGCGCCCGGGCGCGCGACCTCGTCCTCGGGCGCGTCGATTCGGACCGCCGCCGCGAGATGCACGCCCGGGCCGTCCTCCTCCTCGAGGCGGCGCCGCCCGCCGAGCGCGACGCCGAGGCCGTCGCCGAGCACGCGCGCGGGGCGGGCGACGGCCCGCGGGCCGTGCGCTACGCGCTCGAGGCGGCGGCCCGGGCGGCGGCCGTGTTCGCGAACGACGAGGCCATCGCGGCCTACGGCCTCGCGATCGAGGTCCTCGACGCCTCCGCGCGGGGCGCCGAGCCCGGGGCGGCGCCCGGAGCCCTCCTGCCTCCGGCCGTTCCCGCCGCGGCGGACGGCTCGCGGACCGACCTTCGCCGGGCGCTCGCCGGCCGCGGCGAGGTCGCGCTCCTCGCGGGCGAGAGCGACCTCGCCCGGCGCGACTTCGAGCGCCTGGTCGCGCTCGTGCGCGCGGCGACGGCGGACCCGTCGGGCAAGACACCGGGCGGCGGGGCGGGGGGCGGCGAGCCCGAGCCGGCGGGCGCCCTCGTCCGCGCCCTCCTCGGCCTCGGCCGGGCGCGGGCCGCCCTCGGCGAGGCCGACTCGGCGCGGGGCGCGTTCGCCGAGGCCCTCGAGACGGCGCGCGCCGCGGCCGACCCGGCGGCCCCGGCCGAGGCCCTCCGCGAGCTCGGGAACGTCGAGTTCAGCCAGGGGCGCTACGACGCCGCCCTCGTCCGCCTGGACGAGGCGCTCCAGGCGGTCCGCGGCCACGGCGACCGGGGCGCCCTCGCCCGCGTCCTGCGCGACCTCGCGACCTGCCTGCGCGAGAAGGGCGCCTACGAGCGCGCCCTCGAGTGCGCGCGCGAGGCGCTGGCGATCGCGACCGCGCTCGGCGACCGCCCGGGCGTCGCCCGCGCGCTCCGCGATGTCGCCCAGGTCCTGTACTACCGGGGCGCCTACGGCGAGGCCGCCGACGCGGCCCGCGAGGCCGCCGACCGCAGCCGCGAGATCGGCCACCCGGGCGGCGTCGCGGCCGCGCTGAACCTGACCGGCCACATCCTCCTCGCCCGCGGCCGCGTCGACGAGGCCCGCGCCCGCTACGAGGAGGCGCTCGGGACCTGGCGCCGGATCGGCGACCGGCCGGGGATCGCGGCGATCCTCAACAACCTCGGCTGCATCGACGACACCCTCGGCGAGCCGGCGCGCGCGGTCGAGCGCTTCGAGGAGGCGGCTCGCCACTTCGAGGCCCTCGGCTACCGCGGGGCCGTCGCCCTGGCGCGCGCCAACCTCGCCGGCTCCCACCTCCTCCTCGGCCGGCTCGACGAGGCCGAGCGGCTCGCCGCGCTCTCGACCTCGCTCGCCGGGGCCGTCGGCAACGTCCGCTTCGAGATCGAGGGGCGGCGCGCGCGCGGCGAGGCCCGCTACCGGCGGGGCGACCTGGCCGGCGCGCGCGAGGCGCTGCTCGAGGCGGCCGCGGCCGGGCGCTCGATCGGCAACAAGTCGGCCCTCGCGGCCTGCCGGCTCGCCCTGGCGCCGGCGGCGCGCGCGCTCGGCCGCCTGCGCGAGGCGCGGGAGGCGGTCGACGAGGGGCTCGGGCTCGCCGCCTCGATCGGCGACCGCTCGCTCCTCGCCCGCGCCCGCCTCGAGACGGCGCGCCTCGCGCACGACGAGGGCCGACCGGGCCCGGCCCTCGCCGCCCTCGACGAGGCCGCGGCCGCCGCCCGCGAGGCCCAGGACCGGCCGGCCGAGATCGAGACCCTGCTCTTCCGGGCGCGGCTCCTCCGTTCGCTCGGCGACGCGGACGGGGCCCGGCACGCCGCCGAGGAGGCGAGCGACCGGGCCCGCTCGCTCGGGCTCCTGCTCCACTCCCCGTGGGCCGAGCTCGAGGCCGGGGCGCTCGAGGCGGCGCGCGCCGGAGCGGAGGCGCAGGGCCAGACGCTCCTCGCGGCCCGGACGGAGCTGGCGGAGGCGCGGCGGCTCCTGTCGGCGCCCGAGCCGTCGGGCACCGACCTCGAGCGGGCGGACGACCTCCTCGACCGCGCCGCCCGCGCGGCGGAGGCCGCGGGCGCGGTCCTCCTGGGCGCCGAGGCCGCGATCGCGCGCGGCGAGGCGGCGATCGCGCGCGGCGACGGCGAGGCGGCCGCGACCCACGCCGCCCGGGCGCGCGCCGCCGCCCTGGAGTCGGGCGCCCTCGGCCTCGGGCTCGAGGCCGAGGCCCTGGCCGGTCGGGCGGCGCTCCTCGCCGGGCGCCGGGACGAGGCCGCGCGGCGCCTGAAGTCGGCGCTCGAGCGCGCGCGCGAGGTCTGGCGCGAGCTTCCCGACGCCTTCCGCGACCGTTTCCTCGCGACCCCCGAGCTGCGGGCCGCCCGCGCCGCCGCCCTCGAGCTCGTCGGCGCCGCGCCCGCCCCGCGGGCGGCGCTCGCGGCCGAGGGCGACGAGGCGTCGGCCGCCCCGGCGATCTCGGATGCGCTCACGCCGCTCTTCACGCACGCCTACTTCCTGCAGCGCCTCGACGAGGAGCTGGCGCGGGCGCAGCGCCACGCCCGCGAGCTGTCGCTCCTCAAGCTCAGCGCCGAGGGTTACCCGCTCCTCGAGGAGGTGCGCGGGGCGGCCGCCGGGCGCGACGCCGTGCGGGCGCTGTCGGACATCCTCGCCCGGAGCCTGCGCGAGGGCGACGTCTGCGCGCGCTTCTTCGGAGCGGAGTTCGAGGTCCTCCTGCCGGACACGGACATCGAGGGCGCGCGCCAGCTCGCCGAGCGGCTGAAGCAGGCGGTCGCCGCGACGCCGGTCCTGGCGGGCGGGGAGCGCTGGGAGCTCGCGCTCTCGGTCGGGGCCGTGGCCTTCCCGCGCGACGGGAGCGAGCGCGACCCGCTGCTCGGCCGCCTCGACGACGCCTTGAAACGGGCGCGCTCGGGCGGGGGCGGGGCGACGTTCGCCTTCCCCGAGGGCGGCGCGGCGGCGCTCCCGCCCGACGGCAGCCGCAACGGCGCCGACGTCCGCGGGCTCCTGCTCACGCGCGAGGGGCGGGCGATCCTCGGGATCGTGCACCGCGTGGTCGCCGCCGAGCTCGACCTCGACCGGCTCCTCGAGCTCGTCGCGGGCATGGTCTGCGAGGCGACGCGGGCCGAGCGCGGGTTCATCCTGCTCCGCGAGCCCGACGGGCGGCTCGTCGTCCGGGCACGGCGGGCGCCGCCGCCGGCCGCGGCCCCGGCCCCGGCCGCGGCCGCGACTCCGGCGCAGGGCCCGACCCCGACTCCGCCCCCGTCCAGGCCGGCGAGCGCGGAGACCTCTCCCGCCGACCTCGCGCCGCCGGATCCGGCCGCCGCCGAGGTCGAGCTCTCGCGCGGGATCGCCGAGCGGGTCGCCCGGACGGGCGAGGCCGTGCTCGTGGCCGAGGCGGGCGAGGACCCGCAGTTCCGCGACCTCGCGAGCGTCGCCGACCTGAAGCTGCGCTCGGTGCTGGCCGCCCCGCTCGTCGTCGACGGCGCCGTGATCGGCGTCATCTCCGTCGACTCGAGCGCGGTCGCCCGCAAGTTCGCGCGCGCCGACCTCAACTTCCTGGTCGCGATCGCGGCCGAGATCGCGGTCCCGATCGCCGGCTCGCTCCGGCTGCGCGAGCGCGAGGAGGAGCTGCGGGCGGCCCGCGAGAAGCTCTCGGACGCCCGCCTCGAGCGGCTCGAGACGAAGTACAGCTACGACCGGATCGTCGGCCGCTCGGCCGCGATGCAGAAGGTCTTCCAGCTCCTCGACCGGGTCGTCGACACGACCCACCCGGTCGTGATCTTCGGCGAGTCGGGCACGGGCAAGGAGCTCGTCGCCCGCGCGATCCACTACAACGGCCCGCGCAAGATGAAGCCGTTCGTGGCCGAGAACTGCGCGGCCCTCACGGACACGCTCCTCGAGGCCGAGCTCTTCGGCTACATGAAGGGCGCGTTCACGGGCGCCGACCGCGACTCCAAGGGCCTCTTCGAGCTCGCGAACGGCGGGACGCTCTTCCTCGACGAGATCGGCGACATGAGCGAGCGGATGCAGAAGAAGCTCCTGCGCGTGCTCCAGGAGGGAGAGGTGCGACCCGTCGGGGGCAAGCGGGTCGTCAAGGTGGACGTCCGGATCATCTCGGCCTCGAACAAGGACCTCCGCAAGCTCGTCCAGGAGGGCCAGTTCCGGGAGGACCTCTTCTACCGCCTGAACGTCATGTCGGTCGCGCTCCCGCCGCTGCGCGACCGGAAGGAGGACATCCCGCTCCTCATCGAGCACTTCCTGCGCAAGGCGGCCCGGCCGGGCGAGGAGTCGAAGACGCTCGACCGCGAGGTCCTGCGGCTCCTCGTCGAGCACGACTGGGCCGGGAACGTGCGCGAGCTCGAGAACGAGATCCTGCGCCTCGTGGCCATGAGCGACGACGTCATAGGGCTCCAGGCCCTCTCGCCCCGGATCCGCGAGAAGCGGCCGCCGCGCGGCGGCCCGGGCTCCCTGCTCGAGCGGTTCAAGGGGAAGAAGCTCCGCGAGGTCGAGGAGGAGGTGCTGCGCGAGCTGATCCTCGAGGCGCTCGAGCACACGAACTGGCACAAGACGCAGACGGCGGAGCTGCTCGGGGTGCCGACGAGCACGCTCTTCAACAAGATGCGAAAGCTCGGGATCGCCTAGCTCGCCCGCCGCGCGGCGCCCGCGAGCGACACTCCCGCGGTTCCCGAAAACGGAATGCGGACGGGGGAGCCGGGCGCCGGCGCCGGCGGCCTCCTCTCCGGAACCCTCTGTTTCCGGGCCTCGGCGCCCACTCGGTCCGCGGGGCACCGTGTTTGCGTGACGGAGCGCCCGGGTCCAGGGCCGTGGGTGCGGAGATGTCCATCAAGAACCTTCCCTTCCGCGAGATCGACTACCGCTCGGTCCTGATCGTGGCCGAGGGCAAGCTGCGCGGCTCCTCCGCGCGCGCGCTCGGCGACACGCTCGAGGCCCTGCACGCCGACGGCTACGACCAGGTCGTCCTCGACCTGCGCCGGTGCGCGTCCATGGACAGCGTCGCCGCGCTCGCGCTCGCCCGCGCCCTGGAGGTCCGGCAGAAGCTGTTCCTGGTCGCGGGCGCGGGGTTCCCGCTCGACGACTTCCTCCCGCCCGACGTCGCCCGCTCGCCCTCCGTCAGGCTCTACGAGAGCCCGGCGGACGCGGTGCGGGAGGTCCGGTCGCGGGAGGAGAGCGGGGTCCTCACCTTCACCGCCTGAGACCGTTTCCGGACGGATACACCTTCCAGATCTGGAAACCGGACGCCCCGCCGCGCCGGCGCCCCGACGAGCGTTTACCCAAGTCACCGAAAAGTAAAAGCTTAATCGTTCCGGACGCGTCTCGCAGGACCGGCCTCTCGTTTGCGCTACAAGATTCGCCAAGGCTGGGGGGGCAGTCCAAGGCGTCCCCGCCCGACGACATCCATTTTTGGAAAAGCGTCCGAATCCGGATGCCGTCGACCGGGGAGCTGGGGGGTTCACGGCGCCAGGAAGTTCGCATGGCGCTAAGTCCAGCCGATTGTCATCGCCGTTCGCGAAGAGTGGACCGGCAATTGCATCACGGGGGCCCCTCTACGGCGTCGACGCCCGAGCGGCGTGGGCCCGAAACGAGGGATACAGCGAGAGGTCAGCCAAGGAGGGCGTAGGACCATGACGCGTCTCGGCAGTCGTTGGGCAGGAGGACTCCTCGTCGCGGCCGCGGTTGCGGGATTCGCGGCGGGTTGCGGTGGCGGTGGCGGCGGCGGCGGCAAGACCAACATCCTCGGCGGCAACCAGCCCCCCGGCGGCGGCCCGGCCCCGACCGGAACCGTGATGAACGTCGGCCAGCTCGCCTCGGGCCGCGTCGGCCACACGGCGACGATGATCTCGAACGGCGCCCTCGCGGGTAAGGTCCTGATCGCGGGCGGCAAGGTTCGTTCGGGCTCGACCGACGTCGTCACGAACACCGTCGAGCTCTACGACCCGGCGACCGGCCAGTTCGCGGTCCTCCGGAACACCATGACCGCCGCGCGCATGAACCACGCGGCCATGGCCCTGCCGACGGGCGACGTCCTCATCGTCGGCGGCCAGTCCGACACGGCCGGCACGCAGCCGCTCGCGACCTGCGAGCGCTTCAGCGCCGCCAACCAGTCGTTCGTCGCCGTCTCGGGCACGCTCGCCGACCCGAAGGCGCGTCCGGTCCTCGCCTCCTACACGGCGGCCGGCGTGACCGAGGTCATCATCGCGGGCGGCGCGAAGTTCATGACCAGCCAGACCGAGACGGTCCGCAGCGCCAACATCTACAAGGCCGACTCGCAGACGATCATCGCGGCGTCGAGCCTGATCCAGGCGCGGGCGGGCGCGAGCGCGGCCGCGATCCCCGGCACGAGCACGATCGTCGTCGTCGGCGGCTTCGAGAAGACGCAGCAGACGGCGAACCAGGAGCGCCCGGCCGGCTTCGAGACCTTCGACACGACGGCCAAGACGTTCCGCAACGGCACGCCGGCCAACTCGCAGCTGACGACGAACCGCTCCGAGCAGTCGATCGGCCTCCTCGGCACGGACGTGGTCGCGATCGGCGGCAAGAGCGCCCAGAACCAGGCGATCGACACGGTCGAGATCTACAGCCCGCAGTCGAACGCGTGGACGACCGTGACGGCCCGCATGGCGGCGCCGCGCTTCGCGGCCGCGGCCGCGAGCTTCTCCGGCGGGATCTTCGTCGCCGGCGGCACGGGCGTGAGCGGCGCCCTCAACAGCACCGAGATCGTCAGCGGCTCGGGCGTCACGGCCTCGATCGCGGCCGGCCCGCAGCTCCAGACCGCGCGCTCGGGCGCGACGGCGACGGCCCTCCAGAGCGGCGCGATCCTCGTGGTCGGCGGCGCCGACGCGAGCGGCGTGCCGGTCGCCCAGGCCGAGGTGTTCGTGCCGCAGGGCGTGCAGGCCCCGACCGTCACGCCTCCTCCGGCCGGCGCGGCCCCGACGATCACCAGCCTCAACCCGACGTCGGGCGCGATCGGCTCGACCGTCCACGTCCTCGGCTCGAACTTCGGCACGAACCCGGCGAACATCGTCGTCAAGTTCAACGGCGTCGCGGCCCCGGTGACGAACGCCCTGACGAGCGACCTCACGGTCCTCGTCCCGGCGGGCGCCACGACCGGCCCGGTGTCGGTGACGGCCAACGGCACGACGGTGACGGGCCCGCAGTTCACGGTCACCTCGACGACGACGCCCGGCACGGGCGGCGGCGGCACGGGTGGCGGCGGCACGGGTGGCGGCGGCCAGTTCAGCGGCGCCCCGCGCATCTTCGTGGTGCTCCCGACGGCCGCCCCGGCGTTCATCCCGATCGCCATCGGCGGTTCGAACTTCGCGGCCCCGACCGTCCCCTACGTCAACGGGATGCCGTCGATCGCGCTCTTCAACTGGAGCACGCAGAACCTCCCGCTCATCGGCTCGATCTCGGTCGGCGTGACGATCGTTCCGCCCGCGGCCATCCGCGGCGCGGGCGACGTCAAGGTCGAGTACTTCGGCCAGATGAGCAACCCGTTCCCGTTCACGGTCAACTGACCGCGACGGGCAACCGACGCCCGACTCTCGCTGCGAAGGCCGCGCTCCTCGAGGGGAGCGCGGCCTTCGTCTTTTCCCGCGACCATCGACAGCTCCCACCCCGTCGGGTATCCTTCAGGCGCATGCCCCCGAAGCGGCGTCCCTGGTACAGCTTCCTCTACATCCTGTTCGGAGCCCAGGGGTCGTTCTTCCTCTGGCTCGCGGCCCTCGGCGGCGTCTACTGGACGTTCGAGGACGCCGTCCTCTGGGCGTTCAACCCCGAGCCGGCGGACGTCGAGGTGAGCGAGGCGGCGCGCCTCGACCGCGGACCCAGGCGGTGGGTGCGGCTTCACGGCGTCCAGGTCGCGCTCGACCCGGGCGCGGGGGCGGCGGCGAAGGAGGGCCGGGACGTCTCGGTCCTGATCGACCCCCAGGATCCGGCCGCCCTGCGCTGGCGCGAGCTGTTCCGGCGCATGCGGGACTTCCGGCTGGAGACGATCAACGTCGACAAGGGTCTCGACGCCGAGACCCTCGAGCTCCGGAAGGAGCTCGACTTCGTGGTCGACGAGGACGGGACGCGCCTGAAGCGCCTGCCGGCCGACTCCCCTTACTTCCCGCGGAGCTGGATCGCGATCGTCGACGAGCGCGGAGACCGGGGCTCGGAGACTCCGCCGCTGCACGTGACACCCGGGCCCTTCGACCCGCAAGCCCCGCCCGGCGCCGGCCCCGGTCCCGGGGAGCCGGGTGGTGGAGGCGCCGGCATCGGACCGTCGCCTTCCGGGGCGAGCGGCGACTTCCGCGAGGTCTTCCGCGAGTTCCTGGCGAAGCAGGCGCGGCGGATGGAGGTCGTGCGGCGGGCGGTCCGGCCGGACGTGGACCCGTCGGGGCTGCTCGAGCCGACCTCGCCGGGCGTGACCGTCCGCGTGGAGCCGTACGGGTTCGAGAACGGCCGCTTCGTGCTGCGCGCCGGGGAGCGGCCGTCCGGGCTCAAGGCCGGCCTGTTCGCGGTCTTCTCGGGGACCCTCTTCTTCCTGCTGGTCGGGCTCCGGGGTCTCGGCCACCGCGACGAGGCGGCCGCGCCGGCGCCGGCCGCCACCGCGCCTCCCGCCGCTGCGCCGGGCAGGCCGGCGCGGCCCGCGGCGGAGGGCCCGCCGCCGGACCGACCGGATCGGCCGTCGGGCGCGTCGGCGTAACCCGTTTTCAACCAGTCTCTTACCGTGTCTCGGCTTGACCGCGCCGCGGGGTCTCTCTATACTTGGCCGTTTACGTCGCTTCACCTTCCGGCGTCCCGAGTTCCTGCTGGAGGCCCCGTGACCCGAGCGCGCGCCCGCACCTTGCTCCTGGCGGCAAGCCTCCTCCTGCCGACCTCGGCGGCCCTCCTGCCGGCGTGCAGCGCCGACAAGCCGCGTCGCCCGAGCGCCGCCGGAGTCGAGGCGCCGCGGCGCAACGGTGCGCCCCCGTCGGCGCCCGGCTCGAGCGGAAACGGGAGCGCCGGGCGCCCCGGCTCGACCGAGGCCGCGAAGGCCGGCGAGGGACCGACGGCGCCGCCCCCGCCGCCCCCGACCGCCGCGACGCCGGTCGCGGCCTCGGCGCCGGCCGCCGCCGCGCCGGACACGGGCGTGCTCCTCGAGCGCTTCCCCATGCCGGCCGGCCTGAAGCGGGTCAAGGTCGAGAAGGTCGTGGACGGCGACACGATCTGGGTCGAGGGCGGCAAGAAGGTCCGCTACATAGGCATCAACACGCCCGAGCGCGGCGACCCGCTGTACGAGGAAGCCAAGCGGCTGAACGGCGACCTCATCCTCGGCAAGTCGGTCTACATCGAGCCGGACGTCGAGCCGACGGACACGTACGGGCGCGACCTCGGCTACATTTACACCGAGGAGGGCCTGCTCGTGAACGCCGTCCTCGTGCAGCGCGGGCTCGCGTACGTGTACCGCTGGCACCCGAACACGCGCTACGCCGACCGCCTCCTCGTCGTCCAGAAGGAGGCCCGCGGCGCCCACGTCGGCATCTGGAACCTGCCGACGCCCTCCCCGGAGCGGGGTTACTACGCGGACCAGAAGGGCCACGTGTTCCACCGGCCGACGTGCGCCTCGGTGCGGACGATCCCCGAGAGCCGGCGCCTCGTCTTCCAGACGCGCGACGAGGCCCTCGACTCGGGCCGCAACCCCGACCGCGAGTGCCGGCCCTAGCCGGACGGCCCGCCCGCCGGTGTCCCGGGCCGCTCCGGGCCGCGTCGCGCGCGCCCTGCCCCTTGACACCGCCATTTCGCCCCCCTACAATTAAGCCAGAAAGCGCGCGAGTTCGGATAGCAAAGCGGTAAACTCGTAAGGGTTACGGGCGAGTGATCGACGGCGCGAACCCCTCGGGGAAGGGCTGTCCGGGCCTCCGGCCCACGGGTTCACTCCGGCCCAAGGTAAACAGGCTCTTTGGCGTCTGGCTCATCGGAGGACGACGAGCGTCCTAGGGCTTCGCGGGAAGAGCACGAGAAGAGGAGCCCTGGGACCCTGGTCTCAGGGCTTTTTTGTTTCGGTCCTGCGCGCGGTCCGAGCGTCCGACGGGGAGAGCGGTAGGGCGATGGAAAAGCAGAAGTGCCAGCGCTGCCAGAACGACGAGTACATTCCCACGTTCCAGTTCGTGAAGTTCGACAACCAGATCCAGTACCTCTGCGCCGGGTGCTGGCAGGTGTTCCGCAAGTGGTTCTTCGTCGGTAATCGCCTGGAAAGGCGAGACTTCGACACGGCGGCCTGAGCGAGGCCCGCCGGGCGGTGAGCGGCATGACCGACAAGCTCTTCGACTGGAAGCGAGACGGCCGGTACCGGTGGAAGGACGGCTATCCCTTCGGCGCGCGCGCCGTCCGCGCCGAGAAGCGGCGCGGCACCGCCCTCGAGCCGCCCGAGGAGAAGAAAGAAGAGAAGAAGGGGTGAGCGCGGGCCGCGACCTCGTCGGGCCCGCCTAGATCAGCCCCAGCGACTCCCGGCGCCAGCGCCCGATGCGGCGGGACCGGCGCCCGCTCTCCCGCCTCCCCTCCACCGGCTCGAGCAGGAGCACGACGAAGGCGGCGGCGAGCGCGCCCAGCAAGACGAGCAGGATGGCGAGCACGGTCGGCATGGTTCCCGCTCTGTTCGACCGCCGGCCGCCCGAGCGGGTTCCGGCGGGTTCTCGGCCTCACCGCTCGAGCCGCGCCAGCGCTCGCGCAAGGTCCTCCGGCAGCGGCGCTTCCACCACGACTCGCTCGTCGCGCCGCGGATGCGGGAACTCGAGGCGGCCCGCGTGGAGGAAGAGCCGGCGAAGACCGGTGGTCGCCTCCATCTCCCGATTCCACGCCGGATCCCCGTACTTCCAGTCGAGGGCGATCGGGTGCCCGATCGAGGCGCAGTGCGCGCGAAGCTGGTGGGTGCGCCCCGTGATCGGCTCGAGCGCCAGGAGTGCGCCCCTCGCGCGCGACACGGGCCGGAGGAGGCGGTAGCGCGTCCGCGCATCGAGCGCCCCCTCCCCGCTCGCGACGACCATCTTCTCGAGGTCCCCGACCCGCTCCTTGCGGAGCGCGGCCTGCACGACCCCCTCCGCGGGCTCGGGCGGACCGCCGCCGACGAGCGCCACGTAACCCTTGTCGAGGCGCCGGCCCTTCACCGCCTTGCCGAGGCGACGCTGGGCGTACGGCGTCTTCGCGAGGAGGAGGAGGCCCGAGGTGTCGCGGTCGAGCCGGTTCGCGAACGACGGCTGGAAGGGCGCGTCGGGCGGGACCTCGAGGTGGCGGCGAAGCAGCTCGACGGCCCCGCCCTCGCCGTGCCCGGTCCCGGCGTGGGAGACGATCCCGGGAGGCTTCGAGAAGACGAGGACGTCGTCGTCCTCCCAGGCGGTCGCGGCCCGGACGGCCGCCCGCTCCGCGGCCGCGAGGGGCGATCGCGCGGGAAGCGGCTCCGGGGCCAGCGGCGGGGCGGCGGCCGCGCGCTCGACGTCCTCCGGGACCGAGACCCGGTCGCCGGCGGCGAGGCGCCGGTCGGCCGTGGCCTTGCGCCCGTTCAGGCGGATCCGCGCCTGGCGCAGGAGCTTGTAGACGAGGGAGCGCGGGAGACGGAGCCTCTCCCGCAGGAACGCGTCGAGCCGCCGCTCGGCGTCGTCGTCCCCGATCGCGTGCTCCACGGCCGTGCCGGCGGGCGGGCGCGACTACTCGGGCGGGAGCGACGGCCGCGACGGCCCGAGGGCCGGGCCGCCATCGACGGCGGGGACGGCCGGCGGCGCGCCCTCCGGAGCGGCGACCGGCGGCGGCTCCGGCTCGGATCCGGGCTCGACCGGCGCCGGCCCCCCGGGCGTGGCCCGGAGCCCGGGCTCGCCGCCGGCGGCCGGCCGGGCGATGGCCGGCAGGGCGGCCTTGCCCGAACGGACGGCCGCGATCTCGGCGCGCCGCTCGGCGACGAAGGCCTGCTGCCGCTCCTCGACCTCGCTCCGGAGCTCGGCCCGGCGCTCCTCGAGCCGCGCGAGCTGCCGGTCGCGGGCGGCCCCGCGGGCCGCGACCATGAGGGCCGTGATCCGGTCGGCGTTCGCCTTGAGCTCGTCGTAGAGCGCCTCGAGCTCGTCGGCCGCCGACCGTACCTCCAGGCGCCGCGAGGGATCGGTGGCGAGCGCGAGCTGGCGCTCGAGGCTCTTCTTGACGAGCTCCTCGCGCGAGCCGGCGACGTCCTTCAGCAGCTTCTCGCGGAAGCCGGTCGTCTCGGCGACCTCCTCCCGCTTCGCCGCCTCCAGGGCCACGCGCGAGCGCAGGTAGCGGTCCTCGATCTCGGCCAGGCGCTCGTCGTCGGCCTCGAGCCGCTCGTCGATCTCGTGCTGGATCGCCTTCACCCGGCGCTCCTCGGCGCTCATGCAGCCGGCCGCCGCCGTCGCCGCCAGGGCCCCGATCCAGAGCCACTTCCCCGCGATCATGCGTCGCTCTCCCGGGCTCCCGGCCCGGCGATCACCGCCCGAACTCCACGATCCGTCCCCGGTCCGCGTCGAGGATGTACACGCGGTCGTAGTCGTCGGCCGCGACGTCCACCGGCGAGGGGCAGACCTTCGGGTCCTTGAGCGGCGGCAGGTAGTCGCTGCGCGTGGTCGAGAAGGCGACGACCTGGTCCTTGTTGGCGACGGCCAGGAGGAGCCCGGTGTTCGTCGTCTCGAGGTCGGCCGGGCCCTTCACGTCCTTCAGCGTCCACACGCCGCCGACCCGGAACTTGCTGTCCTTGTCGGCGTCCCAGGTCGCGCCCGAGCCGCGCAGCGCCCCGGCGATGTCGTACGTCCGCATCTGCTCCTTGCTCGCGTCGACGCCCACGTGGACCCGCCCGGCCCCCGTCAGCGCGATCTGGAGCGCGTCCTCGCACTCGTCCTCGATGCCCGGGAAGACGGCCTTGAGCCCGCCCGCGAGGTCGAAGACCTTGACGTTGAAGTTGTCGCGCTGGTCGAGGACGCAAACGAACCGCCGGTCGGGGTCGATCGCGAGGTCGACCGCGTTCTTCAGCTCCTCCGAGCGCGAGCCGAGCTTCCCGAACGCGCGCTGGACCGACCCGCTCGAGGAGAACTGCTGGACGTCGCCGCGATCCTGGTCGAGCACGTAGACGTTGCCCTGACCGTCGACGACGAGGTCGATCGGGTCCTGGAACTTGCCCGGCGTCTTCCCGTCGCCGCCGAAGATCCCGGAGATCCAGCCGCGCCGGTCGAGCGTCACCACCTCGTAGCGCTTCGGCAGCAGCAGCGCCAGCTCCCCGCCGGGCCCGGCCGAGACCTTGGTCGCGTAGGTGAAGTCCGTCCCGCCCCACCTCGCGACGACCCGCCCGGAGGCGGGATCGCAGCGGTGAAGCACGCGCCCGGCGTCCACGACGTAGAGGCTGCCCTGCTGGTCGAACTTGAGGCGCCTCGGCTCCCGGAACGCGCCGAAGCCCTCGCCGATCGCGCCGAACGTGCGCTCGATCGGCGCCCCGTCGGGGCTGAAGCTGCGGACCTGCCCGCCCTTGCCCTCGAGGACGCAGACGCGGCCGGTGAACGGCTCGACCTTGACGTCGAGCAACGTGTCGGTCTGCCCGCCGGCGCTGAACTCGCCGACGTAGCGCCGGTTGCGGAAGATCACGACCTTCTTCCGTCCGTCGTCGAGGACGTAGAGCGTCCCGTCCTTGGCGACGCCGAGCCCGACCGGTCGCTTGAAGGCGCCGGGCCGGTCGCCGGCGGCGCCGATGCTGGCGACGAATCCGCCGTCGCTCGAGAAGATCTGGACGCAGGCCCGGGCCTCGTCGACGACGTAGACGTCGCCCGCCGAGTCGACCCCGATGTCGACGGGCTTCTCGAACTCGCCGTTCCGGCCGCCCTTGGCGCCGTAGATGACGGCCGCCGCCTCCTGGAACATCTTCGGGCCGATCCGCGCCCGGATGGCCCGCTTCTCGTAGGTGTCGACGAAGTACGCGTCGCCGCCCCGCACGACCAGCCGCTCGATCTCGTAGTACCCCGGCTTCTCGTACTCGTTCGTGACGAGCGCCGGCTTGCCGGCGGCGTCGAGGTCCCAGTCGGCCGAGATCCCGTAGATCCGCGGCTGCTTGTCGGCGTCGGCGACGAAGCAGGCGTTCGACTCGTCGAACGCGATGTCCTTGACGGCCCCGAACGGCAGGCGGTGGTCGGCGAGGTAGCGGCGCGGGACGTAGACGTTGCGGCGCTCGACGGGCCCCTGCCCCTCGATCTCGACGGACGCCTGCGTACGGTTCCCGGCGGTGTCGAAGACCGACGCCGTCACCTTGTACTTCCCCCTGGCGAGCGGCGCCGTCCAGGTCACCTCCCCGACGGCGGCCCGGTCCCGCGAGAGCAGCCCGCCCGTCGTCTCGAACGTGAAGTAGGCCTGGTCCTCCTTCTCGTCGATCACGTCGAGCCGGATGGTCACGGACGTGCCGAACTCGGCGCGCGCCGCCGACGCCGCGATCGACTTCACGACCGGCGGGAGGTTCTTCGCGACGACGAACGGGTTGCTGACGACGGGGTCGCCCTTGCGCACGCCCGACGGCGCGCTGCCGTCGTCGTTCGGCACGATGCGCGCCCGCGCGACCGTGCGGTCGAGGTCGACGACGACGGTGCGGGCGACCACCCGGTCCTGGATGTAGATGACCTCGTTCGTCATCGGGAGCTGGATGCGCTTCGCCGGCTGGTAGACGTCGAAGACGTCGCGCTCGGCCACGCCCGCCTCGCGCCCGCGGTCGATCGTGACGAACTCGCCGGTCACCTCGAGGATGGTCCCGCTCACGCGCGCGCGGTCGGCCGCGAGCGCCGGGGCGGCGGCGGCCGCGACGAGGAGCAGGCCGAGGGCGGCGGCGCGCGCGCCGCGAGGCGGCTGTCTACTTGACATTGGGCCCTCCCACCTGGGTAAACGACGTGATGAGCCAGCCGCCGGGCCCCCGCTTGAGGCCGATGTTCTGGCCGATGGAGAAGGCCTTGAGCGGCTCGACGCGCGGGGTCGACCGCTCCGCCTCCGGGAAGAAGAGCTCGAGCTCCCAGTGGCACTCGACGGTCGCCCGGTCCGAGCCCCCGGCGCCGGGGCCGGCGCCGACGGTGATCCGCAGGTTCTTGTGCTCGCTCCGCCGCACCTCGATCGGGGCCGCGAAGAACGCCTCGAGCTCGGCCTGGAGCTTCTTGTAGGCCGCGGTGTCCGAGGCATCCACGAGGTTCAGGATGTTGAAGAGGCTGCGGTCGCGGATGTGCTGGTCGAGGGTCGGGAAGATGGCCGCGACCTCGCGCTCGACGATGGCGCGGTCGGCGTCGTCGAGGAGCCGCTTGGCCGTGACGTTCCCCGGGTCGGCCTCGAGCGCCGCGCGCGCCGCCTCGCGCGCGAGCTCGGGCCGGCCGGCCTTGAGCTCGGCGTCCGCCTCGGTCAGGCGCTTGTGGAGGACCTGCGCGGTCGTCAGGTTCTCCTCGAGCTTCTTCCGCACCTCGGCGAGCCGCGTCCCGGCCTCGCGATGCCGCGGGGAGATCTCGAGGAGCGCCGACAGCTCCTTCTCGGCCTCGCGCCAGAGCTTCGTGTCGTGCGCGCGGTAACCGGCCTCGAGGTGGCCCTCGGCCTTCTTCACGCGCCGGTCCTGCTCGTCGAGCCACGGGTCGCCGTCCGGCAGCAGGCCCGCGAGGTTCTCGAGGTGCGTGCGCGAGCGATCGAAGTTGCCGTCTCCGAGCTCTCGCTCGAAGCTGCGGCGCTCCGCGTGGATCTGGGAGAGCTTCTGGTCGCACGTCGCCCGGAGGCCGAGCACGGCGCTGTGGTCCTCGTAGCTCGTCGGGATCGGCTCGAGCGCCCGCTTCGCCTCATCCCAGCGCCGCGCCTTTATGTGCTGCTCGCCGCGCGAGTGGAAGTCCTTGAGCTCGTTGCGGCGGCGCCGCGCCTCGCCCAGCAGCTCGGCCAGGCCGGGGTAGTCGGGGGCGCTCGCCGAGATGAACTCGAAGTCGCGGACCGCCTCGTGGAAGCGGGGCGGGGTGTCCTTGAGGGACTGGATGCCGCGGTCGTAAGCTTCCTTCAGCTCGTCGGACGGCTCGAACTTGACGCTCAGGCTCTCGAACGGCGGCTTGACCCCGCTCCCGGAGACGTCCACCTGGAGCGAGACCGTCTTGTAGCCCTTGCGAACGAGCTGGAGCGTGTAGGTCCCCGGCTCGACGTCGTGCAGGTCGACGAACGTGTCGATGTCGGTCCGGCTGACCCCGCGGATGATCGAGACCTTCGTCCCCTTCGGGAGCTGCCTCTCGAGCTTGGAGAGCGGCAGGACGGCCTTCGACGCCGGCGGGGTCCCCGTCCCCCCGGCGGTCCCCGGGCCGCCGCCCTGGGCGGGCGGGCCGAAGAGCCGGTCCTTCATGACGTAGGCGCCGGCGCCGGCGATCGCGAGCACGAAGACCGCGGCGAGCGCCTTTCCGAACCCGCCCGAGCCGGAGCGCTCCGAGACCGTGATGAGGGTCGCCTTGCGCGCCGCGTCGGGGTCCTCGGCCTCCTCGGCGACGGTGTCCGCCCGGCGCATGGTGGAGGTGGACATGAGCGGGTCGCGGATCCCCGAACCCGACCGCGAGCCCACGCCGGTCGAGGATCCGGAGATGCTGTCCGCGCCGTCGACGATCGTCCGGTCGCCCGCGAGCGAGCCGGTCCCCGTGGTCTGGTAGGGAGGCGGCCCCTTGCGCTGCCCGCCCTTCAAGTAATAAGCTGGGTTCCGCCGGAACTCGTTGAGGTCGGCGAGGAGCGCCTTGGGGTTCGGGTACCGGTGCTGCGGGTCCTTCTGCAGCATCCGGAGGCAGACCTCCTCGAGGAAGGGCGGCAGGCCGTCCTTCATCTTCGTCGGCGGGTCCGGCATCTCGAAGGCGTGCTTGTAGATGAGGGCGGCCGGCGTGTCGGCCCGGAACGGCAGGACGCCGGTGATCATCTCGTAGAAGACGACGCCGAGCGAGTAGATGTCGCTGCGGCTGTCGATCGGGTCCCCCTTGCCCTGCTCGGGCGAGATGTAATTCGGGGTCCCCATGATGAGACCGCTCTGGGTGAGGTTCGAGGCGCTGTCGGTGACGACCTTCGCGAGGCCGAAGTCCATCACCTTCACGACCCCGTTCCGGTCGATCATGATGTTCGAAGGCTTGATGTCGCGATGGACGATTCCCCGCTCGTAGGCACAGGCGAGCGCGTTGGCGACGCCGGCCGTGATGTCGACCGCCTCCTCGTAGGCCATCTGGGCCTTCAGCCGCTTCATCCGCTGCTGGAGGTCCTCGCCCTCGACGTACTCCATCGCGAAGTACGGCACCCCGGTGTCGATCCCGATCTGATAGATCTGGATCACGTTCGGGTGGATCAGGTTCGCGGCGGCCTTGGCCTCGCGCTGGAAGCGCTCGATGAAGCTCTCCTGCGCCGCGAGCGACTTCGGCAGGACCTTGACGGCGACGACCCGGTCGAGCGAGATCTGGCGGGCCATGTAGACCTCGCCCATGCCGCCCGCCCCGAGCTTCTTCTCGAGGATGAAGTCGCCGAGCTGCCGCTTCTCGAGAGACATGTGGCCCCCGCATCGCGCGGCGCTCGTTCGAGGGGGTCTTCCGCCCCCGACGCCTGCTCGCGCCCGGTCCTAAAGTCGGAAGACGTCATGATACTGGGTGCGGGAGCGCCGGTCAACCCGGGCAGCCCGCACGGGGCTTGCGACCGCGACGGCCGAGGGTATAATTCCCCCTTCGTTTTCCACGAACGGGTCAAGAGCCTCCGCCCATGACGCGAAACGCCGCCGTGCCCATCGGGGTCGTCACGAACCCGAACTCGAAGAAGAACCGCGCCCTGCGCGACCGGAAGGACAAGCTCCAGGGCATCGTCCGCGACCTCGGGATCGTCCGCGAGACGAGGTCCGTGGGCGAGATCCGGCCGACCGTCGAGGAGTTCCTCGACCGCGGCGTGCGCTACTGGGTCTCGGACGGCGGCGACGGCGCGCTCCACTGGCTCGTCAACGAGGCCTGGACGACGCTCGGGGCGCGGCCCGAGACGCGCGGTCTCTCCCTCCCCTGCACGATCCCGACGAACGGCGGCACGATCGACTTCGTCGCCAAGAAGGTCGGGATCCGCGGCCAGGCGGAGGACATCCTCGACCGCCTGGTCCGGGCCGAGGAGCGGGGCGAGCGCTACCCCGAGGTCGACGTCCCGAGCTTCATCTTCTCGGGGGTGCAGCGCGACGAGGCGACGGGCGAGGAGCGACCGTTCGAGCGGCTCGGCTTCTGCGGCGCGATCGCCGGGATCGGCCAGCGCTTCTTCGACAAGTACTACCTCGACCCGCTGCCGGGACCGACGACGATCGTCAAGGTCATCGCGAAGGGCGTCGCCTCGCTCGCCCTCGACGCGCCGGTCGTGAGCCTCCTGCCGGGGATCCCCGACGCCTGGCGGCAGTACGGCTGGGACCTGATCACGCCGGTGGCGGCGCGCGTGCGGGTCGACGGGCGGGAGCTGCCGTTCGACCGCTTCAACGCCCTGCACGTCGGCTCGATCTTCGCCGACATCGGCGGCGTCGTGCGGCTCTTCCCCTTCGCGGGCGACGGAAAGCTCCACGTCATGGCCGGAAACCCGGGGCCCCTGGGCGTGGTCACGAACCTCCGGCACCTCTTCTTCGGGACGCCGATGCAGCACCGGGACCTGGTGGACGTGCCGGCGACGAAGCTCGAGGTCGAGGCGATGGGCGGCGAGCTGCTCTCCCCCTGCCTCGACGGGGAGATCTTCCGCGGCATCGTCTCGGCCACGATCGTCCCGGGTCCGCGCATCCGGGTGCCCCGGATCGACGCGTCGCGCTCCTGAGCTCCGCGGCGGTGGGCTCGGGGGGCGGAGCCCCCCGAAGACGAAGGTCGGGCTCGGGTTTCGAGGATTCGTCCCGGCGTGCCGGACGCCGATCCGGATTGCCCGCATCGTGGGCATCGCCCGGAGATGCCCGGAATCGCTGGGGCCGGAGGCGAAGCAGGGAAAAGGGCCTGACCACGCGCCAGGCAGTCCGCCGGAAGCCCGCCCGCCGGGCTCATCGGCGGCCCTGAACCGAAGACCGAGAGGAGGCGCGGGTCCGCCGGACGGTGGGCCGAGGACATACGGGACGGCACGCACCTTGCTTCACTGCTCAACGCTCGAAAGAAGCGAGCATGACCGAACGCCGAAACTCGAAACGCGACAAGGAAGGCGAGGCCCCGCCGCGAATGTCCACCCAGACGCCCATCCGCCGACGCCTCCGCCGCTCCGACTCGGCGCTCAAGATCCCGTCCGGGCCCCCGCCGGCGCTCGTGACGCCCGCCCACGGGCACCCGCCGGTCGGCGGCGCCGAGTCGGTCCCCGGGACCGCGACCGATCCGATCCTCGGCCCCGTCGAGCTTCGGGTCATCTACCACGAGGGCGTCCCGGCGCTGACCGTGATCCTGCCGCTCGACGCCGAGCTCGTCGTCGGCCGGCTCCCGGAGTGCGACATCCGGGTGCCCGACACGACCGTCTCGCGGCGCCACTGCACGTTCAAGCGGGACGGCCACGGCACCGTCCGCGTGAACGACCTCGGCAGCCGGAACACGACGACCGTGAACGGCCGCGCCATCGCGTCGGCCGTGCTCCATCCCGGCGACAAGGTCGGCGTCGGCAGCGTCGAGATCGAGGTCGGCGCGCCGGCCCACGACACGATCGCCCCCGCCCTCATCCCCGAGCAGACCGCCGCCGCCCTGCCGGCCGGCTCCGCCGCCGAGAAGAAGCCCGATCTCGCGCCGGGCGCGATGGTCGGCCACTGGCGCGTGCTCGAGCGGATCGGCCAGGGCGGCTTCGCCACGATCTACCGGGCCGAGGACCCCTCGAACCACCGCGAGGTCGCCCTCAAGGTCCTCCACCAGCTCCCGGGCTACGCCGGCGAGATGCTCGTCCGCTTCGTGGCCGAGGCGCGCGCCGCCGCGCGCCTGCACCACCCGCACATCCTCCGCGTCTACGAGGCCGGCGAGGCCTCGGGCGCGTACTACATCGCCATGGAGCTGGCGCGCGGCGGCAGCCTCGCCGAGCGGCTCGCCCGGCACACGCGCCCCTCCGAGGCGGAGATCCTGAAGATCGGGATCGAGCTCGCCGGCGCGATCGACCACGCCGCCTCGCGCGGCATCGTCCACCGCGACATCAAGCCGCAGAACATCCTCTTCACGGATGCGGGCGCGCCGAAGCTCGGCGACTTCGGGATCGCGAAGGACCTCGGGAGCACGTCGCGCGTCGCCGTCACGCGCCGCGGCGAGGCGCTCGGCAGCATCCCCTACCTCCCGCCCGAGCAGCTCTTCGACGCGATCGACGCGGACGCCCGCGCCGACATCTACTCGCTCGGGGCGACGCTCTGGCGTGCGCTCGCCGGGCGGCCGCCGTTCGAGGCCCAGGCCGCGCCCGAGTGGGTGAAGAAGATCCTCGAGGAGACGCCGCCGCGGCTGCGCACGATCCGGGCGGACATCTCCGAGGCGACGGCCGCGATCCTCGCCCGGTGCATGGAGAAGAAGCGGGAGAAGCGCTACGCGTCGCCGTCCGAGATGAAGGCGGCGCTCAAGGCGGCGCTGGGGGCGCTCAAGAAGTAAAGGCCTCGCCTCGCCGGGGCGAGGCTCGCGCCCGTCAGTCCTCCGGCAGCTCCGGCAGCTCGTGGTCGCGCGCCATCGCGAGCCAGAGACCCCGCACGATGAGCCCGATCCCGATCGGAAGGATCCAGTAGATGGGCCGGTAAACGACGGCCTCGACCGGAGCCGCCCGCACGACGAGCACGACGACCGCGACGACGGCGGCCCCGGCGATCAGGTGGATGATGCCCCTCCGGAGCCGGGACCGGGCGACGATCCGCAAGGCCTCGCGGTCGACGCCGTAGCCCGGGTCCGCCCGCGCCGCCTTCCCCTCCCGGGCCCGCCCGCGCCGCGTCGGCGCGCCCTTGGCGCCCCCGCAGATCATGCAGCTGTGGCCGTTCCGGGTCCGGAACGGGCGCCCGCACGAGCGGCACTCGGCCTTCTTCACGCCCCGCACCACCGGAAGGATACGGGGCCGCCCGACGCCCCGCCAGCCGGGCCCCGCGGAAAGCCGGGCCCCCCTCGGACGGCGCCGGCGCCGGCCTCCCCTCCGGGCGGCGATGTACTTCCCCGTCCGGGCGCAACAGAATGGCGGCGGTGGTAGCGTTGAGCCTCCGCATCCTCGACGTAGCTTCGAGAGCGACGCCGTGCAGCGGCAGCCGGGCGAGCGCGGGCCCTTTCGCCTCATCTACTCCGTTCACGCGCTCGAGCCCGGGTGGGACGCCTGGGGGGCGGCGTCCTCTCCCATCGCTCGGGCCACGAGGGTGACGACGTCCACCACCTCCCGCTCGCTCGCCTCCCCGAGCCCGCGCACGCACGAGGGGCAAGCCGTCGCGATCGTCGTCGCCCCCGTCTCCTCGATCTCGCGCACGCGTCTCGCGACGACGCGCTTCGCACCGTCCGGGAACGCCTTCCCGTAGATCCCGCCCGCGCCGGAGCAGAACGCCAGCTCGCGGGAGGTCGCCGGCTCGAGAGGCCGCCGCCCGCCCGCGGTCACGGCCGCGAGGAGCGCGCGCGGCGGCTCGAAGGCGCCGCGGCGGCGCCCGAGGTAGCAGGGGTCGTGGTAGGCGGGCGGCTCGGGGACGGGCGTCCGCACGAGCGCGGCCACTCGCCCGACGCGGCCGGCCAGGTGCTCGACGACGGTCCGGGCCCGCCCGCCGAGGTCGAGGCCGTGGGCCCTGTAGAGCACGTTCAGGGCGTGGACGCACCCGGGGTCGAGCGCCAGCACGGCGCTCGCCCCGCGGAGCGCCCCGAAGACGCGGGTCGCGAGGTCGCGGAAGCCGGCCACGTCGCCTGCGAGGTGGAGCGGCAGCCCGCAGCAGCCCGCGCCGCGGGCCGAGACGCCGACGGGCGCCTCGTGTTGCGCGGCGGTGAGGTCGACGGCGGCGAGGGCGTCGCCGATCGTCTGCGGCGCGTGCCGCGTCGCCGTGCACCCCGGGAAGAGCAGCGGCCCGCCGGCGCCGTCCGGGGCGAGGCGCGCGGCCGGGACGTGGGCGCGCAGGCGCCCGGCCAGGTCGGCGGCGAACGGGTTCCCGAGCCGCCGCACGCGCGCCGCGTACGAGAGCACCGCCCCCGGCGCGACGCCGGCCGCGTACGCCGCGTCGCGCACGGGCTGGAGGTGGTCGGGCGGGTCGATCCCGTGGAGACACGCCTTCTCCGCGAGCCCGCAGTCCGTGCACCGGTACCCCGCCTCGGCGACCGCGCCCCGGAGCGCGAGCCGGCCGCGGCGCCAGAGGGTCGCGAGCCCGGCCTTCCAGGTGGGCGTCGCCGCCTCGCTTCCCTCGGCGACGGCGACGGGGCAGGCGTGGCGGCACATCTTCGGGCAGTACGTGCAGTAGTCGAGCGTGCGCGCGTGCGCGGCGAGCGCGGACGCGCCGAGGACGGGGAGCGGCCTCGGACCGACCCGCGTCACTCAGTCGCCTCCCTTCCCGCCCTTCTCGATCCCCTTCTCGATCCCCGCCGCCACGGCCTCGATCGTCGGCCGCCAGAGCGCCTCGGTGTCGGCCGAGCAGGTCCCGACGACGACGATCCGCTCGTCGCCGCGCGCGGCGACGGCGAACGGGTGGGCGACGCCCTCCTTCGGCGCGAAGGTCGGCTCCGGGTCGCCGGGCGCGAGGCGGGCGACGCGCAGGAGCACGCCGAACGGGCCACGGGCGAGGACGCCCTGCTCGTCACCGGCCTCGGGCTTCCAGCCCTTCGGGAGCGACATCCGGATCCCGCCGGCGTCGACGGCGTCGTCGAGCGGCCAGGCCTCGGGCGCGGGCAGGGGCGGCGCCTCGGCGTCGTCGAGGAGGACGAAGCTCTTCGTCGCCTGCTGGAGCTTGCGGATCGCGGCCTCGCTCGCTTCGGCCTTGATGAAGCCGCCGAGGGCGATGAGGCGCTGCGGGTGGTAGAAGACGTGGACGGCGCTCGTCTGCGCCTCGCCCGCCCGGATCGCGATCGCCACCAGCCGCCGCCCCCGGTCGCGCTCGAGGCGCGCCGGCGGCGGCCCGTCCCCCTTCGCGGCCTCGTCGCCGAAGAGGAGCCGCTGCGACTGCTCGCAGAAGGCGACGAACCCGAGCGGCGGCGCCTTCGCCGCCAGGACGGCGACGGCGCAGACGACGGCCCCGTCCTCCGGTCCCTTGAGGTAGAGCGGCTGGCCGGGCGCGCCCGGCACGAGGGTGAAGCCCTCCGGAACGTCGATCCTGAAGCCGTTGTCCCTGTCCACGTGCTCGCCGGCGAGCGCCGGAGCACCGGCCAGGACCAGGGCGACGGCGGGGAGGAGGGAGGTCGTGAAGCGCATCTCAGTCGAGCCCCATTTTCCCGGGATTGAGGATGTTCCTCGGGTCGAGCGCCCGCTTGACCGCGCGGTAGGCGGCGAGGAAGCCGCCCAGCTCGCGCTCCATGAAGCGCGCCTTGCTCAGCCCGATCCCGTGGTGGTGCGAGATCGTCCCGCCCGCCCCGAGGCAGGCGGTCAGCGCCGCGTCCCAGATCTCGCGGTAGCGGCTCTCCGAGGCGGCATCCGTCTCGCAGGCCGCGGCGAACGTGAAGTAGATGGAGCAGCCTTCCGGGTAGGCGTGCGAGAAGTGGGCGAGCGCGACCGCCAGCCCGGAGACGGCGCCCTTCACGGCCTCGTAGAGCCGCGGGAGGACGTCCCAGGGGGCGACGACCTCCATCGTGTCGACGAACGCCCCCTCGTGGAAGACGGCCGACTGCTTGAACGAGATGTCGTAGCGGTGCCCGTACCAGCGCTCGGCCGGCGCCGGCCCGCGGTCCTCCCCGCCGGCCGCCGCCGCGATCCGGGCGACCGCCGCCTCCTCGAGCTCGACCAGGTCTCGGTCGCCCTCGAAGACGAAGACCGAGTGGCAGCCGCCGCCCGCGAAGCGCTCGACTAGCGGCGCGATCTGCGGGTGGGCGAGCAGGAGCGACTTCGCCCGGTCCACGAGCTCGCGGATCGCCGACCCGACGGCCCCGCCGCCCTTCTGCCCGCCGGCGACGCCCACGAGCGTGTCCATGGGGTCGTAGAGGCGCACGGCCGCCGGGCGGAGACCGCGGCGCAGGGTCTCGCGGATCGCGCGCAGGCCGGCGTCGACGGTCGGGAAGCGGAACGAGCGGAACGCGCGCGCGTCGGGCGCCGGCGCGACGCGGAGCCAGGCCTTCGTGATGACGCCGAGCGTGCCCTCGCTCCCGATGAGGAGCTGCTTCCAGTCGGGCCCCGTCGCCGCCCGCGGGACGGGCCTGGCGACGACGACGTCGCCCGCCGGGAGCACGGCCTCGAGGCCGACGCAGAGGTCCTCGATCTTCCCGTACTTCGTCGAGAGCTGGCCGGCCGAGCGGGCCGCGAGCCAGCCGCCGACGGTCGAGCAGGCCATGGACGACGGAAAGTGGCCGAGGGTGTACCCGCGCCGGTTCACGGCCTCCTCGAGCGGCTGGCCGAGCGCGCCGGCCTCGACCTCGAGCAGGAGCGCCTCCTCGCGGAGCGAGAGGACCCGATCCATCCGCTTCAGGTCGAGGACGATCCCCCCGCGCACCGGCACCGTCCCGCCGCAGACGCCCGAGCCCCCTCCGTAGGGGACCACCGGCAGGTCCAGGCGGTTCGCGAGCCGGAGCAGGGCCGAGACCTGCTCCGTCCGCTCGGGCCAGACGACCGCGTCCGGCGGGTAGGGCACCTTTCCCGCCCGCGTCCAGATCAGCCCGAGCGGCCAGCGGTCCTGCGAGTACGCGATCCGCTCGGCGTCGGCGCTCGAGACGCCCGCCTCGCCGAAGATCGAGACGAGCTCGCGGCGGACGTCATCCGGGAGCCGGGCGGCTCCGAGCTCGATCGCCGTCACGTCGCGGCCTCCGTCCCCCGCCCCGCGCCCGCGCCCGCGCCCGCGCGCCGGAGGATCCACTCGGCGACCGTGTGGACGGCGGGTCCGCCCCCCTTCTCCTTCGCCAGGCCCGCGAGGTGGGCGCGGGCGAGCGCGTCGGTCGTCAGCAGGAACTCGGCCCCGGCCGCCCGGGCGTCTTGCAGGCACCGGCGCCCGAGGTCGCGCCCGAGCTCGGGGACGAAGCGGAACGTCGCCCCCTCCGTCCCGGCGCACCGCGCCTCGAGCCGCCCGGGCCACGCGGGCGCGACGAGCCGGCCGCCGGCGCGCTTGATCACGTCGCGGGCGACCTCGGCCAGCCCCGGGAAGTCGCGGAGCTCGAGCGGATCGTGGTAGGCGACGCGCGGCCCCTCGACCATGGGCGAGAGGCGGTCGAGGACGAGCTCGAGCACGTGGTAGACCTGGAGCTCGGCCCGGTAGCGCGGGTGCGTCTTCAGGCGCACGTAGCAGCGCGGGTCGGAGGTCGCGACCTGGAAGGCGCCGCGGCCGCGGAGCGCCGCGAGCAGGGCGTCCACGCGCCCCTCGGCCCCGCCGACGACGCCGCACGAGGCCTCGACGGCCCCGCAGCAGGCGCCGTCGCCGATCGTCGCGACCGAGATGCCGAGCCGCTCGAGGAGGGCCGCCTCGCCGGCGCGGGCCTCGTCGTCCGCCTCGCACCCGAAGACGAGGACGTAGTCGGCCGGCCGCTCGGCGATCGTCGGCGGTCCGCCCTTCTCGGGGCGCCGGGAGGCAGCGGCCGGCGCCGTCTCGACGTGCGTGCGGATCGGCGACGGCACCGCCTCCGGGGCCGACTCGAACGACGCCCGGCGCATGAGCGAGACGAGCCCGTCGACCGGCACGGCCTGCGGGCACGCGGCCTCGCACGCCCGGCAGCGCACGCACAGGAAGGCGTCGAGCCAGACGCGCGCCGCCGGCAGGAGGCGGCCCGAGGCCGCGACCAGGCGCTGCGGCCCGACGAAGCCCCGCCCCGCCGGCGACTGCAGGACCGGGCACACCGGGTCGCAGAGCCCGCACTGGACGCACTCCCCGAGCCGCGGCAGGAGCGCGCGCTCGGCGGCGGCGAGGCCGTAGATGCCGTCCGGGCGGTAGTAGGTCTCGAAGGCGGCCTGCCCGTCGGCCGCCTGGAGCGACCCGAGCCCGACGTGCCGCCAGAGGGGAAGCCGCCGCGCGCGCCGCCAGACCCTCGAGGCGAGGTGGGCGACGAACGTCAGGGCCAGCCGGAAGAGGGCCGCCGCGCGCCGCCGGTCGAGCTTCATGAGGCGAGCGCCTGGGCGGCCTCGGCCGCGTTCAGGCCGGCGACGTAGCCCGTCGTCAGCGCCACGCCGAGGCCCGAGCGCTCGGCGATCGTGTCCGCGCCGGCGAGGACCGTCCCGGCCGCGAACAGGTTCTCGAAGACCGGCCCCCCGTCGGGACCGCGCGGCCGCAGGTCCGGCTCGCAGGCGACGCCGAGCGTGGCCCCCGGCTGGCGGCCGAACGGGCGGTCCCGGAAGACGTCCTCGGGACGCAGCTCGGGACCGTACGGGTCGAGCGCCCGCCCGGTGCCCGGGACGGCGAGCGGCAGGCCGAAGAGCGGCTCGCGCACGGCGTTCCCGGCGCGGAGGCCGGAGCCTAAGAAGCGCCCGGCGGCGAGCACGAAGGCCAGGCCCTCGTGCCACTCGGCCGAGCCGTCCGCGCCGGCCGCGCCGCCGCCGGCGACGCGCAGGCGCCGGAGCGCGCCGCCCGCGGCCTCGCCCTCGACGGCCCGGCCGGCGATCGTCGTCACCCCGCGGGCGGCGAGAACGCGCCCGACCGCCGCCTCGAGCCGCAAGCCCGGGACGGACGGCGGCAGCGCGAGGGTCTCGACGGGGAGGAGCCCGCCGAGCTCGCGGCGGAAGACGCGCATGACGGCGGCCGGCTCGCGCAGCCCGAGGACGGGCGGGAAGAGCGCGTGCGTGAAGCGGCCCCCGCCCGCGGCCGCGATCGCCGGGACCACGGCCTCGCGGACGTAGCGCGCGCACGCCTCCTCGTCGTCGAGGGCGGCGGCGATCCGGACCTCGTCGGGCGCGGCGCCCGCGCCCTCGGGCAGGGACTCGACCGCGACGCCCGCGATCTCCCGGACGCCGAAGTAGCCGCGGAAGTCGAGCTCGCGCCGGAGGGCCGCGGCCACGGCCCGCGCCTCTTCGGGCGGCCGGTCGCCGAGCGTGACGGCGAGCACGCGGGCGCGCGCGAGGGCGGCGAGGTCGCCGGCGGCGATGGGCTCCTGGGCGAAGGCCGTCTCCTTGACGCGCCCGCCGGGCGTCGCGAGCCAGAGGTTCCGGTCGAGCGAGCCGCGGTACGGGAGGCCGGCCTCGCCGAGCGCCTCGAACAGGTCGCCCGTCGCCTCCTCGAGGAGCGAGCGCAGCGTCGCCAGGTCGCCGCCCGAGACGAGGTGGTACGGATGCGACGGCCCCAGCCGGAGGAGCGCGCGCAGGGCCTCGTCGAGGTCCGTCGGCGAGCCCTCCTCGCGGCGCTTGCGCGGGTCGGGCGGCCCGGCGACGTCGAAGGCGCCGGACGCGTGGGCGCTCGCCCCGCCGCCCGCGCGCACGAGCGCGACCCGCCGGCCTCCGTCGGCCGCCTTCTTCGCGGCGACGGCGCCCGCCACCCCGCCGCCGATCACGATCACGTCGAAGCGCGCCAAGGTGCGGGGCCTCAGGGAGCCACGGTTCCGTCGCCCTTAGGCGGCGACGTGGAACGGGAGACGCCCGGGCCGGTGCCCGCGCCCGCGCCCGCGCCCGGGCCCGGGCCCGCGCTCGCCCCCGCCCCCGGCCCGCGGCCCGGCGCGGCCGCGATCGTCCTCGCCGAGAGCCCCCGCGGCGGCGGCTGGTCGAGGTCCACGACCTCGCCGACGCGGTCCCAGCCCTCGACCGTGAAGAGCGCCTCCTCGAGCAGCTCCTCCTCGGCGAGCTGGCGCCCGGCCAGCACGGGGCGCCGCTCGCGCCAGCGCGCGACCAGGAAGCGCGCGACCTCGACGTCCGTCTCCTCCGGCGTCCAGCCGAGCTCCTCGGCCGCGATCCGCGCGCCGGCGCGCAGGCACTCGAGGCCCTGGCACGGCCCTTCGGCCCACTTCGTCCGCCGGCGGAGGTCCTCGAGGGTGCGCACCCACTCGTGCCGGCAGACCCACCGGATCTCGGCCTCGGTCACGGGCTCGGTGCGGCAGACGTGGCGCCGCCGCCAGTGGGCGGCGCGCGAGTCGCCGCGGCACTCGGCCAGCACCTTCGGCGCGAGCGCCCCGTGGCGAAAGAGGAGGCGGGCGGCGGCGTGGCGGTCGAGGCCGAACTCGGCCGCGAGCTGGGCCGCGTCCGGGGCCTCGTCGCCGCCCGGCAGCCGCTCGAGGTGCGTCCGGCACGAGGGGGCGCCCGGGAGGCCGAGCTTCGAGACGACGAGGTCGGCCGCCTCCTCGCACATGAGACGGTAGGCGGCGAGCTTGCCGCCCGCGATCGAGATGAGCCCCGGGACGCCGTCCTTCTGGCCGTGGTCGATCGTCTCGTGCCGCCGGGACAGCTCGTCCTCGTACTTGCCCTCCCCGTGGAGCGTCGGCCGCACGCCCGCGAAGGCGCGCAGGATGCGGTAGTCGCGCACGCGCGGGAAGACGCGCTCGGCCGCCTGGAGGAGGTAGCGGACCTCGTCGTGGACGATCGGGATGTCGCCCGGGTCGCCGTAGTAGTCGTCGTCGGTCGTCCCGATCCAGGTCACGTTCTCGTGGGGCTGGAGGAAGACGGCGCGCCCGTCGACGGCCTCCGAGATGACGCCCAGGTTCGAGATGCGGCGCTCGAGCACGAGGTGGACGCCCTTCGACGGCCGGAGCTTCACCAGGGCGCCCGCGAGGCCCGCGACCCTCGCCCCCCACGGGCCGGCGGCGTTGACGACGACCTTCGCCCGCACGTCCCGCGCCTTCCCGGTCGAGAGGTCGCGCACGCGCACGCCGACGACCCGCCCGCCCTCGCCGCGGAGGAACCCGGTGACGGGCGTGTAGGTGTGGATCGCGGCCCCGTGGCGGGCGGCGTCGAGCGCGTTCAGGACGACGAGCCGGAACGTGTCGATCCCCCACTCGTCCATGGTCACGGCGCCGGCCACGTCCGCCCGCAGACCCGGCTCGAGCGCGAGCGCCTCGGCCGCCGTCAGCCGGGTGTGCCGCTTCCCGCCCTTGAGCGGCTGGAAGGCGTCGTAGGCGCGGAAGAAGGCCTCGACCGTCTCGTGCCGGAAGCGGGCGGCGAACCCCCGGCCGAAGAGCGGCAGCAAGAACGGGATCCGGAAGATGATGTGGGGCGCGATGCGCTGGATGTAGCCGCTGTCGACGCAGGACGTCCGCGTCGTCTCGCGGTCGTAGAGGAGGTAGCGCAGCCCCCCGTGGATCATGCCGCTCGAGGCGCCGGTCGTCCCCCCGCAGAGGTCGCCGCGCTCGAAGAGGGCGACGCGCGCCCCCCGGAGGGCCAGGTCCCGCGCGACCCCCGCTCCGTTCACGCCGCCGCCGACGACGACGACGTCGACGTCGGACCCGCCTCCCGCCCCCGCTTCCCGCTCGCCCTCGCGCTCGCGCGCGGCCGCCGCCATGGTGCGACGCATGATACCGGCGGGCGGCCGCGGGCGCAACGGCGGCGCGACCTTGCGGGGCGCCGCGCCCCGCGCCGGCTTCCGTTTGCGTCGCTCCATCCGGGGGGCCGTCGGGGTAGAAAACGGCCGATCGCGGATGCTATAATATCCCGGCTCGGGACCCGGCCGGACCGCGGCTCGGGCGGGATGCGGGCCGGAAGACGCGTCCCGGGGTGGGCTGCGGCGGCGCGGTCCGGGCGACGAGGCGAAACGCGAAGTCGAAGCCTCCGCGAAACGGGGGCGAGGAGAAGGAGGAGATGGACCTCGAGTTCGACTTCTCCTTCCGCGACGAGGACCCTCGTCGCCAGGGGGACGAGCTCGTCCGGGCCGGCAAGGTCCCCGAGGCCCTCCGCGAGTACGAGGCCGCCCAGCGCCTCGACCCGACGGACCCCGAGCTCGCGCTCCGCGAGGCGTCGGCCCTGGAGCTGCTCGGCCGGCTGCCCGAGTCGACGACCCGGCTCGAGGAGGCGCTCTCGCTCCAGCCGCTGAACCCGCACCTCCGCCGCCTGCTCGGGCACCTCTACCGCGCGGCCGGGCGCCGCGAGGAGTCGGACGAGGAGCTCGAGGCGGCCGAGGGCAACGGGCTGTTCGGCGACGAGCCGCTCCTCCTCGCGTCCGTGTACTACGCCCAGGGGCGCTACGAGCGCTGCATCGAGGAGTGCAAGCGGCTCCTCGACCAGTCCCAGGACATGGGCGGCCCCGTGTCGCTCGCCTTCCCGGGCGGCGACCTGGACGAGCTCTACGGCAAGCTCGGCTCGAGCCACCGCATGATCGGCCGCCTCGACGAGGCGGTCGAGCACCTGCGCAAGGCCGCCGACATGGGCTCGGACCCGGCCTGGCCGCTCGCCGAGCTCGGCGCGGCCCACCGCGAGCGCGGCGACCTCGAGGACGCCCGCAAGGCCCTCGAGCAGGCGGTCGAGCTGAACCCCGAGGACCCGTGGGCGCTCGGCGAGCTCGGGAAGACGTACCGCGACCTCGGCAAGACCGGGGGCGCCGTGCGCATGTACCGCAAGGCGCTCAAGCTCGACCGCGACAGCGCCTGGACGTGGGCCCACATGGGCGAGGCGCTCCACGACCGGGGCGACCACCCCGAGGCGGCGGACGCGCTCTCGAAGGCGATCGCCCTCGACCCGAACTACACCTGGGCGCACGCGCTCCTCGCCCACAGCCACCTCGAGAGCGGGAAGCTCGACGAGGCCGAGGCGAGCGCGCGGCGCGCGATCGAGCTCGAGGCCGACTACGCCTGGGCGCACGCGATCCTGGGCGAGGTCCAGCAGGAGCGCGGCGACCTCGAGGCGGCGCTCGATGGCTTCCGGACGGCGGTCAAGCACGACCCGAAGGACGCCTGGGCGCTGACGCAGCTCGCCCACGTCCACCTCCTGCGCGGCGAGGCCGACGAGGCGCTCCGCTGCTGCGAGGAGGCGGTCAAGGCCGACGGCCAGTACCCGTGGCCGTGGGCGAAGAAGGGCGAGGTCATGAGCTTCCGGGGCGACCTCGACGAGGCGCTCCGCTGCTTCCAGAAGGCCGTCGAGCTCGACCCCGGCTACGACTGGGCCTGGGCCCACATGGGCGAGGTCTACAAGCTCCGCGACGACGTCGAGAACTCGGTCCGCTGCCTCGAGAAGGCGGTCGAGCTCTCGCCCGACTACGCCTGGGCCCTGGTCGAGCTGGGCGAGGTCCAGAGCCTCGCCGGCCAGAACCCGAAGGCGATCGAGACGCTCGAGCGGGCGACGAAGCTCGACCCCGAGTACGCGGCGGCCTGGGCCGAGCTCGGCTACGCGCACTGGTGGGCGGGCGAGGCGGCGAAGGCGCGCGAGTGCCTCGAGCGCGCGACCCAGCTCGACGTGAAGGACGCCCGCTCGTGGACGCAGCTCGGCGAGGTGCTCCTCGGCGAGCAGCGCGTCGGCGACGCGATCCCCTGCTTCGAGAAGGCGCTCGAGATCGACCCGACGTCCACCTGGGCGCGGGCGCAGCTCGGCGAGGCCTACCGCCTGAAGGGCGACGCCCACCGGGCGAAGGAGCTCCTCGAGTCGGCCGCCCGCGAGACGCCCGAGGACGCGTGGGTGCTCTCGGCCCTGGGCGCCGCCTACCGCGCGCTCGGCGACCCGAAGTCGGCGGCCGACACCCTGACGAAGGCCGTCGAGCTCGACCCCGACGACGAGTGGGCGTGGGAGGAGCTGGCCTCCGCCTACCGCGAGCTTCGTCGTCCCGGGAAGGCGCGCGCCGCGCAGAAGCGGGCGAAGGACCTCAGGCGACGGGGGCGGCGGTAGCCCGTCGCGCCGGCCGGCCGCCCGCCGCCGTCGGGTCCGGCGGCGGCACCCCGCGGCCGCACGTGCGCTCCGCCGGCACCCGCGCCGCGAGGTAGCGCTTGAGCTTGAAGTGCTCGGGGTCGGCGGCCGTGTCGTAGACGAGGGCGCGGCGCTCGCGGACGATCGCGACCGGCCCGCGCTGCTCGCGCGACTGGACCGTGAACCGGACCGTCCGGCGCCCGTAGCGGACCTCGAGCACGTCGTCCCAGCAGAAGAAGCCCTCGATCCGCGGGGTCCGGATGAGCAGCCCCTGGTCGCCGACGCGCAGCTCGTCCGGGATCTCGAGTGCCCGGCCGAGGCCACGCGCCGCCATGAGCAAGGAGCCGACGACGGCGGCAAGGAACGCGAGGTAGCCGGGACCGGGGGTCGCCAGGCCGAGCACCATGACCCCGAGCAGGAACGTCGCCCCCGAGGCCAGGAAGCCGAGGCCCAACCGGCCGAGCCACCAGGTCCGGTAGACGAAGGGAAACACCCCGCCGTTCGACCGCATGGACCCCTCTCCCTTCGTTCGATAGCATACACCAATCGGGCCACCCGGGCGGTATTGACAGCCGCGCCGGTTTCCGAGTAGGTTAAAGACCCCACTTGACGGTTTCGACGCGGTGCGTCATATTCCTATAGGGTCGCCGGCGAGGTGGGTGCCGGGCCCGACCCGAAACGCTGAAACGAGGAGGTGTTCGGAATATGAGCGCGCAGAAGACGAACGACCGGGCCGCCGACGAGACCCCCAAGGGGTCCGAGCGGGCGTCGCGGGACGGCCGGAAGAACGGCGACGCCGGCTGGGCGGAGCAGCTGAAGAAGGTCGCCTACGGGCTCGTGGGAGCCGTCAACGTGTCGCCGGATGACGTGAAGGGCGTCGTCTCGAAGCTCGTCGAGAAGGGCGAGATCGCGCGCAAGGACGGCGAGAAGATCTTCCGCGAGATCTCGAACCGCCTGAAGAAGACGGTGAAGGAGCCGAAGTCGGCCGTGGCCGACGTGAAGGAGGAGCTGAAGGAGCTCCGCAAGGACGCCGACGCCGAGCGCCAGCGCCTGGCGAAGCGGATCGAGGCCTCGGTCGAGCGCGTCCTCCACACCATGAACATCGCGACGCGCCGCGACGTCGAGGACCTCGTCTCGAAGATCGACGAGCTCGACCGCAAGCTCGAGCGGATCGTCGACGTCACCGGCGCGGCCGAGCAGGCTTCCCCGCCGGCGCCGGCCCCGGCCGCCTAGCGCGCGCCGGGCCGGGCCGGGCCGGACGAGGGACGGGAGGGAGGGGACCAGTCACGATGCGCGTGATCAAGCGCTACTCGAACCGCAAGCTCTACGACACCGCCGACAAGCGCTACGTCACCCTCGACCAGATCGCGACCCTCGTCCGCGAAGGCGAAGAGATCAAGGTCGTCGACAACGAGTCCGGCGAGGACCTGACGTCGGTGACGCTCCAGCAGATCCTGGTCGAGCAGGAGAAGCGCAAGGAGGGCGGCCTCCCGAAGAACATCCTCACGTCGCTCGTCCGCGGCTCCTTCTCGGTCTTCGAGGAGATCCGGCGGTCCGTCTCGAACTGGCTCTCGGCGGCGCACGTCTCCGAGGAGGCGATCGAGCGGAACCTGGACGAGATGGTGAAGAAGGGCCAGCTTTCGCTCGACGAGGCGAAGAAGCTCCGCGACGACGTCGTCGAGCGCGCCCGCGACATCCTGAAGCGCGTCGAGGAGGAGATCGAGAAGCGGGTCACCGAGTTCCTCCAGAAGCTCGAGATGCCGACGAAGGAGGACGTCGCCGGGCTCAAGAAGCGGCTCGACCTCCTGGCGAAGAAGTACGAGGCCTTCCTCATCGAGATCGAGCGCCGCCGGGGCGCCGCGACCGCGGGCGGCCGCCCGGCGCCGGGGCCGGGGCCGGCGCCGGCCTCGCGCCCCGCCGCCGCCGAGGGCGACGGCGGCCGGCCCTCCGAGGCGGTCGCCGAGCCGCCGGGCAGCCGCGCGGCGCCGTGAGCGCCGCCGGCCCCTCCCCCGCCCCACCCACCCCCGTCGCGCCCGTCGCGCCCGTCGCCCCGACCCCCGAGACCGCCGCCACCGCCGGAACCGGCGCCATGCTCGTCACCGGGGCCGGAGGTTACTTCGGGCGTCGCCTCGTCGCCCGGCTGCGCGGCCTCGCGAGCGGGGGCGCGGCGGCCGGCGCGGCGGCGCCGCGGGTCCTCGGCGCGGACTGCGTCGCGTCCGGGCCCGACATCGCGACCCTCGACCTGCGCGCCGAGGCCCTCCTCGAGCTGCTCGCGGGCGAGAAGGTGGAGGCGATCTGCCACCTCCTCTGGTTTCCCGAGGCGCTCGAGCCCGAGGCCGCGTTCCGGGCGAACGTCATGGGGGCGATGCGCATCGTCGCCGCCGCCCGACGGGCCGGCGTGCGCTACCTGCTCGTGCGCTCGAGCACGAGCGTCTACGGTCACGCGCGGGCGATGCCGGCCTTCATCCCGGAGGAGTGGGAGGTCGAGGCGGCCCCGCGCGACGGCCGCGCCCGGCACCTGCTCGAGGTCGAGAGCTTCGTCGAGGGCTTCACGGCCCGGAACCCGGTCCCGGCGGTCGGCGTGCTGCGCTTCGCTCCGGTCGTCGGGCCGGCGTCCGAGAGCCGGCTCATGGCCTACCTGCGCGGCGGCCCGGTGCGGCCGGTCGCCATGGGCTACGACCCGCGGATCCAGCTCATCCACGAGGACGACGTCGTCGACGCCCTCGCCCACGCGCTCGGGCGGCGCCACGCCGGCGCCGTGAACGTCGCCGCGCCGGGCGTCGTGCCGCTCAGGCGCGTGCTGCGCCTGCTCGGGAAGACGGCGGCGCCCGTCCCCCACCCGCTGCTGCCGGCGGCCCTCGCGCTCGAGGCCGAGCTGTCGGGGCGGCCGTATCTCGCCCTCGACGCCGACTTCCTCAGGTTCGCGCCCGTCGGCGACACGACGCGCATGGAGCGGGACCTGGGCTTCCGGCCGCGGGTCGCGGCCCTCGAGGCGATCCGCGAGCTGGCGGCGGTCGAGGAGACGCGCGACGCGGGCGCGCGGGCCGCCGACCGCGACGCCGCCCGCGAGGAGCGCAACCGGCTGCGCGAGACGGTGAAGCGCCTGGCCGGGACGCTCTGAGCGGAGCGCGCGCAAGCCGAAGCCAAATCCTTGCCGCGCGCTCCGCGGCGGGGGGGTTCGGGGGGCGGAGCCCCCCGAAGACGAAGACCGGCGAAAAGGGTGGGAATCTGAAAGATTCACACCCTTCGAGATGAGCTGCGGGAGAGTCCCGTGAGCCCGACGAGCCTCGAATCGACGCGCCTCCCGGCCGCGAGCCGCTGCCAGGAGAAGGGCTGCGGGCGGAAGAAGCTCGCGAGCTCCGAGCTCTGCGCCGAGCACCTGAACGTCCGGCTCGCGCGCGAGCGCGGTGAGCGCGAGGCGGCCGAGGAGGCGCGCCGGCGCTTGCGCGCGAAGGAGTCCCCTCTCCCTCCGGGGGCGCACGGATCCCCTCTCGCCCCGGGAGAGAGCCGGGGCGAGGGCGGTTCCGGACGCGCGGAGCCCTCGATCTCCGTCCTCCGGGAGTCCGTCCTCGCGCGGATCGACGAGCGGCTCGGCGGGATCGTCTGGCCGCTCGCGCTCGGTCCGTTCCACCCGCGGCGCGTGGCGCGGGCGATGGCTGAAGGGATCGGACGGTTGCCGGAGCGGGAGCAGCGGGAAGTCTGGCGGGCGCTTGACGCGGCGCTCGCGCGCGGCGCGCTCGATCGCGGAGCCTGGAGCGAGATGGGCGAGGCGATCGCGGCCGGGCTCGGGCGCGCCGGGTCGGCCGTGAACGAGGTCGTGCGCGCGATGGCGGGGCGATCGGCGGCGACGGCCGGGGGCGCCGGGGAGCCGCGGACGGGGGCGGGGGAAGGGAAAGGGGCGGGGACCGGGGAGGGGGCGGGGTCAGGGGCGGAGACGGAGACGGAGACGGGGACGGGGAGGGGGGGCGGGGCGGAAGAGGGGCTCGTGCGGGCCGGCGTGGCGCTCGGCGTTCCCGAGAAGTTCCTGCGGAGGCGTCTCGCGGGCGAGTACGAGACCGACCCCTGGGGCTACGACCCCGAGCTGGTCGAGGTCCTGCGCCCGGCGTTCCGCTGGCTCTACCGCCGGTACTTCCGGGTGCAGACCACCGGGCTCGAGAACGTCCCGGCGCAGGGGCGAGCGGTCGTGGTCGCCAACCACTCGGGCGCGCTCCCGTGGGACGGCGCGATGCTGACGACCGCCCTGCTGGAGGAGCACCCGCGGCCGCGCCCGCTGCGGCTCCTCGTCCTCGACTGGTTCTCGGCGCTGCCGTTCGCCCAGCCCCTGCTCATGAAGACGGGCATGCTCGTCGCGTGCCCGGAGAACGGCGAGAAGCTGCTTTCGGAGGACCAGCTCGTCGGCGTCTTCCCGGAGGGCGTGAAGGGCGTCGGCAAGCCCATCCGCGACCGCTACCGGCTCGCCCGCTTCGGCCGCGGCGGCTTCATCCGCATGGCGCTCCGCACGGGCGCGCCGATCGTGCCGGTCGCGATCGTCGGCGCCGAGGAGGTCTACCCGACGCTCTTCCGTCTCGAGGGCCTCGGCCGCCTCTTCGGCCTGCCCTTCATCCCGATCACGGCGACCTTCCCCTGGCTCGGCCCGCTCGGGCTCGTGCCGCTGCCGACGCGGTTCCGGATCCGCTTCGGCAAGCCCATGGACCTGAAGCCGTACGACGAGAAGGCCGCCGACGACTTCCTGGTCGTCTCGCACCTCGCGAACGAGGTCCGGAACGTGATCCAGGGCATGGTCGACGAGATGCTGGCCGAGCGGACGAGCGTCTTCTTCTGAAAAGCTTGTGAGAGTAACGCTGCGTCGGGCGAGTAGTCGAACGCGCTGACGCGCGTTCGACTGAAAACCTGGTTCGAGTGGGTTGGTCTCCGAAGCACGAGGCCGTCGTTTTCGCGAGAGGTGTGCGGAGGCGATTCTTGCAGGGCGATCGACGCGCACCGAAACGGCAGATCGCGAGAGAGGCAGAGGGCCGGGCGTTCTTGGCGCTACCGGATCAGAAGGCGGTTGGAAGCGATGAGCGACCGAGCGCTTCGCAAGGCGATGGTTCGAGCGACATTGTGAGCCAGGGCGAACCACGAGACGATGGCTTTCACCTTGTCGATCCCTCGCACGAGGAACTGTCGAAGCCCTCGGTTGCGGGCGATGGCGTTGACACACTCGGCTGTCGCGGCGCGCTCCTTTGGAGATCTCCTTCGCCGCCTCGGTGGCCATGCGCCGGCGCCAGTGGATGACTGCAGGGCTGTCTCCCCTCTGAGGCTGAGCGGAGCGCGCGGAAGCCGAAGCCAAATCCTTGCCGCGCGCTCCGCGGCGGGGGGTTCGGGGGGCGGAGCCCCCCGAAGACGAAGACCGGCGAAAAGGGTGGGAATCTGAAAGATTCAC